>Ga0137403_10000011_pt1 | contig 182865 bp, 164 predicted proteins | sample CZOMad2_1_16fung_FD_122057 | JGI IMG/M metagenome (GOLD analysis project Ga0137403, IMG submission 122057) | Vadose zone soil fungal communities from Angelo Coast Range Reserve, California, USA - CZOMad2_1_16fungal (Hybrid Assembly) | ecosystem: Environmental > Terrestrial > Soil > Vadose... | reverse complement strand
ACTGAAGGATTCGGCGGCGCGCTACACCCAAATCATTCGTTCACAAGGCGCAATCCTGTGAGTTTCCCTGACTTCAAAAACCAGGGACTCGCCAAATGCTTGGCGGCTAGGCGTAGGTGGTTACGGAAACCGCATTTCGTTCGCGACGCTCGGCCGTGATTCGCTCGAGATATCCGCTCTCGCGGAATGCCTGCATGGGATCTTCCGGCAAACCGTGGCTGCGGCGCCAATCTCGCAGAACCGGCCGCACGTCATACCAGAACGCGCCGCGCAGGGTCTCCTCGGCTTCGACCAGTGAGCAGCTCTGTTGTAGAGGCGCCAGGCGCGCGTGGTCCACGATGGCGGCTTTGGCGTAAAGTTCCTGCGCCGTGCAGACCGTCTGGATCATGGCTTCCATCTTTCCTTTCAGATTGTGACTCTGGTCGACCATGTACGCCACGTCGGCGAATGCGCCGGTTTCCCAGGCGTAGGTGTGAATTTCATGGAAGATGCGGAAGATCTGGTAGGGATCGATAGAGCCAAGGGTCAGATCGTCATCGGCGTATCTGCGGTCGTTGAAATGGAAGCCGCCGATCATCCCGTGATGGAGCAGCCAGGCGACGATCTGCTCGATATTCTGGGCCTGATAGTGATGACCGGTGTCGACTAAAACGTAAGCTTGTGGACCGGCCGCGCGTGCCAGTAAGAACGCCATTCCCCAGTCGGCAACGTCGGTGTGGTAGAACGCGGGCTCGAACGGTTTGTACTCGATCAGGAGACGTTGTTTGGGGTTCAGTCCGGCATGGACTTTTTTCAGTGCTTCCTCGAACCAGCCAATTCTATTTCGAATGCTTTGCGTGCCGGGATAGTTCGAGCCGTCTGCAAACCAGGGTGAAACGTCGCGACACTCCAGTGCCGTGGCGATGGCTACACAGTCCAGCATGTGATCCGTGGAACGCTTGCGAATGGCAGGATCCGGGTTGCCCACCGATCCATACTTGTACTCCTGGTCCTGAAAGAGGTTGGGGTTAATTGAACCTGGTTGCACCCCGTATTTCTCGGCCAGTCGTTTCACCTGGGCAACATCCTTCAATCCGTTGGGAAGGTCCCATTGAACGTGCAGGGCCATGGTCGGGCAGGCGCCGGTCAAGGCGTGCACTTGTCCCGAGTCGCTGAACTTGTCTTCCAGTGAGACCGCTGCCGCGAGCTGGATGAATTTTCCGAAGCGGGTTCCAGTGTTGGCAAAACCCCAGGACGGCAGTTCGATATTAAAATTGTCGAGCGCGCGATGTATCAGGACTTCTGGTTTCTCCTTCATGCGAGTGCCTTTCCGTTGGGCCGTTGAATCTCTTGGACTCTATGAACAGGGATGGTGTCTCCGAGGGCATGGGCATCGCCAGGCTGATTGGCCAAAATGGCAGCCCACTCGGCTACGGCATTCGCCGCCACCCCAACGTCGTTCGTGTATCTTCCTTCAAGCGCGGCCAGCTGGATCGCGAAATTGCCGACTGTCGCACTTTCGGTGGAGCCGGTCAGAACCGGAAGCCCGGTGGCTCTGGCTGTAAGTTGGTTGAGCACGCCGTTCTTGCTTCCGCCGCCGACAATGTAAAGGCGGTTAAAGGTTTTGCCCGAGATGCTGGTCGCGTTCTGCAGAACCGCCGCGTAACGGGCGGCCAGACTGTGAAGAATCAGGCTGGTCACTATGGGAGCCATGCCCGCGCCTTCGGGAATGGCAGCCTGGCCGGAGCGCTTCCGTTGCCCGCTGATGCGTGCCGGCATGTCTCCCGGCAACAGCAGATCGGGGTCGTCGACGTCGATGACACCCTCGGGTGCATCCACATTTGCGGAGGCATCCACCAGTTGCTCGACCGTCCAGGTCTGACCTTGCGATCGCCAATGTTCGATGCATTGCCGCAGCAGCCACATCCCGTTCACATTTTTTAGAAAATAAATCCTGCCGCCAACTCCGCCCTCGTTGCTAAAGTTTTTGCTGCGCGCCGCCTCGGAAACGCACGCGGAATCGAGCACGCAACCCACCAGCGACCAGGTGCCGGAGCTGATAAAGGCCCAGTCGTCCCCCTGCGCCGGGATTCCCGCGATGGCCGATGCGGTGTCATGACAGGCGGGAGCGATCAACCGGGTGTTGCGAAACGCCGGCAGCGAAGCCAGGGGGCCCTGGAGTTGACCAATGTCGGTTCCCGGATTCACCAACGGCGGTGCCGCATTCACATCGAGTCCCGCAGCCTCGAAAATTGTCGGACACCATTTCTGGTCGTGCACGCCTAGCAACTGAGTGTGAGTCGCATTTGTGTATTCGGAGACTCGCCTTCCGCCTAGCGCGTACAGCAGATACTCAGGCAAGTTTATCCATGGAAGACTCTGTTCAGTGTCACCATCAGCGTGCAACTGGTAAAGCGAGTTCAAGGTCAGGATCTGAATTCCAGTCAACTCGTAGAGGCGCTGCGGAGAAATCTTGCTGTGCACCAGGTTTTGCGACTCCACGTTACGTGGGTCGCGATAGCAAAAAGGATTGGCGACCGGTTGTCCCCCTGGGCCCAGGCGTACATAGTCCACGGCCCAACCATCCACCCCAATCGCGGCGATCCCTTCGGGTGCAAGTTGCGCGCAGGCGCGCAAGCCCTCTTCGACTCCCTGCTCGATCGCAGCAACATCCCACCGGAGACCGGTGCCCTCGTTTCGGGCTGAATTGGCGAAGCGGTGGATGAGACGAATTTCAGGTTGACCTTCGATCCAGCGCAGCAGAGAAACACGACAGCTTTCCGCGCCCAAGTCCACGGCCACCAGCACTGGCTTCTTCCTGACGTTGGCCGCGAGCTTGTCGCCAAATGCGGGATCCCGGTCGCGCGAAACCTCATTCATCGTAGGAAAGCCTCGGTCAAACCTCCGTCCACGGGAACGATGTGGCCGGTGGTACAAGGGGATTTTGGTCCCGCCAGGAACAGGATTGCTTCCGCACAATCTTTCGGATCGATCGGGCGATGAGTAAGGGTGCGTCGGGCGTAAAACTCGCCGAGCAGGGTCCTCAATTCTTCGTCGGTGGCCTCATCACTGTAAGCGATCTCATATTTCGTCAGAGCCATAATCACGCGATCGCGGGGAAACATGGTTGACCCTTTGATCACGGTGGCAGGGCTGATACCGTTTACTCGAATTTTCGGGGACAGCGAAATTGCGAGTTCGCGCACCAGGTGGCTGAGCGCTGCCTTACTCACGTCGTAGGCTTCGCTGCCGCGCTTGGGCACAACCGCGTTCGCGGAACTGGTAAGTACGACTGCGGCGGTGAGATTTTGATCCTTCAAGATGCGTGCAGCTTCATCCACCAGAAGATAGTTTGCCGTAACGTTGATGTCGAGCGTAACTCCCCACTGCTCGTCGCTGATCTGTCCGTCTTTCGACGAGGGAAACAGCGCGGCGGTGTTGATCAGCACGTCCAGCCCGCCATAAACCGCAACCAAGTCGCGCAAGCTCTGCCGGATCACGTCGCGACGGCGAATGTCCACGGCGACGGACAGGCCGCCCTCTTTTCCTGCGATCCCGTTGGCCTCCTCTGCCACTTTCTTCGCGGCTTCGTGATCACGGTCCGCGACTACAACGTGTGCGCCGCGTTCTGCCGCCAGTAAGGCAGCTTCGCGACCAATGCCGCTGCCCCCGCCAACAATCAGAACCACGTGACGGCTCAATTCCTTTTCCGGGGGCTGGCGGCGAATCTTGGCTTCTTCCAATTGCCAGTATTCAATCCGAAATGCTTCCGCGGGAGGCAGAGCGACGTAGTTGGCATGGACAGTGAATGCGCTGGCCGGCGCCGCAGCTCCGGCCTGGGGCAGCGTCGCGGGCGTTTTCCCGGTGTCCAGCGAGGTCGCGCCCTCCATGACATGGATGGCATTCACGTAAAACTCACCGGTAAGCCGGGCTTCGGTTTTGCTTTTTCCGAAACTGAACATGCCGAGGCCAGGAACAAGAACGACAGTTGGATTGGCATCGCGCATGGCGGGGGAATCAGGTTTCACGAACGAGTTGTAATATTCCGCGTACTCTTTGCGGTAATTCTTCAGCGAGGATTCGATTTGTTCGCGTAGTCCCTGCACACTCTCGACCGGCTGCCAGGGAACAAACAAAGGCCGCACTTTGGTGCGGATAAAGTGGTCGGGACAGCTGGTGCCCAGATGCGCCAACCGTTCGGCGTCCGCTGAATTTACGAAGCGCAGGACTTCCGGGAGGTCGCTGAAGTTGCCAATCAAGCGCCGGGCGCCGGAAACTCTTCCTCGCAGGAAAGGAAAAATGTCGAGTGCAAGGTCGCGCCGGTTATCCAGAGGCTGGTATCGCGGGCCGCCAAACAACCCCGCGCCTTTCTTGTCGACGTGGTCTAGCACAAATTGTCCAAGCTGATCGATGATGGAGATCGTATTTTCGTAGCATTCTTGCTGGGTATTTCCCCAGGTGAATAGGCCGTGACCGCCCAGCACAACGCCGTCACAGTTCGGACTCGCCTGCACCGCGCGACGCAGCATCATAGCCAACTCGAAACCCGGCCGTTGCCACGGCACCCAGATCAGATGGTGGTCATACAGACGATTGAACTCTTCCATCTTTTCGCGGCCGTTGGCCGAGGCCGCCAGGGCGATACCCCAGTCCGGGTGCAAGTGGTCGATGTGAGGAAAAGGCAAAAAGCCATGAAGCGGGGTGTCGATCGAAGCAGCGACAGTACTTTTGCCGAAGGCGCATAGCGGATACATTTCCACCATTTCATCTTCGAATTCAGCGCCGCGATATTTGTGTTCCAGCCCGTGCAGCTTTTCTGAGTACAAGGCTGCCAGTCCGGTCAGCTTGATACTTCCCAGATCGCCGCCGCTGCCCTTGATCCATAAAACTTCTTCTTGTTTGCCGCTTAAGGGATCAGTTTGCTGGATTTTCGAACTGGTGTTGCCTCCTCCGAAGTTGGTAATGCGAAGGTCGGAGCCCAGCAGATTCGATCGATAGCGCAGCAATTCAGGTTGGTCGAGGCCGCCTGCGAGCTGATCATCCCAACGGTCTTCTAAATAGCGCAAACTGGTTTTGAGCTGCATGGAGAGCTCTCAGCGGAAAAATATGTCGGAACCCGGTGGCCTCAATCTTACCCAAAACGGCCGCCGCGCCTCTGAAGTCCGAGCTATCATACTCCACTGATGCAATAGGGCAACAATTTCTGTCAGAGAACTTCAAGGCAGGGATTCCGGTACAGAGGGGGTGGTCGGCGACTACGCCAGTTTGCCGCCTTGGGACGCCCAAGACCCGGTCACCAGTTTGTGTTCAACATAGTTGTAGGGTGCGATGCGGTGACCGCTGAGAATGGATAGCCCGAGATGTATTAGCCTTGGTCCGTAACTCTGGGCTTCGTGAGAAACCGAGCCGATCAGCGGGCTATCGATACGCGAAATCTCTTCCAGAGCCTCCGGAATACAATCTTGCCCGACGATGGCCACATATTTCTCGCGCTTTAACTCTCGCACCGCCTGCACCGCGCCTAAGGCGCTAGTGTCGGTTGCGGCGGCAATCAGGATTCCCCGATCTTTGGGGTGACGTCGCAGGAAATCGAGCACCAGCTGACAGCTCTTATCACGTAATCCGCGGGCGTCCATGCGGACCAGAAAGTCGGACGGAATTCCCGGCAGTCGCGAGCGAATGGCCTCGAACGCGCCGGTCACCCGGCTTTGGACCAGCGGACCGGCTTCGTCGATATCCAGCCCTAAGGCCCAGCGCACTTTGCCGTCCCATGTTTTCTTGGCATATTGTGCCAGGCATTCGCCCGCCTCGAAGCCTACGCGGTAATTATTTACGCCAAAGAAAGTCGCGTGAGGATGCGGTATATCTACAGCAATCAAGGGGATCCCAGCGGCATCGATCTTATCGGCAAGCACTGGCGCTACATGCTGATCGATTTGAAATTCGATCACCAGATCCACCCGGTTGCGCACGAATTCATCCGCGTTCTGTAACGCGGTGGGGCCGTCGTAACGATTGTCGAGCACGATCAGGTCAATGCCGGCAGCAGAGGAGGCTGCCTTCAGGCTGTCGGTGACTGCTTCCGAAAAAGGCATTTCCGCGGATTCACTGCCAAAACCGAACCGCGCCTTCTTGGGGCGTGCCACCAGGCGATAGAGTCCGTCCTGCGACTGGGCCAGATAGCCGCGATGCACAAAAGTTTTGAGAATGCGATAAACCGTGGTCTTGGAAATATTCGTTCGCTGGTAGATGGACTCTAGCGCGAGGGGGCTCTTCTCGTTCTGCAAGAGCTCGAGGATGTCGAGCGCCTTCGAGAGCACGGGGATCAGGTAAAGCCGCCTGGGAGCTGAACGTGTCAATTCGCGTCTGCCTTTAAGGGACGGTGATGACTGCCTAAAGACTATAACTTGGCCCCCTGCTTTTCGCCTATTTGAACCGGGTTGCGGCGGGGCCGCGATGGCGTCCGGAAAAAGTTCTAACACACCAGCACAACCTAACTGTCCAACAGGATGGTTGTTCGAAAGTGGCGTCTATCGTAATTCAATAGGGAAATAAATTCACTATTTTCTTGACAACGTTTATCGACGCTGGCTAAAGTGCGGCCAGTTCGAGGGATGGGGAAAGCTCAAACGGAAATCTGTCTGCCCGGTCCATGTAGACCGCTCAGTGTCCAAGCGACACAGGAGGAAATGCGACCATGAAAGTCCACCACTTCGTTTTCGCTGTATGTCTGTTCTTCATCGTTTCGGCAGGTCTGCTGTATGGCCAGGGCGGTGCGAACGGCACTATTCTGGGAACTGTCACGGATAGTTCTGGCGCAGTCGTAGGCAACGCGCAAGTCGATGTCACCAACGTTGCCACTGGCGTGGTGAGCCGCACCAGCACCAGCGCCAACGGAGATTTCACATCGCCATATCTCGCGCCCGGAATCTATAACGTTACCGTCCAGGCTCAGGGTTTCCAAAAAGCCGTAGCGGACAACATCACTCTGGCGGTGGCGCAGCAGGCCCGAGTGAATGTCACGATGAAGCCAGGCCAAGTTTCGGAAACAGTGCAAGTGGAGGCCAGTTCGGTTTCTCTCGATACCGACAGCGCGGCGGTCGCACAACTGGTCAGCCAGAAGCAAGTGGAGCAGCTGCCGCTCAATGGCCGTAACTTCCTGAACTTGCTATTCATTGGTGCTGGCGCCGTGCAGACCACCGGCGAACAGGGGCAGATGAGGCAGGGAGAAGGAAATGCTATCAGCATCAATGGCGGCCGTCCCACCTCGAACAATTACACCTTGGACGGACTGGTGAACACCGACACTGCCTTGAATACCCCGGCGGTCATTCTGTCGCAGGACGCTATCCAGGAATTCAAGGTGCAGAGTGAAACCTACTCTGCCGAATACGGATTCAGTGCCAATCAGGTCAACATCGTGAGCAAGAGTGGCAGCAACCAACTGCACGGCACTGCGTTCGAATTTCTCCGTAACGATGCCTTTGACGCCAAAGCTCCGTTTCAGTCAGTCATTCCTGAATTGCGACAAAATCAGTTTGGCTTCGTCCTAGGCGGCCCGATCTACATTCCAAAAGTCTACGACGGGCGCAACAAGACGTTTTTCTTGGTGAATTATGAAGGTTGGCGCATCCGCAACGGCATCAATCAGGACACTTTTAACGTTCCCAATCCTGCTCAGCTTGGAGGCGATTTTTCGGCGTCAGGACTGACGCCGGTCACCGCCGGTTGCATCCCGAGTGCGACCACTTTCTGTATGCCCATTGACCCGACTACGGGCGCTCCTTTCCCCGGCAATATCATTCCGAGCAGCAGTTTTTCGCGTCTGGCGAAAGTGGCAATCGGGGCCGGGCTTTTCCCCGCGCCAAATTGCCTTATCGCCGGCTGTCACGGAAACTATCGCCTGACCACAGCTTTGCCCAACACGGTCGACCAGCAGACTTACAAGCTCGACCAACAACTGGGCCGCTTTGGCTCGATGTTCTTTCGCTACACAACCGCGCAATACGAAAACCAGAACATTAACGGTTCGGTCTCGCTGCCATTCGGAATTGGCACCTTTAATGAGAAATCCGAGAGTTGGATGATTTCGCACACCATTCCTCTCAGCCACAATATCGTGAACAACTTCCGCTTCGGACGCCTGGAACCGATCTCGATACAAGCCGGAATCGCCGCTCCCGAATCAGACGTAACCGCGCTCGGCCTCACCGGTGTGTTCCCGAACTTGCCTGCCTTTGCACGGCTGTACCCGGGGATCGGATTTCAGGGGCTCACCAGCACGGCCTTCGGCAGCCAGGGCAATGACGTCACCACGAGCGATATACCCACGTGGGAATTTGCCGATTCGCTTTCAATGACTCACGGTCGGCACACCATCTCGGTGGGCTTCGATTATCGCCGGTGGGTACAGAGGCGTGATCTTTCCAATGACTTCCTCGGTCAATTCAACTTCAACAATGACACTATCACCCAGAATAGTGGCGGTTGCCCCAATGCGTCGGGTGACTGCGGCACCGGCAACTCCGTGGCGGACTTCCTGCTCGGTTATTACAACAATGCTTCGACATTTCAGCCCGGACCGTTTAGTCCAGCCAATGTCGCAGGCAACTTGAACCAGTATCACTTCCAGTATTTCGCTCCCTACATACAGGACGATTGGAAAGTGAGCAACCGCCTCACCTTGAATCTGGGGCTACGCTGGGACTACCGCACGGTGCCTTTCGAGCAAGACAACAAGATGTTCTGGTTTGATCGGGCCAATGCGGGAGGGGGGCTGTGTTACGCCGACAAAGCGCTGGGCACTGCGGACGTCACCGGACTGGGTGGTCCGATCGCGCCCGACGGCAACGGATTTTACCGGTTTTGCGGCCGCAACAATCCCGCCGCTGCTTCGAAAAAGCCGTTTGCTCCCAGGGTTGGTTTCGCCTATCGACTGGGTGACAAAACCGTGGTTCGCGGCGGCTATGGCATCTTCTTCGACTCTGCCGAGACTCGGGAAATTGACGATTCCGGCGACATCTATCCGTTTGTGGTCCGCGCTTCCCCCGGCCCAACAACAGACGCCACTCTGCCTAAGTTGACCGACAATATGTTTCCTGCCGTCCCTCTTCACCAGGTGACTCCGGCATTGGATGGGAGCCAATTTTTTGCCGTGATCATCTCGGAGTTTCCGAAAAATCCTTACGTACAGCAGTGGTCCCTGTCCGTGCAACGTGAACTGGCAAGGAACACTACGCTGGAAGTGAACTACGTTGGCAACAAGGGCACCCACCTGCTCAACCGGACGAACATCGGCCAGGGCCTTCCGCCGGCGAATCCTGCGCTCTGTGACCCGAGCACGGGCGGCGATCCCACAACTGGTGACTGCCCAAAGGCAGTCCGGAGACCGTTTGTGAACATAACATCCGCGAACGGTTTTCTGGACAGCCAATGGAATGGATATTCGAGCTACAACGCTGGTAACGTCAAACTCGAACGCCGTTCCAGTTCCATCGCGCTGGTTGCCGTTTACACTTGGGCGAAAAGTCTGGACGACAAATCCGCGGCCGCCGGTGTTGGTTCCACCAATGCGTTCGCGGGTCACATGAACGAGCACAATCAGGCTCTCGACTATGGGGGTTCCGATTTTGATGTCAACCACCGTTTCGTGACCAGTGTCGTCTATCAGTTGCCGGTGGGTAGAGGGAAACGCTTCGGCGGGAATATGAACCGGGCGGCTGATCTGGCGATTGGCGGATGGCAAGTCACGGGCATTACCACGTTCCAGAAAGGATTCCCGTACTCTATCCTCGCCAACGACAAGCTCGGCCTGCTTACAACCTTTACCCAGAGGGCCAACCTGGTACCTGGGTGCAACCCCAACAGCGGCTTCCACAAGAGCATCAATGAGTTTTTCAACACTGCATGCTTCGTTCAGCCTCTTGCGGGCCAGTTCGGCAATAGCGGACGCGACATCCTGCGCGGGCCGGGCATCAACAACTGGGATATGGGCATCGGTAAAGACTTCAAATTTACTGAGAGGATTGCCTTCCAGTTCCGCGCCGAGGCGTTCAACGTGTTTAACCACGCGCAATATGGATACGATCCGAACACTGCCACCTCAATCAACGCACCGGTGGACAACAACCCTAACGACACAAAATACGGCCAGGTTATTGCCGCGCGTCCTGGCCGCATCATCCAGCTCGGAGGCAAGATAGTGTTCTAACCGAGCATTCTGTCTTTGAGATCCGCCAGGCGTGTCCGGCCTGGCGGATTTTTTTTGAGGTACACTCGCCCCTGATGATTCTGTCCGCCAGACTTCGTTGCCTCAGTGCGCTGGCCCTCCTTTGCTTTGGCGCGGTGCACGCGCCTGCGCAGACGGCGGAGGCGATTGCAGAGTACTCCGATCAAGGACAGAAGGCGCTTGCACAAGGCAAGTATGCTGAGGCCGAGGCGGCCTTCGAAAAGCTCAGGGAACTTGAACCGGGCGTGGCAGAAGTACATGCCAATCTGGGGGTCATCTATTTCCAGGAAAGGAAATTTGAGCAATCCGTTCCCGCCTTGCGCCAGGCTTTGAAACTTAAGCCGACGTTGACGAAAACTGCTGCACTGCTGGCAATGTCACTCTCCGAACTTGGCCGATACGGAGAGGCTTTACCCGGCCTGGAGAAGGGTTTTCGCCAATCTACCGACCTTCCCATCCAGCGCATGTGCGGCCTACAGTTGCTCAGGGCCTACACCGGGCTGCTGCGAGACAGCAATGCGGTGAACGTTGCCCTGGAGCTGAATCGGCTTTATCCCAATGACCCGGAGGTCCTTTACCACACCGGCCGGATTTTTGGGAACTTCGCTTTCCTGACCATGCAAAAGCTGGCCCAGGTGGCTCCTGCTTCCGTCTGGCGGCACCAGGCTGAGGCGGAAGCCTACGAAAGCCAGGGATCGAACGACGCCGCCATCAGCGAATACCGCCAGGTACTCTCGGTCGACGCCCGTCGGCCGGGCATCCACTATCGTTTAGGCCGAACCCTGCTGACGCGTTCCCGGCAAGGCAATGCGCCGGATGACGTTGCCGCGGCGGCAAAAGAGTTCGAACAGGAACTGGAACTCGATCCCGGCAACGCCAACGCCGCTTATGAGCTGGGAGAAATCCATCGCAACGCGGGGAAGTTCGACGAAGCACAGAGATTCTTTGAGGTGGCTGTGCAATACCATCCTGACTTTGAACAAGCTCAACTAGGACTGGCCGCGGTACTCATGTCGCTGCAGAAACCGGATCTGGCGCTGCTGCACCTGCAGAAGGCGATCACGTTGAATGCGGGCAACGAAGTTTCCTGGTATCGACTTTCACAGGTGCAGGGAATGCTCGGTCATGCTGAAGAGCAAAGGAAGACTTTTGCAGAATTTCAGCGCTTGCGCAGTCAGAAATCGAGCCAGCAAGAAGCGGGTAAACAAATCTTGTCGCCAGATGAAGTCACCCCACAGCAACTCGATCCGGGCGCGCCGCAGTAGAAACGCCGCGCCAGCCCGGACCAGGACGTCCGGGCCTACGTAGCCTGTGGGCGCACAACGCCTGTGCCCTCCCTCACGGTGACTATTTGGTTGGTACTTACATTCGCCAGGGTCTGCCAGTCGCCGCTAGGCCAGCGGATCTTGACTTCCGCACTCTTCGCTTGGCCTAGCCCAAAATGCAGGCGGAAATCATTGCAGGACAAAAAGCTCGATTGGCTCTGCACTTCCTGGGTCTGCATCGAGTCGGTGGTTTTTACCACCACACGCCCACCGATCGCACTGCGATTGGATTTGGTGCCGATCAGCTTTACCTTGAGCCATGAACTGTTGCCGCTCACGTCATTTCTAAGCAGTGACGGAGGCTCGTTCAAATTGACGATGAGAATATCCAGATCGCCATCGTTATCGAAATCCCCGAAGGCGCAGCCGCGGCTATTGTGCGGCTCTTGAACCGCTGTCCCGGCCTCGTTCGCAAGCTCTTCGAATCGTCCCTTCCCCAGGCTCCGGAAAAGCATTCTAGGATCTTTCGCGGGAAACTGAGGGTTGCGTTTCTCGATTTCCGGAAAAGTGTGTCCAGCCACCATGAACAAGTCGGGGAGGCCATTGTTGTCGAGATCGGCCATGCCGGCCCCCCAGCATACGAAGCGATTCTCCACCGCCAATCCTGCCCGCCGGCTGGTTTCTTCGAAGTTGGCATTACCCATGTTGTGATAGAGATCCGGCGTGTCGCCTTCGAAATTGGTTTTGAAGATATCGAGCCGGCCGTCGAGATCATAGTCGCCAACGGCGACGCCCATTCCGGCCTGTTCCTGACCGTCTTCGCCGTACGCAACGCCGCGAATCGCGCCTTCCTCGCGGAATGTACCGTCGTGATTGTTCATGAACAGGAGGCTTGGGGTGGAGTCGCAAGCAAGATAGATGTCAGGCCATCCGTCGTCGTCGAAGTCGCCAGCGATGGCAGTGAGCCCGTAGCTATTCCTGGACCCAGCAATTCCGGAGGCCGCACTCACGTCGATAAACGTCCCATCTCCTTTATTGCGGTAAAGACTGTGCTGACCGTAAGGGAACCCGCGCGGACCACAGGTGACGGGCGTTCCCATCCAAAGGCAATTCGCGTTCTGACCCGGCGTTGGGGACTTCTGCAAATCAAAATCAAGGTAGCTTGCGACAAATAAATCCAAGTGTCCGTCACGGTTGTAGTCGAGGAATGTGCATCCGCTGCTCCAACGGCCGGAAGAATCGGGCAGGCCCGCCGCACGGGTCACATCCGTGAACGTTCCGTTTCCGTTGTTGCGGTAGAGGATGTTTTGGCCCCAGTAGGTGATGAACAGGTCGTCGAAGCCGTCATTGTTATAGTCGCCCACACATACGCCGCAAGCCCAACCCGTCTTCAGCAAGCCTGCCCGCTCGGTTACATCCGTGAAGCTGCCGTCCCGGTTGTTTTTAAAGAGCCGGTTGCTGGTGCCCGCGGGAGCGTTGGTGAAACGAGTCCCGGAGAGCAGAAGAATATCGAGCCAGCCGTCGTTGTCGAAGTCGAGAAAGGCGCAACCACAACCGAGAGTTTCGACGATGTAATTTTTGCGGTCGCTTTCGCCGTAGACTGTGATGGCTCGCAAGCCAGCTTTTGCAGCTACATCGGTGAAAGTGGAATCGAAGGGAAGGCCCGACGGTTTGCCGCGGGCCTGCGCAACCGCTTTGTGAGGCACGACGCCCTGACCCAGACACGCAGTGGCTGTGGCACTGAACAGTCCGGTGAGGAATACTCTTCGAGAAGTCGCCATGAAGGGCAGCCCGCTACTCGTTATCCCCGCTACTCCATATAGAAGACTTCCCTCATCATAGCGAACCGCTCTCCGGGTTGAAGCCCGGGCACGGGCTCAAAATACTTGGCCATTTCCGCTTGCCAGCGCAAGTTCACAGGATCGGTGGCCAGCGCATCCCAGGCTGCGTCGAAGTCTGTCACTCGCATGACCAGCATAAGGTCCTGATCGCGGCGAAAGATCGAATAGTCCGAAATGCCCACCTCCCTCAGCTTGGCCAGCAATTCCGGCCACACCTGGGCGTGATCCTTTTCATAGCCCGCGATGGCATCAGCCTTGATTCGCAAGCGGAAGGCTACTCGTGGCATGACTGGGTCTCCTTAAGATCAACTTTAACTCTGACGATTAGGGTAATGTCACCACCGCTACCGAGAGCCCATTCAGTGTGATCTTCTCACCCGTCAACTTGACCGATCCAGGAGGATCAAAACCTGTGGTCTGATCCACGTAATCCTCCTGGCCGCCGGTGACTCCAGGAACAGTGATCTCGAAGGGGCGGTCCCGCTTGTTGACCAGCAGAATCCGCCGTTTGCCGTCCGGCTTCACCACCGCCAGAGAATAAAGGTAGGAATCTACCGATCGGTCGAAAGGCTCCGTTTCCACAAGCTTGTCGCCCGGCCCAAAGTTCTCTCGCAGCAGCCTCAAAACTCGGATGCGCGAATTGGGTTTACCTGTGTTCCAGTCCACCATGGAAACCGAGGGAAATTGCGTGGGGTAGCCCACAAGTTGTGACTCGCCCGCGACATCGACTCCCATGCGGGTGAGTTCGCCAAAGATGTAGGCGTACATGGCGCAGGTCAAATTCCAGTAAGAACTCGGAATCGGCTGTGTGACGTGTCCCGGTTGGTCCTGCATTACGTCATCTGCGGAGATGGCTCCAATCTCGTCAATCGTGGTCTTGGTCTCCGGAGACAGTCGCTTCCGGATCGTCTCCACATAGCGGACTGTACTGAGGAAGCCGTCCGCATACGCGAAGAACGTGTAGGGCTGTATGGTGGGGTTCTGATCGCCCGTCGGCACCGCATAGAAATGATAGGAGATGAAATCGAGTGGAATGCCGGGCTTGTGATTCTTGGGATTGAGAAAGTATTCAAACTGTTCGGGATGCGATGACGGTTGGGCCAGCGCCAGTCCCACGAACTTGGTTTGAGGCGCAACCCGCCGGATCGACTCGACCACCGCGTCATAAATTTTCGTGTAGGTTTCCGGTGTCATCTTGTGCTCAAACTCGATTTCGTTTAGCACCTCCCAGTAGGGAATGGAGTAGTGGTAGCCGGATTCATGGCGCTTGCCGAATTCGTCCGTAAAGCCTCCTTGCGTGTACCAAGAAAAAAGACGGCCGTAGTAGTCGCCAATTTCTTTCATGCTAGGATCGCGGGGCTCAGTTCCCTGGGTGTAGTCCCAAACTGGCTGGTCGGGATCGGCCGGGTAGGGTACGGGCTTGTCGGTCTTGAACATCCATGCCGGAATCGTGCTGAAATTCAGAATGACGGAATGGCCCTTGGTGGCGTCGAGAAAATCGATGGTCATGGGATCAATGAGCGAAAAGTCCCATGAGGTCTTGCCATCCGTCGGCGGCTCGAGTTCGGCAATGCCGAGCTTCGGATAGGGCAGCCAGGGGACATATCGAACGTAGTCGGCTTGAATATCGCGCAGTGACTTGAAAGCGTTGTCGTGAATTGACGATCCACGGCGCAGTGGCGGGTTGACCACGACCTGCAGAGTCGCCGTCGTCTTCGAGACACTGATAACTTTGTCCCAGTGCGCCGCTACACTCGCGGACTGATCCGACGCCGAGGAATTCTGCGCTAGAGAAGTGGATGCTGCGATCAAGGCAAAAAATATAGCCAGCGACATAACCAGCAACAAGGATGGCCGATATTGATTCACGCGAATCCTCCGTCAAGAAGCACGCAGCATTGTGCTGGGATTTCCTGCTTAATTCAATAGGAAAATAAACTTACTATTGACAACGACCGGCGCAGAATACTACAGTTCAGCGGTTTGGAGCGAGTAGGATTTGTGCCGGCACCCATCAGCCACTCTACTGACCAATGGACGAGCCCAGATCACAGGCGGAGTTGAAGATTGGGCTCTTCGGAATCGGCCTGGATGCATATTGGCCGCAGTTTCCCGGCCTGGAAGATCGTCTAAAAGGATACGGCCAGCAGGTCGCCCGGAAACTGGCGAAAGCCGGGGCCGAGGTGGTGAACCTCGGGCTGATCGATACTCCCGAAAAGGCCGTGGTTGCTGGACACCAGTTCCGTCAAGCTGACGTTGATCTCATTTTTCTTCACGTCACAACCTATGCACTCTCCTCCACCGTGCTCCCGGTGGTCCGGCGGGCCAAGGTTCCCGTCATCATTCTGAATCTCTCCCCTTCCACAGCCATTGACTATGACTGGTTCAATGGCCTCGGGGACCGCACGAAGATGACCGGAGAATGGCTGGCCTACTGCCAGTCTTGTCCGGTGCCCGAGATCGCGAACGTCTTCAACCGCTGCCGAATCCCGTTTTTCCAGGTCACGGGCATGCTCGAAGACGATCCGATTGCCTGGAATGAAATCACCGACTGGGTCGAAGCCGCCAGGGTCGCTCACACTATGGAACACAATCGCCTGGGCGTGATGGGCCATTACTACGGAGGAATGCTCGATATATATTCCGACCTCACTCAGCAATGCGCCTATTTCGGCGGACACATCCAAATCGTAGAGGTGGATGAGTTGGCGGCCTTGCGGCGGCAAGTGTCCGACCCGGAAATCAAGAAACGGGTTGCGGACTTCCGCGACAAGTTTGACGTCCAGCCCGATTGCCCGCATGAAGAATTAAGTCGCGCGGCGCGCACCTCGGTGGCGCTGGATCGAATGGTTGAGATCCGCAAGTTGGGTTCCCTGGCGTATTACTACCAGGGTACGGGCAATGTGGAGAATGAAGATGCCATCAGCTCGATCATTCTCGGAACCAGCCTGCTGACGGCGCGGGGTGTCCCAGTTGCCGGTGAATATGAGATCAAGAACGCCCAGGCAATGAAAATCATGGACGGCTTCGGCGCGGGCGGATCGTTCACGGAATACTACGCCGCGGATTTTGCGGATGACGTGGTGCTCATGGGGCACGACGGACCGGGCCACATTGCGATTGCCCAGGGCAAGACCAAGGTTCGCCCGCTCAACGTGTATCACGGTAAGGTGGGTCGAGGGTTATCGGTGGAAATGTCGGTCAAGCATGGTCCGGTGACATTGTTAGCGGTGATCCAAACAGTGGATGGAAAATTGAAGCTGCTAATGGCCGAAGGCGAATCCGTGGCTGGTCCAATCCTTGAGATTGGGAACACCAACAGCCGATATCGATTCTCTCTCGGAGCAAGAAATTTCATGAATGCCTGGAACGTGCACGGCCCGGCGCATCACTGCGCTGTAGGCGTAGGACACATTGCGGGCAAACTGAAGAAACTCGGCGCCCTGACAAATATTGAATGCATTCAGGTGTGCTGACCGACATAAGTGGCCGGGCAGGCATCCTGATCCCGAGGTTGATATGAATCCGAATCCCTTAGTAGGCGTGTTGTACCACTGGCTGGGCGGTCTGGCTTCCGGCAGCTTTTACGTGCCTTACCGTGGAGTGAAGAAATGGGCATGGGAGACGTTCTGGCTCGCGGGCGGTTTTTTCAGCTGGATCATCGCTCCCTGGTTTTTTGCCCTGCTCATGACTCGGGATCTCTTGCCGGTACTCCAGGAAACTCCGGGAGTGGTTATTTTCTGGACTTTTTTCTTCGGACTTCTCTGGGGAATCGGCGGCCTCACCTTTGGCTTGACGATGCGTTACTTGGGTCTGTCGCTGGGGATGGCCGTGGTGCTGGGTCTGTGCGCCGCCTTCGGAACGCTGATCCCCCCGATTTTCCGCGGTGAATTCATGACCCAGGTGGTGGGGACAGCTTCGGGCAGAGTCATTCTCCTTGGTATTTTCGTTTGCCTGCTAGGCATTGCGGCCGCGGGTTTGGCCGGTATCTACAAAGAGCGCGCCATGTCGCCCGCGCAGCAGAAGGAGACGATCAAGGAATTCGATTTGAAGAAGGGAGTAGGCGTGGCGATACTTTCAGGCGTGATGAGCGCTTGTTTCGCTTATGGCCTGGCGGCGGGAGATCCTATCAAGGCGCTCACGATCAAGCATGGAACACCGGATCTATGGCAGGGCTTGCCGGTGCTGGTGGTGGTATTGCTGGGTGGCTTTACTACCAATTTCATCTGGTGCGTCATCTTGAACGTCCGTAATAAGACGGGCTACCAATACTTCACTTCGATTTCCCGCGAGCTGAATACGCAAGATCAGGACGAGACCATCATCGAAACCGCCCTCGACGCGCCCAGCCGGGAAGTCGTCGAGCACATGCCGCCCGCGAGAACAGAGCTTCGGAAGCAGTCTTCGGTGGCCGTGGAAGATGCGCCCGCTCCTGGAAATGCAGATCGGACACGGGTTCCGATGCTGGCGAACTACCTGCTCTGCGCGCTCGCCGGCACTACCTGGTATTTCCAGTTTTTCTTCTACTCGATGGGGGAGACCCAAATGGGTAAGTACAAATTTTCCAGTTGGACGTTACACATGGCCAGCATCATCATCTTCAGCAGCCTATGGGGCATCGGCCTGAAAGAATGGAAAGGCGCGGGAGTTCAAGCGGGTAGGTTGCTCGCTCTGGCCTTGGCTCTGTTGGTAGGCTCAACTGTAATCGTAGGCTACGGAAATTATCTTGGGTTGTCGCACTAGATCTTGTTGACCTCATACTCTTTAAAGGAGAACGGACATTAAGTTCGTGAGAGTCTGCCCTCGATTTGCTTATCCGCGACTCACCTGCGGCCAGTACCCGGCATTCTTACCGAGCTCCTGGATGCCCCGCCTAAGGAAGGAATCCGATCGTGGGTTACGAAGGAAGCCAGGAGTTTGTCACTCGCCCGATTACAGAGGCTTCCCGAGGCAACTTTAAATGTCTGGCAGGCTGTTGGGAGAGCGGGTAAGGTAGCAAGGTAAGTTCATTGCCTTGAACCTGACACCAACAGCAGCTATGTCCGTTGTTATGCCAGACTAAGTAGATCGGACGCTCAAGCACAGAAGTCCATCCAGACATCTGCACTGCATTTTGCATGACATCGATTTCCACCAGCGAGCGGGGAGGGATCAAGTCTCCCATGGTGTCATCCTTAGTGCCGATCACAGCGTAGCGGTAACGTTTGGGATCGAGATATTTGTGCAGAGGTGGCGGAAAAAGTCCCAGTAGATCTTTCGGGTTCAACCGCAGGAGGCAGGTCTTCTCACTTTCGAAACCGGTGTTAAAGTTGAGGTGAAAGCGGAAACCGGGTTCCCGGACTTCCAGTTGGGAGCCTCTGGCCAAACTGGATTCGCTCTGGCGTGCGTTCTGCCTTAACTCATCGATGTCAATTCCAAACGCCAGCAGTAGCTCTTCCAAAGAGACTTTGAGACAACCCGCCAAGCTAAACAATTTGTGAACGCTGGGGACCGACCCAGTTTCGATATCGCACAGGGTGGAATGCGAAACATAGAAATCCGGGCTCCCTTTGACTTCGGCAATCGCCCGACTGATTCGTTCGATATCGCCCGACTTAATCGATCGCCCTTCCCGTAACTCGCGAATCCATTTACCGGAATCCATGCTCCTGGACCCCCATAACTTCACTACTCGGATCGATCTTTCGCGGGCTCAAGCTGCCTGTTATTACTCTACAAATTGGCAAAATCGGATTTCCATACAGCAAATTCTGTATTGCTCAGATTGATACCTTCATCGCAGCACTCCGTCCGGTCTACGAGGATGGCTGATGTTGTAAACAGGTGCTTAGGCTCACTTTTGGCAGCGCGGCGTAGCGCGAGAACCCCGTCGCAAGCGCTCTTCCAACCGGCCAAGAACAACCCGCATGGAAGCAGCCAAGGTCATGTCGGGTGGTAGGACCGGGAGCAGTCAGAGAAACGGCCACCGTGAAAAATGCAGCGAAATGGAAAGGATCTATCCCGAGCGGTGAACGGAGTTACATCGGTAATCTTTACCCAAACTCAGCACCCAATACAATCCAAAGAGTAGGCCCTGCAGCGCTCTGGCATCTCGGCAAAGTCTGAGAAAAAGGCGTATCTCGAATAACTTGCACGTTGCGGTTTTGCCCTCGCTCAGATAGGGACGGGTACCTTTATGAAATGTCGGGTTATCGCGGTCTTAGGCACCCGTCCGGAAGCCATCAAGCTGGCGTTGGTGATTCACGAATTACGCCGCCGCTCCGAAGATTTTGAGACGGCGGTAGTGCATACCGGCCAGCATCGGACGATGCTCGACCACGTCCTCCAGTATTTCAAAATCAAGCCCGATTTCGACCTGGATGTCATGCGTCCTAACCAGACGCTCAACTCTCTTACCGCGCGCGTGTTGGACACGGTTGAAAATGCATGCCACCGTTTTGAGCCCAATATGGTGTTAGTCCAGGGCGATACGACGACCGCCTTCGCGTCGGCCCTGGCCGCTTACTATTGCAGGATTCCCGTTGGTCACATCGAAGCGGGTCTGCGCAGTCACGATATCTATAATCCGTTTCCCGAAGAAGCCAACCGCAGACTGGCAGCGGTATTGACCGAGATTCACTTTCCACCGACGGTCTTGGCGCACGATAATCTGTTGGCCGAGGGCGTCTCGCCCGACAAAATTGTAGTCACTGGCAACACAGTTATCGATACCCTGCGCGCGCTTAGCCAGCTGCCGCATTCCTGGGACAACACACCTCTGGCCGGCATCCCCACGGAGGGTTACCGCTTGGTTCTGGTGACCTCTCATCGACGAGAGTCCTGGGGCAAAGACCAGGAGAATATGTGCCTGGCCCTCAAAGATCTGGTCAAACAGCATGCTGACATTCGCGTTATCTATCCCGTTCACATGAATCCGAATGTTCGCGGCACAGTGAACGCTTTGCTGGAAAACACTGATCGGATCCATCTAACCGAGCCGCTGGACTACATCACGTTTGTCAGCTTGCTGCGGCGCTGTTTTCTGGTGCTAACTGACTCCGGTGGAGTTCAGGAGGAGGCGCCCACTTTTGGCAAGCCGGTGCTGGTGCTGCGCAATCTTACCGAGCGGCCAGAGGCTTCGCAGTTTGGCATGGCCAAGATTATTGGGATGTCTCGCGAGGGCATCTTCAACGAAACGAACAGGTTGCTGAACGATGTGGATGCTTATCAGGACATGTCGGAGGGCAGCAACCCTTACGGAGACGGGCATAGCTCGCAACGAATCGTGGAAGCGATATGCCGCTGGCATCAGAAGAAGAGCCCACTGTTAGCGCCTGACAAGCAATTCAAGCTACCGGCCAGACCAATTCTCCGTCGGCGGAAGAGTGACCTCTCGGAAAAAGCTGGAAAAGCGGCCGCCGCAGGTAAGGAGTGACGGCCCACACCCTAGCCTTGCCGTCGTGAGTCGCACGCCATGATTTATGTTCTCTACTTCATCGTTTTCGTGATCTGCGTCTACACGGCCCGTCACTATTGGTTCACTCTGAACCGGCTGTTCGGTTTCCAGCGGCATCCCTACATCGACATTGACACCGCCTCCTGGCCACTGGTGACTGTACTCGTAGCCGCTCACAACGAGGAGAAGGTCATCTCCAACATTCTTAGCGCCCTGATGACCGTGAAATACCCCGAGGGCCAAATGCTGGTGATTCCGGTAAATGACCGCTCGACCGATGGAACAAGGGTGATCATCGACGACTTTGTAGAACGATTTCCCGGCCGCATTCAGCCTTTCCATCGCGCTGGCGGAAAGGGCGGCAAGGCAGCCGCGCTGAAGGACGCCATGGAATTGGTAACAACCGAAGTCATCCTGATCTTCGACGCCGATTACATTCCTGGTGCCGGTCTTATCAAACAACTGGTGGCGCCATTCTTTGATCCCGAAGTCGGTGGCGTCATGGGGAGGGTCGTGCCCCTAAATGTCGGCACAAACCTGCTGACGCGCCTGCTGGATCTGGAACGAACGGGAGGTTACCAGGTCGATCAGCAAGCCCGTATGAACCTCCGCTTGGTACCACAACATGGTGGCACGGTCGCTGGAGTCAGACTGAGTGCATTGCGGGAGATTGGTGGCTGGAACGACCAATCTCTAACCGAAGACACTGACTTGACCTATCGTCTCTTGCTGCACGGCTGGAAAACCGTATATCAGAACCGCTCTGAATGTTACGAGGAAGTGCCAGAGACCTGGGCGGTCCGCATCAAGCAGATCATGCGGTGGGCCAAGGGCCATAACCAGGCGATGGTGACATATGGTCTGCGCCTGCTGCTGGGCAAGCATCGAGCAACGCTGCGGGAGCGGATTGATGGCGCGCTGTTGCTGGGAGTCTACGCTATGGCTCCGGTCACGCTCCTGGGCTGGGCGTTGGCACTAGCTGTGTTCTTCCGGGGTGTCGCTCCCCTGCATGGCGTCATCGCGCTGTTCGCATTGACGGCCTACGCCGCGCTCGGCAACCTGGCCGCGTTTTTCGAAATAGCGGCTGCGGCCCGACTCGATGGGACGCGCAAGCGAATCTGCCTTCTGCCCTTCCTCATTCTGGGTTTTGCGGTAAGCATCTTCTCTGTCTCTCGGGCCGCTCTATCGCAAGTATCAGATCTTGTGACTGGGGCTGAACTCCATTGGGACAAGACCGAACGTTTTCGGAAGGTCTTGTGAACTCCTCTCTTGCAGTGGCCGCGTTGATCCTGTTCGTCAGCTTGATGCTGATGCTGCCGCTGGTTCCTGCATTTGTGGAGCTAAGGCGCAAATCTGACGCGTCGCCACTGAACGTAGTTCAGCAACATGCTGGAGAAATTCGTCATTTTGCCAATAGCTTTCGCACCTATATCCAAGTGCTCGAGCCAACTCTGCAGCAGTGTGTAGCTTCGGGTACGACGGCAAGCGGCATTTTGTCCGATGGAGTCGAATACCTGGCACTGGGCCGATGCGATGATTCACAGACGCTTCCTATCCAGCAACCGGGCGCAGTCTGCCCCGTGACGATTGCGTCAGGTTCTGACCTCGTCTTGCCCCCCGAGATCACGTTCCTTAGAGATGTTTATGCCGGTGGGCAATTCAGAGGAGGAGACAGCAACAGCTACCGAGCCATCCTGGGAGAGAAGAATGTCCACCTGGGCCACTCCAGTCGGGTGTCACGCTGGGCCCATGCGGTAGGGGAATTTTCTGCAGAACACGACTGCGAACTCTCCGGACGTATTTCCTCGGACACATGCATACGCCTCCAAGGTGCCTGTAACTTTTTGCGGCTCAATGCTCCGCAGATTGAAACCGGTCACGTAATGCATGGTGAAGACTCGACGCTGCTGAACTCCGAAGACGACACCAACGCAAGTTCAGGGGTAGTCCAGCGTTTCCTGCACGACGGGGACTTCGAGGTTCACGCTGGTGAGCTTGTTACCGGCAACATCGTAGCCAGAGGTAAATTGCAGATTGGTGCCGGCGCACGCATCTGTGGCAGCGTGAAGAGCGTAGGCGACATGATTCTCGGAGCCGGTGTCTCCGTGCAAGGCAGCCTGATCAGCGGGAAACAGATGCTCATTGGCCCGGACTGTAACGTCAATGGACCGATTATTGCCGAGCGCGCTTTGCACATATCTGCTGGAACTCGATGCGGTAGTCTTCAACATCCGACCACGGTCAGTGCCCCTCGGATCGAAGCGGAAGAGGGTGTTGCGGTGTTCGGCACGTTGTGGGCCCGTGAGCATGGTGAAGTGGTGGCCAGCTGATGAAGCGCCGAACCATCATTGTCGCGGGCAGTCTAGCTCTGGTACTGCTGATTACATGGTTATGGATGGCGCATGACCGGCCCCGTTTAACTGCCGACCGCTTGCTGCTCCTGGTGCCAGATGGAACCAGCTTCTCTGATCCCAAGGTCACGGTTTGGATCGATGCGGGAAGCGAGGAAGGCCTGCATGTGGTGCCCGTCCATGATTCCGAGTTCTTGCGCCCTTTCCTGGGTGAATTCCAATGTGCGGGAGTGATTCTGCCCGATTCGATCCATCAGCAGGCGAGTGACCTTTTCATAGCAAGCCTCCGCCGCTTTGTCGCTCAGGGCGGAAAACTCATGCTGGTTTACGATGCCGGCACGTTCTCGCTGAATGGCAGTTATGCGGCAAAGCGCTCCCGATTGTCGGACCTGGCAGGAGTGGACTATGCCCTCTACGACACACTCGGAGATAAAACCACCCAATGGAACAGCGTCAAAGGCACGAGTGCGATTGTTGCTGAGATGGAAATCCCGCCAGGAAAATATTACCCCTTCGCGTCGGAAACCAGCGCCCCCGATTCAGCTCGGGCTCCGAAAGCCTCTAATCCAGCCAGCGTTGAGGTTGAGCTCAGACGCTATAAATACGGCGAACTGCTCTATCCCAGCTTTGTAACTTCGGGACAGTACTCCGGCGAGGTCCTATTCCAATCCAAGGGTGGAATTGTCGCGGGTGAGCATCCTTATGAAGCTGGTTCCGTGTTTTTCGTGAACCTTCCGCTCGGATATCTCAAAGCCAACACGGATGGACTTCCGATGCATGCCTTTCTCAAATACTTCGCGAAGTACGTCCTCTCGTTGCCTTATCTAGAGTCCGTTCCGGATGGAGTCGGAGGCCTTGTCCTGAATTGGCACGTTGACTCAAACGCTGCGATCAAGCCTCTCCAGCAAATGAATACATGGAGTTTGCTCAAGCAAGGACCGTACTCGATTCACATAACCGCCGGTCCCGATGCCATGGCAATCGGAGACGGTAGGGGCTTTAACGTTGAACACAATTCCATCAGCCAGGAACTTATTCGAAAATACGAGGGCCTTGGCTACGAAGTGGGCAGCCACGGAGGCTGGATCCACAATTACTTTGCTTCGCATGTGGATAAGGACGATCCCAAGGATCTGGAACAGTTCCTGTCGCTAAACAAGAACGCGCTGGAGCATGTAACCGGAAAGCCGGTCCTCGAGTATTCGGCTCCAGATGGCAACCAACCGACTTGGGTCACGCACTGGCTGGAATCGCACGGGTTTGTCGCCTATTACTTCACCGGTGATACAGGAATGGGTCCAACCCAGGGTTATCGCGGGGGAGCCCGCGAAGGCCAAGACATCTGGGCATTTCCCATTCTCCATCTGGATCGGGCTGCGGGCTTCGAGGAGATGGGCTCCGAGGGATATTCGGATTCCGAGGTGGGACACTGGCTTGATGCAATCACTGCATTTGCGTCAAACCATCAAACGGTGAGACTGATCTATTTCCATCCTCCCGGAATTTTGCCTTATCAACGCATTGTCGAGAAGTGGTTACAGCAAACGGCTGATTTAAGAGTCAAGGGAACATTTCGTTGGTACACGATGACCGAACTCGCAAACTTCTTAAACTCCCGCAAGCAGGTGGAGTGGAAGATTGTTCGACACGGCAAGGTGATGAGTATCGACGCCTCTCACCTGCATAGTCTGGAACATGAGACGTGGCATCTTTCAGCGGACAAATTCGCCGAGCCCAAGATTATCCAGGGCTCCGCAAAGGTAGTTCGAGACAAGGACGCCTGGATGATCGTAGCCGGCCAAGGGAAGACGCTGCAATTCGAGACGCAGGAAATTGACCATACGAAGGCGCTGACGAAATGACTACTTCCGGCCACCTACGTTCCCGATCCGCAACATGGATCTTGATCTTGAGCATCGCTTTCGGGTGCACGGCAAATGCCCAGGAGGATGCCGCCTTGCCGAGCACCTCCCAGGCAAATCCCCAATCGCCTGCCGAGGTAGTGCAGCCGGCAGAACTGAAATTGCTCACCAACTATGTTGAAGGCGGCGGCAACTATCTGGCTCTGACTAACGGCTTTGGCAATTGGACTGGCGGATATGCGCGAGGCGTCGCCGCCCAGGGAAACAATATCTGGAGTGCAGAAGTCAATGGTCAGCGTGAATTCGGCGACGCGGGAGTGTATTTCGGGGCGGGCGACACTTACAACTTCAACCCCGATTGGTACGGCTCACTCACTCTGGGCACCAGCGCCGGAGGGTTTTTCTGGCCGCGCTTCCGGGCGGATGGGTTCTTGAACAAGAAGTGGTTGGCTCGCAGGCAATTCATTACCACTCTCGGTTTCGGCTACTATGCGGCCAAAGACGTCCACCGCGATCACAGTTTCTTTGTCGGCTCGACATACTACTTCGAGAAGCCTTGGATCATCGAGGAAGGGATCCGTTTCAATGTCAGCAATCCCGGATCCGTCTTCTCTCCGGCCGGTTTCGTCGCGGTGACGCAAGGCCGCAACCTGCAACACTACGTCACGCTGCGTGCCGGCTTTGGAAAAGAGGCGTATCAACTGGTTGGGCCGGTGGCGACCATAACCGACTTCCATAGTCAGACCGTGACCATTACTTGGCGCCAGTGGGTCGGTCCGCACTGGGGCGTTAATGTCGTCGCGGACTACTATCACAACCCGACCTATATGAGAGGTGGGACTAGCGTTGGATTCTTCAGGGAGTTTTGAGAACCACGACACCAGGGGTTCCGATCCCCCGAAGGTGTCGAACCCGATCCTCGCCCGCGGACATCGTGGCGGTGTTATTCCCATGCACCGGGCCCTGGCCCATTTTCGCCTGGGCACCATGAACCTGATTACCGCAAGTTGTCTTTTTGTGTTCTTTTCGTCTGCCTGGCTGGTTTTGCTGCCGCAGGTTTGCGGCCTATGGACTCGGATCTTCAGGTTCGGAATCCGATTTCTGCCTTTGAGCGCCGAAGTCGGAATCTCGGAGCATCATTGGACGCCCTTTCTCCGTTTCGATATTCCTTACCTGAGGATGGAGCCTGTCTTGCCGAGCGCTGAAGTTTGGTGGCTTAGTTGTGCCGTCACAACGCTGATCTTCGTGGCCACGTTCTTCATGCCCAAAAAGTCAATTCCTGTCATCTATCTCTTGCGGGCAGTCTTGCTGGTACAAGGGATTGCGTTGGTGTATTTTGCATTAGTTCCAGCCCGCTTTCCACACACTCCGGATAGTTACTTGGCGGGGTTCGTAACATCTGGAATCGGGTTGATCTCGCTCGTGCCACTCATATTCGGTTTGACGTACTACATTTTCGATTTCGGCCTGCTGAGAAAGGCACTGCTCACCTCGACCGCGATGGCCCATCTCGCGCTGTTTCTTCCCTTCCAGTGCCTGCTCCAGGCCTTGGTGCTGCAGAAGACCGTACTGTTCATGCCGGTTCTTTACATTGTCTTTGGCATGCCGGTCGACGTCATGCTTGTGATCGGCTTTTATTCTTGGGGCATGACCTGGTCGTTCAGATCCGAAGGATAGTCAACGCAATCGAAACGAAGGAGTGGCTTATCGCCCTGGCCTGGACGGCGGAAACTGACGATTACCCGCTCCAGCTCGTTAGAGATCGACTGCCAGCTCCATCCATCTGCCCGGGCACGCCGCTACCTTGAGCAAGAATTTGAGGCCGTGTTCTCGGTTGAGCTTGGCCCAAAACCTGGCTCATAGGTCCATGCCGACAAGGCAAGCTTGATGACGTGGTTCTTGGTCGTGCGCCATTTTTCAATGGCACGTATTTGCAATGGGCCCGGGGAGGTCGGCAGTGGGGGGCTTCCCATCTCTGATGGTTGTGTCCTCAAATAACGTGGAAGCGAAAACTCCAACTTTATGGCAGAAACTTTCCGCCCGGGACGGTGTCCTCGCCGTTTGTTCGGATCGCCTCGACCTTCATGGCTTCCGGCTTCTTCCGGTCGAGAGAAGCCTCACCCAGATGTGCGGTGACCACTTGCTCCATCTGCGTCATTAGAGATCGAAGCGCCCGGTCGCCTGCGTCGAGATTATTGCGAAGGGATGCGCTAATGCTAGTCGCCACCTGGTAAGCGTCCCGGGCCTCATTTAAAAGGTGCACATGGTCCATGAACGCCGTGGCGGCCTTTGTGAATTTGTTCATCGCATCCGAATAGGTTGCCATGGACGGCGTTGCAGGAGTGCTGACCGCGTTTTCCTTCCTCCACATTGTCGGTTCGCTCATTCGTTTCCCCCAATTTGCCCTTTGTAGTGCTTCAAGCAAAACATTCTGACCTGGTGGCCCAATATAGTCAAACCGGCATCGCTAGGTGAGCTAAAGGTGGAGGGGCAGGGTACTCTTGCTCCTTACTCTTGCCACACCGCTTTCACTTATGGAGATCCTTCGACTGCGCGGCTGCTTCGCTACGCGCAGCAGCCTCCCGCTACGATGATCTCTACCCGGGGATCAAGCGAGAAATCCATCGGTCCGCCAAAAATACCTTCGACTCCCGCGCCAGAGACATCTGCTGGTGATTTTCGGAATTGCGTTGTTGGTGTTCGGTCCTAAAAAGCTTCCGGAACTGGGCAAGGGAATCGGCGAGGGTATTCGAGGCTTCAAGTCAGCTATGAAGGCCGAGGACGAGAAGTGGGTCAGCACAATAACTACGATCGCCCATGGGCCCAGATCTAACCGGGACTATGACTGCGGTAGTTTATTTCGGCGGTCGAAGCGCCGTGGCCCTGCGCATGTACGATTTGCCGACGGGTGGGGCTTTTTCGTAGGCCAGGGGACAGCTCGCTTCCGAAATATCAAGATTACCGGACTCTAGGAAAGCGAGCTAGGGCTGGCCTTGGGATTCTGGCTGCGCAACCAACAAAAGCACAACGCCGATCACGGTGAACATACGGAAGGCTGTGTCCTGACCATTCCACTGCCTTGACTGCCACATCAGGAACCACTCGCCGCCGACGGTCAGAAACGCAACCAGCCACATCAGCATGCCGAGGGTTAGAGCCGCAATCGCAAGAGTCTTCGCCCGATTGAAGGTTGCCGCGGGTCCGTGCAAGGTTCGTGTAAGTCGTATCCCGCCCCACCACAGGAGGGCCATGGTCGTGCCCTCCCACCCGATAATCAGCAGATAGAACATGGTGTGCCAGGCCGGCGAGTTGAGGGCGCGCCACATACCGCGATTGCCGGGGAAAGTCGAATCCATCATCAGCACGTGCCGGATGAACTGGAAATTGGAGTTGTAGTCGGTCGTATTGTTCAACACGACGAGCGAATAGAATAAAGCGACCGCGAATACCAGCATCACCTTGGCTGTCCGCAGCGTCATGGTTTTTGTCCCTGTTTTTCTTTCTCCGGTGACGCAAAAGTCTCAAAGTAGGCGACCAGGGCCCGGGTGGTCGCATCGTCGTATGCGGGGTTGCCGGACATTTGTGCGTCTTTATTGCCGGCCAGTGGATTGCGAACGTAAGCGGCGAAGTAATCGGGCGAGGCGCTCGCCATCGCCGAGAGCACCAACCATGGGCGACTCGCCTTGTGCCCGCCTTCGCGTCCCATGTTGTGGCAGCGGAAACAGTTCTGTTGTGCGATGCGATAACCGTCCTGCACTGCGGGTTCGGCGGCGTGGGGCCCACTCGGAGCGATCGCGCCGAAGACAGTTTTTTCGTTACGAAACTCGAGTCGGACTACCCCCCACGGAATCTGCGGTTCGTCCGAATGTGTCAGGACCTTGAATCTCGGCGAGAACCGGGGATGCGAAATCATGTAGGGGCCCATATTGCCGCCGCGGACTTCCGCGTTCTTCGGCCATTCCGCAGGAGGCTTTCCGTTTATTGCGAGCACCAGCAACGGATGATGTGCGGCAACATAGCCACGGGGATAGTGGCCGTTGTATTGGTCGCGGCATATGGCCACGATTAAATCCGCGTCGGGTGCGGCGCCCAGCTGCTGAAACAGGTCTTGCAGAAGGACGCCGCTGATTTGGCTTGAAGCGGTGAAGTTGGCGTCATCGGTCACGGTGAAAACCGTTTGGGGCAATGTCAGGAGAGCGTCGCGTGAAACGTAAAGCGTCGTTCCCGGAGGTAGCCCTGCAAGATCGCCGCCCACTTCAAGATCCAAGGGCGAGAGGCGCGCACTGTGCACTGGGACCACCGCGGCCGCGCTGCCGGACTTTGGATTGCCGGCCGAATGGAGCATGGGGCTGGAGGAGCAGAGAAGAAGAGCGCCTGTTATCAGGCGGGTACCAAGCCGTCGCATGGCCCATGTTAGCCTGGGCTTCGCGGAACGCAAGCAAGAATCTCGCGGACTAAAAGGAGATGCTAAATTTCATTTTAGACTTGGAGAGGACGGCGGAAGGGACTTCCTGGGAGTGATAGAAGATCGGATCCGATAACCGTCATGCTTCTACACTCGAGAAACCAATCTTTCGGAAGTGGATTCTGACAACGACGAGCCAATAGCGCGCCGGCTATTTGGCTCCTGGCCGCTAGCGTTCACCAAATGCTGAGCCAGTTTGGAGATCTGTTCCCTCAATTCGGGGACGGCGGTGGACTCCCAGAGGCTACCCTTACGAGCCGGTCCCACCGCGTAGAGCGACTGAGAAACAGTGCCACCGCGGCCGATGAGTGCTCCGTCGAGGGAGACTTCCAGACCAAGAAAGAGCGGATCGGGACGCACCAGACCATCGCCGAGCAGAGCGGACATTAAGGGACTTACCAGATGCCGGCAATCGCTCTCCGGTCCGGTGCAATTGATAACCCGATCCACCAACAGAGAAGTCGTTTTTCCACTCTTCCGCTCGCGGTAGGTGACCTCGACTCCATTCTCGTCTTCCACGTAGTTCGTGATACGCCCGGCTTGGACTTGAATCTTTCCGCTGGAAATCTGGTCCGCAATGGATTGGGCAATCTCCGGGGCCGCGCGATGGCGGTGCACTTCCCAGTATGGCCGCACATGACGCAGAAAACGGCGTCTCTCGGCTTGGGGAAGCGACTGCCAGATACGCGCTACCAGGGGTCGCAGGCCGTCGAAGACGCTCTGCCATTCAATGCGTTGCCGTTCGCCTTGCCCCACCTGTTCCCGCACCAGGCGCAACAAACCGCGTGTGCTTCTTGGCGAAGATTCGTTCCAGAAGGGAGGAGAGGCGTCCGTTGCCTTGTGAGGTTGGGGTAACAAGCCGTGGCGGGAGACCACATGGAGCGTGCCGCGACAACCTTGGAGTCGCAACCGGAGGGCTACATCGACACTCGTGAGGCCCGAGCCTATCAGCAGAACGCTGCCGAGATCTTGAACGCCTTCAAGGGTTTCGGCCGACCAGGGATCGCGAAAATAACGGGAACCGGTCTTCGCATCCCAGGATGCCAAAGGATCGCCGGGAGGAAAATTCCCCAAGGCGAGAACGACCCGTTCGGCCAGGAGGCGACGGCCACCGCCCAGGTGGATTTCCGTCAGCCCAGCACTGATTGGCGAGAGCGCGAGCGCCTCGTCTCTAATCCATTCCAGCCGTGGTTTACCGGCAGACTGGGTCGCCTCATTCAGCACCGACTGCACATAGTGTCCGTACACTGCACGAGGAAGAAAGCTGCCGGGACCGGTGGCAGGGTCATAGTTCGATCGGGCCCATTGGAGAAAGTGGTCTGGCTGGTCAGCCAAGGCGCTCATGTTGCGGGCGCGTACGTTCAAGAGCAGAGAACGGCACTCCGTTCCATAGGCCAAGCCACGGCCCACGGAGGAGGTTTTCTCGACTACGGCCACAGAAAACGAGGGGTCGGAGCGCCGGAGAAGTTGGGCGGCCAGGACCGCGCCACTAAAGCCTCCGCCGATGATGGCGACGGCGATCGTGGGCGGGCCACTCTTCTCAGATCGGGTTTCCACTATGCCCCCTGGCTGCAAAGCCAAATGTTACCTCAATATGTCTATAATGTCTATTATATTAGTAGACTTAAATAATCATTTCCCCTATACTTCATTTCTGTTTTCTCTGGTCTCCGCGGAGGAGTTTTTAAAGGGCGCGGTAGCCAAGTGGTAAGGCAAGGGTCTGCAAAACCCTCACCGGACGGTTCGATTCCGCCCCGCGCCTCCAGCCGTTTCTCCGACGATTCTATTGCTAGACGTGTTGTTTTCCCTGCCGGCTGACCTTGTCGAAATCCCGCCAAATGGCCCGATTCATCAGATTTTCACCATTTTGTAACCTTCCCGTAACACTGCGAAAGTAAAAGTGACGTTACTCAAGAATTACGGGGCAATAGACCGGTTGGGCTTCCTCTTCGAGCCTTGGTGTGTTTTCTAGCGGCAACGTATATGGCCGCCGAAGCCGTAGCACTGCGGTACAAACTCAATTCTGCGGGTCTCTGCCCAGGCCAGAGGCCAAAGGAGAAATAATGAAGTCCGTTCTCAGGTGGTGCGTGGTTCCGCTGTTGGCTGGAATGCTGATGGCGCAAACTGCGGCTAAGCCCAAAGCCAAGAAGGCGGCAGCCAAGCCTGCCCAACCGGCTGTAACTCTTCAGGACATCCAAGCTTTGAAAGATGCCCTGGCTGCCCAGCAGCAACAAATCGAGCAGCTCAAGCAGGCAGTGCAACAAAAAGACCAGGCTTGGCAGCAGGCGCAGCAGCAGTTGCAACAAGCTCAGACCACCGCCAGCGACGCGCAGAACAAAGCCGCAGCAGCTGAGAGTGCGGCCAATAGCCAGAAAGACACCGTCGTCAAGCTGGACAGCGACATGGCCGATGTGAAGACCACACTGACCAACACAGCGGTGGGCACACAGGAAGAGCAGAAGCGAATGTCGGCGCTGGAGGGTCTGGTGGGCCGCTTCCGCTTTAACGGCGATGTGCGAGTCCGAGGTGAGACTTTCGTTCAGAACCTCACTCAGGACCGTAATCGCGCTCGCATCCGGGTCCGCTTCGGCTTCGACGGCAAGCTGAATGACGATTTCATGGCCGGGATCTCTCTAGCCACAGGAGCTCTCGCTGATCCCACGTCAACCAACGAGTCGCTGACCAATTTCTTCGATCGCAAGACGATCTCCTTGGACCGCGGATTCATTACCTATAATCCGGTAGCCCACAAGTGGATTTCGGTGACCGGCGGTAAATTTGCCTATACCTGGATCCGGACGCCGATGACGTTCGACTCCGATCTTAACCCCGAAGGATTCAGCCAGAAGCTCTCCTTCGACCTGCATTCACCAGTGGTGAAGAACTTCACCTTGACGGGTATGCAGTTGCTGTTCAACGAAGCCTCCGGAGGCAAGGATTCCTATGCCGTCGGCGGACAGGCCTCCACCAAGCTACAACTTGGGCGCTTCTGGTCAACCACCGCGTCGTTGTCGGCCCTGAAGTGGAATAATATTGATGCCCTGCTCAATGCCGCTGCGTTTGCAGTGGGCCAGTCGCCGGGAGAAGGGCCGGGCTGCAAAGGCGGTGTCCAGGGACTTCCTGCATCCACGGGCGGCACCAATTGCGTCTTTGCCCCGAACAACTTTACCAACGCCGTCACCACGATCGGGACGCCCCACTTCTTCTCGCAGTACCTTCCCGTCGACTTCATCCTGAATAACCAGGTTAAAACCCCGTGGGCGCGCTTGCCGCTCAACGTCCTGGGCGAATTCATCGTCAACCCCGAAGCGAAGTCGCATCCGCTGGGCTCTAACGGTGCCATTCGCGCCGACCTGGGCAGCCAGAACAAGGCGTACATGGTGGACGTCAGCATCGGCCAACAGAGGAACAAGAACGATATTCAGGTAGGTTACGCCTGGAACCGGATAGAGCAGGATGCAGTACTGGCACCGTTCGTCGAAAGCGACCAGCGGACCCAGACCAACGTCGTGCAAAACCGTATCTACGGGTTGTGGAGGATTCGCAGCAATACCACTGCCTCGTACACCTATTGGTTCGGGCGTACGCTCAACACGTCTCTACAGAACGCTACCAGGTCGACTGGAGTTGCACCGGGACAGGAAGATGCACGCCTGGACCGCATGCAATTCGATCTGATCTACACCTTCTGATGTACCAGGCACGAACCATGTAGGGACAGCCGCGGGCGGCTGTCCCCACGCGGTTCGTGGCGCCGCCTTTAACCGGACGGCGCTTTTTCTTTACCACTAATTAGCAACGCGATCGTCATTTCCATTGAATAAGTCCGGCTTCCTGGCAGGCGCTAAGATAGTCGTAGACTAGATCAACGGCTAACGGTCCGTACTCCGCCGAGACCGCATCGCGTATTTCTCCCAGGCTTCGTTTGCCATCTACAAAATTCACGATCTCATACGCGTAGAGTGACGACAGATCCCGCGTGCTAAGCAATGGCGTAGCCTCGCTGTTCAGCAGCTTGATTTCCGCCACTCGCTCCGGCGCGAGGCGGGCCTCGAGCACATTGTCGTTCTGATACGTAAGCGGCCCGAAGTCGCCGACGCGGAGGGGAATCTTCCGAGCCGCCACCTCGCCCGCCCAAACTGCTTTCGGCTCCGTCCCCTGTACTCCTCGGGCTTTGGCTTGACGGTCGATCCAGACCTCGAAACTGGCCACCTGATCAGTAAGCGCTGTTTCGTGAACTAGATCGGGCGCATTCGAGCCGGCAAACTGCAATAATGATGATAGAGTCGCCAGCTCGCGGCGGAGGCCCTGCCGCAGCAAGTTACGTGCCTCGTACCAGGCGGCGCCGGGACCCAGGTTCGGATCGTCCACCAGTTGCTGAGCTTGCTGGAAAATTTGCGCCAGCCGAATTTCGGACTGCGAGGTATAGAAGGGAAGCAGGCCCCGCGCTCGTTCCGCAGCCAGGGTGGCGTACACGTATCCCGCCGCGGCGCCGAGCAGCGCTACGCGGCGCAGCTTGGTCGGATCGATTTGCTGCAGCGTGTCATGGTCGGTGTGGATATAGATGTCCGGCCAGTCGCGCAGATAGAGCGAAGGAACTGCGATGGTCGACGAGTCGTAGTCGTCGTGGTCGCTGCCCGCGGAGTACGGAGTCACGTCGGCCAGAAACTGGTTGCGCGTGCCTGCTCCGCCGGCGCGAGTCTCGACGACAGCCGCGTCTGGGGCGTCGCCGCTTGCGGCATAGTTGGCCGCTCCCAACCGGATGACATTTGCCAGTGTGGCCCCGACGTCGGTCACAAAACTAGGAAGTGACCACGGCGTCCCGGTCACATGCAGGATGGATTTGTTCTTGAACGGATCGCCGCCGACCATATCCATATGAACGTCGACGCGCAGACGGGCCCGGATATCGGGATGGCGGCTGAGGTAGGCCATGGTGCCTTCTACCTCAGGCCCCCAAACAAAGCGCAGGGTGCGTTTCGGACGCGACAGCGCTCCGCTGCTGATCAACCGCGCCAGCACGCGGGCGGATTCCAGAATGGTCACGCAGCCGCTGCCATTATCGTTTGCGCCCGGCCGCTGATGGTCCAGATGGCAGCTGTAGACTATTTCGCCGCTGGCTGGGTCGGTGCCCGGAATGACCCCCGTTACCACGGTCCAGTGACCCGGACCCACTTCGGCTTGCACACTCGCGTGGAGGACTATCGGCTCCCCCGCTCGCCGACGATCCCGCAACGACTCGGCGGTGTCCCGCGAAACCATGAATGCGAATCCCGCCGGCTGGCGTGCTTCCAGATGGCCCCAGCGCACCACGGTACGATCCACGCCTGACCACGCCGTGGTTTGGTTCGGCATGTCACTCACAATGCCGGCCGCCCCGTACTTAGCCACCGCCAGCGTCTGGACCCGAGCCAGCACTCCATCCGCCAAGACAATCTTTCCCCGCACATCCTTGCCGGTGTAGTCGGCTTCATGAGAACCGTCGCCGACATCCACCAGGGCAGCTTCCACATCCGCGCCATGACTGTAGTCGGCGAGGTGAATCGGATCGGTTGCCCAGTCGCCGAGCAGAAGGTGCTGCGGCCGCACTTCCCATAGTTGACCAGCCTCGACCCGCCAGCCTAGATAAGAACGCATCAGGCCGTATTGGGTCTCTCCATCGATCGGGAACTGCTCGCTCTGGACCTCCGCCAGCCCGTACTCGCGCGCCCGTTGCAGAACGAACTCAGCCGCCTGATCGAACTCTGCGGTGGCAGGCACGCGATGCAAACGTGTGAGGTAGCGCAGATTTTCATAGGGCGCGGCACCGCTGGCCTCATCGCGCAGTTTGACCCACTGTTCAGAGGAAAGAAACGGCTGCTGGGCGAACGCCAGAGTCGCGCCTGACAAAAGAACGAAACATGCAACAAGGGAACGGACCATGGAGGGAGAGCATACATTTGGTCTGTCGCGGGCGCAACGCCTGCCGGCTATCGATAGTGGTCATTTTGCGCAAGAACAACCCCACCCCTTGTCATTCCGAAGCCAGCTCTATCGGCGAGGAATCTGCTTCCTGCCAGCAGCGAAGCAGCAGATTCCTCGCGCGACCTGCCGCGCTTCGGAATGACAATTCTTTGGGGGTTTTCAAGTTCCACCACTACGCGGCTATGCGCTCATCGCGGTTCGTGCCGGCTGGTCAAAACTGCGGCGCTTCCGTGATCCCGACTGGGATGAACTATGCCGGTCGTACACTCGGTTTGCGATACTCCAGACGCTTTCGACTTCCTCGTGTTCGGGCAGCAGAATCCGAGCCAGCTCACGAATGAATTGGTTGCGACCGTCGAGCAGATCCAACTGGGTTACAAGCCTGGGGTCGTCACTAATATTTCTGCTCAGGGGCATGGCGCATACTCCTGAAATTATTTGCTACACGTATAGATGATGTTCTGGATTTGGGTGTACCGCAATCCGGGAGATAGGGGATTACTTTAGTATTAGACCCAACGGGGTGACCGGACAACCCGCTACTGACCAGTTGCCGTTTGCGGACGAGAATCAACTTTCACCACGGGCAGATTGGCGGAATTCCATCCTCCGCCCAGGGCCTTGATCAAAGAGACGCTGGCGGTCATGCGCCGCCGCAAAATGTCGACCGCGGCGCGTTCGTCGGCCAAGGCTGTGCTTTGCGCCGTGGTCACTTCCAGATAGCTCACCACGCCGCCTTTGTAGCGGTTGGTGGAAAGCTCCAGCGAGTGTTCAGCGGCTGCGACCGCGGCCTGCTGGGCCATCGCTTCGTCGTTGAGAATGCGCAACACCGCCAGGTTGTCTTCCACTTCCTGAAAAGCGGTGAGGACCGTCTGGCGATAATTGTCGACGGACTCGTCGTAAGCCGCACGGGCTTGATCGGAGACGGCGTGGCGTCGGCCTCCGTCAAAAGCAGTTACAGCGGCGGCTGCGCCGGCGCTAAGAAATCCGCTGGGCCCCTGAATCAGAGTTGTGATCGCGGTGCTTTCAAAGCCACCCGAGCCGGTAAGAGTAAAGATTGGGAAGTACGCGGTCCGGGCCACGCCCCGCTGGGCATTGGCGGCCGCCACGCCGCGTTCCGCGGCCGCGATGTCCGGACGGCGTTCCAGCAGCTCTGACGGAAGACCCGGCGGGATGTCGGGCGGCGGAGAGTTCCACGCTGCCGCCGGAGAGGTGAACGTGGGAGCAGGTTGTCCGATCAGGGTTGCGATCGCGTGTTCGTTCTGCGAGCGCTGGACCATCACATCAATTGCTTGTGTCCGGGTATTTTCCAGCTGAGTCTGGGCCTGCGCGACGTCGACGGCGGAGGCCACCCCGCCCTGGTACCGGCTTTGTGTGAGGTCCAGCGCCTTCTCAAAGGAGGTCACGTTCGACAACAGCAGCTGCTCTTCCGCATCGAGCGTACGCATCTCGAAGTAGTCGAAGGCGAGCTCTGCGTGCAAACTCAGACGAACTGCTTCGAGATCCGCAGCGCTGGCCTGCGCATCCGCGCGCGCGGCTTCGACGGTGTGGCGCACTCGTCCAAAAACGTCTGCTTCGTAGGACACATCCACCGGAATCACCAGGTCGGTGCCATCGGTTCGGGTGGACGCAGGGACCAATGGGCGACGCGAGGAAAGATGTTCGCGCGCGGCCGAAGCGCCCGCAGTCACCGTAGGGTAGTAAGCTGCCCGATTAAATCGCACCAATGCTCGCGCCTGCTGGAATCGCGCTTCCGCCGCCTTCAAATTCTGATTGGAAACGTTGATCTGCTCTTCCAGCGCGTTCAGTTGCGGGTCCTGGAAGATTTCCCACCACTTGCCCTTCGCAATCTGATCGCTGGGCTGCGCCGTCTTCCAGTCCGGCGGCACTTCCTTGTAAGCGGGGGGCGCTGGTGTCGTCGGCTTCGCATAGCGCGGCCCAACTGTGCAACCGCTGAACAGCAGGGCTAAAGCCAGACCGAGAACCGGACGTCGGATGTCAGACCTCAGCCATCGGCCAAAGCTTCCGTGAGCCGAAGGCTGCGGTCTGACCTCCAAAGTCCGACGCCCGCAGTCCGGTTTCCTCACTGTGCCCCCTGCGATGTTTGCGCGATCCGAACTGTCTCGTCGTCAACCACCGAATCCGGAGGATTGACAATCACATTTTCATTCCCGGACAAGCCGGCGACGACTTCGACTTCGCTGCCGAAGTCATGACCGAGCGTAATCTGCTTCAGTGTCACCTTCTGGTCCCCACCTACCGTTGCCACCCGCAGACCTTCAGCGCGGAAGAGCAGCGTATTGACCGGCAGGATCAAAGACGACGTCGGGGTCGGCAGCTTGAAGTGCACTTCGGCATAAGAGCCAGTGAAAAGCTGCCCGGTCGGATTATCCACCGCAATCTCAACCAGCAAGGTGCGCGATGTCGGGTCGATCGCGTTGGCTGTGCGCACCAATTTTCCCTGGAAGCGGCGTCCGGGAAATTCCGCTAGAGTCAAGTCGGCGGTAAGGCCCGGCTTTGCCGCCTGAGAGTAGATTTGGGGAACACTGACGTAGACGCGCAGCTTGTCGGGTTGCGCAATGTGAAACAGTTCATTGCCATTGCCGCCGGTGCTGCCGGAATTGATCAGGGCGCCGATGTCCGTATTGCGCGCCGTGATCACCCCGGAGAACGGAGCGTATATCCGTTGAAACGATTGCAACTCCTCCAGCCGTTTCACATTGGCTTGCGCGGACTGCAGGCTGGCCTGCTTGGCTTCGTAGTCTCCGGCTGCGTTGTCCGATTCCTGTTTGGAAACCGAATCCGTTTTCAGCAGCCCCTGATATCGGTCAGCTGTGATCTTCGACAGATTGAGATTAGCTTGACTCGTGCCCAGGTCGGCGCGGGCCTGCCGCAGCTGCTGGTTCACCTCTGGAGTATCAATTTCCGCCAGCAGTTGGCCTTCTCTTACCCGGCTCCCGATGTCCACATACCAGCGCCTGAGATAACCATTGGTGCGGGCGTATATCGGAGCATCGGCAAAGGCTTGCACGTTGGCGGGAAGAACGATTTCCTGGGCCGGCGCCGAACGCTTGGGTTGCACTACTGCGACCGTAGGCACAGCCATCCGCAGTGTTTCCTGGCGCAAAGCGGTTCGCGCCTGGATACGAGGCAAAATGCCGAAGACTACCAGCAGCGCCGCGCCCACGAGGATCAGCAGAAAAATCCACAAGTGGGAACGGCGCGGTTCGTTCGGACCACGCAGAGGGGTGGTCGCCTCGGTATGGTTCTGTCTGGCAATGCCGATTTCGTTCTGAACCGTCATTAGAGCTCCGAATCTATGAAAATGCCGATGATCTTATTTAGGTACCGGATTCATTGTTGGATTCTTGGCCGGCAGCACTAGGCGTGTCATGCAGCAGGCTGAAGAACACGGGAACAAAGAACAGGGTTGCTGCCGTGGCAAAAATCAACCCGCCAATTACCGCGCGGCCCAGCGGGGCATTCTGCTCTCCGCCTTCTCCGAAACCAACGGCCATCGGCATCATGCCGATGATCATCGCCATGGCCGTCATTAGGACGGGACGGAAGCGGGTGAATCCTGCTGCCATCGCGGCGGTCAACGCATCCTTGCCTTCGTCCATTTGTTCTTTGGCAAAGCTGACCACCAAAATGCTATTGGCCGTGGCCACGCCCATACACATGATAGATCCGGTCAGGGCCGGCACGCTGATGTTGGTCTTGGTTACGAACAGAAACCATACAATCCCCGCCAGCGCGGCGGGCAAGGCCGAGATGATGATGAACGGGTCGAGCCAGGATTGAAAGTTCACCACAATCAGCAGGTAGACCAGCAGGATCGCAAAGGCCAATCCCGAAATCAGCCCCGAGTAGGAGGACTTCATGGTCTGCACCTGCCCTCGAATCACCATTTCCGAGCCGCGGGGCAATTCCTTGCGGCTGTCGTCGACGATCTTTTTGATGTCGTTGGCCACCCCGCCCAGATCGCGCCCTTGCACCGATCCGTAGATGTCGATTACCGGTTGTATGTCGTAATGCGAGACCAGTGACATTCCCGTACCGCGTGTGATGGATGCCAGGGAGCCCAGAATCGCCGGACTGGCGCCGCTGGGCCCCGTGACCGGAATGTTCTCCAGATCCTGCAATGAATCCACGCGGTACTGCGGCGTTTGGGTCGCGATGGAATAGCTCACGCCGTTCTTGGGATTGAGCCAGTAGGTCGGCGACGTCTGGAAACTGCCGCTCAGTGAGATCAGTAGGTTGGTTGCGACGTCGCGTTGCGTGAACCCGGCCAGCTGCGTCTTGGTCCGGTCCACATCGATGCGCAAATGCGGTTCGTCGAATGGCTGCTGGATGCGCAGGTCAGCGGTACCAGAAACCATTTCGATTCGCCGCAGCAGTTTGTTGGCGAACTGGCGATTGTTCTGAAGGTCGTACCCGGTGACCTGAACATCGATCGGGGCCGGAAGACCGAAGTTCAGGATCTGGCTCACGATGTCCGCCGGCAGAAAAGAAAAATCCACACCGGGAAATTCTTCGCGCAGCTTTAACCGCAAATCGTGGACATATTCGTCGGTCGGCCGATGACCGGCATTCAGCGTGACCAGGACGTCCGCGTCCGCGGGCCCGGTTGGGGCGGAGTTGCTATACGAGAGATTGATGCCGCTGTAGGGCAGGCCAATGTTGTCGATAATGCTGGAAACTTCCCGCGCTGGAATCTGTTCCCGGATGAAGCCTTCGATCCGGTCACAAAGATTTGCCGTCTCTTCAATCCGGGTGCCGGCCCGCCCGCGCACGTGCAACTTGAATTGTCCGGCGTCGACCATGGGAAAGAAATCCCTCCCCAGCCAGGGCACGAGAAGCACGAAAGAGCCGACGCATACGATTACGAAGCCCCACAGGAACACGGCCCGGTGGTGAAGAGAACGCTCCAGCATCTCGTGGTAGCGATCGCGGAATTTTTCGAACCCCAGCTCAAAGGCCACCTGCATCCGCACCAGGGGATTCCGGCTGGTGGTGTTGAGGTGTCCGGCTTCCTGCTCATGGCCGCGCAGCAGATACTTGGCCATGGTCGGGACCAGGGTTCGGGACAGCAGATAGGAAGCCAGCATGGCGAAGACCACGGCCTCGGCCAGCGGAACGAACAAGTATCGGGCTACGCCGGTAAGGAAGAACATGGGCAAAAACACAATACAAATGGCGAGCGTCGAGACAAAGGCTGGGACAGCGATCTGCTGCGCACCATCCAGAATCGCCTTTTGAATTTCTTTGCCTTCCGCGATGTTCCGATTGATGTTTTCGATTTCGACGGTGGCGTCGTCGACCAGAATGCCGACCGCGAGCGCCAGTCCGCCCAGAGTCATGATGTTGATGGTCTCGCCCAGCGCGCTGAGGACGATGATGGAAGTAAGAATAGAAAGTGGGATGGAAACCGCGATGATGACCGTGCTGCGCCAGCTCCCCAGAAAAATCAGGATCATGATTCCGGTGAGACAGGCCGCAATCAAGCCTTCCTTCACCACCCCGTCGATGGAGGCGCGTACGAATAGCGATTGATCCGCCAGCGGCTTGATTTGCAGCTCTGGCGGGACCTGAGCCTTAATTCGAGGCAACAACGCCTTGACCCCGGAAATAATGTCCAGCGTCGAGGCGTTTCCCGTCTTCTGGATGGTAAGAAGTGAAGCCCGCTGCCCGTCCACCCGCACGATGTTGGTTTGTGGCGGGAAACCATCGCGTACAAACGCCACGTCGCGAATATAAATCGTGGTGCTGCCGACTCTCTTGATGGGAAGGTCGTTCAACTCGGGGACGGTTTGCGGGCTGCCGTTCAGATCGACGTCATATTCGAACTGTCCGATCTTCGAGGTCCCCGAAGGCAGAATCAGGTTCTGAGCGCTGATGGCGTTGACCACATCCATCGGCGACAGGCCTTTCGCCTGCAGCGCATTGGTGTCGAGATCCACCTGCACTTGCCGCTGTTTTCCACCGTACGGGAAGGGGATGGCGGCGCCCGGAATTGTCACCAGCCGGGTGCGGATAAAGTTCACGCCGTAGTCGAAGAGTTGCTGCTCGGAGAGTTTCTGTCCCGACAAGGCCAGTTGCAGGATCGGTACAGTGGAGGCGTTGTATGTGATCACCAGCGGTGGCGTCGTCCCAGGCGGCAACTGGCGCAACTGCGTTTGCGAGATGGCGGTGATCTGAGCGATGGCTTTCGAGATATTGGCGTTAGGCTGGAAAAATACCTTCACCACCGCAATCCCGTTGAGCGACTGCGACTCGCTGTGCTCGATGTCGTCTACGGTCGTGGTCAGAGTTCGTTCGGTCAGAGTCACGATTCGGTTCGACATATCCTGGGAATTCAAACCGGAGTAGTTCCACACGATACTCACGACCGGAATATTGATATTCGGAAAAACATCTGTAGGCGTCCGGTAGATGACAATCGGACCCAGAATCAGCAGAAGGAGTGCGACGACGACAAAGGTATAAGGCCGGCGCAGCGCCAGCGCAACAATCCACATGAAGGCCTCTAGGGGTTACGTCCCCAGTAAATCTATATCGATGAGGCAACCTGCAGTTTGGTCGGTAAATATTGTGTGAGTCAGAAAAAAAGGCCGGCTAAATGCCGGCCTTGCACCAATTTACAAAACTTTACTGATTCGGGTCCGGCTGGCTCGAATCCTGCTGACTATTGGGACGGTTCAGGACTGGGCGGTTGGGGTCCGACTGGTTCGGATCCTGGCTCGCGTCTGACTGGCTGGTATCCATTCGGTGGCGGCCATGATTCGGCCCCTTCGCCTCCACAACCGTCAGAGGTGTCTGCAGGGTAAAGTTCAAGACGGTCTCCGACGGCAGCTTGATTTGCTGGCCCTTGGTCGCCGCTTGTACGCCCCCGCCCAGACCTCCGCCGGCGGCTGCGCCGATCGCGGCTCCCTTGCCTCCGCCCGCAATCGCGCCGATGATGGCTCCGATTCCGGCGCCTGCCCCGACCTTTGCGGCCGTGTTTTTGCCCCGCGACGAACCCTGACGCCGGTATTGATCGGTCTGCAGACTGTAGTATTTGCCTCCAGCCGAAATGCGGTCCAACTGCAGAGCCACCACGGACTGACCCGCGAACTTCCCGGCGCTCTTCACCTCTACCAGATGACCTTCAACGTCGTAGCCTGAGGGGATCGCCACCTCACCGTCCACGGCCAGCGGAGAGTCCAGCGTGGCACGGAAGGTCTGGCCCTGCTGGCTAGTTTCGGAATCGATGCTATCGACCAGCCGTACCGCCAGAGTTGTCCCCGCTGGAATCGTAACTTTCCTCGGCGGAGGTGGAGGGGGCGGAGTGGAAGGTACCGCGGCTACCGGCGCAGCAGGCGCCATGGCGGCTACGGGAGCTGGAGCGCTATTGTTGTTCGAAGGCGGAGGCGTATCGCGCACGCGCGGCTCGCGCCGACGCGGCTTAGGCGACGGCGAGGGCTTGGCTTCCTCCACAGGTGCCGGCGGAGGTGCAGTTTGTGCCGTATCCATTGATGACGCCACCTGCAAATTGTTTATGACCTGCTTGACCCCGGGCTCAGCAGCCGCATAGCGTGCAGCTGCTTCGCGTTCAGCGTCATTGTCCACGGTGCCGGTGAGGGTCACGGCCCCGCCTTCCGCTTTCACGCCCAGTTGCTTGCCCTGCAGGCCGGAATCCGTAGCCAGCTTGGTCTGGATGTTGCTGGTAAGCTCGGCGTCGTTTGGGGCCTTGCTGCAGCCCACGCCCACGGTCAGAATCGCGAGCAGCATGAGCCCAGTCACGTAGAGTGAGAGTGTTGCCTTCATATAAAGATGCTCCTGGTTGAGCTAAAAGCGATTATAGACAGTTTAGATGCAGAAAAGCCTCTGGTCTCGGGCAAAATTATGGCTGGAGAGCTGGCAAACGTAAAGCCTGTAAGCGTACGGCGGAGAACAATTTATGGCCTAGTGTGAAGGCTGATGTTGAACGTCAACAGTCTCCGCCAATCCCGCGAATCAGTGTTGGCGCAGAAATTTGTAGTCGAGAATTGATGCAGCCAGGCCCACTGACTCGGAATCGCGGATATCCTTGCGGCGAATAATTCGGCCCTGGCAGAGAACGGTGCTGTTTTTCTGGCCGGAAATTTCCTCCGGCATTTCGAATACCATCTCGACCAGCGTGTTGTCCGGCAATTGTTGCCGCCCGAGCAGAAGCACGCCGGATTGGCTGAGGTTTTCAACCGTGCCCTCATGCCACGTCCCCAAGCCCTTAGGACGATAGCGGGCCGGAGTCTGTAACGACAAGCGTCGCGCGCGCGGAACCCAGGTTGGCTTCTTCCCGTTCTTGCCCAGCTGTTTCTCTATAGTGGCTTCGGGAGCACTCGCTACACGCTTGATGCGCTTCATCGTCTTCCAGTCGTACTTGTACTCTGCGGCGCAAAGCAGGCACACCTGGTAGTAGTGGCCATCAGCAGCGCGCCGAGGCCAGGAGAATTCGTGGGAGCAGCGGCCAAGCATGAGGACATCCATTAACTTCTGAGGCATGGTCGTTTTTTCCGGAGGGGATCGCCGGGAAGAACTATCATCCAACAGCGGTTGGCATTTGGGCTAGGTTACTTTCGTCTAACCGGTGGATAGTCCCGCAACTGGCTGGAAATAATGGCAATTCTGTGCTCTGTAAAAGGAAAAAGAGCGAGGCGTGTATTATCACGGCGTGGATTCTGTCACCGGGTTCGTCCTGGCAGGCGGCAAGAGCTCTCGGATGGGGCAGGATAAGGCCTTTATGCAGTTAGGAGGACGCACCTTGCTGGCCCATGCCTTGGAGCGGGTGCAGGCCGCGACTGGGAACACGTGGATTGTCGGCAGTACAGAGAAATTCGCGGCGTTCGGTCCGCTGGTCGAAGACGTGTATCCCGGGCGCGGACCGCTGGCTGGCATTCACGCCGCGCTGTCTGGGACTCGCACTCAACTGAACTTGATCACCGCTGTGGACATGCCATTTCTGCAGATCGATTTCCTGAAATATTTGATCACTCAGGCGCGTGCATGCCACGCTGCGGTGGTGGTACCGAGGGCAGGCGGAGGCTTGCAGCCTTTGTGCGCGGTCTACCGGAAAGATTTTGCGCAAGTTGCGCAACGCTCACTGACCGCCGGAAAGAACAAGATCGACACATTGTTCTCCGATGTGCCGACCCTAGTGATTGAACAGGCAGAGTTAGAACGAAGCGGGTTCATGCCAGACATGTTCCGCAACCTGAACACTGAGCAAGACTGGCAGGAAGCGCAGCAGAAGCTGGTTCCTGAGTGATCAGAAGCATTTACTATTGAGCCGATCACTCATCCGCAGACAAGCAGGAACTGCTGATGGCTGACGACTGAGGACCGACGACTGGCGACCATTCCATGCCCAGCGACGAAAAATTCGGACCCTACATCGAGTTCAAGGACGTCTCCAAGGCTTTCGGCGACAATCGCGTTCTCGACCACGTCAGCTTCAGCGTGATGGACGGAGAGACAGTCTGCATTCTGGGCCGCAGTGGCGTGGGCAAGTCGGTATCGCTCATGAACATCATGGGATTTCTTAAGCCCGATTCAGGCCGGGTGATTGTGGCCCATTCAGATATCACCGACTATGGCGAAGAAGATCTGGAGCGCATCCGCAAGAAGGTGACGATTGTCTTTCAGAACGGCGCGCTGTTCGATTCGCTCACCGTGGGCGAGAACGTGGCCTTTCCCTTGCGCGAGCGCCGCCAGCTTTCCGAGGAGCAGATTTATCAGATCGTGGATGGCCTGCTGGACATGGTCGGGGTCAAGGAAATGCGCGATCAGTTGCCCTCCGATTTGTCCACCGGGATGAAGCGCTCGGTGGCGATCGCGCGCGCCTTGGCTGCCCAACCGGAATGCGTCCTCTATGACGAGCCCACCACCATGGTGGATCCGCTGATGGCGCAACTGCTCGGCGACCTCATCAAACGGCTGAAAATTCAGCTGCACCTGACCAGCGTGGTCGTAACTCACGATATGCGCCTGGCCAAGAAGCTGGCCGACCGGGTGGTGTTCCTACATGAAGCAAAAGCGATATTCGTAGGAACATACGGCGAGATGGAACGCTCCGATGAGCCCATCGTGCAGGAGTTTCTAAAGCTGGATGAGCCAGGAATAGAGGCGTCGATTGAAGTGAACGGATAGTCCAGCAGCAATTGGCAGTTCAGCAATTAGCCTGTGGCACCGGTGTGTGGGGCGGACACTCTTGTCCGCCGCGGTGGAAGTTGATTTTGCGCGGCGGTTTCACGTTGGATGGCGCGCCACAGCGGCTGAAGGCGGTCGCTTAGCGCCTTGATCAGCTCGACTGGAAGCCGGGCCCTTCCACGGGGCAGCAGGCGACAGTGGCGAACTCCTGCTTGTAGGACTAGGGCCAAATGCCAAATGCTAAATGCTCGCTTAGAACCCCTCGCGCACCAACCGCTCCACCGTCAGCGATGAGTTCGCCGACTCCCCCTTGATCATCTTTTCCACGTATTTCGCCACGACGTCCACTTCGAGGTTTACGGGATCTCCAGGCTTGAGCGCCTTCAGGTTGGTCATCTTCACCGTGTGCGGAATAATCGCGGCGGTCACCTTTGTCCCTTCGATCTGAGCCACGGTCAGGCTGATGCCTTCGATGCAGAGCGAACCCTTGAAGATCACATAGCGCGCCAGTTCCGGCGGTATTTCAATCCGCAGCCAGTAGTCGTCTGCGTCTCGAACTCGGTCCAACGCAAGAAACTTCCCGGTGCCATCCACGTGGCCTTGCACGATGTGCCCACCGAAGCGTCCGTCGGCGCGCATGGGAAGCTCCAGATTCACCAGCGCATCTTTCTTGATCCGGGAGAAGGAGGTGCGCTTCCAGGTCTCAGCCGCCAGATCTGCGGCAAAAGAAGTGGGCGTGATTTCGACCGCGGTGAGGCAGACGCCGCTGACCGCGATGCTGTCGCCCTGCTTTAGTTCGCGGTTGAGTTGGCTGGCGCCAACGGTGAGGCGGCGGTTGCTGTTCTCTTGCGCGACGCCGGTGACCCGCCCGACTTCTTCGATGATGCCGGTGAACATGGATTGTATTGTAGCGCCGGCGTCTCGCCGGCTGGCTCGGGGGGCGTCCTGGCCCCGGATTTCTGCGAACACACTTCTCTAAAGGCACGTTCAGGAATTCGGCTGGGTGGGCAGGATGCCCACTCGACAGCCGGCGGGAGGCACGGCGCTAGCTTCCGGGGCTTGGCGCTAAGTGCTAAACGCTAATTGCTAGTTTTCCCCGTACGGGTCCCGCAAATATCCCTCGACTGCAAAATCTTCGCCGAAGCGGTGCAGGCGGATCCACTTCACGTAAGCCGCATCGCTCATGTGGGCAAAGCCGGGACCCGTGGCGAACGGCACCGACCCGGTGCCGGCCAGGATCTTGGGAGCGTAGTAAAGAAATACTTTGTCCACAATACCCGAGGCCAGGGCAGCGCCATTGATCATGGCGCCGCCCTCGACCAAAAGACTGGTGATCTCCATGGTCCCCAGGCGGCGGGCGATTTGTACCATGTCCGGACGGCCGTCTCCAACGCCCACTGGCACCTGCTCGACCCTGATGCCCTGGTCTTGCAGCTCCCGCTTTCGTTTCTCTTCGGCGAAAGAGCAGAGGACGAGCACATCGTCTTTTGCAGTTTTAACCACACGCGACTCAGGAGGCAGGCGCAGCCGCGAGTCCACGATGACTCGCAGCAATGACCGGCGCCGGGGAAGGCCGCTGCGATCGGTAAGCAACGGATCGTCCGCGATGATCGTGCCTACACCGACCATGATGGCGTCGTTGAGGTGACGAAGCTCCTGCACGTGGCCCCGGGCAAGCTCGCTGGTAATCCAGCCTCCGCTAGCCCCTCCGCCGCCCAGCGCCGTGGGGTGGTGCAGGTCGCCCGGAGGAGGAGCGATCTTACCGTCAAGCGTCATCGCCGACTTGAGCGTGATCAGCGGCGTGTGATGGCGAATGTATTTCGCGAAGGCTTCATTCAGGACTCTGGCTTCATCTTCCAAGATGCCTGATGCAACCGACATGCCAGCATTGCGCAGCCGTTCAAAACCTTTCCCGGCGACCAGCGGATTGGGATCTTGCATGCACGCCACGACGCGGCGGACGCCGGCGGCGATGACGGCATCGGCGCAAGCCCCGGTGCGGCCCTGATGCGAGCAAGGTTCGAGGTTGATGTAGAGTGTCGCGCCCCGGGCCTTGTCGCCGGCACGCTCCAGGGCGAGCACTTCCGCGTGCTTAATCCCGTCGAAGGTATGAGAACCTTCACCGGCAACACGGCCTTCACGATCGACTACGATGGCACCCACACAGGGATTGGGCGAAGTTAAACCAATGCTTTTACGGGCCAGCTCAAGTGCGCGGCGGAGAAAGTATTCATCGTTTTCACGACTCGACGGACTCGGCTGCACCGGTGTCGAGGATTTTCGCGGTGTTTTGCGGCCTTCGCGTTTAACCGATTTCTTGGAAGTCATTGAGAATTCTTGGGCCCAGGTAAGGTTTGATGCGGCGACGCCGGCTAAGCGAAGAGTGAATCGACGAAGTCCCGCGGATCGAAGGGCAACAGGTCTCCAATCTTTTCGCCCACCCCCACGTAGCGCACCGGAACCCCCAGTTCGCGCGATATAGCAACCACCACGCCACCCTTGGCTGTGCCATCGAGCTTGGTCAGGACGATGCCAGTCACGCCGGCGGATTGCGTGAACTGCCGCGCCTGCTGCAGACCATTCTGTCCGGTCGTGGCATCCATGACCAGCAGGGTCTCGTGGGGCGCGCCCGGAATGATGCGCTGGGCCGTGCGGCGCATTTTCTCCAGTTCCGCCATCAGATTAGTCTTGGTGTGCAGGCGTCCCGCGGTGTCGACAATCACGTAGTCGGTGTGGCGGGCGGATGCCGCCTGGAGCGCATCGTAAAGCACGGCCGACGGATCTCCGCCCGCCTTGGTGCGGATCACTTCGGTGCCGGTGCGCTGTCCCCAGACTTCAAGTTGTTCGATGGCGGCGGCCCGAAAGGTATCGGCCGCGCACAGAAGAACCGTCTTGCCGTCTGAGCGCAAGACCTGCGCCAGCTTGCCAATAGTGGTTGTCTTTCCGGTGCCGTTTACGCCAACTACAAGAATTACTTCAGGTGTTCCATCGACTCTTGTCACCGGTTGAGAATCGCTGGTGGTCAGGATAGCGAGAATTTCTTCCTTGAGCAGCCGCTTGAGTTCGTCCACGTTCCCGATCTGCTTGCGGTCAGCTTTCTCGCGGAGCTTCTCCAGGACTTCATGCGTCGTCGTCGTGCCCAGGTCAGCCGCGAGGAGCGTAGCTTCCAGATCGTCCAGCGTGGCGCGATCGATTTCTTTGCCAAAAGAGACTACCTGTTCGATGCGTTCACTCAGATTTTCCCGCGTCCGGGTGACCGCTTCCTTCATGCGATCAAGGAAGCTAGGTTTCTGCTCTTCGTCGAGGCTGCCGAAAAGGGTCTGAATCATGGAATTTATGGATCTGGAATGCTGGAATCAATTATAGCGGGCGGGGCGTTAAAAACCCGTGGGGGGCGGACACTCGTGTCCGCCCCCCACGATTCTTGGCTGCAGAGCTTGAGAGGAACTACCGCCCGGCGACTTCCGCGGCCGCCACAGCCGCACGAACCTCGGGAGCAGATGAAGGCGTGACCGAAGGCTGCGCCGGCAGGTTCGCGACGAGCACATCGGGAACTGAGACTTTCGGTTGCTGGATCTGAATTTCGCCCCGCTTGTAGATTGCGGTCAAGGCGGCGACCGCACTCGGGTCCAGCCGTTTGCCGGAAAGGTTATGGATAATGCGCAATGCACTTTCCGGATCGTGCGCCTGCTGATAAGGACGGTTCGTGGTCAGTGCATCGAAGGTGTCGGCGACCGCAATAATGCGCGCCAGTAAGGGAATCTCTGCATCCTGCAGGCCCCGGGGATAGCCGCGCCCGTCGAGCGATTCATGGTGCAGCTCAATGCCCGGAAGCATGTCCTTCAGCTGGGCCACCGGGCGCAGTATGTTCGCTCCCTTGGTGGTGTGCGTCTTCATGATTTCGAACTCTTCTGGCGTCAGCGCGCCTGGCTTTTTGAGGATGCGATCTTCAATGCCGATCTTTCCTACATCGTGCAGCTGGGCGGACACGCGAACGATTTCCAGAAATTCCTCGGGATGGCCCATCTCTTTTCCGATCAGCATCGAGTAGCGCGTCACGCGGTCGGAGTGTCCACGCGTGTAGGGGTCTTTTTCGTCGACCGCGCCGGCCAGCATCTGAATAGAACTCATGAACAGCTCGCGGTTTTCCGTGGCTGCGCGCTTGAGGTCGAGCACGAATTGCTCGAGTTCCTCGGACATGGTGTTGAAAGTAGTCGCCAGCTCCCCGATTTCAGTGCGGCTTTTCAGCTTGACTCGCTGCGAGAAGTCTCCGCGGGCGATGGCGCGGCTCGAAGCGGTGAGCACTTCCAGCGGATTGGTAATGACGCGCGCAGCAAAAATGCTGATGCCTACGCTCAGCAAAATAGCCATCAGCGCCAGCAGGCGAGCGCTGCGCTGCATCTCGAATACTCCGCGGTAAGCTTCGTCCCGCGGCTTCTGGACGATGACGGCCCAATCCAGATTACCCACGGGGCTGTAGGTGCCGAGCATCTTCGTGCTCTTCTTGCCCTGGGTGACAGTGAACTCACGCGTGGCCGCGACCAGCTGAGACTGGCCGCCCTGCTCCAGGAAATTGCGTACGATCTCCGAGTTGGTCAAATCCTGGCCGGTGGCGTAGTCAGGGGTGGCTCCGGCCACCAGGCGGCCTTCACTGTCTACTACGTAGGGCGTGAGCCCGCCACGGTTGACTTCCTGCAAACGGCGGATCAGGAACGCCAGGTCCTCGACTGCCCCAATCATTCCCAGAAAACGTCCGCCATACATCACTGGGGTGCTGACCAGCATGACGGTGCGGGCGGATGTTCCACTCCCGACCACCAGGGCCTGGCCACTGTAGGCGCGACCTTCGCGGGCGGCTTCATAGGCGCGCACCAAATCACGTTGCAGAAAGGCGTCAGGAGCGATGCGGCCAGCCGAAATTCCCTTGGACTCCGAGTTCAGCAAAGTGGCATAGGCCAGGTCTCCCGACGAAGACACAAAATGCTCGAGCAGGGCGCGCAACTCGGGAGCTTCCACATGCTCGTCGGTAATATCTCCGCCACTTGCCACCTGCAGAGCGGAAGACAGGTTGGCCAGCATCATGCGCAATGATTCCTGGTGCTGCGAAATGTCGTCCGCGAGAGATCGGGTTACCGTGTTTTGCAGCAGTCGCTCGTTGGTGATCAAGCGCTCGCGGTTGATCGCTTCCACCTGCTCCGAATAGAAATACATCGGCACCACGCTGATAAGCGCGAGCACACTGAGGATGACGTACAAAATCGGGATGCGAGATGGGAGGGGTAGTTTCAAGACAAAGTGGGCCAGGCCCCGCCTTTAGCACGGCTGGAGGCAATCGTTTCCTCTGCAAATTTTACTTGGTCAAGCAGGTCACAAGCTCAAGACCGAAGGCCACTGTCTATTACTAAAGTTCAGGAACGTCCGCTCACTGGCGGATGGCAGCCCAGCCATCTAATTGCAAACACTAGCAGTTGTAAGCAACGAAGATGCGCGTTTCGAAAGACGTAAGGTCTTAAGTGCGGCACGGATCTTTGATAGCTAGAGCCGACAGCTAGAAGCTAGAAGCTAAGAGCTAAGGGCGGTCTCACTCTTTACAGTCCGATTCATCAGATCGCGGATCGCTTCTGCGGGAGATTTGTCGCGATGCAGAATGTCATCCATTTGTTCGGTAATGGGCATCTCAACGCCGCGAGCGCGAGCCAGTCCGACCGCAGCCTGGGTGGTGAACACTCCTTCTGCGACCGCGCCATGCATGCCGGCAATGATGTCGGGCAGTTTGCGGCCGCGGCCCAGTTCGACTCCCACACTGCGGTTGCGCGAGAGACCACCTGTGCAAGTGAGCACCAGGTCTCCGAGGCCGGCGAGGCCCGACATGGTTTCCTGGCGCCCGCCGCAGGCCACGGACAGCCGCGTAATCTCGGCCAGGCCACGGGTGATGAGAGCGGCGATGGAATTGTGACCGAGTCCCAGCCCGTCGCAGACGCCGGCCGCGATAGCAATAATATTTTTTAGCGCCCCGCCGAGTTCCACTCCGACTACATCGTCGTTGGTGTAGACCCGAAACCGGGGGTCGCTGAATTCGCGCTGCACGATTTCCGCTAGTTCAGGGTCCTGTGAGGCCACGGCGATAGCTGTGGGATCACCGCGCGCCACCTCCTTGGCGAACGACGGTCCGCTAAGCGCTCCGATACGTGGTGCAAAACCCCTGCCCGATCCGATAACTTGAGCCGCCACTTCGGTCATCCGCAAAAGAGTGGTCTCTTCCAGCCCTTTGGTTGCGCTGATGAACAGCATTGTGGGCGTGAGGTGAGGCAACATCTGTTCGAACAAGGGACGACAATGTTGCGAAGGCATGACGCTAACGACAATTTCAGCGCCGTCCAAAGCTTCCTGCAGACTACCGGTGGGCAAGACCGTTGCTGGTATGGACTGACCGGGAAGGAACAGTTCGTTCACGCGACGGGCCGAGATGGAGTCTCGAACTTCTTTCTCATGGGCCCACAGTCGGACCTGATGATGGCCGCCGCGTCCCATGACGACGGCAAGACCCGTACCCCACGCGCCTGCGCCGACGACCGTAATCCGGCTCATCCTCGTCTCCATTGAAAGCGAGGTTCAGTTCCGGCCAGAAGGCGGCGAATATTCTGATGATGCCGCGCGATGATCAGCAGAGAAGCAATTGCCATGAAACCCAGGACCTGCGGTGCATCAGCATAGTCATGCAGTAGCCACGCCAACCCAGGGAAGAGTGCGACGGCGACGATCGAACCCAGGGAGACGCGACGAAACGCCGCCACCACCGCAACAAAGATGCCCGCTGTCACCAGCAGGGAAGCTGGCGCAAGCAGGGCGAAGGATCCCAGCGCGGTGGCCACGCCTTTTCCCCCGCGAAATTTCAGCCAGACGGGAAACATGTGTCCCACGATCGCGAAAAGCGCGGCCACTCCGGTTAGCACATTCGGGCCGGGAAAGAAGGCGCGAGTCAGTGCCATCGCAGCCAGTCCTTTGAGCGCATCGAGAACCAGGGTGAGCACACCCAGAACGGGCGACGAGCGGGCCACGTTGGTGGCGCCGATGTTGCCGCTGCCGGTGAGCCGAACATCCTGTCCCCGAAAGACGCGTACCAAGATAAAGCCAAAGGGGATCGATCCCAGAAGATAGCTGACAGCGGCGATGATGAAAACACTCATTGATTGTGTGGCCGCGGGCGACTCGCCCGCGAACTGCAGGAATCGCCCCAAAGAATCGAGCCTTACTTCCCGTGTCAGCTCTGCCCGCAAGGCTCGTTCGAGTCCGGCCCGCCGGAGACGCGGCGAGTCGCCCTCGGCCACACGAACATCCACACAACATCCACACGATCCGGCGCTACCCCAAGCCAACGCATGCAATCTTCGTGTACCGCGCGCCGCCCCGCATGGGTTGGCTCTGGTAGAGGAAGAACTCACGGGCGGTCATCGTACCAAACTCAAGCGCCGGTACCGCAGCCAATTTCTCCCGCAATCGCTGAAACACTGGGTTTGCGCCGTCTCCCGCACGCCACCGTGGCTCACCAGAACCACCTCGACGAGCCAGAGTGAGATGCGGGCTGAACTCGTGCCCTTCTCTGGGGACGCCAAGCGCAGCCGTCGCCTCATCTACTGACTTGGCGAGAGCCGACAGATCCGGGCCAGCTCCGATGCCAATCCAGAAAACGCGCGGGGCTTTGGAAGTAGGAAAAAATCCATAACCGCGAAATGAAATCTCGATGGCGCCAGCCCGGATCGCACCCAGAGCCTGCTTGATCTCTTCCACAGCCTCGGAAGGTTTCTCACCGACGAACTTCAAAGTCACATGCATCGACTCGGGACGCACCCACCGCGCATCAGGCGCAAATCCGCGCACGCCGTCGAGAAACAGTTCCAGTCGAGTGCGAATGGCGTCGTCGATATCGAGAGCGATGAAGATCCGCATAACCAGTCGTCCGTCGTGGGTCGTCAGTCGTCAGCTCGCCGTTCTTGCTGACGACTGAAGACTGACGACTGCTCTACATCAGTTTTCTTCTAATCATGTCCAGTGCCAGCTGACTGGCGAAAAAGCGGATGCGCTTGCGATCGCCGGGAAAAGTCCGCTCCGCCACCTCAGTCCCTTTTTCACTCGCCAAAGCGATGAAGACCAGACCCACCGGCTTTTCCGGCGTGCCGCCCGCCGGTCCTGCCACCCCGGTGATGCCAATTCCCAGCGTCGAGCCGCAGCGCTTGCGAATGCCCTCGGCCAGTGCGATCGCAACTTCGTTGCTGACCGCGCCGTGTTTTTCGATTAACTTTGCCGAGACATCGGCGAAAGCGGTCTTCAACTGGTTGGAGTACGCCACTGCCCCACCTAGAAAGTAACGCGAACTGCCACTGATCGAAGTGATCCGCTCCGCGAGCAATCCGCCGGTGCAGGACTCGGCCACCGCCAGCGTGGCGTCGCGCATCTGTAGATAGTAGCCAACGATTTGCTCCAGCGAATCTCCGTTGTCGGAGAAAACGTTGGTGTCGAGCTCTTCTTCTAGGTCTTCGGCCAACTGGTCCACCCGTTGCTGCGCGGCCTCGAGCGACGCTGCGCGTGTTTTCAGATGCAGCTGGATTTCCCCAGCTCCTGCGAGGATGGTAGTTTGCACGTCCGTATAGCGCTGGTAGATGGGCGCAACCCGCGCGTCGCACTGCGACTCCGGCATCATGGCGATCTTCAGAACTCGGGTGGCCATGACTTGCGGCGGCAGCTTGGCCCGCAGCCGGTCCATGCACTGCTCGTCGAACAGGGCCTTCAGTTCGTGAGGAGGGCCGGGCAGAAGCATGATGATTTTTTCTTCCCCTTCATACTTGCCGCTGATCCACTGGCCGGGCGCGCTCCCATTCGCGTTGGGCAGTACCACAGCCCCAGCGATCACGTCCGCCTGCTTGAGATTATTGGGCGACATGTTCTTCCACCCGCGCGCCGCGAAGCGGCGCTCCAAACCCGCGACAATTTCAGGATCGCGGCGCATTCCGAGACCCAACGCATCCGCCACAGCCTCACGAGTGAGATCGTCTTCGGTAGGTCCCAGGCCGCCCATGAAGATCACGATTTCGGCGCGAGAAAGCGCCAGGCTCGCCGCGCCCGTAAGGTGTTCGCGGTTGTCGCCCACGATGGTTTTGAAGATGACATCGACGCCGAGCAAGTTTAGCTTTTCCGTGAGGTAGAGGGAGTTCGTATCCTGGCGGAAGGGAGTCAGCAACTCCGAGCCTATCGCAACGATCTCAGCGTTCACGGCTAAGAGTGTAAATGAAACCAGTCGTCAGTCGTCGGTCGTCAAGCAGCAGTGGAAACCGACGAACTGACGACTGATGACCGAAGACTGACGACTGTAAATGCTATCCAGCCAATTCCGGCACCAGCGGCGCTCCCTGCACTCCCCACGATAGATGATGCACCGCGCCGGTGGTAGCCAGCACGGCTGACCTTCCCGGCGCGAAGGCCAGACCAACCAGTCCGGGGCCGGCAACTTCGATCGAAGCTTTGGCGTCGGGTGTGATTTTGACGATGCCACGCTTCCCGGAAAGTGAAGCCGCCACGTAAAGATTGCCGTCGATATCAAATGCCAGGCCTTGCGGACGTCCCAGTCCCCGGTAAAAAGTTGACACCCTGCCGTGAGAATCAATCTTGTGTACGGAATCGAAACTCGAGGTCGTGGGTCCGGTGACAAAGAGGTCTCCGCCGGGACCGAAGGCCAGGTGGTAGGCGGAAACGCTGGGTTCGAGCGTGGCGAAAACAAAAATCTGACGGTCTTTGCCGATCTTGAAAATCGTCCCGCTGCGATCGCCGACATAGAGATTTTCGTTGGGATCGAAGGCGATGCCGGTGGCCACTCCCATACCCTCGGCGTAGGTGGACATCGTGCCGTTCGGCGCCACCCGGTACACCGTCCCGTCGAAACGCGAGGAGACGTACATCTGGCCGACTCGATCAAAGGCAATGGCCGTGGCGTTGGTCATCTCCGCCAGGAACGGCTTTACGTTGTAGTTGGTGTCGATCTTGAAAATGGCGACCGGGACTTTCTGGCCGCGTGATCCGGAGAAAGTGACGTAGATGTTGCCGTCGGCGTCGAGAGCAGGATTGGTTACGGGATGCAGGTTCTCCGCAATCGGAGCGGCGACTTTGATCTGATGCGGATTGCTGGCGGTGCCGTTCGTTGATACCACCACAGGTCCCGAAGACGCGCCCGGTGGCACGCGCGCCACCAGAAACTCGTCAGAGCTGATGACCACTGCGCCTTCGACATCTCCAAAGCGAACTTGAGGCCGGCGTAATTCATGAGGTCGCAGACTCTTGCCCACGATTCGCACTTCTCCACCAGGCAAAGCGGCGCTGGGATGCACCCCTTCGATGTGCGGGTGGCCATTGACGTTCTTCTTGCCCAGCAGTCGGTCGGAAATTCCCATACAGTCCAGCTTCCTGAGGTGCTCTGTGGCGTCCTTCTACCGCGGCAGCAGGCCGAAATGAAGCACGACCTGCATTACAGCCAGACCGTAAAGGCCGGCTCCCACGTCATCGACCACGATGCCGACACCCTCGGGGAGGCGTTCGAGTTGGCGTACTGGCGGCGGCTTGACGATATCGAACACTCTAAAAAGTATAAAGCCCAGGAGCAGAGATTGCCACGCGATCGGCGCTGCAATCAGAGTGATAAGCTGGCCGGCGACTTCGTCGATCACCACAAACTGCGGATCTTTGCGACTGCTGGCCCGCGCCACTCGCGTGGCTGCCGGAATTCCGATCAGCACTGCCACGAGAGCCAGTACTGCCGCCGCACAGGGCTGCCAACCGGGTGTGATCCAGCGTCCCAAGAGCCACCATAGAAGTACCGTCGCTGCCGAACCCCAAGTACCAGGTCCGGGGCGCAGATGACCGACGCCGAAGAAGGTGCCCACCAACGTGGCCCAGAGCGGGGAGCGCGGGCGAGACGTCGCTGCGACAGCCGGCGGGACGCCGACGCTACGGTCGGAAGGGTGATCGATCGTCGTCAAGCGGGGTACCCCGGTTTTCGTAGCGCCGGCGTCTCGCTGGCGGTGGCGGCGGCATCCCGCCCACCCTCATGAGTTTTCATCAGACTCTCGGGAGAAATCCTCGACACGATCGCCGTCCTGCACCGGAGACGAGATCACATACGCGCCACTGGCCCATTTGCCCAGGTCGATCAGGCGGCAGCGGTCGCTGCAGAAAGGGAACTCCGCCTCCTTGCTGGCCACGGGCTTCTTGCAGATGGGGCACTTCAGGTTGAGATTGCGCTTGCGAGCCATTTGGCTTCCTACACGATCCGGGCGACCAGATCGTAATCGTGGGCCTCGGTGATTTGGCAGCGGTAGAACTCGCCGGTCTTCGGCTCCAGCCCTTCGGGAACGTCGTTGACGAACACCTTGCCATCAATTTCCGGCGCGTGCATGGGAGTGCGGCCTTCAAGTAGCAGGTCGGTTTCGTCGGAGAGGCCTTCGAGGACGAGATCAAATTCCTTGCCCACCCAGGCCTTCTTTTTTCGTCTGCTGATCTTGCGCTGGATTCCCATCAGGTGTTTGCGGCGGCGTTCAATCTCGCGCTCGGGCAACTTCTTGCCCTCGGAGAACGCGCCTGCACCTTCCTGGTCGGAGTATCCGAACGCGCCCATCCAGTCGAATTCCGAATCGCGCACAAACTGACATAGCTCTTCAAACTCTTTTTCAGTTTCCCCTGGAAAACCGACGATAAATGAGGTGCGCAGGGTGACCCCGGGAATCGTACGCCGCATTTTTTCAATCGAGCGCAAAAAGATGTCGGCTCCCGCACCCCGCTTCATGCGTTTCAGAACGCTCGGCGACGCATGCTGCAAGGGTACGTCGATGTAAGAGCAAATCTTGTCATGGGACGCGATGGTGTCAAGCAGCCGACCGGTGATCTTGTTGGGATAGGCGTAAAGAAAACGGACCCAGCGCAGTTCTTCAATTCCCGCCAGCTTTTCCAGCAGAAGCGCCAGGCCGTCTTTCAGGCCGAAGTCTTCGCCGTAGCACGTCGTGTCTTGGCCAATGAGGGTGATTTCGCGCACGCCCGACTGGGCCAGACGCTCAGCCTCGGCAATTACCGACTCAAAACGTCGCGACCGGAACTGGCCGCGCAGTTGAGGAATAATGCAGAATGTACAGGGATGATCGCAGCCCTCGGCAATCTTGATGTAAGCAGTGTGGCGGGGCGTGGCCAGGACGCGGGGCGTGGATTCGTCGTACAGATAGTTGGGTAAGTCGGCGATGGCGCCGTCCCAGGTCTCGCGCGAAAAGCGGCCTTGGGCAGCACGGGCGTCGCCTTCAGCCCGCGATTGCAGAATCCTGAACGGAGATTCGACTTCCGGCGCCGGGGCCACTCCGGCCGCTGCCAGTATGGTTTCCAGCTCTCCGGTTCCGACCACGGCGTCCACTTCCGGAAGGTTCTGACGAATATCGTTCCGGAAACGTTCTACCAGGCAGCCCGCGACCACCAGTTTCCGGGCGCGTCCCGCAGTCTTGTGCTTTGCCATCTCCAGGATGGTGTTGATCGATTCCTGCTGGGCGCTAGCAATGAACGAGCAGGTGTTGACCACGATCACATCAGCTTCTTCAGCGCCCGAAACCAGCTTTGCCCCGGCCTGCTGCAGCAGGCCCATCATCACTTCGCTGTCCACGAGATTCTTGGGACAACCAAGGCTTACGAAACCTACGCGGGTAGGAGCAGCGGGCACGGCAGTAGCCGATTCAGTCGCGTTCTGGAGCGGTACAGATAGGGTTTTCGTGGGCATGCAATCTCTTGATTTTAACACCTTTGACGGATTGTTACGTGGGTCTCAGGGCGGACCAATCGAGTATTGGTTTACCAAAACCAGCAGGGGTTGCGCGTGCTAACCTGGGGACAGGCTTGGTCAGGGGAACTTCGCGGGGGGGTGTAATGAAGCGCACAATTGTATTGGCTGCGGTTCTCGGATCGCTGCTGACTCTGATTTCGCGAGCAAGCGCCCAGGAGAAGAATGAGCTGACGGGATTGTTCGGCCGTACTCTCGTCAGCGACCAGGGAGTCACGGGTACCAGTACGCCCGGCGCCCTTCTCACCTCGGGAGCAGGCCTCAGCGTCGAAGTCAACTACGGGCGGCGGTTGTTGGACCTCGGATTCGTTGGTCTGACGGGTGAGATCCCTTTCGTGGTCAACTTCAACCAGAATGTGCATTACGATCTGAACCTTGTCCCCAAGGACTACAAATCGTTCTTCGTCACGCCCTCAATCCGCGCTAACCTTTTCCCCGACAATGGACTTTCACCCTGGGTGAGTGTGGGCGGAGGCTTCGGCTATTTCAAAGAGAGTTCTTCACTGGAGTTTTTCGGGCCCAACCCCGGCAAAACCGGGACCACAAGCGGAGTTTTCCAGGTCGGCGCAGGTCTCGACATAAAGTTGCTCAGCCGCCTCAGCCTGCGCGGGCAAGTGCGCGACTTTTTTTCCGGCATTCCCCAGCTGAACGTGGACACAGGAAAGAGCCGCCAACATAACTTTTTCGTGGGCGGCGGAGTGGTCTGGCACTTCTGAGAAAAATCTGTAAGCGTTGAATTGCCCTTGCGGTTTTGTGTGGGACGGACACTCTTGTTCGCCGCCTCTGAAGTTGGTTTTGTTTTGCGCTTGTGGTTGTGATTAGGCACGGTGAATGGGAAAGTCTGGACGGGTAACCCCAGAATCAACGGCGGCGGAAAAAAGTGTCCGCCCCACACAAAAGCGCAAAGGACGCCGCTGAACTTCAGCGGCGACTGCTCGCTGCAATCTCCTCATATAATTCGGGCAGGCGCCGCACATCCTCGACGGAATCATTGAAGCGCGCGCTTTCGTAGTGCCGGGTAAATTCCGCCACCCTGGCGCGGATACCGGCGTCATCAATCCCGGAGACGAACTCGTCGGGAGTCTGAGTCGGCGATTTGCGCCAGCCCCGCCGGGCTACCCGTATCGTCATCCGCTCGTACCAGATCGTGGCCGCCTGCCGCGGAGACCTTTCTGGCCGGGAGGCCAGCCGCAATTTGCCCAGAGACTGCAGAAGCCCCCGCGCGTTGACCACAAATAGAAGCATGCCGGCAACGAGTCCTGCACCGAGACTCCAACGAAGCGGGGCCCCTGTGATGGCGCTTCCGGCGTGGCGGGCAGCCGCCAGCAGCCGCTTGTAATGGCGATGCCACCAACTTCGCAAGGCCGCAAGCAGTTGACGGCTGTGACTGCTCGCGCTCACCGCCAGCGACTGCTGGTGACCGACGTCGTAGTTCACGATCCACTCCCGCCAGAACGACGCCATGGCGTCAGCGTACAACGATACCCGGCTCCAGCCCGTGCGTGCCGGAATGGACGCCCCCGGCGTGGGATCAAACGTCACCCAGCCGTAGTTCGGGAAATAAGCTTCTACCCAGGAGTGGGCATTGCTCGCCCGCACAACATATTGCGACGTCAGGTCGTTGAACTCGCCGGTACGAAACCCGTTCACCACTCGTGACGGAATTCCCAGGGTGCGCAGCATCACCGCCATCGAAGAGGCGAAATATTCGCAGTGTCCCTGTTTGCGCTCGAAGAGGAAATTAGCCAGGGGATCGTGTGGCACTGTGCGTGAAAGTTGCAGGGTGTAGCCGAAGTGAGTGCGAAGATAGCTTTCCAGGGCACGGGCCTTGTCGTAGTTGGTGTCCGCCGCAGCGGTGATCTGTTCCGCGAGTTGCGGAATGCGACGATCGAGCGTCGGCAGTTGGAGATAGCTGGAGACTACGTCCGACGGGTAGGTCCTGCCTGCCGTGCGGAGATCGCCGGCCGCAGGCTGTTCGATGTGGGAAGAAACCCGGTAGCGGTTGACGGGATGCTCCGGATCGAGATCGAAAACCGCCCCTCCGTCGTCTATGGCTACGTGTCTGTAATTGCCTTCGAGACTCTCCGGAGTGCCGGCGAGGAAGAAAATGTTCATGCCCACTGGCTCCATCAACACTCGATAGAAAATCGGTCGGGGAGTAGTCTTCAGGACACCGGCAGGCGGCGGCAACGCGAAACGCCCGTCCATTTCCCGAAACAGCGGGTGCTGCGCCCGGTTGTTTGACCAAACCCGGCCGTCGAACTTGCCCAGCGCGACCCCACGCCATTTCAGATCGAAGCTGCCCTGCTCATCGCCGTCAATTTGAGTGTGCATGACCACTGAACCGGACTGTTGGATCTCACCGATGCGTCCCAGTTCAACCGTGTCGCCGAATCCGGTGCTGATCTCTCCGCCGGGAGCATACGCTCCCAGATAACCGGCGGAGGCGCGGGGCAAGAGGAAGAAAATCGCGGCCGCGCCCAGCAGAATACAAAGCACCAGCACAGGTGAGGCCACAGCCAGCGAAGTTGCCATGGTCCGGTAAGTCAGCGTCCTGCCCAAATCTCGCGAATGGACTTGGGCCTTGCCGGAGATGTGGCGCATCTCCATCAGGATGAAACAGACCACGGCCATCAGCAGGAAGATCGCGAAGGCCAGCAGGAAAGCGCTGTCCACAGTAAGCAGTGCGGACGCCAGCACCATGAGAAACGCGATGACCGAGAGAAAGTAGAAATCGCGATCACGCTGCGCCGAAAACAACCGCACCACCATCACGAACAAAACCAGGTGGACGGTCGCGTTGAGAAATCCGCCCGAGATAAGAAAGTAATCGGCCAGGTAAAACGCCACATAGCCGAGGGTAAGAAAGGCGGTCCAGCGCTCGGGAATCAGCCAGGGGCGACCCTGGAACAACAGGTATCCCCGGAACAGAAGCGCCACACTGACGAGCAGCACCGTGCCGATGCCGAGTCCCCCAGTGGAGGCCAGAGTGCCAAAGCCCGTAAACACCAACAGATACAGGGCCACCTCAAAGTAGCGTTGGAGAGCTGCGGGCAACGAAGCCGTCGCGAAATGCAGTTTGCCGGCGGTAGCCATGTCCTGCTCTATTGTTCGCTACATAAGCCTGGAAGGAAAGAGTACTGAGGTCAGGTGGCAGTCGTCCGTGATCAGTCTTCAGTCAATCGTTTGCTCGTCCGCCAGCCCGCGAAGAGCGCCGCGGCGAGAAAGGAATCTGCGGTACGGCTGGAGCAAGTCTGCGGTCATGACAAGAGCGGATTCCTCACCGGCTGGAGCCCTTTCAGAATAACAAGGGATTCGCTGATGACCGACGACTCACGACCGACGAACTGCTACCCGATGTTAGAATCGAAAGCGGTCAGGCATCGGTCCCGCGCGACGCACTCTCGCCAACCCCGCCAGGTCCGGAAGGAAGCAACGGTAACGGGCTCTTGCGTGTGCAGTGGGTGTCCGGTGCCTGGCTTTATCACGCCTGGTCTCTCACCGGATTTTTTACTACCCCACAAAATTCAGGACTGGCGTCGTAAAGTTTGCCAGGTTGGGGAAGATAGCCGGCAGGTCCGCGGTCGGAACGCCGAACCAATTTGCTAGAGTCGCGGCGTACTGGTCGAGTGAAGTCGTCGGAATCCAGCGTCCCTGGCCGGTTGCATCGTCCGGACCCCCAACTGCCAGAGTGGGGAAGGTGCCGTAGAAATCGCCTCCGTGGACCGCTCCTCCCAGGATCAGATGATGGCCACCCCAGGCATGGTCGGTTCCAGAAGTGCTGTCCGGGGCGTAGGTCCGGCTGAAGTCCGACAAGGTGAAGGCTGTAACCTGCGAGGCCGCGCCGATTTCGACCGTCGCCTGATAGAAGGCGTTCATGGCCTGGCTCAGCTGGGTGTAAAGGCTGTTGTGCGCGTTCAGTTGATCACTGTGGGTGTCAAAGCCGCCGATTGAAACGAAGAAAATCTGCCGTTGCAATCCCAGCGCCGACCGCACCGAGATGATCTGTGCCACCTGCTTAAGTTGGTTGGCTAGACCGCTGTTGGGGAAAACCGTTGCCAGCGTGGGCTTCGCCGCCAGCGCGTCCGCCAAGGCCTTGCTGTCCGCCAGCGAGTTGGTCGTGGTGGTGCTGGCTGCCTGGATCAGAGAAACACCAGTGTCGAATGTCAGGAGGTTTTGCAACGCTGACATGCGGCTCTGGGATTCAGCCGAACTATTGAAGCCAGAGAGCAGTTTCGTGGGATCGCCGCTGGACTGGATGGCGCGAGCGGTCAAGCCCTCGCAGAAAATTTGGGTTCCCGCCAGCGAAATCATGATGGGAAAGGTGCCGCCGTAAATGGACTGGATCTTATCCGCGGTTCTTCCGGCCCATCCCGTTTGTCCGTTGCCCGCAAGGGCGCCGGTCTGCATCTGTGCCGCCTGGTCTTCGTGCGAGAAAAGGTTCTGGGGGAGGGTGACCTGACGCTGCTGATACTGGGCTTTAGTCGTGGGGCGCACCAGCGTGCCGACGTTGGCCAGCACGGCCAGATGCTTCTGGTTGAACAGGGCCTGCATCTCCGTGAACTTGGTGTGAAAGCCAAAGGCACCCGCACTGGGTGGGGCGATGGGCAAGAGACTCGCCTGGGGCAGGGCCAGGACGGAGCGAGCCTGCTGATAGGAAGTGTAGGCCGAACTGCTCATGGGAACGATCATGTTGTTGCTGTCGTTGCCGCCGAACAGGAAGACGCAGACCAGGGCTTTGTAGTCCTGAGCGCTCTGGGCCAGCGCGTTCACCAGTCCGAACTTGTCGAAGCTGGCGGCGGCGAATCCGGCCGCTGCCGTGCAGCAAGTCCGTTTCAGAAAGTCTCGTCGTGAAAATGCCATGTTTGTTCTCCCTTTAGTGTTCGACCTGAAACTGCGATGAGCTTCCAATCAGATAGAAAGCGGCCTTGGCGCGCCGGGTGTTATCGGGAATTGCGGTTAGGGTGGTGACCAGAGTGCTCCGCATGTTGTCCGAGACCTGGCCATGCATCATCACGGCCCCTACGGCGGTCACCAGTTGATCCGGATTTGCCGCCAGTGGGACATACCCCGAGAGGTCAACGGTGGTAGTGGCGCTCACCGATCCGTAGACCAGAGTGTTCACAAAATTGATGCGGGCAATGTCAGTGCTGGTGTCGAAAATCTCGAATTCAGGACCCACCAGCGTGGTGCCGTCGATGACGTGATCCGGGTGATAGAAATTGAAGACCGTAGGCGAGAAGAACGGCGGTTCTTTCATGTCGTCGGCCCGGTCCGAGAGCGCCGCGCCGTCAGAGACGGCGTTCATCGAGCGGAGCAGGTTGGTGATGAACAGGATCGGCTCCTTCAGCTTTCCATCGCTGGGCTGTGCCTGGGCCGGATCGTCGCCCCGTCGTGCTTCTGGATCCAGCAGGATGGCAGCCACCACGGCTTTCAGGTCACCCCGTACTCCGGTGCCGTTGTCGGCGAATACAGCAGCCACGCGGCCTACATAATCGGGGCTGGGATTGCTGGTCACCAGACGCTTGATGAGTTGCTTGCAGATGAATGGCCCCACGTTGGGATGATTAAAGATATTTTGCAGCGCCGCCGCCAGGTCGCCGGTCGTGGTGCCGCCCGCTGGCAGAGTGGTCCCGTTTAATAAGAGTTTCGTACCCGTATCGTGATGGCTGTCGAAGGCAATCATGGGGCCGCCGTAAAACTCGGGGTTCCGGAATTTTGCCGTGGCGCCCGCTTTAGTCGGGTAGGTCCATCCCGTGAATACATGAGCGAAGCCGATGATCTCGTCCTGACCGTAGGTGGGGAGGGGATTGCCGGAGCCGTCCAGTTGCAGGGTGCCGTCCGGATTCATTTGCTCCAGTCCGATGGAGAACAACTGCAGAATTTCGCGGGCAAAGTTTTCATTGGGATCGACTCCGTTGCCCGGCTTGTCGTTATTCACCATGTCCAGATAGTTCCCCATCACGGGGCTCAAGGTGACGTCCGTCAGCAGCGTTGAGAAGTTGCCGAAGGCATCGGTTTGAAACATGTTTTGCCAGAGCACGAACGCGCTGGGATTGTTGATCTTCTCCGCCGAGGCCACGAAGATCTGTGAAAGCCCCCAGGCCACGCGCTGCCGTAGTTGGTCCTGTGCGGTGAGCGCGTTGGCGAAAAAGCGCTTTTGCACCACCGACATGTCATCGTTTGCGCCTGGCGCGGGAAAAGTCGAAGCCGGCGCGGCGAACTGCTCGTTCAGGAAAGCCTGCATGCCCACAGCCTGGACGTGCGAGAGTGACTGAGGGTTGACCCCCCAGGTGGACTGTTCAAGCAAGCGTGCCGCCGCGGCAGCGCTCAAATTGCTGGAGGAAGCTCCCACCTGCAGTGCAAACGCGTTCGAGGTCCGCGAACCGGGATCGGGATTGATGACGGTCACCTGTACCGTACCGGCTTGTGCGCTGGTGGCGGTGCCGGTTGCAGTGACCTCAGTGGCGGAGACGAAGGTGGTGGGCAGGAACGTTCCGCCGAGCGAGACCACCGCCCCGGGTGCAAACTTCTGGCCGGTGACCACCAACGTGAAGTTGCCCAAGGGAATTGTGGTCGGAAGCACTGCGCTCACGATAGGCGCTGGATTGGTGAGCGTCGCCGTGCCCGTGGCGGTCGCAGTTGTGTCCGCCAGGCTGATCGCCGTCACCTGGATCGTGTTGGGGGTCGGAACGGTGGCGGGTGCCTGATAAATTCCGCCCGCGGAAATGGTGCCTACGGTCGCATTGCCACTCGCGATACCGTTAATCGACCACTTCACCGCGGTATTGCCACCCGCGCCGTTCACAGCCGTCCGGTACTGGAATGTGGAGCCGGCGGTGATCTGTGCCGTCGGAGGTATGACTTGCACCGAAACCTGGCCGGCCGCGCCAACTTGCACGTTCATGGAAGCGGTGGAATCGCTTTTGCCGGGGTCAGGATTCTCGACTGTGATCTTGACGATTCCCACTTGTGCCGATGTAGCCGTTCCGGTGGCCGTAAGCTGGCTGCGGCCTACATAAGTGGTGCTGAGCGGCGTACCGCCAAACAGTACTTTGGAGCCGCTTACGAAGTTTGCGCCCCCTACCTGGATCGAGAAATTACCGACTGGCAGGAAGGTCGGGCTCAGCGACTGAAGTATGGGAATAGGATTCTGAAGGCTTACGGAACTGGTGGCGGAAAGGGATTTGTCAGCCACGCTCGCGGCTTGGATCTTGACCGAAGCCGGCGAAGGGAGGCTGGACGGAGCCATGTATTTTCCAGTCGCGTCGATCGTGCCCACGGTTGCGTTTCCGGAGGGCACTCCATTCACCGACCAAGTAACGGCCTGATTGGAGTTTGCTGTGACCGTAGCCGAGAACTGGGTGCTTTCTCCGGCTCGAAGGGTGGCGCTCGGAGGCGCAATCGTCATCCCGTTGGAGGTCGAACCCGAGCTGCCCGCAGTCGTGCCCCCGCCGCAGCCCGACCACACAAGAATGACAAGAGAAAGAACTAGGGCGCCGGCCAACCTCGCGCCTGAAGACTGTGTTTTTCCGATCATCTCTGATCCCCTTTCCTGAAGATCCGAGTACAGAGGAGACTTTCATTGGCGCGTCACATCGGCGCGTCGCAAGTTTTCGAGTGGCTGGTGAAGAGTAATTAAACGTTGTCTGCATGCGAAGGTCTCCATGGTTCCATTCCGGCACTAGTTCCAAATCAGTCCTGAGCCTGACATTCGGAAGCACTAGTGGCCCTGCACTGTCGCGCATTTTGCGGCTGCAGGTACATGTACCCGGGTAACCGGCTGGCGCCCCGCGAAAGTTTGGAGTTTTACGGTGGGACTTCAGCAACCCTCTGCGGCACACACAGTTGGACATTGCCGCGTGGGTGCGTCAAAATACACGGTTCGTCTTCGAGCCCGAAATTGGAACCTGGAGAACTGATCGAGTGAGCCAACTGGTGCGCGCCAAGATTACTGCCCTGGGTGCTTATGTCCCGCCGCGTCTTCTGACCAATGACGACCTGGAAAAGTTGGTGGAAACCTCCAATGACTGGATTGTGGAGCGCACCGGCATTCGCGAGCGACACATCGTGGACAAGGGAATCGCTACCAGTGATCTTGCGACCGAGGCGGCCCGGCGGGCGCTGTCCCGGCGCGGCCTCGAGCCCTCCGACTTGGACGCGATCCTGGTGGCCACGGTCACGCCGGACATGTTTTTTCCCTCAACCGCCTGTCTGGTGCAGCACAAGCTGGGCGCAAAAGGGGTTTGGGGATTCGATCTCTCAGCCGCCTGCTCCGCATTCGTTTACGCGCTCCAGACCGGTGCGCAATTTATCGCGACCGGCGCGCACAAGAGAGTGATGGTGATCGGGGCGGACGTGATGTCCTCGATCATCGACTACACCGACCGCGCCACTTGCGTGATCTTTGGCGATGGCGCCGGCGCGGTGATCCTCGAGCCCGCCGAGGATGACTCGGTGGGCTTGATCGACTTCATTCACGAAGTGGACGGTTCAGGTGGATGTTCGCTCTACATGCCCGGTGGTGGGAGCCTACATCCCTCCACCCAGGAGACGGTAGAGAAGCGGATGCACTACGTTCATCAGGACGGCCAGGCGGTTTTTAAGTTCGCCGTCCGCAAGCAGGCCGAACTTTGCGAAAAGATCCTGACTCGTAACGGACTAAAAGGCAGCGATATCGATACCTTCATTCCCCACCAGGCGAACCGGCGGATCATCACAGCCACGGCGGAGCGTCTGGGCATGAAACCGGAAAGCGTGGTCGTCAACATCGATCGTTACGGCAACACCACGGCCGGAACCATCCCTCTGGCAATGGATACGGCCCGGCAGGAAGGCAAGCTCAAAAAGGGCGACCTGGTGTTGCTGGCGTCAGTGGGCGCCGGGTTTACCGTTGGAGCGACCCTGTTGCGCTGGGCTTTCTGAAACTCTCTCGGACGGCGAACTTCGGGAACTTAGTCGATTGCTGCTTGGAACCCAATGGATGAATTTCTAAAAGACCAGGTCCGTCACATCTTCGACAGCGCGAATTTCGTTCGCGACTTGGGTATGCAGTTGACACGCATCGAAGACGAGTACTGCGAGACTATTCTGGTCCCCGCCGAGCGTCACCGCCAACAGCATGGTCTGATCCATGCGGGCGTGATGGCAACAATGGCGGACCATACCTCCGGCTGCGCGGCCCGTGGCGCGGTCGGCCTGAAATGTGACGTGATCAGCGTGGAGTTCAAGATAAATTTTCTGCGTCCCGCGGTGGCCGACCGGTTGCGCTGCCGCGGACGGGTGTTGCGTGCCGGCAAAATGCTCGTCATTTGTGAGGCGGAAGTCTTCGCGCTGAAAGATGCAGAGGAGAAGCTGGTGTCAAAGGCCATGGTCACACTGGCGGTTAAGCGCGGCTTGTCAACCTGAGCGGAGCGGACCGATTCGGAACGAATCGGGCACGGAGTCGAAGGACCCCTACCTTTCCACAAATGCGTCTAATGTAGGCGCGAGCCCCTGGCTCGTGCTCCAGAACCACGAAGGCTGCGTAAGCGAGAGCGCTTGCGTTAAGCGGTGATCAGCTTATAGGGGTCCTTCGACTGCGCTTTTCGATTCGCAAGCGAATGGAAAAGTTACGCTCCGGATGACAGAGTGGTGGGCTGTCTATCCGTTCTTTTGCTGCTCAAACGCTTTCTGCAGATACTTTCGCGCTTCATCCAGCGCTCCCTGGGTGTTGTCGTTGGTCTGTAACGCCTGGCGGTACTCGTTGGTGGCGCGCTCGCGCTGTCCCGTAACGTCGAAAATCTTGCCCAGCTGAATATGGCTCCAGACTTCAGTCCAACGCGGCTCGCCATCGCCGTTCAGGCAGTCGCGGTAGGCATTGGCGGCAGCCTGGAAGTTGCGCTGCAGGAAAAACACCTCGGCAATGCGATAGTGGGCCAGGGAACTGTTCTTGTTGACGTCGAGCGCTTTGTTGAACTCCAGCAGGGCGCCGGCAAGGTCTCCCTGCTGGGTCAACCCCTGGCCGCGCTGAATAGAAGCTCTTAGCTTGATCTCGGATGAATTCTTCAGCACGCGGTCATCGGGATCAACCACGATCCGGCGCGGCTTGCCGAAGGTTTCAATGTTGAAGGCAGAGTTAGTGCCCACGACTTCGATGCGTTTGTTCTCGGTCTTCCCATCGGTGTCAATCTTGAGGTCAACCGGCATGCGGAAAAGATCGAGGTCTTGGGCGATCTGCCCTACTACCCGGAAGCCTTTGCCATTGCCCAGTCGGTAGATGGTGTACTTGGTCTTGAACTCCGGGGCGCCGGTCGAGTCAAGCCACTGGGAAAAGAACCAGACCAGTTGCTGGCCGTAGTTCTGCTCAGCCAGAGCACGGAAGTCGTCCAGGGAGGCAGACTTCCCCGCATATTTCGAGGCGAAAGTGCGCATGGTCTGGTCGTATTTCTGGTCACCGATCACCCAACGCAGCATGTGCAGGATCATGGCGCCCTTGTCGGTCACCAGGGACTGGAATTCGGGCGAAAAGACGTCAAGCTTCCCGGCGCTGGAGAGTGGGACCGTGTCGTAAGCCAGCGCTCCCACCGACATGTCTTTAACCGTCTCTTCTAATCCCGCCTGGCCGGCTGCTTGTTCCACGTAGCGGGCCTCGGAGTAGCGGGCGAAGCCATCGTTCAGCCACCAGTCGTCCCGCGAAGCCGGGCTGACCGAGGCGCCCCACCACTGGTGCGCGATGGTGTTGGCTAGCAGCCGGTAATTGACCTTTTCGGTGACGGCCCGGCTGGAGATGGCCGCGATCTCCGGGGCCCAGGCGGCGGGCACGGTGTCGTCCGGAATCTCGACCACTTTCAGAGTGGTAGAAGGCGCCGCGCCGTAAAGCGTCACGTAGAAGGTAAATTCCTTGACTGCGGTATTCGCGTAACTGGCTCCGAGAGTCTGATGGGCCGGCTTGAAGAAGACATGAAGATCCAGGCCCGCTTCATCGCTCTTGAACTCCTGGAAGATGCCGGCCACGATGGTGCCGGGAAAGCTGGGCTTGTCCCAGGCGAACGCGAAGGTCTTGGTAGGCAAAGCGCCTGCTGGCCGCTTTGCTACGGCAGCGCTGCCGGGGGCTTCTTTCCCGCTACCGATCACGATCATGTGCGCCGGCACGGTGATGTTCATGGTGGCGGTGAAGCGGTTGATGCCGTACGCATTCACCGGGAACCAGCGCCCGGCGTAAAGCAGGTAGCTGGTGTCGTCGCCGATGTAGGCCAGCTTGAGGCCCTGCACCGGACTGTCATCAGCGGAATCAAGTACGCCTTCGTATTCGAAAGTGAGCGTCGTCGAACTATCCTTGGAGACCGGGGTGGTGAGAGCAACACGGATGGTCGAGTCCTGGGTGACGCGCTCAGCGCTCAGCGGCTTGCCCGTCGCATCGACCACCTTGGTCACGCGCAGCGCATTGTGCAATTCGAAGGTCGCAATACTCAGATCTTCCAGCGCGGTGAACTTCACCTTGGCCCGCGCCGTGATTTTATGGGTGTGCGGCGTCAGCTCGGCGTCGATCTGGTAGTCGTCGACACGAAGCCGCGTCTTGTCGGCTGCCCACGATGGCAGCGACATCAGGACGAATGAGAAGACAAGGCACAGCAACAGGGTTCGGCGTGCGCGAGGCGGTTGAAGATGGATCAAAAGCAGTCTCCTGACACTACTACGATAATCCGTAAGATGAAGATTGTGTCTCAAAAGATGCTGGTGGGACAAGGTTTAGCCAGTTTACGGCTTCCGGCGTGCGCCTAACACCAGTAGGACCGCTTCAGCCGCACGATCCACCGGGTGTCGCGCCTCGTGCGCCGGCCCGCGCAGCCGGGCTTTTACTCCGGCCAGCCCGGCGATCATTTTATTCCGGGCCGGACTGTCGGCGATGATTTCATTGACCTTGGTCACGACCTTCTCGGCGGTGAAATCCTGTTGTACCAATTCAGGGACGACCTCCTCCCCGGCAATCAGGTTCACCATGGCAAAGTGCGGAACCTTAACCCGGGGACGCCCCAGCAGGTAGGTCAACGACGAAACCCGGTACACCATCACGAACGGCGTTTCCATCATGGCCGCTTCGACAGTAGCCGTTCCGCTGGCAATAATCCCGGCCTGGGACTGGGCCAGAGCGGGCAAAGTCTCTGGGACCAGATGGATGGAACTGTCCCCGATCAGCGAAAGTAGGAAGCTGCGATCTAAAGTGGGCGCAACCGGCAATAGAAATTCGTAGGCCGTACCCAGCTTTGCGGCGGATTCCACGATCGCCGGCAAATTCATTCGCACTTCTTTTACCCGACTGCCAGGCATGACCGTGATCCAAGGCTTGGCAGGGTCCAGATGGTGCTGGCTGGCATAGGCTGAGCGATCTATATCGGGACGCGGAAGGTCGGCGAGAGGGTGGCCCACGAAAGACGCGTCCACTCCACGGTCGCAGTAGAACTTTTCTTCGAAGGGGAAAATCACCAACGCGTTGTCGACGTACTTTCGCAGCAGACGCACCCGTCCCTGGCGCCACGCCCAGAATTGCGGACAGACGTAATAGACCACGGGAACGCCGCGCTTATGCATCTGGCGGGCCACGCGCCAGTTGAACGCCGGAGAGTCGATGACGATGGCTAGATCAGGCTTGCGTCGATCCGCTTCCGCGATCAGCTTGTGAAACAGGCCCCAGATTTTGGGCAGGTGTCCAAGAATTTCCGAGATGCCGACTACAGCAAGATCTTTGGCGTCGACGACAGTGTCGCAACCCGCCGCCCGCATGCGATCCCCACCCACCCCGAAAAACTGAAGATCTTGGTTCAATGTGGTCGCGGGCGACTCGCCCGCGAGACGCCGCAAAGCCTTCATCAGCAGCGCGCCGTACATTTCGCCAGAGGCTTCCCCGGCGGAGATGAGAATTTGCACGGAGGCCATTGTAAAGGGAGATAGACACGCGCGGGCGGGTCGCCCGCGACCCCATGACTACTGCAGATCCCAGTTGGCTAATCGTCGGCGCCAGCCGTAACCTGCCCACCCGCCCCGACCGGAATCTCCTGATCTTTATATTGCAGCTGATAGAGCTTGTAATAAATGCCGTGCTGGGCGAGCAGTTGCTGGTGGGTACCCACTTCGCGCACCTGTCCCTTGTGCATGACGATAATTTTGTCGGCGCGCTGGATAGTCGAAAGGCGGTGGGCGATGACCACCGACGTGCGGCCTTCGACCATGCGGTTGAGCGCGTCGCGCACCCGCATCTCAGTCTCCGTGTCCACGCTCGAAGTAGCTTCGTCCAGGATCAAAATTTTGGGGTCGTGCGCCAGCGCCCGGGCAAACGAGATGAGCTGTTTCTGGCCGGTAGAGAGGGTCGAGCCGCGCTCGCGGACTTCTTCCTTGAACCCTTGCGGCAGGGCCCGGATGAACTCGGCAAGGTTCACATCTTCGGCAGCTTTTTCGACCTCTTCGTCGGTAATCGATTTCGTGCCCAGGCGAATGTTGCCTTCGACCGTGCCGGTAAACAGAAATGGATCTTGCAGAACCACGCCGTAACGCCGGCGAAGATCGGAGAGGTCCATCTCTTTTACGTCGAACCCGTCGATTTTGACCGCGCCCTTCTGCACGTCGTAGAAACGCATGAGTAGCGAGATAATCGTCGTCTTGCCGGCGCCAGTGTGGCCGACGATGGCTACGGTTTCACCCGGTTCGATGGTGAAAGACACATCGCGGAGAATCCAGTCAGGTTCGGCGGAAACCACACGCCTATTGCCGGGAGGCAGGTTCGCTTGTGTGGCACGCGCGCCCTCGCCCGCGTGCTTGCCACCGTCTGTGACCTCCGCCGCCGGGTTTCGGTAAGCGAACCAGACGTGGTCGAACTCAATGCGGCCGGGCCCGGTCGGTGTCTTGGGAACCGCCGGCGAAGTAATCTCGACGGGCGTGTCCAGCAACTTGAAAACGCGTTCGCTGGCTGCCATCGCCGACTGCAAAATATTGTACTTCTCGCTGAAATCCTGAATGGGACGGAAGAAGCGTTGCGCGTACTGGATGAAAGCAGCGAGGACGCCAATCGTAGTAGCGCCGCGGATAACGTCATTTCCGCCGAACCAGATCACACAAGCGATCGCAGTTGCTGAAAGGATTTCAACGACTGGGTAGTAGACAGCATGGGCCATGATCGCGTCTTTAAAGGCGTCCATGTGGACGGCGTTCACGTCGGAAAACTTGTCGTAGGCCCGCTTCTCGCGATTAAAAAGCTGCAATACCACCATGCCGCTCACGTGCTCCTGCATATAGGAGTTGATCCGGGCGATGGCGGTGCGAATACGGCGATACGAGTCGCGCACCTTGTCGCGGAAAATCTTGGTGGCGAAGGCGATCAACGGCAGGACCGCAAAAGTGATCAGTGCCAGGTTCCGGTTCATGCGCAGCATGAACCACACAATTCCGCCGAGCACAAAAACGTCTTCAAAAATCGAAACTACACCGGAGGTGAACATCTCGTTCAGCGCGTCGACGTCGGACGTAGTGCGCGTAACCAGGCGGCCGACGGGATTCTTGTCGTAGAAGCCGATGTGCATGCGCTGCAGATGGCGGAAAATCTCGCGGCGCAGATCGAACATCACCATCTGCCCCGCCCACTGCATGAAATAGATCTGAAGATAGTCCAGCAGAAAGCTGAAGATGAGCAGCCCTACACCGATGGCTGCAACCTGCGCGATCCCGACCAGAGGCCGGCTGCTCAGAAAGCGATCGAGCAGCGTATGTCCACCCGGAACCGGCGACAGGTACCGGTCGATGACGACCTTGGTGAGATAGGGGCCCAGAACGTCTGCCCCAACTTTGAGCAGAATCGAGCCCAAAGCGATGCCCGTTTGCCACTTGTAAGGGCGTAGATACTCGATCAGCCGCTTCATCAGGCGGCTGTCATAGGCTTTACCTAGTACCTCTTCTTCTTGGGCCATCGGCTATAGCTTGGGTATCGACTAAAGATACCCTAAATAGATGGAGAAAGAGACTGCCCGGATGGAAAAGCTTTCCCAAGCCAGGTAGGCCCGGACGCCCTCGTCCGCGCGGGCCAGCGCAAGCTGACCAGTTCTGCGGAGCTTCGCTCCGCTGGGCCGATGAGGGCATCCGCGCCTACCGTGGCGGGTGGTGATCGTGCGGTTGTAGCCGGTGGCGATTACGCGGTCTTTTTCAGCACCAGCGCCGAATTCTTGGACCCGAAGCCGACGCAGTTGCAGATCGCATGCTCGATCTGGGCTTTGCGGCCAACGTCGGGAACGTAATCGAGATCACATTCGGGATCCGGTGCGTCCAGATTGATGGTGGGCGGAAGCTTGCCATGCTCCATTGCGATCAGCGTGGCCGCCAGGCTGGCGGAGCCGCAGGCGCCCTGGGCATGTCCGATCTGCGATTTCAACCCGGACATGGGAATCTTTCTGGCATATTCACCCAGCGCCAATTTCAATGCCCGCGTCTCCACCCGGTCATTCATTTCCGTGGATGTGCCGTGCAGGTTGACGTACTGAATGTCCGCGGGCGCGAGGGTCGCTTCTTCGAGCGCCAGCGAGATAGCGCGCGCCGGTTCTTCCGGTGAGTCGCTCATGCGCACCCGGTGAAAAGCTTCGCAGGTCGAACCGTATCCCGCGATCTCGGCGTAAATGTGAGCGCCGCGGGCGCGGGCGTGATCGTAGTCCTCGAGGATAAACATCCACGAGCCTTCGGCGATGACAAACCCGTCGCGATCGGCGGAAAACGGGCGCGACGCGCTCTCCGGAGCGTGGTTCCAGGACTGAGTAAGCGCCCGCAACAACGAGTATCCCTTGATGATGCCCGGCGTGATCGGCGAATCCACGCCGCCCACAAGAAATATGGGGAGCACGCCCGCTTGAATATGCTGATAGGCATAGCCAATGGCGTCGGTGGAAGACGTGCAACCCGCCGTGACCACGTGGCTATAGCCGCGAAACCCAAAGCGCATGCTGATTTCGCTGGGCAGCGTCCCCATGGTTCCGCTGGGGATGCAAAACAGGCTGACCTGTTTCACGTGTCCGCTATGCCAGAGCCGGTATTGCTCCTCGGAGAATTCCTGCGCGCCGCCGCCCGTGCCCAGGATCACACCGATCTCACGCTTTTCTTCCATTGACATGGCGGAGGGGTCGAGGCCAGCATCCTTGATTGCTTCCGTCGAAGCGGCGACGGCCAGGGGCACCACGCGGGAGACGTGTTTGCGTTCGCGCGCGTCCACCCAAGCCAGTTCGTCAAATTCCGGAATCTCGCCGGCGATGTGGACCGGCAACGAAGACGGGTCGAAGCGGGAAATGCGTTTCACACCCGATTTTCCGGCGAGGAGAGCGAGGCAAAAAGCTTCTTTGCCTATACCGTTGGGGCTGACAACGCCCATTCCAGTGACGACGACCCGAGGAACCATAAGTTTTCTAGATACTCCGCTAATTATCCAGCCAGCTTGTTTCCGAAGGCTTCTCGACCGTCCAAGTTACGCGAAGTGGGATAATTAGTCACGATGTCGCTTGGCCTCTATATCTCCGTGCCGTTCTGCCGGACCAAATGCAGTTACTGTAACTTCGCCTCGGACGTCTTTTCCCGCGCCGTGTTCGAGCGCTACGTGCATCGCGTCACCGAGGACATCAACCGCGCCGGCGAAACCGCGGAACAGATGGGCGGCAGGTTCGAAAGCTCGGTAGAGTGCATCTTTCTCGGCGGCGGTACTCCTACGATACTCGATATAACCCAACTGGAAAGGTTATTTGTCACCATTTCGCAAAAGTTCGTGGTGCGGAATGGTGCAGAAATCACGGTCGAATGCGCGCCCGGCACTCTGTCCCCACCGATGATCGAGGCCTTACAGCGGTGCGGAGTGAACCGGGTGAGTCTGGGAGTGCAGTCATTCGTGGATCTCGAGGCGGCGTCGGTCGGGCGCCTGCACAAGCGAACCAGCGTCCATGAAGACATCGCGCGTTTACGGGCCGCGGGGATTAAGAACATCAACATTGATTTGATCGCGGGACTGCCCCACCAGACCGCCGAGAGCTGGGAATTTTCCATCGCCGAAAGCATTGCCAGCGGCGCGCCACATATCAGCGTGTATATGCTGGAGGTGGACGACGATTCCCGCCTGGGCCGCGAAGTGATGGCAGGCGGCACCAGATACCACGCCCACTTCGTTCCGGACGATGAGGTCACCGCCGATTTCTACGAAACGGCGTGCGAGCGATTGGATAAGGCGGGAGTACGTCAATACGAGATCTCAAACTTTGCCCGGCCCGGAGAGGAATCGCGCCACAACCTGAAGTACTGGACACGCCAGCCTTACCTCGGTTTCGGGATGGATGCGCACTCCATGCTGACCAGCGCGTCGAATAGTCGGGAGGCGGTGCGCTTCGCTTCACCAGACGTCCTGGAGGAATACGTAGCCGGGGCGCAGCCCAAAAGAACGCCAGTGCCGGCGCAGGCTGCCCTGGAGGAAGCCTTCTTTTTAGGTCTCCGCTTAAACGCCGGCGTGGACTTGAAGAAGTTGGCGACGGACTTCAGCGAGTCGGCGGTCGACAGCTTTACCGGGACGATTTCGGGATGCGTGGATTTGGGGCTGCTGGAATGCAAGGGCGATGTAATCCGGCTGACTGGCCGTGGAAGGCTGCTGTCAAACGAGGTATTCGAACGGTTCATTCTGGATCCAGCTCCACTCTCGTGTGGGGCGAACACTCCTGTCCGCCGCCTTTGAAGTTGGATCTTTAGTTTGACTTGTAGTTCGGATCGATGCAGGGTGCGGGAAAGTCTTCAGCGCGACTTCTCGAATCACGAGCGGCGGACAAGAGTGTCCGCCCCACACGTTCCACCTCCCGGCGGTAACTTTGTCGCCCTGAAATGGCTGTGTTCTAATCCAATTATGCTGATGCGCAGCAACGCGGAAACGGAGACAGCATCGTGGATTTCCAGCTCAACGATGAACAGCTTCAACTGAAGAAAAGCGTTCGAGAGTTCGCCGAGCGCGAAATCGCGCCGCACGTCATGAAGTGGGACGAAGCTGGCGAATTCCCCCTGACGACGGTCAAAGAACTCGGCAAGCTCGGTCTGCTGGGCATCGTGTTTCCGCCCGAGTACGGCGGCGCCGGGATGGGTTATGTCGAGTACGTCACCGCCATTGAAGAACTTTCTCGCGTGGATGGCTCGGTGGGGATCATCGTCGCAGCCCACACGTCGCTGTGCTCGAACCATATTTTCCTGGCCGGGAACGAAGCTCAGAAGAAAAAGTATGTCAGCCCGCTGGCCTCGGGTGAGGCCATCGGCGCGTGGGGCCTGACCGAGCCCTCGTCCGGATCGGACGCGGGCAGCGCCCGAATGACCGCCGTGCGCAAGGGAAATAACTGGGTGATGAATGGCACCAAGACGTTCTGTACCAATGGCCACTATGCCGATTTTCTGGTCGTGATCGCCGTCACTGACCGCGCCGCGCACACCCACGGTTTGTCCGCTTTCATCGTCGAGAAAGGGACAAAGGGTTTTCGTCCCGGAAAGAAAGAAAACAAACTCGGGTTGCGGGCGAGCGACACCGCCGAGCTGATCTTCGAAGACTGCGTCATTCCCGCCGAGAACCTGTGCGGCAAGGAAGGCGACGGATTTATCGACGCCATGCGCGTGCTCGACGGCGGCCGCATCTCCATCGCGGCACTTTCGCTGGGTATGGCGGAGGGCGCTTACGAGGCGGCATTGAAATATTCCAAGCAGCGCAAGCAGTTTGGCAAGGCGATCAGCGACTTTCAGGCGATCCAGTGGAAGCTGGCTGACATGGCCACCGAAATTGAGGCGGCGAAACTGCTGACCTTGCGCGCGGCTGCCATGAAAGATGCGGGCATGAAAACTACCCTGGAATCATCCATGGCCAAGCTATACGCCAGCGAAGTGGCCGTGCGGTGCGCCAACGAAGGAGTGCAGATTCACGGCGGGTACGGGTTTATCAAAGACTATCCTGCGGAAAAGTTTTATCGCGACGTGAAGCTGTGCACCATCGGCGAGGGTACGAGCGAAATCCAGCGACTGGTGATTGCGCGGCAGTTGTTGAAAGACTAGTTCTCACTTCTGGATTGGCAGGATCCGCCTTTGTGCGAATCGTCGTTGCCCGCGCAAAAGGATGGTCGAAGCAATGCAGCCCGGCGCAAGCGATCCAGCCCCGATAGAGCCGGCACCGGCTGCACCCAATCTGATTGAGCCAACATTGGACGAGCGGACCATGGCCATTCTCGCCCACATGTTGCAGATCGTGGGTTTATGGATCGCTCCTCTCATCATTTTTGTTATCAAGAGGGAATCGAGGTTCGTCTCCTTCCACGCGCTGCAGGCCCTCCTGCTGCAGGTCTTGTACATGTTCTTGATGGGCCTCGGCGTGGTTTTTTGGTTTGGCGCCGTGGTCCTCACCATGGTTTCCGCTCATTCCAGCGGAAACTCCTCTTCACCACCCGCGTTCTTTATTTTCATGCCCATGCTGTGGCTGGACTGGATGAGCATCTGGGGGGCAATGGTGGTGATCGCGATCGTATACGGGGTCAAGGCTGGACGCGGCGAATGGGCCGAGTACCCGTTTCTGGGACGACTCGCCCGCAGGATACTCAAGCTCCGGCCGGGTGGGGCGCCGGAATAGACGACGTGGCTATACCTTCCGGCTTCCTGAGAGATCCTGCTTAATATCCTTCCAGGTGGTGACGCTACCGTCAGCCTCGCTTGCGGGTACGTCGATTGATGAGGATGCCACCAAGGCTAAAACCCAGGGCTGCTCCCAGTACTGCCGCCGCGAGCATGGTGCCCGGGGAGGCACCGGGGGCGGTGCGGGAGAAGAGCGCGGAAGTGTATGCCAGCGAGAGAGTCCAGAAGGCTAGCCGCACGTACATGGGGGTTACCTCTCATATACATTGTGCCATGAACTCACCGGAAAATGAAGAAGTTTAGCCCCCCGGTCGATTTCGGGTAGCGGTGCAGTTTGCGCAAAGACAAGCCCACCCCACCCCACCGCTTGTCATTCCGAAGCCGGCTCTATTCGGCGAGGAATCTGCTTGCTGCCAGCGGCGAAACAGCAGATTCCTTGCGCGACAATGCCGCGCTTCAGAATGACAATTCGTTGTGGATTTTCAAATTACGCTACCCAATTTCGAAGCTGCTCCTGTTTATCCCGCCTCTGCTTTACACTGACAGTTTGAATCAAAGCCTCCAAGCCTCGGTTGATCAGGTGCGCGCCGGTGATCCGCGTGCCTTGGCCCGTGCCATCAGCACGGTCGAGAACCGCGCGCCGGGTTGGTCCGAACTGCTCAAGGCTCTTTTCCCCCACAGTGGACATGCGCGGATACTTGGGCTTACCGGCCCGCCGGGTGCCGGCAAGAGCACGTTGGTGGATCAACTTGCCCGCCACTATCGCAAGGAGAGCCGCACCGTAGGCATCATCGCGGTGGATCCGACGAGCCCCTACACCGGCGGTGCGATTCTGGGCGACCGCATTCGCATGCAGGATCATTTCTCCGATCCCGGAATCTACATTCGCAGCATGGCGACCCGCGGCTCACTTGGCGGACTGGCACGAACGACAGCGGATGTGGCCACGGTGCTGGACGCCTCGGGACGCGACCTGGTCATGATCGAGACCGTGGGAGTCGGGCAGGATGAAGTGGACATCGTGCGCCTGGCCGACGTCACCATCGTCATTCTCGTGCCGGGCATGGGCGACGACGTGCAGACGATCAAAGCTGGCATTATGGAGATCGCCGATATCTTCGTCATCAACAAGAGTGATCGTGAAGGGGCGGAGCGGGTGGAGCGGGAAATTCGCGCTCTGCAGTCGCTGGCTTTACGGAGCGACAATTGGACCCCGCCGATTTTGAAAACTGTGGCCAGCGAAGGCGTCGGCATTGCCGAAGTGGCGGGGGCGATTCGCGACTACGAGGCTTACCTGAAAAAGGAAAATCTTGCAGTAAAGCGCAATGTTGAAAACTGGCAGAATCGTCTGGTCGAGATGTTGCGCGATGCGTTCCTTGAAAGAGCGCGGGCACAACTAGGGAACGGCGCGGTGGCCCGCTATGCGGCAGAGGTGGCAGAACACAAGCGCGATCCTTATTCGCTGATCGAAGAGATCGTGAATAAGATCGAGAAACGGTGAAATAGAGGACGGGCGTCCCGCCCGTCAGCACGAGTGGGACGCTCGCGCCCACATTGAAGGTGGAGAGTCTTTGATGTTCACCATTGACCATATCGGCGTAGCGGTGAAATCGCTGGCGGCGGCAAGGGGTATTTACGAGAAACTCGGGTTGAAACTTGCGCCCGAGGAAACGGTGGAAGCCGAGCAGGTGCGAGTAGTCATGGTGCCGCTGGGCGAGAGCCGAATGGAACTGTTGCAGCCGACCTCGGAGAACTCGGTTATTGCGAAATTCATCGCCAAGCGCGGCGAGGGATTGCATCACGTCTCGCTGCGCGTGTCCGACCTGGACAGCGCCGTCCAGCGGCTGAAGAAAGACGGCGTGCGCCTGGTCTCCGACGAAATCAAGGTCGGCGCGGGCGGGCATCGATACGTGTTTGTGCATCCCTCAAGCGCGGGTGGAGTACTGTTGGAACTGGTGGAACAGCACTAGTGCCCGGCGACAGCCGCGAAGCGGCGCAAGAATGTAGCCCAGGGCGCAAGCCCTGGTTGCAAGCACAGGAACCACATCAGCCGAAGGAGCAGAAGACGCCGGCCTCACAAGCTAATCGATTGCCAGAAAGACCAACGGCAGGTGTCACAGGCTTTGTTTCATTCGCCCTTTCAGAGCTAACTCATCGTCACTTTTTCACCCAGGGCTTACGCCCCGGGCTAAATTATTGCCGCCGCTTCGCGGCTATCGACATATGGCAGGATTATGCTTCTTCTCGCCGCTGACACTTCGGGCAAACATGGCACCATCGCGCTGGCACAGTGTGCGGCCGAAGGCTGCGATGTAATCGAGGTGGTGCCGCTAGAGGGAGGAACGTTCTCCGCGCAGCTGGTGCCACAAATCGCCGCCCTGCTGGCGAAACATGGCTTCAATAAAACAGAGATTGGTGGCTTTGCCGTTGCCTCGGGCCCGGGGTCATTTACCGGGGTGCGAGTTGGCTTAGCGGCAATCAAAGCGCTGGCGGAGGTTCTGCAGAAGCCGATTGCGGCGGTATCGCTATTGGAAGCAGTTGTTGTTGCGAGCGGTTCACAAGGCAGAGTGACTGCAGTCATGGACGCTGGACGGGGCGAGGTTTACGCCGGCGAGTACGAGGTTCAGGGTGATGATGCCCGTCTGTTGCAAGAGCGGTTGTTGACCCGTACGAGCTTGCTGGGGGCGGCGGTAGGATCAACCGTCGTGACCTCGGATCACAGCTCAGGCGAGGCGGCCCGACAGGCGGGGTTGGCGGTGAGCGAGATTGAACTTCCGCGCTCTGATGTGATTGCACGACTGGGATGGAAGAAAATCCATGCCGGGAACATTGTCTCGCCCGAAGCACTGGAAGCAAATTATCTTCGCGGGTCGAGCGAGATCTTTTCCAAAAGCAGTTCTTAGCTTGCCCAGTTCTCGGTTGAGGTAATGTGACGCTCTTGATCCACCCTGCGACGGTGGCCGACTTGCCCGCCATGATGGCACTGGAGAAGCGCGCGGCCACTGCGGCGCATTGGTCTGCCGAGCAGTACGAGGCCTTGTTTCGCGCATCCGACCCGGGCAGGGTTGCACTGATCTTGTGGGAAGCGTCGAAGCTGCAGGGATTTGTGATTGTGCGAGTGGTCGGGAAAGAATGGGAAATCGAAAATATTGCGGTCGCCGGTCCAGCCCGGCGGCGCGGGCTGGGCACGCGTCTGCTGGGCGAACTTCTGGACTCGGCCAGAGCAAAAGATGCTGCGGCGGTATTTTTGGAAGTCCGCGAATCCAACCAGGCGGCGCGGGCCCTCTATGAAAAGTGGGCGTTCCGGGAAAGCGGGCGCCGCCCCCGGTACTACAAAGATCCTGCCGAAGACGCGATTCTGTATCGCCTTGATTTCATTTAACTGCACCAGGGACGGTGCAACCTTGTTCACTATGAAAAGTCGTTTATCTGTGGAAATAGGATTGAAGCGCTCCGGGGGGTGTGGTAGGTTAAGGCCGTACAAACGCTCAGGAGGGTCTACTGGATGACTCCAAAGGACCAGCTCCTGGTCAGCAACGATGAGTTCCGCAGGCTGGCCCAGGAGCACACGCAGTATGCCGAACGTCTCGAATCACTCACCCAAAAGCGCTACCTTACAGAAGACGAAAAACTGGAAGAAGTCCGGCTTAAGAAGCTGAAACTGCGACTTAAGGACCAGATGGAATCCATCGAGCGTCAATTTCGCATGGTCGTGCAGCAGGGCCAGGTAGCCTAGTTTACTTTTCTCCAACTGATCGCGGCTGTCGCCGCCAACGGGTCTAATATGCTTCGAATAACGGCGCTGGTAAGCGCCTTTTTTTATTATCATTTGCCTTCGGAGCGACCGACCCGCCTCGCCTGCACTATAATTCTGACTATCTCCCAATGGTTTCCGACGGCTACTATTACGCGCTTGCCTTGGTTGGAGCTGCCGTACTCCTGGGCTGGCTGGCCGCTCCGCTATGGGCGCTGCCGGCGTGTCTCCTGGCGTTGTTCTTCTTATGGTTTTTCCGCGATCCGGAGAGGTTGATCCCGGACTCTGCCGGGGCCGTGGTCTCACCCGGCGACGGCAAGGTAACGGACGTGTCGCGCGTCGTAATGAATGGCATCGCCCGCACTCGAATCAGCATTTTTCTCAGCGTCTTCGACGTGCACGTCAACCGCTCACCGATGGCCGGCGTTATCCGCGAAGTTCGCTATCAAAAGGGAAAGTTTCTTAACGCCATGAATCCGGCCTCGGCCGAACACAACGAGCAGAACGCGGTCACGGTTGAAGGCGATGGGCAGATGATTGTGTTCAAGCAGATTGCGGGGCTCCTGGCGCGCCGGATTGTGTTCACGAAGAAAGTTGGCGACCCGGTAAAGCGGGGAGAACGCTTAGGGCTGATTAAATTTGGCTCGCGAGTCGACGTTTTGCTGGATGCCTCGGCCAATTTGCAGATCAAAGTGGGAGACCGCGTGAAGGGCGGCTCTAGCGTGCTGGCGTACCTGGGCCACGGGCCTGAGCCATTGACCGCCGTTGCGGCAGAGGCGACTCGTCAAGGAGTTCTGTGATGGATGATCCGGAAGTCTCGGAAGTCCCCAGGCGACGCACGGGTGAGAAACCTCCGCGGCGGTTGCGCAAAGGCATGTACATTTTGCCTTCGCTATTTACCACCGCCAACATTGCCTTCGGCTACTACGCGATTCTGCAGATTACGCACGCGACCATCGCCGATTCCTGGCATTTTGACAACGCTGCCAAGGCCATCGGCTTTGCCGTGATGTTCGACGGTCTGGACGGTCGCATTGCGCGCATGACCGGGACCAGCAGCGATTTTGGCCGCGAACTGGACTCGCTGGCGGACGTCATCACCTTCGGTGTCGCCCCTGCACTGCTGGCGTGGACCTGGGGATTTCGACAGTTGCCGACGAATTTGGGCGAGTTGTACACCAAGCTGCTGCAATTCGGCGCGATTGCCAGCTTTCTGTTCCTGATGGCGGGCGCCAGCCGGTTGGCGCGCTTCAACATTACTAGCAACCCGCAGCCCTCCAACCCGGGTCGCCCGGGCAAGAAATATTTTGTTGGGATGCCGATACCGGCTGGGGCGGGTGTGATCGCCGCCGTGGTGCATTTTTCTAACGGCGATCCTATCGCTTCCTGGTGGACCGCCCTCACCTGGATGTTGATGGTCGTGGCCGTGGGTTATCTGATGGTCAGCACGTGGCGTTTTTACAGCTTCAAGGACATCGATTTCCGTTCGCGGCAGCCCTTCCGCCTGGTGATTCTGTTTGGATTGCTGTTTGCGGCGATCCGCTTCTACTCACAGTGGGTGCTGTTTCTGATCGCGCTGCTCTATGTATTCTCCGGCGTGTTCTGGCGGTTGAAGTGGATCTTTCGACGGAAGGGAAATCCGCCTCCTCCTCCGGCCTACACCGAGGCGCCGCAGACTTCATGAGCTCGAATTTCAAATCCGTACCAACCGCGCATGCTGACCCCGTGCGAGCGGTGAACCTTTACCGTCTGGCCATCGTGGGCGCGGGGACGCTCAAGGGGAAGGAAGTCGCCGAGGTCCTGGGCGACCGTAATTTTCCCTCGCTGGACATCAAGTTGCTCGATGACAACGAGTCTTTGGGCAAACTGGAGGCAGTCGGCGACGAAGTTTCGTTCATTCAGAGTGTGCGGGCAGAACAGTTTGAGAAAGTTGACTTCACCTTCTTCGCTTGCGACCAGGAATGTACCCGCCAGAACTGGAAAAAGGCACAAAAGGCAGGCAGCGCAATCGTCGATCTCTCCTACGCTCTGGAGGACGAACCGGATGCGGATGTGAAGTCACCGTGGATCCAGCGCCAGCTGGGCCACATGCTCACTCCGGAGTTGCAGCCCGGGCCAGCGGTGGTGGCCCATCCGATTGCGGTCGTGCTGGCGCTTCTGTTGTTACGGATACAGAAGGGTGGGTCTGTGAAACGAGTCGCGGCCACCGTTTTCGAACCAGCATCGGAACACGGACAGAAAGGCATGGACGAACTGCACGAGCAAACCGTGAACCTGCTGTCCTTTCAGCCGCTGCCGAAAAAGGTATTCGATGCGCAGGTGGCGTTCAATATGGTGGCTCGTTACGGTGAGCAGTCGGTGCAGTCGCTGGCCGCGGTCGAGCGGCGCGTGCTCAAGCACTACAAGCGGATCGCCGGCAAGGACGCGCCGCTGCCCTCTCTCCTGATGGTGCAAGCGCCGATCTTTCATGGATACGCGCTTAGCCTGCATGTCGAAATGGAAAAGCCGGTGGAGATCGATGCGATTTCCAAGGCCCTGGCCGGCGAGCATGTGACCATCACGGGATTGGCGGAGGAGTCCCCGAGCAATGTGAACGCGGCCGGACAGGGAGATGTGCTGGTCTCGATCCAGCCCGATACCAATCTAGCCAATGGCCTCTGGTTGTGGGCGTCCGCAGACAACCTGCGAATCGCCGCCGCCACCGCCGTAGAATGCGCAGAGAACATGGCTGCCACCCGCCCTAAAGGAAAGATCCAATGACCCGTGTGGAGCGGGCGCCTTCGCCCGCTAAAAGCCGGACGATCAACATTCGGTTTTCGGATACGGAACTTTCGCCGCGTCGTCCTATTTTTCAGTCACTGCTGTTCATCTTGCTTTTCAGTACAGCTTGCGGATATCACACCGCCGGCCATGCCGTCATGCTGCCGGCGAATGTCCAGACCATTGCCATCCCGGCATTCGTCAACCGGACCCAGACCTACAAAATTGAACAGAGATTGACCGCCGCCGTGGTGCAGGAGATGGTGACGCGCACGCACTACCGCATCCTCAACGAACCTAGCGACTCCGCCGATGCCACGCTGCGCGGCGTCGTGATCAGCACCTCGACTTCGCCGTTGACCTATGACTCACGCAGTGGCCGGGCGTCCAGCGCCCTGGTGGTGGTGACTGCGCAGGTGACGCTAACGGACCGCCAGGGTAAGGTGCTCTACCAAAATCCTTCTTATCTGTTCCGCGAGGAATATCAGGTCTCGCAAGAACTCTCCAGTTTCTTTGAGGAAGACTCACCCGCGCTGGAACGCCTGTCACACGCTTTTGCGCGCACCTTGGTGAGTAATGTTCTGGAGGGTTTTTGATGCGGGCCTTCGCCCAATCCGATCGCTTCGTCTCCGAGGTCGAAGCGCGCAAGCTGCGGCCCGCATACGTCTTCGTGGGCGACGAAGTTTTCTTTCGCAAGCGCTGTCGCGAAGCCATCCTCAAGCACCTGGTGCCTGCCGATCTGCGCGATTTCAGCCTGTTTGATTTTGATCTTTCGGAGACCGACCTGGCGGAAGTGCTCGATCGTGCCCGTACGCCTTCTCTGATGGCTCCGTTTCAAGTGTTCTTCGTGCGCGGGGTCAAGACCCTGTTTGGGCGCGGATCGAACGACGAAAAGCTGGCCGCCATCGAGGCCTACTGCAAAGATCCCAATCCGGATGCGGTGCTCATTTTTGTGGCCGACCACATCAGCATCCCGGCCGACGCGCGTCGCATCGACATGACCGACAAAGAGCGCTACGAGCGAATTCGCGAGACCATGGGCGGATTTTGCGCCATCGTCGAGCTGGCGCGAGTCGAAGAAAGCGAGGCGGTTCGCTGGATCGGCGAATACTGCACCATGCAGGCGGTGAAAATGGATGCCGACGCGGCGCGCGAATTGGTGGACGCTCTCGGCGGCGACATGATGATGGTTTCCAATGAACTGGAGAAGCTGATCCTCTACGTAGGCGAGAAGAAGCGCATCACGCTGGGCGATGTGGAAACCATGGTGCTGGCGGCGAAGCAGCGGTCGCTCTACGAACTTACCGACGCGATTTCCTGCAAAGACCGAGTGCGGGCCCTGCAGATGCTGGACGCGATTCTAAGCACCGGCGACGGCGACGAAGCCGCCATCGGACATCTCTACATGCTGGCCAAGACTTTCCGCCAGATGCTGGTGATCCTGGAGCGGAATGTGCGCGACCAACGCATGCTGTGGGCCGCGCTGTGGCAGGGATTCCGTGTCCCGCCCTTCGCCGCCGATGACATCATCCGGCAAGCCCGCCGTTACAAGTCGAAGCGCGAGCTCACGCGGGCCATTCGCCTGGTGGCGAAGACCGATCTCGCTCTGCGGTCAAATCCTCCCACCAAACGGTTCGTGCTGGAGAAGTTGATCCTCGATCTCACCGCCGAGGCCAAGCCCGAAATCCCCGGGTGGTCGCAGGAAGAGCTGCCGGTTTAGGAATCGCACGATGCCGGCCAGAGAAGTTTTCCACCTGCTGGTCGAATTTCCCTGGATCGTTTTCGTCCTCTACTGGATTGTCAGCGCGATCCGCACTCGCGACACTCTTCAAACAGAGTCCTTCGCTTCCCGATACGCCATTCTCTTGATTGAGGTCGCCGGCTTCGTTCTGCTATTCCGCCATTCCGCGGGAATTGGATTTCTGGGAAATCGATTCATGCATCGCACCCTGGCGAGTGCAATCGTGGGCTCGATCCTCACCTGGATGGGGATCGGCCTGGCCATCTGGGCACGCTATCACCTGGCGGAGTACTGGAGCGCGAGGATCACGATTAAAGAAGACCACCAACTGATCCGCACCGGTCCTTATACTCGCCTGCGACACCCCATTTATTCCGGTATCGTCCTGGCGGCAATCGGTTCGGCAGTGGTGATTGACCAGTGGCGGTGTGTTCTGGGAGTGTGCCTGGTGCTAATGGGGTATTGCATCAAGGCGAGGAAGGAAGAAACGATGCTAACCCAGCAATTCGGAGACGCCTTTCGTGAGCACCAGAAGCAGGCCGGCTTTCTGATTCCCCGCTTTCGCTAGAGAAGCGAGGATGCCCATCCTCCGGATAGCATTTATCGAGGGAAGTTTTCTGAAAGCTGACGGCTGAGAGCTCACAGCTTACTTCAGCGCCTTCAGCCGTGCGCTCAACCGTGACTTGTAGCGCGAAGCAGTGTTCTCATGGATCACGCCCTTCTGGATGGCCTTGTCGAGGGCGGAGACAGTCTGTCTAAAAACCCCTTCGGCGGCGGCCTTGTCCCCTTTGGCCAAAGCTTCCCGCAGATCTCGCAGGGCGCCGCGCAGGCGGGACGTATTGGCACGGTTGCGAGTGGATCGAGTCTCGGTTTGACGGGCGCGCTTCAGCGCCGAAAAATGATTTGCCATGTCTAGTTCGTTACCTTCGTTTCTATGGAGAGGTATTCGGGCTGCTCTCGAATAGGCTATTTTACGGGAGTAAGTCCCAGCTGGTCAAACGATAGACGGTCAAGCCCTTATGCCAGATGCCCTGGAGCGCCTGAAAATCCTGCTCAGCTCTTCCACTCCTATTGTGGTGATGGAAACCGTCGAAGAGGTGCGGGCCGTGCGCCTGGTACGAGCCGCGTGCTCGTCCCTTAACCTCGCCACTTTTGAGTGGAGTATTGCCAGCGGATTGGTCCGGTGCGCCAGCGAGGTCGGAGAACTGGTCCCCGACACTGGCTTTTCCGCCACCGGCCCAGGCCACGACCAGTCGGGCGCCCAGGCACTTTACAACAGCAAGGAACCAGCCCAGGCGCTCAGTAACCTGGAGGCGATGTCCCTCGAAGCGGCGTTTGTCCTCAAAGACTTTCATCGTCACATGGACGACCCGGTTGTGGTTCGCCGGCTGCGCGATGTGGGGCAGAAATTCTCGACCAATCGTCGCACCGTAATCATCACCGCGCCCTCGATCACAATTCCGGCTGAACTGCGCAGTCTGGTCGAATTCCTGGAACTCCCACTGCCTGACAAGCTGCGTCTGCGCCAGATCATCGACGAAATGAGCGTGAGAGTCGGGAAGACTCGGACTCTGAAACGCACCCTGGATTCGGCCGGCCTCGACGCTATGGCGAACAATTTGCGTGGCCTGACCGAAGAAGAAGCCGAACGCGCCGCATCACAGGCCATCGTTACCCGCTATGGAGTCACGTCGGAGACCGTCACCGATGTGCTGCAAGCGAAAAAGGAGCTGCTTCGCCGTTCTGGGATGCTGGAGTTTATTGACGCGTCGGAAAATGGCGGGCCGGAAAATCTGGCCGCAGTCGGCGGCCTCGACAATCTCAAGCGCTGGCTGGCCCAACGGCGTGGCACCTGGGAAGATGCTGCCCGCGACTTCGGTCTGGAGCCGCCACGCGGGGCGATCATTCTTGGAGTGCAGGGCTGCGGCAAAAGTATGTGCGCCCGTGCCATTGCCGGAGAATGGAAACTGCCGCTGGTCAAGTTTGATACCGCTGCCATCTACGACAAGTACATTGGCGAAACCGAAAAGCGTATCCAGAAAGTGTTTCGCGTCGCCGAAGGACTTGCACCCTGCGTGTTCTGGATTGACGAACTGGAAAAAGTCTTTGCCGGAAGCGGGCCGGATTCAGCATCCGTCGATGCCGGAGTTTCCTCACGAATCCTGGCTGCCTTCCTTTCCTGGATGCAGGATCGCAAGGCTCCCGTATTTGTGGCGGCCACGTGCAACAATGTGACCGTCCTGCCGCCCGAGCTGATCCGAAAAGGACGCTTCGACGAACTGTTCTTCGTCGACCTGCCCAACCAGGCCGAGCGCAAGCAGATCTTTGCCATCCACCTGACTCGACGCAAACGCAATCCGGCGGAATTTGATCTCGATCGTGCAGCCGTCGCAGCAAGAGGATATTCAGGAGCGGAGATTGAAGCCGCGGTTCAGACGGCGCTGTACTCGGCTTTTTCCAACAAGCAGGCCGTGAGCACGCAAGGCTTGCTGGATGCACTCAAGGCGACCGTGCCACTTTCAGTCACCCGGTCCGAGGAAATCGAGGAACTCAGAGCCTGGGCCAAGCGGCGCGCCGTGCCGGCGTCGGCAGCAGATGCAAAAGGGGAAGGCGCTTGATGGTGTGGGGCGGACACTCTTGTCCGCCGCCTTTGACTTTGAACTTAGGTAGTCAAAATCCTTCGTGCCATCACAATAAAAACAAACCAACTTCAAAAGCGGCGGACAAGAGTGTCCGCCCCACACGGCTGGCGCTAATGCAGCAGATTCCGCAGCGCCGCTACCTCGGCTTCAATACCCGTGTGCAGCGCGGGGTCCACGTCAGGAGCAAAGAGCGGCGAATGATTGGAAGGCAACGTAGTACCCGCCGCCTTGGCCTCCGCATATTTCCCCGGATCCGCTCCGCCCAAACTGAAGTAGAAAGACGGCACGCCCTGCGCCGTGAAGTAGGAGAAATCCTCCGAAGCCATGCCGGGTTCGTCTCGCACCACCCTGTCTTTTCCGAGAGCCGATTCAAGCACGCCTTGCAAGCGCTGGGCCAGGGCTGGGTCGTTGTAAACGGCGTCCGTCGCCTCTAGGTGCTCAATCTTGGGCTCCTGCGTGGCCCCGGCAGCACTGGCTTCCGCCTTGGTCATGCGATCGATGGCAGCAAGCATGTGTTAGCGCACTTCAGGTTTGTAGCTGCGGACGGTGAGACCGAGCTCGGCGTGGTCAGGAATGATGTTGTTTTTCGTGCCGGCTTGAATGTATCCCACGGTGATCACGGCAACCTCGCCCGGCTTTACTTCCCGCGAGACGATAGTCTGCAAAGTGGTCACCACGCGAGCGGCAATCACAATCGGATCGATGGTGCTGTTGGGCATCGAGCCGTGTCCGCCTTTGCCATAGATCGTGATGCGCAGGGAGTCGGCATTGGAAAACCGGTAACCCGGCCCGACCCCGATCTGCCCGGCAGGAAGCGTGTTGCCGACGTGCATCGAAACCGCGATATCCGGCTTGGGAAATCGGGTCATGAGGCCATCCTCGATCATCCGCTTCGCGCCCGAGATCGTCTCCTCGGCCGGCTGGCCAATCAGGATGAGGGTTCCATGCCAAGCGCTCTTGCTGTGCGCCATGATTGCGGCGGTTGCGGCCAGCGATGCCATGTGCAGGTCGTGTCCACAGGCATGCATCACGGGGACGTCGCGTCCAGAATCGTCCTTGGTATGGACTTTGCTGGCGTAAACCAGGCCGGTTTTCTCCTCAACCGGAAGCCCGTCGAGCTCGGTGCGAAGCATTACCGTCGGGCCGGCGCCATTTTTTAGAATGGCAACTACACCAGTGCCGCCCACGTGTTCGGTGACGGTGTAGCCCAGATCCCGCAGTTTGCTCGCCACCTTCGTAGCCGTCTGGATTTCATGAGAAGACAGTTCTGGAGTCTGGTGAAGATCAAGATATAGGGCGTGAGCATCGGGATAGACGGTTTCCACTTCGGCGGTGAGTGACGAAGTTTGCGCCCAGGCGCAGGCGGCCAATATTCCCAGCAGGAAAGAGCAGGTCAGTTTCATCGTGCCCCGCATGATATCTGGAGCCGCAACCAGCTGCAATCGCAGCCGATGTGGGGCGGACACTCTTGTCCGCTGTTCTTGACTTGGATTCTTGCTAGGTCAAAACCGAAATTAATCGAACGGCAGCGAAAACTCCAAAGCAAAACCAACTTCAAAAGCGGCGGAAAAGAGTGTCCCCCCACAGGGTTTTAGAAGTTCCCCAACGGTAACAAATTCATCTTTGCCGCCATTGACTCCCGTCGGCGGGCGGGGGTACCCTTTACCTCAATGGTAGTTGCTTGCACTTCGGGGCGAGCATCCTCGGCTGGTTCCACCTCCAGACATGAGTACCGTCTGTCCGCACCCGGGCAGGAGTGTTCCTGCCAGTCCCGCGAAGGGCGAAATGGATTTTGCCGCCTTCCGCGCACAGGCAACCATGCATCCAATGCGCCGGAGGAAGCGCCAAATACTGAATGAAGAAAAGCATTGAAATCAGTCCCCAGATAGAAACTCTGTTCGGCACGCGCGACGAAAATGTGCGCCTGCTGGAAGACGGCCTGAATATCAACATCGACCTGCGATCCGATGCCATCGAACTGGAAGGTTCGGCCCGCGACGTGGCCCGGGCCGAGCAGGTCTTTGCCGATTACGACCACCTGCAGCGCTCCGGACACACTTTCAACAATGGCGACCTGGGCAGCATGCTGCGCGTTCTGCTGGCCGATCCCAAGGTTACGTTGCGCAGTCTGGCCGAAGCTGGGCGCCAGCGCGCCTTTGGACGCCGCACCGTACAGCCCAAGAGCGTGAATCAGCGACGCTATCTCGAGGCCATCGAGAACCACGACATGGTGTTCGGCATTGGTCCGGCGGGCACGGGCAAGACCTACCTGGCTGTGGCGATGGCCATTTCCGCGTTGCAGTCGAAGCGCGTAAATCGGATCATTCTGGCTCGTCCCGCAGTGGAGGCCGGCGAGCGCCTGGGATTTCTTCCGGGGACCTTGCAGGACAAGATCGACCCCTATCTGCGTCCCCTGTACGACGCGCTTTATGATTTGCTCGAACCGGAGAAGGTGGATCGCTACCTGGAAAAGAATGTGATCGAGATCGCGCCCATTGCATTCATGCGCGGGCGGACCTTGAACGATTCCTTCGTGATCCTGGACGAAGCGCAGAACACGACTTCGGAACAGATGAAGATGTTCGTCACCCGGCTGGGATTTAACTCCAAGGCAGTGATCACCGGTGACGTTACCCAGATTGATTTGCCCAACGCGCGGCGCAGCGGCCTGCTCGAGGCTGCTGAGGTTTTGAAGAACGTGGAAGGCCTGACCTTCGCGTATTTCGACGACACCGACGTCGTGCGTCACCAGTTGGTGCAGCGCATTATTCGTGCCTACGACGAACACAAGTCCAGGGTCACGGAGCCATTGCCGCTGCTGGAATCTAGGACGAACGGTAAAGCTAATGGGACCGAACTGGCATCCCGGGAAAAGGACGGCGAGCCCTCTTCGGAAGTAGAAACCAGCGAGTAGAGCAGGTAAGATTGAACAGGAGGGTGCCCTAATGCGGCCCTCCTGTTTGCTTTTTAGTACGAGGACGGGAAAAAACGTTAACTGCAAGGGCGCAAAGAACTCCGTAAAGGAGGCAAAGACAACTTGGTGATCCTGCGCAAACCCGTGGCCGGATTGAGCGACACCGCCTTGGCGAAATTCGTGGCGCGGGCCAGTCGTGCCAGCAAGCTTGCCGGTACCGTAAATGTGCTGGTGACCGGAAGTTCCGAACTGCGCTCGCTGAATCGGCGGTTCCGCGGGAAAGACCAGCCCACGGATGTGCTCTCATTTCCTCCTGGGCCAGTCTTTGTGAACGGGTTGGCCGGCGATATTGCGATTTCCGCGGATATCGCGAAGCAGAATGCTCTCCGGTTGGGTCATTCCGCGGCCCAGGAAATCAAGATTCTGACCTTGCACGGGGTGCTTCACCTCGCCGGTTACGATCATGAAACAGATGATGGCACGATGGCGGGCAAGGAAACGCAACTGCGGCGGTCTTTAGGTCTGCCTCTGGGTTTGATTGAGAGGAATGGAAGAAAGGGTCCGGGAAGAGTGCAGGCGAAAGCCGCGGGCGGGGGCGCCCGCGTTACACGTGCCGTACGATCTCGATGAACTATGCCATTGCAGCTGCGTTGCTCTTGTTGCTCTGCCTGCTGACTCTGGTGTCCTATGCCGATCGCGTGTACACCGAGATTGGAAGATTTCTCTCGCGGGAGTTCCAGGACAACATTGCCACCTTCGAACAGAAAGTCGAGCCCCGGCTGGGAGTAAGCCGGGCACGCGCAGCGCTCTCCATGGCGGTGCTGACGCAAGTCATTACGGCCGCTATCGCCTTGCTGGTGGGTTTCGCCGTGTTCCGCGAACGCGGCTGGGGTCTATACGAGATTCTTCAGGCCACGCTTAGCCTGGTCCTCATCATCATCCTGTTCAACCGCTTTCTGCCATTTGTTTTTTTTTCGAGAACCCGCGGGGAATGGCTGGTGCGCTGCACGGCGGTTCTGAGCATATTGATCTACGTGGTGCTGCCAGTCACCCTAGTGCTGGGATTCCTGCAATCGGTTACGGCTCTGACCAAGGAGCATTCAGACGAAACGCCGGAGACCCAGGCGGAAGCGGTGGACGCGCTCATCGAAGCTGGCCAGGAAGAAGGCATCCTGGATGAAAGCAATCGTGACCTGATTCAGTCGGTGGTGGAGTTCAGCGAGAAGACTGTCCGCGAGGCGATGAAGCCGCGGCCTGAAATTGTGGCCGTCCCGACCAACACCACGGTGGAGAAATTTATCGAACTGCTGCGCACCAAGCCTTTCTCCCGAGTGCCAGTGTACGAAGGCACTATCCATAACATCGTGGGGATTGTCTTTGCCCAGGACGTCCTGCAAGTGCCGGACACCGAAGCCCACTACCGCACCGTGGACACAATCATGCGCCGCGATGTGTACTTTGTCCCCGAAAGCAAACTGGTCAGCGATCTGCTGCGCGATATGCAGCAGAACAATATCCGCATGGCCGTTGTTGTCGACGAATACGGCGGAGTGGCAGGCCTGGTAACGATCGAAGACCTGGTGGAAGAGATCGTCGGTGAGATTCGGGACGAGCACGAAAAGCTGGAAGTGGTCCGCGAAAGCGAACATTCCTACATTGTGCCCGGCAACATGGATGTAGACCGCCTGGTGGAAATGTTCGGAATACGACCCGAAGGCAAAGAATCGGCGACCGTCGCCGGACTGGTGAGCGAACTGGCTGGTCGCATACCCCATCGCGGCGACGTGATCGAAGAAGACGGCCTGCGTTTCGAAGTGCTGGATTCAACCGAACGGCGAGTGGAGCGGGTAAGAATTTCCGTCGCCAAACCGACGCAGCAGATGAAGCTGATATAGTCAGGTCTCTCGTAGCCGCCGCCGTCCCGGCGGCTGTCGCGGGGGCGTCTCGCCCGCGCAAGTGAGGCCAGGATGCCCTCACGACAGCCGGCAGGATTCCTGCGCTACGAAAACCACTTATGGCCTTTCACTCTGGATTCGTCTGCATTCTGGGTCGTCCTAACGCCGGCAAATCCACACTCCTCAATGCCTTGGTCGGCGAGAAGCTGGCCATCATCAGTGCCAAACCTCAGACCACGCGCAACCGCATTCTGGGAATTATCCACCTGCCCAGGCAGAAGGGCAGGCTGGGCGGCCAGATTGTGCTTATCGACACTCCAGGCGTTCATCGGCCTGACACTTCTCTTGGCCGGAAAATGATGGCGGAAGTGCGGGAAGCGATGGCAGGGTGCGAGTTGGTGCTGCTGATCGTCGATGTTACGCGTAAATTCACCCGCGAAGACCACTTCGTGCTCGACATAGCGAAGAAGTCGGGAACTCCGGTGTTCCTGCTGCTGAACAAGATTGATCTTTTGCGCGGTACCAAAGAAAAACTATTGCCCATCATGGACGACTATCGAAAGCTCCACGATTTCCGCGAGATCATTCCTCTCTCCGCCCGAAAAAAAGAAGGCCTCGAAGTCCTTCTGGAAAAAGTGTTGGGGTTCCTGCCGGAAGGTCCACGCTATTTTCCTGAAGACCAGGTCACCGACCAGCCTGTCCGGTTCATGGTGGCAGAGATCATCAGGGAACAGGTCCTGGTGGCGACGGAGGAAGAGGTCCCGTACGCGACCACGGTGGTGATCGAGCAATTCGAGGAAGGAACCAAAGTGACTCGCATCGCGGCTGTGATTTACTGCGAGCGCGGCGGACAGAAGGGAATCCTGGTGGGCAAAGGTGGCCAGATGCTGAAGAAAATTGGCACCGCGGCCCGCTTGCAGATCGAAAAGATGCTGGAGAAACGCGTTTTTCTGGAGCTTTTCGTGAAGGTCAGCGAAAACTGGCGCGAGTCGCATGAGTTTGTCGAGGAACTCGATTGGCGGCGCCAGGTGGAGCGGTTGGCAGCTATCGGTAAGTCATGAGCAGGCGTCACTTTGCTCGCATAGGGTGATCCTTGTAGAATCCCGGAGCGCAGGAGCGCATCCAAGAATAGTCTGTACATCGACGCGAAAGCAGGCCATGACCGATAACCACGAGATCGAGAAGTTCGAAGCCGGGAAGTTGAAGCTGAAAGTCACGCTGGCAGCCGATCGAAATGCTGTAGATCCCGTGGTCCAGAGCGTCATGGAAGTGGTGAGACAGATACATTGTGACGCGGAGAAGTACGATGCCATCGAACTGGCCCTCACCGAGGCGTTGGCCAATGCAGTGGTCCACGGCGCCAAGGCCGACCCGTCGAAGATCGTTGAATGTGATGTCGTCAGCAATGAAGACGAGAGTATCTTGATCGTGGTGCGTGATCCCGGCACCGGATTCAAGCCGGGCGAAATTCCTAACCCGCTGCAAGGCGAGAGTGTCTATTCCGATCATGGCCGCGGCATCTTTTTGATCAATCAGCTCATGGATGAAGTGAAGTTTCTGAAGAACGGTACTGAAATCCACATGATAAAAAAGTAGTGAGGTCCCGGCGGCTTGCGGGCGTCCCGCGCGAGCGGCGAAATTCCAGTAGTGGCGTAGTTTGAAAATGCCCAAACCATTGTCATTCCGAAGCGCGGCATGGTTACGCGAGGAATCTGCTGCTTTGCTGCCGGGAACGAGCAGATTCCTCGCCCATAGACCTGGCTTCGGAATGACAAGGAGTGGGGTTGTTTTTGCGCAAGCTGCACCCCTACCGAAGCGCGTCACTCCTTGACGGCAATCCCCAAAGTTTTCATTTTCCGGTAAAGATGACTTCGTTCCAGTCCGAGGACCTCGGCCGTGCGGCTGATATTGCCGTGATTGTCATCCAACTTCTTGAGGATATAGTCGCGCTCGTAGGCGGCCCTTGCTTGATGCAAGGTGGAGAATTCGGCACCGATGGAGCGACGTGTCCCATCCCGATGCACCAGCGGGGGCAGATGCTTGCGGTCGAATCGAGTGGTGGTCGGATTCATGATGACAATGCGCTCGATCACGTTGCGCAATTCGCGCACGTTACCAGGCCAGGAATATCGCATCAAGGTGTCAACAGCGTCGTCGCTGAGTTCGCGCGGCCTGCGGCCGTAGGTGGCGGAAAACTCCTTGAGAAAGTGGCGGGCCAGCAGGGGGATGTCCTCCTGGCGTTCGCGCAATGGCGGCACGGAAAAAGGAATGACGTTGAGACGGTAGAACAAGTCTTCGCGAAAGTTGCCGCGAGAGATTTCTTCGTCCAGATCCTTGTTGGTGGACGCAATCAGACGGGCGTCCACGGTGACCGGTTCGTCGCTGCCCACCGGCGTGAAACGTTGCTCGTCGAGTGTGCGCAGGACCTTCGACTGCGTCTTCAGGCTCATGTCGCCAATCTCGTCCAGAAATAATGTTCCGCCGTGGGCCCGGTGAAACTTTCCTTCCTTGTCGGCGGTCGCAGCCGGAAATGAACCTTTGCGATGGCCGAACAATTCGCTCTCGATCAGATCTTCCGGAATCGCCGCGCAGTTCAGTTCGACGAACATCTCGTTCTTGCGCAAACTTTGAGCATGGATGGCATGCGCCACCAGTTCCTTCCCCGTGCCGGACTCGCCATAAATCAGCACTCGTCCGTTGGTCGGGGCCATGAGCAGGATCTGCTGGCGCAGTGCCTTCATGGGTACGCTCTCCCCTTCAATGACGCTCCGCGGGGTGAGCTGTTTCTTGAGCTCGCGGTTTTCCTTCTTCATCTGCCGGGCGTCGATGGCGTGCTTGATCAGGCTGAGTGTCTTGTCGATGGAGAGCGGCTTTTCAAGAAAATCGTAGGCGCCCAGCTTGGTGGCGCGCACCGCGGTTTCAATGGTGCCGTGCCCGGAGATCATGATGACTTCGGGGGCATTCTCGATGTCGTGGATCTTTTGCAGAGTCTCGAGGCCATCCATTCCGGGCAGCCAAACGTCGAGCAGGACCGCATCAAAGGAGCGTTTCCGCAAAGTGTCCAGGCAGGCTTCGCCGCTGTCGGCCACGGCGACTTTGTACCCTTCATCTTCGAGGACTCCCTTGAGCGACTGCCGGATACTCGATTCGTCGTCCACGATAAGGATGTTATGCATGCTGGCGGGTCAGGGGCGCGGGAATGAATTCCGCGGCGACGGGCAACTCCACCACGAACCGGGTACCAACCGGCTGATTCTCTTCGACGCGAATGGATCCGTGATGGTCTTCGATGATGCGACTGACGATGGCCAGGCCCAGTCCGGTCCCGCGTTTCTTGGTGGAGAAGTAGGGCAGGAAGAGTCTCTCTTTCAGTTCCTGGGTAACGCCGTGGCCGGTGTCAGTGACGGCGATCTCGATCGCGTCGCGGCTGGCCACCAGCGAAGTGGAGATCTGAATCTCGCGCACCAGCGCGCCTTGTATTGCCTCGGCGGCATTGTCCACGAGATTGGCCAGGGCACGCTTGATGGCCTCGGCATCCGCCATCACCTTGGGCAGGTCCGGAGCCAAAAATGTCTGGACATGAATTCCATCTAAGCGACCATTAAACATAGCCAGGGTACTGTCGACGATGGAGTTGATGTTTGCCGGAGCAGGCTGCGCCGTGGGAAACCGCGCCAAAGTGGAGAATTCGTCCACCAGTGTTCTTAGAGTCTCCACCGCCCCGCCGATAGTCTCGGCGCAACCGCGAAGAACTTTCATCGAAGCCGCGTCGGGAGGAGAACTGCGCTCGAGATGCCGGCGGATGCGCTCCGCAGAAAGCGCAATTGGGGTCAACGGGTTCTTGATCTCGTGCGCGACCCGACGCGCCACTTCGCGCCAGGCAGTCTGTTTCTGGGCCTTGAGCAGGTCAGACAAGTCTTCGAAGACCAGCACATAGCCGAGTCCCTGGCCACCATGCTGAAGCGTCGCCACGGTTACCGCGGCGTTGAAGCGGGAGGGATGCAGGGCCACTTCAAGCTGCGTGGTGGTCGTGCCCATGCGGTCGGCGCGCCGCAACAGGGGTTCCAGGTCTTCCAGGATCTCCTGGGGAAATACTTCCCCCAGGGCGGCGCCGATCATGATCACATTTGCGGACTCCGCGCCGGACGGGTTGAACATGCGGATCAAAGCCTGATTTACGTGAGTGATGCGACGGTTTGCTTCCAGTGAAAGGACTCCAGTGGGAATGCTCTCGAGAATGGTCTCAATGTGCTGGCGTCGTTGTTCCAGGGCGATGTTCGCGGCGCCCAGGTCGTGGCTGGAGGCGTCAATCTGACGCCGGCTGGTTTCCAGTTCTTCCGCCATGCGATTGAAAGACCGCACCAGGTCACCGATTTCGTCTGCGGCGCTGACTTCCACGCGATAGTCCAGACGTCCGCGTGAAATCTCCTGGGTCGCCTCGGCCAGGGCCACCACCGGGCGGGTCACAAGTTTGGAGAGGTACAGCGCTAGCCAGGTCGTCGAAAACAGCACCAGCACGGTGAGCAGGAGCAGCAGCTCCATGTAGGTGCGGCGCACCAGTCTGCGTTGGCGGTAGAGATCCAGATACCGATGCTGGCTGGCATCCAGTTGCTTGACGGTCTCCGAAAACTTCTGCGGCAGGGGCATGCCCACCACGATTAGACCTCGATCGGCCACGGGTGCGCCGCTCAAAATGTAGTCGGTGTTTTCCCACTTGAAGGGGACGATGGCGTCGGAAGTCAGACGCTCCAGCGGAATCTTCGCCTTCATCAGCAGCCAGGACGCAGGAGCGTTGAGACTGGCTTCGGCATTGCCCTGCTCCAGGGCCAGGACAAATCCGCTCTGCAAGGTGGTCTCGTGGCGCCGGAATTCGTTCATCACGCTGGAAAAACTGTGACCGGCGAAGGCACGTTGTACCTCTGGCGCCGCGGCGATGGAGTCGGCTTCGGCGCGCGCATTCTGCGCCGCATACTTCGATACCAGCAATGCCACCGTCTCAGTGTCTTCCCGCACCTCTTCGACCGGGCGCGAGAACCAGCGCTCGAGGGAGCGGTTCATCAAGCCGTAGGCAAAAAAGAACATCATGATGACGGGAAGAAAGGAAAGTAACAATCCGCCCACCACCAGGCGGGTACGAAACTTTGATCCCAGGACGCCCAGCCGCCGTTCCGCGAAAAGTTTCAGGAGATTGCGTGCCAGGACAAACGTCAGCGCCACGAACAGCAGAAATATCAGGATCGTGAGGGCTGCGAAGAACAAGAGCGGAAAGCGCTGCTGACTAGTTTCGGGATTGAGAAACGGCAAATCGAAGGAGGATTGGGAAAGCAGAATCCCAAACAGCAGCAACGTCCCGATGGCCAGCAAGATGATGACCTTCTTGCGGCTGGTCGTTTCCTTATTGCGGGTTGGACTGGGAGCAGCCACCTTCAATATCCGGACGTAAGTGGCTCATTATAAGCCTCCGGCAATCGCTTTGAGAGTGCCGCCGTATGCTCTCCGCGCATGCGCCGCCAAAGATGCATAGGCGAGGTTGCCCCATTTCTCCCGTTTTTCGCGAGAAGTGGGTCTTTGGTTCGGGTTGCAGGACGCTGCCGGCGTTGTCCTTGACCCCTGTGGGTTTTGGCAAATATTCTTTGGATTCAGGGGGTTCCGGGTGCAATGCCGGAGGTTTGAGTGATGTGGAAGCTTCGATTCGTGCGGCTTTGTCTATCTCTTGTCGCGTAGTTGGTGAACTGCCGCGCGCAAACGCCGAGTATTCCCAAGGCCGGTGCCAAGAAGGTGGACAAAGAGTCGACAACCGGTCATCTGACTCCCGTAGAAACCGTCGTCGCTCCGTCGGAGCTGGCGAATGGTTTCGACCAGCCGTTTACCTGTGACAACCATAGAAACCTGTACCTGCAGAGTGAACGCTTCGGCGTGTCCGGTGTTCGCAAGATCAAGGCCAAGGATGAACGCACGGTTCTTTTCCAACCCAGCGCAAATCCTGAATTCAGACTGGACGGTGTCGGCGATTATGCCCTCAGTCCGAGCGGCGAGCTGTATCAGTTTGTCTTTCCCCACGAGATAACGCGCTTATGTGATGGTCTTCAAATCCGATGGGACTTATAAGGCGAGAATCAAGATGCAGCCAAGCTTTGGGTGGACACCATCGCCACTCTCGGTCTTTCCCTCAGACTTGCTCGTCTCCGGCCTCAGATACATACGGACAAGAACAACCACGTCATGTGGCCGTTCACCGGCATCTTCTTCTTCCGATGGGCCCTGTTGAAAGAGATGACCTTAGAGGACGACGACGACAACATCCGCAACTTGGCGGCTTCTGGGGAGGCACGCGTCAGCTGCACGACCAATTCATACGCGAATCAGGCAGTCGAGTTCGGTCAGTCCGAAGCCGCGGATGACGGCAACGTTTACCGGATGTGTTGGATTACGCCTACGATTTTCTACGCCATCTCGCCCGGAGGGAGAGTCGTTCGTCGTTTTGTGGTAGACCCCGGAGATGAAGGTTTCGCGCCGGTAGCCATGCATATCGCCAGTAACCGAATCGCCGTGCTTTCGTTTCACGAACAAACCAAGGAAAAACGGATGAAGATCGTGGATTTTGGAAGGCCATGAGATCGCGACTTGCGAAGAAGCTAGAATTGACGGCAAAACCAAAAACGACTTTCTCGGATTGGCATTTGCCTGCTACACCGCAAATCCGCAGCGTTTTACCTTCCTCACCACCGGAGAGGAGACAGAATCGAAATCCAGGCGGCGGAGGGCCGCTAATTTTGGATGACTCTCGGGCGTGCTCCGTCCAAGCTTTGCTTGGCGGGCCGGCCACACAATCCATGCGAGCACCTCGTTAGGATTTGTTACTTAGGTCACGCGACCCAACATCTTGATCTCTCGCCATTTCATGCAAACACCACGACGCCTCCCCTGTATTTGAGCGGCTTCTGCGGCTGTTCATTCCACGAACTGAGCACTCTACCCAGTGGTCTTACGCACTAAAGTTACTGGTGCCGTAACCCCGTTACGTTGACAATTTGTGTCAACGCGATAGGCTGCAACTTCTCCCCTCGAAAAGCAGCTGAAGTCGCGCCGCATTCGCAGTCCGAAATTATCTGACGCACAGATAGGAGATCGAGGTATGTCTCAACGGCTGGGTGATCTTCTTGTCAAAGAGAAGGTCATTACCATAGAGCAGTTGGAACAGGCGACCAAGGTCCAGAAAGAGACCAACTGTCGTCTGGGCTCGGCGTTGGTCAAGCTGGGCTTTCTGACGGACGAGGACGTCACCAACTTTCTCTCCCGGCAGTACGGCGTTCCTGCCATCAATCTCTCCTACTTTGAAATCGATCCCTCGGTCGTAAAGTTGATTCCGTTCGAGACTGCCAAGCGCTACCAGATTCTGCCGCTGAGCCGCGTTGGCGCTTCGCTGACCATCGCCATGGTGGATCCAACCAACGTCTTCGCCATGGACGATATCAAGTTCATGACCGGCTTCAACATCGAGCCGGTGGTCGCGTCCGAGAGTTCGATCATAGAGGGCATCGAGAAGGCCTACGGCACCACGCAGCAGGAAGACCTCGAGCAGGTCATGCAATCCATGACCGAGGTCAGCGACGCTGACGTCGAGTTGCAGTCCGAAGAAGCCGAGATGGAACTGGCCGACTTGGAGCGGGCGGCCGACGAAGCTCCCATCGTGAAGCTGGTCAATCTGGTGTTGACCGATGCGGTGAAGCGGGGAGCCAGCGACATTCACATGGAGCCGTACGAAAAGGAATTTCGCGTGCGCTTCCGTATTGACGGCGTGCTGCAAAGCATCATGTCGCCGCCGCTCAAGTTGAAGGACGCCATCATTTCGCGCGTAAAAATCATGTCCAAGCTCGACATCAGCGAAAAGCGCCTACCACAGGACGGCCGCATCATGCTGAAGATGAGCCTAGGCGGGCGCAAGAAGCAGCTTGATTTCCGTGTCAGCACGCTGCCCACGCTGTGGGGCGAAAAGATCGTCATGCGGTTGCTGGACAAAGAAAACCTGCGCCTCGACATGACCAAGCTCGGATTCGAGCAGGAGTCGCTCACCAAGTTTGAGAAAGCCATTCTGAAGCCCTACGGCATGGTGCTCGTGACCGGCCCGACGGGATCAGGCAAAACCAACACTTTGTATTCATCCATCGCGCGCCTGAACACGCCCGACACCAACATCATGACTGCTGAAGATCCGGTCGAATTTCAGTTGGCCGGAGTCAACCAGGTGCAGATGAAGGAACAGATCGGGTTGAATTTCGCGGCCGCGCTTCGCGCTTTCCTGCGGCAGGACCCCAACATCATCCTGGTCGGCGAAATCCGCGACTTTGAAACCGCGGAAATCGCCATCAAAGCAGCCCTTACCGGCCACCTGGTGCTCTCCACGCTCCACACCAACGGCGCGCCGGAGACGATTACCCGCTTGATGAACATGGGTATTGAGCCCTTTCTGGTCGCGACTTCCGTTCACCTGATTTGCGCGCAGAGATTGGTGCGCCGCATATGTGGTGAATGCGCGGAAGTGATCGATATGCCGGTACAGGCGCTCATCGAAGAAGGCTACACCCCGGAAGAAGCCAAGACAGTGAAGATCAAAAAAGGCAAAGGCTGCGGGGTCTGCAACAACACCGGATACAAAGGCCGGACCGGTTTGTACGAAGTGATGGAAGTGGATGACGAGATCAAGGAACTGGTCCTGGTAGGTGCTTCGGCGCTCGAACTGAAGAAAAAGGCAATTGAGCGCGGCATGATCACGCTGCGCCGCAGCGGTCTGATCAAAGTTGCCGCAGGCCAGACCACGCTGGAAGAAGTGGCACGCGAGACCATTCATTAGAGTTCGGGAAGGAAAGGGAAAACTATGTCGCTTTCGTTAAGTGATCTGTTGAAAAGGCTGCTGGAGATGGGGGGAAGCGACCTCCACATTACTACCAACTCACCGCCGCAGATTCGCGTCCACGGACATCTGGTGCCACTCGACCTGCCGCAGATGACGCCGGCTGAAACCAAGCAGTTGGCCTACAGCGTCATGACCGACTCGCAGAAGCACCGCTTCGAAGAAAACCTCGAGCTGGACTTCTCCTTCGGTCTGAAGGGCCTAGCCCGCTTCCGCGCCAACACCTTTAACCAGCGCGGCGCCACCTCGGCCGTCTTCCGTCTGATTCCGTTCGAGATCAAGTCCTTCAACCAACTAGGCCTGCCCGCCATTGTCAGCAAGCTGTGCGACAAGCCGCGTGGACTGGTGCTGGTGACAGGGCCAACCGGGTCGGGCAAGTCGACCACGCTCGCTGCCATGATTGACAAGATCAATACCGAGCGGCACGACCACATCCTCACCATCGAGGACCCGATCGAATTCGTGCACATGAACAAGAACTGCGTGGTGAACCAGCGCGAACTGCATGCTGACACCAAGAGTTTTGCCGACGCCTTACGCGCCGCCCTCCGTGAAGACCCGGACGTGGTGCTGATCGGCGAAATGCGCGATCTGGAAACCATCGAATCGGCGCTGCGTATCGCTGAGACCGGTCATTTGACGTTCGGCACACTGCACACCAATTCCGCATCATCGACCATTAACCGAATCATTGACGTGTTTCCGGCCCACCAGCAGCCCCAGATCCGGGCCCAGCTGTCGCTGGTGCTGGAAGGCATCATGTGCCAAAGCCTTCTGCCCAAGTCCGACAACAAGGGCCGGGCCATGTGCATGGAGATCATGGTTCCCAACGCGGCCATCCGCAACCTGATCCGCGAGGACAAGATCCACCAGATCTATTCATCCATGCAATCTGGCCAGGACAAGTTCGGAATGCAGACGTTCAACCAGGCGCTGGCGACGGCCTATTTCCAGAAGCAGATCACTCTGGAAGTGGCCATGGCCCGCTCCAGCAACACCGACGAGTTGACGGAAATGATCAACCGGGGCGCGGGCTTGAATCGCAACCAGCCGGCTGCCATGGCGAAGGGCGCCGCGCCCGGCAAGCGTTAGAAGGGCGCAATAAGAACGGCGAGGTAAGAACGTCCGTCCCGGTTGTGCGGTTGTACCACGGGCGGAGCGGTAACCGGGTCCGGAACGCAGCAAGTCGTGGACCCAGGAAAAAACGAATTGTAGCGAGGAGACGTACCATGCCAGTTTTTACGTTTTCAGGGAAGAATGAAGCCGGTCAAAAGGTCAGCGGCGAGCGGACTGCGGTCAACAAACAGATGCTGACCAGCCAGTTGCGCAAAGAGCGCATCACGCCCGGGCCCATCCGGGAAAAGGGCAAGGAATTCGTCATGCCAACCTTTGGCGTGAGTAAGGTCAAGACCAAGGACATTGCCATTTTCTTCCGGCAGTTCTCGGTCATGATCGACGCTGGTCTTCCCCTGGTGCAGTGTCTCGAGATTCTGGCCGCCAACCAGGAAAACCCAAATTTCCAAAAGACACTGACTGGCGTGCGCACCACGGTTGAAGGCGGCGCCACTCTGGCCAACGCAATGAAGCTCTATCCCAAGATCTTCGACGACCTCACCACCAACATGATTGAGGCTGGCGAAACCGGCGGTATTCTCGACATCATCCTGCAGCGCTTGGCGATCTACATCGAAAAGGCGGTCAAGTTGCGCGCGGCGGTCAAGTCCGCTTTGATCTACCCCGTGTCGGTCGTCAGCTTGGCGTTCCTCATCGTCGGCGCGCTGCTGAAGTGGGTTGTGCCAATCTTTTCCAACTTGTTTATCGGACTGGGTGTCGCCCTGCCGCTGCCCACTCGCATCGTGATGGGCCTTAGCGCATTTGTCGGACAGTTCTGGTGGTTCTTCATTATCGGCATCTTCGGCATCGTTTTCGGGCTGAAGCAGATTCGTAAGAATCCCAAGGGCCGGTATTACTTCGATTACACCCTGCTCAAGTTGCCCATTCTAGGTGTGCTGCTGCGCAAGATCGCAGTAGCGCGCTTTACCCGGACGCTGGGAACTCTGATCACGTCGGGAGTACCCATTCTTGAAGGCTTAAGCATTACCGCCAAAACGTCTGGCAACGCCGTACTCGAAGAGGCGCTCATGAAGGTGCGCAAGGCCATCGAGGAAGGCCGCACCATCGTCGATCCGCTACGGGAATCGGGAGTATTTCCCAACATGGTGACCCAGATGATCGGCGTCGGCGAAGCTACCGGCGCCATGGATGCCATGCTGCAAAAAATTGCCGACTTTTACGAAGACGAAGTCGACTCCGCCACCAAGGACATGCTGGCCATGCTGGAACCGGTCATCATCGGTCTGTTGGGCATCATGATCGGAGGCATCGTCATCTCGCTCTACATGCCTCTGTTCTCGATGATCGCCAAACTGGCGGGCTAGCTAAAGATCAGTCAGGGCAGTCGTCAGTCATCAGTCGTCAGAAAGGGCTGAAGACTGACGACCGAAGACTGACGACTAGTACTCAGGGATTCAGGTCTCGCATGCAATCCATTTTCGATGAACGGCTTTGGCTGGCCTGGCTGGTCAAGGTTCGAATCATTATTCTGACCCTCTTGTTTGGCATCGAGCTGGCGATTGCCCGGCTCACCCCGAATCCCTTTCCTCTGCGCCTGTTCATCACTGTGATTTCGCTGTGGTACGCGGTTTCGGTCTTCTACGTACTTCTGCTTTCTTTCTGGGAAGAACGCCGTATCCAGTCGCTCCTGCAAGTCATCACCGACCTGCTGATGGTCACGTTGCTGGTCTATGCCACCGGCGGTGTGGATAGCTCGCTGAACTTCTTCTATCCGCTGGTGATTATTGTCGCCTGCATTCTGTTGCCGCGGGTGTGGGCCTATTTGACCGGGGCGCTGGCGTTCATCCTCTATGTCGCTGTGCTGGAGCTGACGTACTTCGGATTCATTCCTTCTTATTCCACGACGCATCCTGGGCTGGGCGCGCTCCAGGCCATCATCTTCGTCAATCTGTTCGGCTACCTGGCGGTGGCCTACCTGGCGGGATTGCTGGCGGCGAAGTTGCGGCAGGTCGACGTAAAGCTGAAGGACACCCGGGGTGAGCTGGAAGATCTTCAGGCGCTCCACGAAAACATTATTCAATCCATCAGCGGCGGGCTGATCACCACCGGGCTCGACGGCTACATCACTCTGGCGAACACCGCCGCGCAAGAATTGTTCGAACGCTCGGAGCCAGACTTTCTGGGCAAACCGGTCAGCCAGCTTTTCCTTGACCCGCTGCCCACCGCGAATTCGGAACGCGCCCATGGCGAAGTGCGCTTTGTGCCCGCGAATGGTTTCTGCAAAACGTTCCGGGTAATGGCGACCACGCTCTCCGTCCCCGGCCGGAAAGCGATTGGCTACGTCTATACCTTCGATGATTTGACTGAGATCCGGCGCCTAGAGCGGGATCTGCGTATTCAGGACCGGCTGGCGGCTGTAGGACGGCTGGCCGCAGCGATCGCACATGAGATCCGCAATCCTCTGACTTCGATCGCCGGCTCGGTGAGCATGCTCTCCGGAATTGCCGACCTGAGCGACGAGCATCGCCAGTTGCTCCAGATTGTGACCCGGGAATCGGAACGGCTGAACGGTATCATTACCGATTTTTTGGCTTACTCACGGGGCAAGCAATATCGTTTCGCCTCTGTCGACCTCTTGCCCCTGCTCGAAGACACCCTCACTTTGCTGGAACATCGGCTGGTGGCCGAGAACACGGGCATTCGCATCGAGCGGAAGTATCACTTCAAAGAAGCACTCACCATGGCCGACGGCGACAAGATCAAACAGGTATTCTGGAATTTTTGCGAGAACGCGGTCCGCGCCATGACTGCAGGGGGAGTGCTCAGCGTCTCGCTCGAGCAGGTGGGCGAGGACTGGCAAGTCAATTTCGCCGATACCGGTCCTGGCATGAGCCGGCAGCTGGTGGAGAAAATCTTCGAGCCCTTCCAGTCGCAGTTTGAAGGAGGCACCGGTCTGGGCTTGGCCATCGTGTATCAGATCGTGCAGGCCCATGAAGGCAAGGTTTGGGCGCGCTCCAAAGTCGGAGAGGGCAGTGTCTTCGTCCTGCGGCTGCGCCGGTTGGCTGCAGTGGAGAGTTTGCCGGCAAGGCGGCCAGCCGCGAAACCGGAGCTCGTTCCCCTCGCCGGGGAAGAGGTTGCGACCGGCAGAGGAGGTAGAGCGCATGGGTAACATTCTGGTTTGCGATGACGAGCGCTCCATCTGCGAGATGCTGGATATCGCCCTGCGCCGCGAGGGCCACAAGGTTGAGACCGTTAAGTCGGGAGAGGATGCGAAGAGGAAACTCGAAAGCGCCCTCTACGATGTGGTCGTCACCGATATCAAGATGCCCAACACCGATGGCATCGAAGTGTTGCGTTACGCGCACCAGGTCTCACCCGATTCCGCTGTCATTCTGATTACCGCGGTAGACGACTACGAGGCTGCGGTGGAGGCGGTAAAGGCGGGCGGGGCCACCGATTACATACGAAAGTCTCCGGGGCTGGTGGACGAAATCAAGCTCGCCATCAATCGCGCTCTCGAGAAGATGACTCTGAGCCGGCAGAATTTTGCCTTCAAACGCGATGCCGCCACCCGCAATTCGCTGGGCAACATCGTGGGTGCCAGTCCTGCGATGGAAAAGCTGAAACAGACCATTCGGACCGTGGCGTCCACCCAAAGCACGATTTTGATTTACGGCGAGAGCGGCACCGGCAAAGAGCTGGTGGCGCGGGCGGTGCACGTCTGCTCGCCCCGAGCCAGCGAGCCGTTTGTTTCGATTAACTGTGGGGCCTTTCCGGAGACCCTACTGGAAAGCGAATTGTTTGGATACGTAAAAGGCGCATTCACGGGCGCCAACCAGAACAAGCGCGGTTTGTTCGAGGTCGCGGACCAGGGCACCATTTTTCTGGACGAGATCAGCGAAATGACGCTGACCATGCAGGTGAAACTGCTGCGAGTGCTGCAGGAGCGCAGCATACGTCCAGTAGGCGGCACGACAGAGATTCCGATTGACGTGCGCGTCATTGCCGCCACCAACCGCGATCTCGACAAACAAGTAGCTGAGAATACATTTCGCGAAGACTTGTATTACCGCTTGAGCGTGATTCCAGTGTCAGTGCCACCGCTGCGGGAACGGCGCGAGGATGTTCCGCTCCTGGTCAACTGTTTCCTCAAGAAATACGCTCCTGCTGCGGGGAAAAACATCATGAGAGTGAACCTGCAGTCGCTGGGAGCTCTCTGCGGCTACGACTGGCCAGGTAACGTTCGCCAGTTGGAAAACACCATCGAGCGAGCGGTCGCGCTGGAAACAGGAGAAGAGCTGACGGTCGAACTCCCCGCCGAACGTTCGAAGGCAAGGGCCGCGGCCGCCGGCGTGGGTGGACCAGTGTCCGCAGGCTCCGGCTCGGTTCTACCCGAAGGCGTAGACATGGAAAAATACGTTGCCGACATCGAACGCTCGCTGCTGCTGGCGGCGCTGGCGCAATCGAATGGAGTGCAGACCCGGGCGGCTGAAGTGCTGAAGATTTCGTATCGCTCGTTCAGGCATTTGGCGAAGAAGTATGAACTCTAGCTCCTGGCTTCTAGCTTCTGGCTAGGAGCTAGAGGCCAGAAGCTACGAGCCGCCTTTCTTCAGCTGCTGCTTCCATCCCAGAATTCTGGCTTTGTTGGCCTCGGCTTCGGCCTCGGGAATCATGCCCTTTCTCTGGTATAGGACGGACAGGCTGGTATAGGCCAGAACGTCGTCGGGGTCGAGTTCGGCGATTCGCTTTGCTACTACAATGGCTTCATCCAGGCGATTGAGGTCCTGCAGGGTACGGGCCATGCCGTGCATGGCTTCGGTAAATGCAGGGTCGGCGGCTAGGGACTGCTGGTATTCAGCCAAAGCGCGCTCCTGTTCGCCCTCGGCAACCAGATCGAGGGCAGCGTAGTAGTGGTCTTCGGCTTTCTGGTGGGCGTCGTCGGTCATGAAGCGGAAATCTTAACAGGTCTGAGGGGGGCTTTAGTCTTTGGTCGCTCAGCGAATCCTTAGCGTCCTTTGCGGCTAAAGATCTTGACGGCAAAGTGCGCAAAGGATTCGCTGACGACTGAAGACCGACGACTGAAGACCACTACCGGCGCTATACTCAGAAACGGCCATGCGCAACATGCTTCGATTTCTATGGAACGCGACTCGCGGGCATCGGCTGACGCCGTGGCGCAGCCCCTATCTTCTATGGCGCGTGGAGACCTACTGCGGGGTCAAGATGCAGCAGATCGGATTCCTTGAGTTTTGGGAGTTTATGTGGCGGGAGCGCGGCAATCTTTGGCGCTTCCTGAAGTGGACGGGTGAAATAGAACGCTATGTCCATCCCGGACCGAAGCGCGTGTAGTGCTGGTGTGGCGCGGGCGCGCTCGCCCGCGGCTTTGGACTTCAGACGGGGCACCCTCGTGAGACTAGTTGCCGTTGCCGGCGGCGGCAGCTCCTCCCAGTGAGATTGTGACCTCACTGCCCTTGCCGCTCCCGACAATCTTGGCCGCCGAACCGCGATTGGCGGCGATCTCCAGGTAGCCCATACTGCCTAGTATCCCGAATACCGCGCCGGGCGCGCCTTCGGAATAGTTGGGCAGGATTTCCGTAATCTCTTGGTTGCCCACAACCATTTTGAACGGGGCTGGATCAGATCCGAAAAGCATAGGCGCGTCCTGGGGCGTGATGTTAGTCACGAGATTGCCGAAACGATCCACTTTCAGAATCACCCCGCGCAGGGTATTGCCGTTCACGGATTTCGGCTTGGGCGGATTGAAGCGGACGAAATCGGTAATCTCTTCGCCGAATTTTTCCGAGTCAACCCCCTTGGCCAGCCAGGCTGCGACCGGTGCGAAAATATCGCGCGCATGGAATGTGTTGCTGATGGGTTGCAGGGAATAGTGCTCGGCGGTGACATGGCGAATGTGCAACCGTTCTTCCCGGGCGTAAACCATGGAGAGCACACCATTGTCGGGCGCAACAAAGTGATGCCGGTCGCTGCTGACCAAGATAGGTCGTCGCGCCGTTCCCACTCCCGGATCAACCACCACCAGATGCACCGTTCCGGAAGGGAAGTATGAATAGGATTGAGCAATCGTCAAGGCGCCATCTAGGACATCAAATGCCTGCACGGAGTGGCTGATGTCCACGATCTCAATCTCCGGAGAGATGGCGAGAATGACGCCTTTAATCGTCCCCACGAAATGATCGTTGAGACCAAAGTCGGTAGTCAGCGTGATGATCGGACGATGCGCCAATTTCCCCTCGCTTGCAGACAGAGTTATCCCAGAAATGCCGAAAGTAACCCGTCAAGAGGGAGGAGTCAAGGAACGGAGGTAACGAAGATCAGTCGTCGGCGTCAGTTGTCAGTCTTCAGTCGTCAGCCAATCCGTTGCGGTTAGGGATTTTCTACCGCAAAGATCGCCATTGGCTGACGACTGAAGACCAAAGGCTGACGACTGATTGCTACCGGATCTGAATATCTCCCGATCCGGTTTCCACTTCTACAGGCACGCCACCGCCACCGACCCGGCCGCGCACTTCCTTGCGTCCGATGGAGCCTTGGACGGTATGCGGTTGGTCGATCGAGATGGAGCCGGAGCTGGTATGGGCGTCCAGATCGAAGGCGGCATTTGACGGTAGCTTCAGGTTCACTTCCCCGGAGCCGGTATGCACCGTCCATGCGCCCGTGGGGCTGCCTTCGGCTTGAATGGTTCCGCTGCCGGCCTTGGCTTCGAGTGAGCCTTCCACTCCGTGCAGTTCCATGCCTCCGGAGCCGGTATCGACCCGAACCGAGCCCGGAGCAGTCTGTTGCAGAGTAATACGTCCGCTGCCGCTATTGGCCTCAAACGCGCCTGCGATATCGCTGGCGTCAATCGATCCGCTGCCAGTCTTGGCGTGTACGTTGCCTTTTACCCGATTGATATCGATATCGCCGGAGCCGGTCTCTGCGTGCACGCGGTCACTGATAGAGGAGATCTTGAGACCTCCGGAGCCGGAGCTGACCTCGAGTGGACCTCGAATGCCCTCTACCCTCTGGTCGCCCGAGCCGCTCTGCATACGCAAGTCGGTTTCCACCGGGACAACCACTTCGTAGCTGATGGAAATGTTGTGCCGTAATTCCGGGTCGTCGATGTGGCCGATACGGATGTCATTGCCGCTCTGCTGGATCGGCGGATTCGCCTCCAGCCGCTTGATCTTCTCCTCAACATTGGCTCCAAACCATTCCGATGCCCGAATGTGCCCCGTTACCTGGACCTGGCTCGAATTGCCGGTGCGAACTTCGACGTTGCCCGACCCGGTCGTCAACTCCAGATGCACCGGTCCGCTGACCTGCAAGGCGCGCTGGAACGAGCCTTCCGATGCCGCGGCGGCGGGCAGAGCCAGGAGACAGACCAAAACGGCGACCGTCAGGCTTGCGACCGCCCAGGCAGAGAGCATTAAGGGAATAACGTTTCGGCGTTTCATGGCTTCTCCTGAACGCTTATTCGAAATATGCATCCCAAGAGCAGGTTCCGGACCCGGGCCCCTTACTGCAGCACTACCTGATCGCCTTCTTTGAGCCCACTGAGGAGCTCGGTCTTGGCGCCGTTCGAGATTCCTATGTTAACCGCAATCTTCTTCTTGCCGTCTTTCGCGCTGGAATCGGGCACTTCGACCGACGCCTTCTTGTCCTTGTCGTAGATAATCGCGCCTTCGGGGATCTGGAGCACACTCTTGTGTTCTTCCAGAATGATTTCCGCGTTAGCGGTCATCTCGGCCTTCAATTCACCGCCTGGATTGTTGATGGACACGCGTACTTCAAAAGTGGTGACGTTGTCTTTTTCGACGCCCATGGGCGAGATCTTGGTGACCACGCCATTGAAAGTCTTGTCCTTGAAGGATTCCACCTTAATTCGCGCCGGCTGTCCCAGATAGACCTTGCCGATGTCGCTCTCGTCAACCTTGCCCTTCACGTAAACCTGGCTGGTATCTCCCAGGGTCATGACCAGGGTTGCGGCCGAGCCCAGAACCAGAATAGAGCTGACGGCATCGCCCATTTCCACGTCACGCGACAGGACGATTCCGTCGATCGGTGACTCAATATCGGTGTAACTCAGCTGCTCTTCGAGTTGTTTCAAGGTGGCACGGTCCCGTGCCAGCTGTCCCTGGGACTGGGCAATCTTGGCCTTGAGGACCGTGACCTGCGCTTTCGACACGTTCTGCTTATTCAACGCCATCTCGTAGTTCTTCTGTGCGTCTTCCAGGGCGGAGGTAGAGACCACACCCTCCTTCGCCATCCCAATGGCCCGCTCGTAGGAACGTTTGAGCAGGGGAACATCCGGCCCCTCGGCATCCACCTTCGCCCGCTCATAGTCGGCTTCGGAGCCCTTCAGGGTGGCTTCGGCGGCCTCGGCGGCGGCGCGGGACTGTTCGACCTGCGCCTCGATTTCTTCTTTGTCCAACTGGGCCAACAACTGGCCCTTCTTGACTTTATCGCCATAGTCCACCAGCAGTTTCTTGACGATTCCGCTGGCCTTCGACTTCACCTCAACCTTGGTGATAGGAGTAACTTTGCCGGTAGCGACCACGCTCTTGGCCAGATCGCCCTTTTCCACCTTCTGCAGCTTCGAAGGGTCAACCTTGGTGCCGCCGCGGGTGGCCGCGATCAATCCTCCGGCGATCAGGAGGACAAGCACGAGTCCGATGCCGCCGTAGATCAGCCGTTTCTTTCGCTTCTTGCTGCTGCCGTTCCCGTTCACATCTGCCTCCTCAATAGATAGTGCCCGCGTCGATATGAGTTACGAAATGAGTTACGAACCGGCTGAGGACTTTGTTCCAGGGATTGTGGTGCCAGGAACATTCTGAGAGTTCAGGCTAACAAAAACACCGTCTCACAGATTAGACCCCCCAAACCTTGAAATGGAAGCACCGAACTTCCACGATTTAGGCCGGGAGGCGGCGAGGACCATGATTCGCGACGGAAGTCCTGACATTTCTCTTTGGAATGTTAGAATTAGCGTTCCATGATTGCCTACGTGCTGCTGCGGGTGTTTCTCATCCTGCTCCTGGTGGCGGCCAACGCGTTCTTCGCTGCCGCGGAGTTCTCCCTGGTCAGCGTGCGTGATACCCGTATCCAGCAACTGATCGCTAGCCGGCGCATCGGCGCCCGCATTGTGCAGAAGCTGCACCGCAACCTGGACGAAGTGGTCAACGGCGTTCAGCTGGGCGTCACCATCGTAAGCCTGACCCTGGGCTGGGTGGGTGAGCCGCTGTTGGCCCAGATGATGCTGGGTCCCGTGCAGGACGTTCCTCACGCGTCGGTTTATGCTCACGGCATAGCAATTTTCATCTCCTTCGTACTGATCACATGCCTGCACGTTATCCTGGGCGAATTGGTTCCTAAGTCTCTGGCGCTGCAACGGTCGGAACAGGTGGCGTTGGCGGTTGCGGCGCCGATGGACGTCTTCCTGACCCTGACTCGCCCTTTGCTATTCGTCATGAGTCGGGCCGCCGGCTGGGTGCTGCGGGCGTTGGGCTCCCGCCGGATCAGAGAAGGTCCGGTACACTCGCCCGATGAACTCAAGCTCATCGTGACCGCCAGCCGGCAATTCGGTGAGATCCCGCCCTTCCAGGAAGAAATGATCCACCATGCGCTGGAGCTGGACAATATCACGGTGCGCGAAGTCATGGTGCCTCGACCGGCCATTTTCTCCCTTCCCGGCGATCTCACAATTTCCGATGCCCTCTCCCGGGTAGTCGAGGAACAACATTCAAGGGTGCCAGTCTATGATCCGCAGCGCGGTCCGGAGCACATCGTGGGTGTGCTCTATGCCAAAGACCTCATGCGCTGGACCCGCCTCCGGCTGACCGCCGCTCCCGATCAGCCGGTTGCGACCCGGGTCTCGTCCATGAAAATCAGCCAGATCATGCACGACGTGCTGGTCGTCCCTGAAACCAAAGTCCTCACCGAACTGCTGGAAGAATTCAAGGAACGCAAGCGTCACCTGGCTGTGGTGGTAGACGAGTTCGGATCGACCGCCGGGGTGATCACGGTCGAAGATGTTCTGGAGCAGATCGTAGGCGAAATCGAAGATGAGTTTGATATCGCCCCACCCCAGCAAGCCCTGGTCGAAGGGGAAATCGCGGTCGTGCTCGAAGGCTCGGTCAGCATTCGCGACCTGGAATCGCAATATCAGCTCTCCCTGCCGCGCGATTCCGGATTCGAAACGCTCGCCGGCTTCATCCTCGCCCGCTTGCAGAGAATCCCGCGTCAAGGTGAGACCTTCGAATATGAAGGCCACCGCTACACCGTTCTTGAGATCGAAGGCCATCGCATCGCCAAGGTCAAGATCGAAAAGCTGGAGCCCAAACCCGTCCCCCAGGCAGGAGACTGAGAACCGGGAACTAAGAACTGAGAACCGGGTTGAAAACCAGACACCGGAAGCCGAGAATGGCCCAGCCAAAAAATCGCCACCGCAAAGCCCACGAAGAACTGATTTGAGAATGCCGCGATACCTTGCCCTCCGCGTGTTGTACACCCTGCCGGTAATCTGGCTGGTGGTGTCGCTTGTCTTTCTTCTGATCCACCTCGTGCCCGGCGACCCCATTCTTCAAATGCTGGGGGAAGGCGCGCCGGTAACTGATGTGCAGGCTGCCCGCCATGCCTACGGCCTCGATCTTCCCCTGAACCGGCAATATCTGAACTACTGGAAAGGCGTGCTGCACGGTGATCTTGGCCCGTCGGTACGGTTTAACCAGAGTGTCACGCGCCTGATTGCGCAGCGCTATCCCTACACCCTGCAGTTGACTCTGGCAGCGCTGCTGGTGGCGATCCTGCTCTCGGTCCCGGCAGGGGTGCGTTCGGCGCAACGGCGCAACCGCTGGGACGATCGCTTGCTCAGTGTGGTCAGCCTGTTCGGCCTGTCCTTTCCCAACTTCGCTCTGGGTCCAATCCTGATTTTGCTTTTTGCCATCAAGGCGGGGTGGCTGCCAGTTTCGGGTTCGGGCAGTTTCGCGCACCTGGTCCTGCCCGCAATCACTATGGGTGGCGCGCTGGCGGCGATCCTCACCCGCATGGTGCGAACTTCCATGCTGGAAGAGTTGGGCCAGGACTACGTCCGCACCGCCCGCGCCAAGGGTCTATCCGAGCCCAAAGTGGTCTACGGCCACGCCCTGCGCAATGCCATGATTCCGGTGATTACAGTGCTGGGCCTGCAGTTTGGCGCGCTCCTGGCCGGCGCCATCGTAACCGAAACAATTTTCTCTTGGCCCGGAATCGGACGACTCACCATCCAGGCCATCTCCAACCGCGACTACTATCTGGTGCAAGGTTGCATCCTGGCGATTGGATTGACCTATGTGGCGGTGAATTTTCTGACGGATCTGCTTTACTCCGTGGCGAACCCGAGGATAAGACAATGAGTTCAGGGGCTGTGGTGGCCAACGAGCGTAGCGAAGAAAGGATGTTCACTATGAGATGGACGCTGATTACACTCCTGCTGACAGTTTCGATGTTCGCCGGCGGACAAAGCGCTTCTCTTGCCAGCACGCGCACCCAGGATGAGCGCGCCATCATCCAACAGCGCGATACATTGTTGAAGGCATATGACGCAGGCGACGTGAAAACTCTGTCCGAGATCGAGGATGATACCTTCACTCTGGCCGGAGACTTTGGGCAAATGACGAAGCAGCAGCATCTAGATCAGGTTCGCCGGCGAGAGAAGCCGCAGGTTGTCTCGCGCACGATCGACAACCAATTCCGCTTTTACGGCAATGTGGCGCTGCTGACGGAAGTTGATCATGCAGTCGATGCTGAGGGGAAAGCCGACTTTCAAACAACCATCCTCTGGGTGCGGCACGGAAATACTTGGCGGGTGACGCATATGCATTACTCAAAGGTGAACGACAAGCCCTAAGACGCCGTGAGACTTAAGGCGAAGATTGCTGCAACTTCGATTTCCAAAACGTGTCCACCCTCTCCATGTCGCTGCCTCGCGCCGCACGCCACAACCCGCTGGCGGCCACCGGTGCGGTGTTGGTCATCATCTTCGTGATCTTCGCGGTGTTCGCTCCCTGGATCGCACCCCAGGATCCCGCCTACATTGATCTGCCCACGCGTCTGTCGCCGCCGTCTTCTGCGCACTGGTGCGGCACGGATGAACTCGGCCGCGACATTCTTTCCCGCCTCATCTATGGTTCGCGCATTTCCATGTTGGTGGGGAGTTCGGTGGTCGCGCTCTCGCTCGCCCTCGGCCTGGTGGTGGGATCGATCGCCGGCTACTATGGCGGAAACATCGATCGCTTCTTCAACGTGGTGGTCATGAACGCGTTTCTATCGTTCCCCGGAATCTTGCTGGCGATTGCCTTTGTGGCTTTTCGTGGTCCGGGAATTTTCAATCTCGTCCTGGCGCTTTCTCTGGGCGGCTGGGTGGGCTACGCCCGCCTGGTTCGCGGACAGGTACTGGCGGCGCGCGAACGCGAATTTGTCGAAGCTGCCCGGGCGTTGGGAGCGAGCGACTTGCGTGTGATCGTTCGTCACATTCTTCCCAATATTATTCAGCCCGTGATAGTGCAGGCCGCGATCGGCATGGCGGGAGCCATTCTCGCCGAAGCCACCATGAGCTTCCTGGGTCTGGGTGTGGCTCCGCCGACCGCCAGTTGGGGCGCGATGCTCAACGATGGCCGCGCCCATCTTTTCGACGCGCCGCACCTCGTGCTTTTTCCCGCGTTCGCCGTGATGCTGGCCGTGCTTTCATTCAATTTCATCGGCGATGCACTGCGCGACTTTCTGGATCCGCGCTCGCGCATTGAAGTCGGAATCTAGCCGTCGATCTACTTAACCGCCCGCACCTCCCGTCATTAAAAAGCCAGTTTGAATGCGGTTCAGCAGCTTTAGTAACCATGGGTAAAGCTTTGCGACTTTGTGATTGCGCTTGATCCGCCGCAACATTCCTCCGGTCCCGGTGTTAAAAGATGTGACCCGAAAAACGGGTAACGCAGTCACACAAAAGGGAGCTTAGGGAGATCACTATGACGCTACAAACAAAGGGTCTTATTCTGACCGCGGCGATGGCCGGACTTATGCTGCCCGCGGTTGCGCAAACCGCCCCGGCAGCCGCGCCGGCGACCATTAACCAGCGCAAGGAAAACCAGCAGGATCGCATCGCCAACGGCATCCAGAGCGGCCAACTCAGCGCGGGTGAAACCAGGAATCTGGAAAAGAAGGAATCCGAGATCAACCACGAAGAGCACGACATGCGCAAGCTGGACAACGGTCACCTGACCGCTGCCGATCGCGCCACGCTCAACCAGCAGCAGAACGCAGTTTCCAAGGACATCTACAAGCAGAAACACGACGCCCAGGTGCAGAGCGTGAATCCCAAGAGCGAAGTAGGACAGCGGCAGCGCAATCAGCAGGAACGGATAGCCCAGGGCGTGAAGAGCGGCCAGTTGACCGCTGCTGAAACCGCCCACCTTGAAGGCCGCGAAGCTGCGATCCACAACGAAGTCCACAACGATCGCGTAGCCAACGGTGGTACCTTGACTGCTGCCGAGCGGCGTCAGGTCAACCGCCAGCAGAACCGCACCTCAGGCGCCATCTATCGCAAGAAGCACAACGCACGGGTTCAGTAAGCCGCATCATTCTTCAGCAGGAACTGAAAGCGCCTCCGGAAACGGAGGCGTTTTGTTCATGTAGGCGCGAGCGCCCGGCTCGTGCGGCAGCCAGAGGAGTGCGGCCGAGCTGGCCATAATCACTGTTTCCTGCCAGAATCTTTCTGCATATTTGCAAGCGAGGGCCAAGAAGATGATTGCACGTATCTGGCGAGGCGTAACTCGTGAAGCCGACAAAGACACTTATTTCGAGTACCTGCAGGAAACGGGCTTGAAGGAGTATGCCTCCATCCCGGGCAATCGCGGTGTCTGGGTCTTGCGCCGAGTCTTCGACGGCCGCGCCGAGTTCACTTTGATCTCGCATTGGGAATCCTGGGATGCCATCAAGGCCTTTGCTGGTGCTGATTACGAAAAGGCCGTCTACTATCCCCAAGACGAGAAGTTCCTGCTGGAGATGCTTCCGAAAGTAGAGCATCATGAAATACTTTCATCGCCCTCTCGCTGAAAGATCAGCCTAACGGCTCTATGTTCCGACCTCCAGACTCGCCCGGAATCTTGCTGCGATCCGTGGTTTGGCGCAATCTCGCCACTCATGGCAGCGACTACTGTTCTCTATGGCAGATTGGGCGCAGTTGGCGGCTGCAAGGGACCGCTATTGCCGTGCTGAACGAAGGCCGTCCCATGCTGGCTGATTACGAGATCGAATGTGACCAGCTCTGGCACACGCGGCGCGTCGCGGCGACCTGCCTCACAGGTTCTACGCCGGGTTCGATTGATCTTGTGGTGGATGCTTCAGGCGTTTGGCGCAGTTCGGGAGAAGAGCTGCCCACACTCGGCCAATGTAGTGATATTGATCTCGCGGTGACGCCGGCCACCAATACACTGCCGATTCGCCGCCTCAATCTCGAAGTAGGGCAGAGCCAGGAGGTCACGGCAGCGTGGCTCAAATTTCCTGATCTGACACTGGAAATTCTTCCCCAGGTCTACACCCGCCTCGGTCCGCCGCGCTACCACTACCAGAGCGGGACCGGCTTTTCCGCCGAACTGCTGGTGGACGACCTCGGACTGATCACGGCTTACTCCGGCGGCTGGGAGCGAGCCGCCAGTCTCTAGTTTTACCACCCTGAAAATCTCGACTGTAACCCCACGAAACGACGGTATATCCAGTTCTTGACGAACATAGCAGATAGCGATATAAATATCGCGATTTGCAATATTCAAGAATATGACGGTAGCCGAGAAATTACATTACTTGCGCGAAGTGGAAGGCTCGCTGCGGGACCTGGGACGCCCCATGACGCAGCAGGAGCTGGTCCGCGCCATTGGCAAGGAGCAGGGCAAGAGCATCAGCCAGTCCTACATTTCGCAAATCGAGGGCGGGGCGCGCCGTCACATGACGCAATCGACGCGTGCCCTGCTGGCCAGGTTCTTCAAGGTGCATCCCGGATTTCTGGTGGATGACCCCGAGGGCTACCACACCGAACTGGTGTCCGACTTGCGGACCACGGAAGGCAAGCTGGACGTCTGGCTGCTGCAGGGTTCGGAACGCTTCGCCAGCGATCCGCCGCTGAGCGAAGTTCTGATCAAAGCCGCCCGCGAAAAAGACACGCGACGCTGCTTCTTGCTCTTGGGGGCGATTCTTGAGACTCCGGGGCTGGCCGATCGACTGCTGGAGGCGCTGCAGCCCGAGCGCGGCGGAAGCCGGCTGCACGGCAAAGAAGGGAGGCGACGGCTATGACCTGGGCCGATTTCTATCTGATTTGTTTCGCGGTGGGATTCTTATTCAGCCTGCTTTCGTTCCTTGCCGGAGGTCTGCGCTGGCACTTGCACCTGCCTCATTTTTCCCACGTGCAGGTAGCGCCGCCTCAAGCCGTGGCGGGACACGGCGCGCCCGCAACCAGCCTGTCAGCGGGTCCAGCGGACGCCGGGAAGGCTGTGGTTCATCACCCGACTGCGCACCTTTCGCCGTTTAACTTCGTTACCCTGACCGCGTTCCTGGCCTGGTTCGGCGGGACCGGTTATCTGCTGACGCGCTTCTCCGGCTTTTGGTTCGTTACCGGGCTATCGCTGGCCGTATTTAGCGGCCTGGTGGGCGGCGCGATTGTGTTTCTTTTCCTCAGCCGGGTGCTGATCTCGGCGGAAGAAAGCATGGATCCCGCCGACTATGAAATGACGGGCGTGCTGGGCAGAATCTCGGTTTCGATTCGCCATAAGGGCACCGGAGAAATCATCTACTCGCAAGCTGGAACACGGCGTACATGCGGTGCCCGCGGCGAAGATGGAAACGCCATCCCCAAGGGAACCGAAGTCGTGGTCACGCGTTACGAGAAAGGCATCGCCTTCGTGCGCCCATGGACGGAAATCTCAGGCGAAGAAGATTCGAGGTAGGCGCGAGCGTCCAGGCTCGAGCTCCCGCGGCAAGAACGCTGGCCGCGAATGAGTTCGCAGATGGAAAAGGACAGTTTTATGGATAGCAAATCCTACCGCACAATGACCGTGCTGCTCTGGTTGGCGCTGCCTCTGACCGCATTGCAGTTTTGGACGGTCTGGAATCAGCTGCCCGCCCGAATAGCGAGTCACTTCGGAGTGGCAGGCCAGCCCAATGGCTGGATGTTACGCGAATCCCTGGCCATCTTTTTTCTGGCGTTGCTGACTCTCCTGCTGACAACGTTCACCTGGGTGCTTACCCGGGTCCGCAAGCCGGATACTCTCGCCTGGTCGCTGCTCGCGATGTTCTATGTCGTGGTTGGCGTGATTCTGAGCGTCAACTCGGCAGTTCTGAAGTTCAATCTTTACGGCTATCCGCTAAACATCTTGCCTGAACTGGTGATCGTTTTCATCGCGGCATTTGTGGTCATCGGAGTGGCCTTAGGAGCCAAGCGCGGCAGGGTATTACCCCGACAAGCCGCGGCGGCGGATGTCGAAGAAGTCCACGCTTCTCCGCTGTGGACGTGGTTGTTTGCGGTTTTGACCGCGATCGAACTGGCCGTGATCGCCGTCATTCCAACACCCGGATTGCGTCTGGTAATGGCGCTGCCCGCCCTGCTCCTGCTCGGCGTCACGGCTTTGGCCTGGAGCGGTTTTCACTATCGCTTCACGGCCCACGGAGTAGAGATCAGCACGCTAGGCTTCCGTCTGCGTTCCGTTCCGCTGCAAAACATCAAGGCGTATGCCGTAGCGCCCTGGAATCCGCTCTACGGCTACGGGGTTCGCGGCATTGGCGAGCGCCGGGCTTACGTTTGGGGTAACACGGGTGTTCGCATCATGCTGTCGGAAGGAGAAGTATTTCTCGGCCACGCTGAACCGCAAAGGATCATGAACGACTTGAACGCAATCAGGCAGACCCAGAAAGCTCGCGAAAATACATGAAGGCAGTGCTCTTGATTTCCTTCGTGTACCTTCGTGCCCTTTGTGGTTGAAGCTCTTGTTGGGGGGCCGTCGAAAGAGGAGGCAATATGTTCGGCATCTCACACATTTTCGAGATTTGGATTTTTGTTGGCTTGGGAGTCATGGTCATTCTGTTCCTAATGAGCGGCATGGCCCGGCTCTATCGCAAGGCTGGCCCGCACGAAGCGCTCATTGTCTACGGGCTCGGAGGAACCCGCGTGGTCAAAGGCCACGGCACGCTGGTGTTCCCCATGGTCCAGATTTGCCGCGAGCTTTCGCTCGAATTGATGTCGTTCGACGTGGCCCCGCAGCAGGACCTCTACACCAAGCAGGGCGTGGCAGTCACGGTTGAGGCCGTGGCCCAGATCAAGGTCAAGTCGGACATGGAGTCCATCTTGACCGCGTCGGAACAATTTCTTACCAAGACCGATCAGGAGCGCGAAGGCCTGATTCGACTGGTGATGGAAGGACACCTCCGCGGCATCATCGGACAACTGACGGTGGAAGAAATCGTCAAACAGCCGGAGATGGTCTCCGACCGTATGCGCTCCACGTGCGCGGAAGATATGAACAAGATGGGCCTCGAGGTGATCTCGTTCACCATCAAGGAAGTTCGCGACAAGAACGAGTACATCACCAACATGGGCAAGCCTGACGTCGCCCGTATCAAGCGTGACGCCGACGTGGCCACCGCCGAAGCTGATCGCGACACCGCCATCAAGCGAGCGTTGGCCCAACGGGAATCCGCAGTGGCAAGAGCACAGGCGGACCAGGAGCGGGTCCTCGCGGAGACGCTTTCCCTGGCCAAGCAAGCGGAAGCCCAGCGCGACCTCGAAGTCAAGAAAGCGCAGTACGTCGAAGTCACCAAGCGGCAGCAGGCGCAGGCGGATAAAGCCTACGACATCCAGGCCAACATCATGCAGCAGCAGGTCATCGCCGAGCAGGTGAAGGTGCAACAGATCGAGAAAGAGCAACAGGTAAAAGTGCAGGAAGCTGAAATCAATCGCCGCGAGAAAGAACTGATTGCGACTGTGTTAAAGGGCGCGGAGATCGAGCGTCAGAGAATCGAAACACTGGCCCTCGCAGAAAAGCAGCGGCTCATGTCGGAAGCAGATGGTCACGCCTCGGCGATTCGCGCCCAGGGCGAAGCCGAAGCCGAGATCATCTTCAAGAAAGGCGAAGCCGAGGCCAAAGCCATGAACGTGAAAGCCGAGGCCTACCAGGAGTACAACCAGGCGGCGGTCATCGACAAGCTGTTCACTGGCATGCCCGAGATTGTGCGCGCGCTGGCCAGCCCGCTGGCCAACGTGGATAAGATCACCATCGTCTCTACCGGCAACGGCGATGCGTCGGGGATGAACAAGATCACTGGCGACATCGCAAAAATGGCGGCGCAAGTACCGGCCTTGTTCGAAACCTTGTCGGGGATGCCAATGTCAGAACTCCTGGGCAAAGTCCGCCAGATCGGCGACAAGACGGAAAAGCCGGACGGCAAGGGGAAGTAGCGCAAGGCATCCGATGCAGGACGGGCGTCAGGCCCGTCCCGCCCATCCCTGAGACGCGAGGCAAGGAGACGCGAGGCAAGGAGACGCGAGGCAAGCAATGAAGAGACCATCGATGCAAATCGCGCTGGGCATTGTTTTGGGTGCCGGCGTTGGCACTGCGTTGGGCGTCGCTGCCGGCCACGTTGCGGCCTGGCTGGGTATCGGCATCGCCATCGGAGTCGTAATCGGAAGCAACTTTCGAAGCACGAACTGCGCGGAGTGTGCGGAAGTCCACGAAAAGCACCAAGCTAGAAGGCAGCCAGAAGCGAGAGGCTGATAAAAAAAGGAGTTCATCATGGCATTACTGGAAAGAGTCGCCACACTTGTTCGGGCCAATCTCAATGACCTGGTCGACAAGGCTGAGCACCCGGAAAAAATGATCAAGCAGGTGATCCTCGACATGCAGAACCAGCTCTTGCAGGTCAAGACGCAAGTGGCGATTGCCATCGCCGACCAGCACCTGTTGACGAGGAAACAAAAAGAGAACGAAGACAGAGTCGCGGAGTGGATGCGAAAGGCGGAACTCTCTGTCGACAAGAAAAAAGATGACTTGGCGCGTGCCGCCCTGCAAAGAGTGGAAAGCTATCGCGACCTGAGCGAAGGCTTCGCCCAGCAGGTAACCGATCAAAAGGCTCAGGTCGAAAATCTGAAGATTGCACTGCGCCAACTCGAGCAGAAACTGGCCGAGGCCCAGGCCAAGGCCGACCTGCTGATCGCCCAGCATCGCCGGGCCCGAGCCGTCAGCAAAGCGAGCGAAGCCAAGATGGCCGCCGGCAACGGTTCCAGCGCCAACGCGTTTGACCGTATGAAGCGAAAGGTGGCTCACGCCGAAGCTCACAGCCAGGCCAAATCCGAAGTCGCCGCCGACGACGTGGAGGAGCGGTTGGCGGCGCTCGAAAAAGAAGACCGCATCGATCAGTTGCTGGCGGAGCTGAAGACGAAACGGGGAGCGTAGGGTGTGTGAGCAACAGACGATGTGTGCCCCATGCTTCGCGCACTCTGCGAAGCGTCGGATTCCACGGGCCAATCCCTCTGCGGATTTGGCAGGCCCGGGGACGCTGCGGGGCCCTCGTCACTCTCGGCCGTTAAAGGTAGACTCCAAACCAGGAGCGGGCGCCCACCCCCGGCGTTCTGCAAGGGTGGGAGCCCACCATTGCGCACGAACATCAATCCCGCGCTCAAGCCGCCTTGGCCAGGCGATGCACCCACGCACGGGCGCCGTCAATCAGGTGGCGAGGCCCAACCTCAGGCGCTGGCTTTATCAATCAGGGGCAGGGTAGGCTCATCGTCAGCCTTGGCAGTCGCCGCATCCAACTCCAGCTGTTCCTGCCCGCTGAGCGCCGTCACCCGGCCGCGGTAAGTCTTCAGGTGTCTCTGCGCCGTATCAAAAGCCTCCTGCGCTTTATTCAGGTTCTTCCCGACAGTTTCGAACTGGTTCTGGAAATGATCGAACGACTTCTGCGCCTTGGCCAGCTCCAGCCGACTCTTTTCGAAACGGCTAGCGACTTCGTACCACTTGTGTACCAGCGCGATGGTCTGCAAGGTCATTAGCAACGTGTTGGGCGAAACCGGAAACACGTGCTGCGCGTTGAGCCAGTCCGCCAATTCACGGTTGCGGATGGCTTCCATGTAGAGCGTCTCGCTGGGCAGGTACATCAAGGCAATGTCGGTCGTGCCGTGCTCGGGTTGGATGTACGCCTTGATCCGCCTGGCTTCGACCTTCATCACGCGCACAAACTCGTGGCGCGCTTCTTCAATTTCTGACTCGACATTGCTTTCAAAGAGCGCCAAGACCTGTTCGCGCGGAAATTTGGCGTCGATGGGCAGACGACGGTCGGGAAACTGAATGACGGCATCGGCGCGTCCGTTGCCATCGCCGGCAGAGGACTGTATTTCGAACATATGGGCCGGCAAAAAATCGGAGAGCAAACGTTCCAGGCTGGCTTCACCAAACTGCCCACGCAGATGCGGAAGCTTGAGCATGTTGTTGAGATCGTTGATGGAGTGTCCCAGGGCGCCGACTTCGCGCAACTGCTCTTCCGCCGCCTTCAAGTGCTGCTGCACTTTTTCGAACTGGGCAAACCCTTCCTTGATGTTCTGGTCGAGTTTCAGCTGCACCTGGTCGGTGATAGCGAGCAGCTTGGCGTCGACGCGATCGCGAATCGAATCGAGGCTCTGCGCCGTTTTCTGATTGAGGAGTTCAAATTCGACTTTGAGCTGGGAGGTCGTCAGCGCCAGCGAGGTGGTCAGTTCAGTGCGCGCCCCGCGCAAATCTTGAGTTTGTTCCCGTCGTCCGCCGCTCAGCTGGGCTTCGACTGAACTGCGGATTTCGTTGAATCCCTGGGTCAGGCGATCGGTCACGCCCTCCCGCAGGTCCCTCTTGGTGCCCTCCAGCCGCGTAGCCATGTCGAGAGTGGCGTCGGCAAACTTCTGGCTGAGGGTTTGCTGCAACAGAGCAGTCTGTTCAGCAAGGCCCGTAATTTCAGTGGTTTGCGAAGAGCCCGTGGTCCGTCGAAAAATGGCCACGAGCAGTACCAGAAGTACTACGTTCACGACGACAAGTAAGCCTGGCAGGAATGTCCCCATCGTAAGGTGCTCACCATGATTTTAGGGTCTAGCGTGAGGGAAGCAAAGCGGAAGTTTGATTTCGCATCCATTTGGCTGCGCCAAGACGACTCATATGGTCCGTACCCTCATAGCCGCTCTGTCGATTTTTCTAGCGACAGGCGTCGTAATGCTCGAGGTTCCGCCATTACGGGCGGCGCAGCAAGCGACCATGGCCACAAACGATTCCCAGCCCTCCCTTACTTACGACGCCACGGCGGAACGCCGGCTTCTCGACATGGCGAACCGCGAACGTGCCAGGGCCGGCCTTCCTCCATTGCAAAAAGATGAAGGACTTACCCAGGCGGCGCGAGAGCACGGGGCTGCCATGGCAGCGCAAAAAAAACTCTCGCACCAGTTTTCTGGAGAACCCAGTCTTATTCACCGTCTGGCAGCCAATACTAAAACCCGCCTCGACCAGGCCGGAGAGAACGTGGCGTTCGCCGGCAGCGTGGACCAGGCGCAGGACAGCCTGATGCATTCTCCGCCGCACCGCGCGAACCTGCTCAATTCCGGTTACAACGTCGCCGGATTCAGTGTGGTCCGCAGGGGATCTTTGCTCTACGTGACCCAGGACTTCGGACACAGCTTGCCCACTCATTCTGACGATGAAGCGGAAGTTCTCGTAGGCCGGATTGTCGATCGTATCCGGGCCCAGACTCGCCTGCCCGGGTTGCACCGCATGGACGGCAGCGAAGCCACTGACGCGGCCTGCGGCATGGCCAAGGCCGATTCGCTACGCGCGCCTGCGCCCCCAGCTCGTGTAATTCTTCGCTATACAACGTCCCAGCCGCAGATACTTCCCGAGAACGCGTCCCGAGCCATTACAAGCCGCTCTGTCCGCGCGTTTGCCGTCGGGTCCTGCTACGCCCGCACTGCCAGCTATCCGATCGGTGTTTACTGGGTGGCGCTGCTTTTCTACTAGGCTGGGCAGCAATGCTTCGAGCTTGCGAGGGATCCGGCGTGGAGCGCATCGTGCGCTGGGCTGGCAATTGCCTGTGCGCGCCAGATCCTTCAGGACTGAAGTCCCTCAGGATGACGCTTGGATCGGACCTCAGCCTTCAAAACCCCGCCCGACGCCTGTGCTAGTCTGCAGGCATCTAATTCTCCGAACGCATCGTCTTGGGCGCATCCTCCCAAATCCGGATAGGCACTGCCGGCTGGTCCTACAAGGACTGGGAAGGAGTCTTCTATCCGCCAGGAATGCAGCACCGGAAGCAGCATCCGCTCGAGATTCTGGCCCGCTGCTTTGACATGGTGGAGATCAACACCTCGTTCTACGGACACATCAAGCCGCATCTGGCCAAACTCTGGGTAAAGAAAGCGGAGGCGGTGAATCCCAACTTCATGTTTACCGCCAAGCTGCATCGATCATTTACCCACAATCCCATGGCCGTCATGGAACCCACCTCAGCCGCGTCTATAAAGCCTAACGACGAAGACGAAGCCCTGGCGCGCGAAGGACTGGAGACTCTGGCGGGAGAAGGGAAGTTGGGCGCGCTGCTCATTCAATTTCCGGTTTCATTCAAGAACACATCGCTCAACCGCGAATACGTCGAGCGCCTCATACGCCAGTTCATCGAATATCCGCGAGTAATCGAAGTGCGCCACGACAGCTGGGATAACCCCGAGACCATCCGCTATTTCGTTGAGAAGAATGTTGCCTTCTGCAACATTGACCAGCCGTTGATCGGCCGCTCACTTGAGCCGACGGAGCATGTAACTTCTCCCGTGGGCTACGTGCGTCTCCACGGACGAAATTACAACCAATGGTTTGACGCCGATACTGGCGCTGATCGCTACAACTATCTGTACAGTGAAGCCGAGTTGGCAGGCTGGAAAGACAAGATCGTTCGCATCGCCGGCAAAGCCGAGGTCACATATGTAGTGACCAACAATCACTTCGAAGGCAAGGCTGGAGTGAACGCGCTGCAACTCAAAAACATGATCACGGGACAACGCGTGAAAGCGCCGGAGCCGCTGCTGAAACACTATCCCGAGCTGGGCAAGATCGCAGATCCGATCTACGACGACATGGCGAATTCAAATCTACCTTTGCTTGCTTAACCCAGAAGATTATCCGAACCTACCTGGGGACAGCCGCCCTCGGCTGTCCGGCGGAGCAACCCTCCGCGATTGAAGCCGACCCGACAGCCGAGGACGGCTGTCTCCACGTGGTTCGTGACCATGGTTAGACTTTTGCGGCGAGTTCTTCTTTGGCGGCGTAGTGCGATTCTACGTAGTCGTCCAGAATCTGGATGAACTCGGCTACGATCTTGTCGCCCTTCAGCGTGGTGAACAGGCGGCCGTCCACGTAGACCGGCGCCTTCGGTTCCTCGAAGGTTCCGGGCAATGAGATGCCGAGGCTGGCATGCTTCGATTCTCCGGGACCGTTCACTACGCAGCCCATGACGGCGACTTTCATCTCCTCGACGCCGGTGTAGTGTCCCTTCCATACCGGCATCTGGTCGCGCAGATAGGTTTGAATTTGCTGCGCCATTTCCTGGAAGAAAGTGCTGGTGGTGCGGCCGCATCCCGGGCACGCTGTTACCTGGGGAGTAAAGCTGCGGATGCCGAGCGATTGCAGAATCTGCTGGCCTACGCGGACTTCTTCGGTGCGATCTCCGCCCGGAGCCGGCGTAAGCGACACGCGGATGGTGTCGCCAATGCCTTCCTGCAACAGTACGCCGAGCGCGGCGCTGGATGCGACGATGCCTTTGGCGCCCATGCCGGCCTCCGTAAGTCCCAGGTGGAGCGGATAACTGCAGCGCGCAGCCAGCGAGCGGTAGACGTCAATCAGGTCCTGTACTCCGCTGACTTTCGCACTGAGAATGATCTGGTCGGGCCGTAGACCATATTTCTCGGCCAGGCTGGCGGAGTTCAGCGCGCTCACGACCATCGCTTCCATCGTCACTTCGCGGGCGTCCTTCGGCTCGGGCAGGAGCGAATTCTCGTCCATCATCTTCGTGAGCAGTGCTTGGTCAAGCGATCCCCAGTTGACTCCAATGCGCACTGGCTTCTGGTTCTCGACCGCGACCTCGATCATGGTGCGGAAATTGTTGTCGTCTTTGCGTCCAATACCGACGTTGCCGGGGTTGATGCGATACTTGGCCAGAGCGCGGGCGCACTCAGGGTACTTCTTGAGCAGGATGTGACCGTTGTAGTGAAAGTCGCCGATGATGGGGACGCGAACACCCTGCGCCTCGAGTTGCTCCGCGATGGGGGCGACGGCCGCTGCGGCTTCTTCGTTGTTGACCGTCACGCGTACCAACTCGGACCCGGCCTTGGCCAGGGCGGCAACCTGCTTGACGGTCGAAGGAATATCGGCGGTGTCGGTGTTGGTCATTGATTGCACCACAACTGGTGCATCGCTGCCCACCTTGACGCCGCCAATCGAGCCGGTGACCGATCTCCTGCGCTGAATGTCTGCCATGGGGAAACTCTAGTTTAACACGGGAGGAGGCGGCTCTCGGCTGTCGGCCCTCAGCTTTCAGCGCTTATGCGATGACGGTTGAATGAGTTAGCGTGAGTATCGCTCTTGATGCCTTTGGTGATGTAGTTTCTGGGATGAGGCCGCTGGCCACCTCGGGAAAACGCAAGATCCACTACGCTCACTGCGCGTCGTTCCGGTCGGGATGACGAGGCTTTGAGCTGACGGCTAACCGCTGACAGCTGTCTTTAAGGTGTCCGCTGCATAATGCTGGGCAGCATCTTCAGCACGTCGTTGTAGATCACCATTACTGCGAACAGTACCAGGAATACAAAAGCTGCCTGGTAGATACGCTCCTTGATCCTCAGGCTGATATCTCTGCGCATGAGGCTTTCGACGAACAGCAGCAGGATGACTCCGCCGTCCATGATGGGAATGGGCAGCAGGTTAAAGATGCCTAGATTCAGGCTGATTCCAGCGGTCAACTCCAAGAGCGGGGTCCAGCCTTTCTTGCTGGCGGCTTGACCGGCGGCGCGTCCGATGCCGATCGGGCCCTCGATGGAGCGGATCGAGATCTTGCGCTGGATCATTTTTTGCACCAGCTCCAGGATCAGCAACGAGCCTTGCTTGTTTTGCCTCACCGACTGGCGAAACGCAGCCGCAAAGGGCAGTGCTGATACCTTCATGGGTGCGCTGCCAATCCCCACCCGGTAGCGTTGATCACCCCGGAGGTCGGACAAAACCGGTTGTACGGTGAAGTTGAGCAACTGGCCATCGCGCTTGACCGTAATCTCGATGGGCTTGCTCTGGCTCCGCTTCAAGCTTTCGATCATGGCCGCAAGGCCGGTGATCGGCTGTCCGTCAACGCTGACAATCTCGTCGCCCAGCTTCATTCCAGCCTTTTCGGCTGGCATGCCGGCCTCCAGGTCGGTAATGGGAAAATTGGGTTCCTTCGGCTCCCATCCTGCGGAGCCCATCTGATTAGGGCCGTAGGCCTCGGGCACGATGGTTTTGGTCAGGGTTTGGCCGGCTCGATCGATGGTGACCTCGAGGGGCTGGTTGGGGTTCAACGCTTCCCGCAAAAACTCCTGCTCCCAGGTCGGGTTCTGTATGCCGTCAATCCGGACGATGCGGTCTCCGACCTGGACTCCGGCTTTCGCTGCGGGAGTGTCCTGCACCACATATCCAACGACCGCAGGCTCGTCGAACACCGCGGGATACTCGTAGTGCACCATGTAGACGAAGGTCAGCAGGCCGACCGCGAACAGGATATTCATCGCCGGACCGGCAATGGCGATGATGAAACGATGCCAGCGCGGGTGCGACATAAACTCGCCCGGATCGTTGGTGCGGGCATCCATCGGGTTCTCGCCCGACATCTTTACGTATCCGCCCAGCGGAATGGCGGCGATGCGGTAGTCGGTGTCGCCGCGGCGGAAGCCGAACAGTCGTTTCCCGAAACCGATGGAGAAGACTTCGACCCGCACTCCTAGCAATTTGGCGGTCGCGTAGTGGCCGAACTCGTGAATCAGGATCATGAATCCCAGAATCACGCCGACGGAGAGTATGGCAATCAGAAATCCAGACATAATATGATTTGTCCTACTTAACTGCGTTTGATGGCACCGGCTGAGAGCTCCCAACGCGTTGGACCCTTTCGCGGGCCAGCGCGCGCGCCCCCGCGTCTGCTTCCAACACCTGTTCTATAGATTCCAACTTCCCAACTTCCGTTGCAGAAAGGACTTCTCGGATCACTTCAGGGATATGGTCGAAACCGATACGGCCCTGCAGAAACGCTGCTACTGCCACTTCATCGGCGGCATTGAGTGCAACTGTTTTTGCACCCCCAGCCTCCGCCGCTTCATACGCGAGACCCAGACAAGGGAATTTTTCCATATCCGGAGGGAGGAATTCGAGATGTCGTAAGTCCATGACCGGGAAACGCATGGCCGACGGGATGCGATCCGGATAGGTCAACGCGTACAGGATGGGCAGGCGCATGTCGGTTACAGAAAACTGAGCAAGTATGCTGCCATCGACGAACTCAACCATGGAATGGATTGTGGATTGGGGATGCACCATCACCTGCACCCGGCTGGGCGGCAAGTTGAACAAACGACAAGCCTCGATGACCTCAAATCCCTTGTTCATCAAGGTCGCTGAATCGATGGTGATGCGCTGCCCCATTTTCCACGTGGGATGGTTCAGGGCCTGGGCCACCGTGATCGAAGAGAATTGCGACTTTGGTGTGTAAAGAAACGGTCCTCCGGAGGCGGTCAGCCAGATGCGCTCGACCTCCTCCATTCGTCCCCCGCGCAGGCACTGGTGGACTGCATTGTGTTCGCTGTCGATAGGCAGCAGCGGCTTCCGCTGGCGGCGAGCCTCGGCGGTGATCAATTCTCCCGCCGCTACCAGGCACTCCTTGTTGGCCAGCCCGACCGTCTTTCCAGTCCTGACTGCCTCGTACGTGGCTTTAAGCCCGGCCACCCCGACGATCGCGCTGACCACAAAGTCCACCTCGCTATGAGTGGCCACACTGATAGTGCCGGCTTGGCCATGCACGACTTCAACGCCTTTCATTCCGGAGGTCTGCAGGCGCGATCGCAGAATTTCCGCATCGACGGCGGTGGCCATCGAAACCAGTTTGGGTTTCCAGCGCCGGACCTGCTCGAAGGCGGCGTCCACGTTCTGCCCCGCCGCGAGAGCAACTAGCTCAAACAGTTCGGGGTAGGTTTCGACCACGCTCAAGGTACTGCGACCAATCGAGCCAGTCGATCCCAGGATGGCAATACGTTTCATGAGCAAGAAATTCAGGTGGGGCGCAGCCAGGGGGGCGGCTTACTGCATCACGCGCCAAGCCGCATAGTACCACAGCAGGGGAGCGGCAAAGAGCAGGGCATCTACTCTGTCAAGCATGCCTCCGTGGCCGGGAAGAATCGTTCCTGAGTCCTTTACCCCGGCGCCTCTTTTGATCAGCGATTCCACCAGATCGCCCAGCTGGGCGGCGATATTAATGGCTGCCGAAAGCAGGATGATCGGCCACAGCGGCGCCTTCTCCAGTGCGAACAGGCCATCCTTCTTTTCGATCAGACGCGCGTTCAACAGCGTAGTGCTGATGGGCAACGCGTAGTTGTACAGGAGCATGCCCACGCCCACACTTGCAATCATCGACGCCAGTGCTCCTTCCCACGTTTTTTTGGGGCTGACGCGCGGCGACATCAAATGGCGGCCCAGCGAACGTCCTACAAAATAGGCGAAAATGTCGCCGGCCCACACTAGCAAAAGAAGGTAGAGCAACAGAAATGCCCCCGAGGCCTGTTCCCGAATCTGCACCAGGCATCCCAGCGGCAGTACAATGTATGCGAACGCAAAAGCTGAAGTCATGGCCGCCGGAAATCCGGTGCTGAGATCAGCCCGCCTCATGCCGATCACCAGAAATACGAAGGGCGCTATGGCCGCCATAAACACCGCGCTGCCGGCGAACACGGAGGTAGAAAGCAACGGCGTATCACGCCCGAAATTCACCGCCAGGAACAAGAAGAACAAACCGACAAAAATATAGGTTGGCCAGTGGAAGGGCCGGACTTTGTAGGCCTCAGAAATTTTCAGCAGTTCCTGGACCGCCAGCAACGCAACTAACGCCGTCACCAAAGCTACAACCGACACCGGCGCCCGCAGCACCAGCAGCAGGACAATCGGAATCAGAAGCACTGCGGTGAGGATTCGTTTCAGTAGTTGCAAGCCGTTCTAGCTCCGGCCCGTCTTGTGTGGATGTTGGGGATGGCCTTGGGAGTGGGTTGGATGGTCCGCCAACCCTCCGTAACGGCGCTCACGCTTCTGATACTCCGCGATGCCTTCCAAAAGATGCACTCCGCGGAACTCGGGCCACAAGGTGGGAGTGACATAAATCTCGGCGTAGGCGAGCTGCCACAACAGGAAGTTGCTCAAGCGCATTTCTCCGCTGGTGCGGACCACCAGGTCAGGATCGGGCAAGTGGCGCGTGTACAGGTTTTGCGACACCGCGTCCTCATCAATGTCGAGATGGTCCAGACCGCCGTTGCGGGCGGCAGCGTCCACGATAGATCGAAATGCGTCCACCAGTTCCGTTCGCGCGCTGTAATTAAGCGCCAGGGTCAGCACCATGCCGGTGTTGCCGGCGGTCGCGTCGCGCGCCCACGCCATTTTTTCCTGTACCGAAGGCGGGAGCTCATGCTGTCGTCCTATGTATTCCAGCCGGATGTTGTTCTTGTTCAGCGTGGGAACTTCCGCCTTGAGATAGCGGCATAGCAGGCCCATCAGGAAATCGACTTCGCTGCGGGGACGCTTCTTCCAATTCTCTTCCGAAAACGCATACAGAGTAAGCCAGGGGATGCCAATGCGGGCCGCGGTCTCCACCGTGGAGCGCACAGATGTAACTCCGGCGCGGTGTCCGGCCATGCGCGGCAAGTGGCGACGTTTCGCCCAGCGACCGTTGCCGTCCATGATGATGGCGATGTGTTTCGGGAGCCGTTCCGGATCAAGCCGCTGATACACTTCAGCTTCCTTGCGATCCAGCCCGGCAGGAATCGTCGCTTGCAAGCTAACCTCTGCTGTTTCAAGAAGCTAACACAGGGTGACGGTGGTTGCAATGACACCGGAGTGGCAGAGGTGTGCCAGCGTCAGCAATGCCCGTCTGGGGGCGGGCCGAAGCCTTCCCTCAGCGAAGTCCAAGGACCCTCCAGGCCGAGCAAAGGAGAGGAAGCCGCACCTTTTCATTCCGAACCGGCTTCAACCGGTGAGGAATCTGCTCTTGCCATAAGCGCGGACTTGCCCCGGTGCGCAGCAAGATCTTCCCGACTCGGATTGTTCGCCTCGAGCAATGCGACCTTACACAGTGACACGTGACCAGGTCAGGAACCCTTATCGACCGAAAAAACCTTGCCTAACAACTCAGCCCTCTCCAAACAACAAATCCTTTGTCATTCCGAACCGGCTTCAGCCGGTGAGGAATCTTGCCACCACCACCGCCCGCGCTTTACAGCCCCCAGCCCTTGCAATTATCCTCCGGCCCATGAACCGACGCAGATTCCTCCAGGCCAGTGCTGCTAGCGCCGCCTCTCTCGCCTTCTCCCACAACTCTTTCGCCGCCGACAACCCTGATCTCAGTGCCATCCATAAAGAAATCGAGAAGCGCCACGACGAATCCGTGCTGCGCCTGCAGCAGTGGATTCGCCAGCCTTCGATTGCCGCCGAGCACCGCGGGATGGACGAGGGCTGCGATCTCGCCATGCACATGCTGCGTGACGCCGGTTTCGGCGAGGTCACGAAAATTCCTACCGACGGTCAGCCTGGCATCTTCGCCACACTCGACGCCGGCGCCGCGCGAACTCTCGGTATCTATTTCATGTATGACGTCAAGCAGGTCGATCCCGCCGAGTGGTCGTCGCCACCCTTCGAGGCCGCCATCATTGAAAAGCCCGGTCTGGGCAAAGCCGTGATCGGACGCGGAGCCGTAAACCAGAAGGGTCCGGAGGCTTCCTTCCTGGCGGCGCTGCACGCGATTCGCGGCGCCGGCCGAAAACTCCCCGTGAATCTTGTATTCGTGGCGGAAGGCGAAGAAGAAATCGGTTCACCGCACTTTCCGCAGATCGTGCGTCGTCCCGAGGTGCTAAATGCGCTGCGAAAATGTTCGGGCGTCTACATACCCTCGGCCGAGCAGGACCTCGACGGCAAAGTCACCATGACGCTTGGCGCCAAGGGCGTCATCGAACTCGAACTGGTCTCGAGCGGCGAAAAGTGGGGACGAGGTCCACGCAAGGATGTCCACTCCAGCCTGAAGGCGATGATTGATAGCCCGGCGTGGCATCTGGTGGAGGCGCTTTCTACGCTGGTCTCACCCGACGGAAACACTCCTGCGATTGAGGGTTTCGCCGACAAGGTCCGTCCGCTCTCTGCCGCGGAAAAGAAAATGATTGCAGAAGCTGCCCGACGCCTGGATGAGAGTGTCGCAAAGAAGCAGTACGGCACTGAGCATTGGATCCACGATGTCCGCTACCAGGAGGCACTTGAACTGTTGCAATCGCGTCCGACGGTGAATATCGAAGGCTTGGTCGGCGGCTACACCGGGCCGGGTGGCAAAACTATTCTGCCGCATCGTGCCGTCGCCAAGCTCGATCTGCGTCTGGTGCCGGACATGAAAGCCGACGAAGCTCTGGCCGCACTCAAGGCGCACCTGGCCAAACGCGGCTTTGGCGACATCGAGGTGAACATGACGGGTGGCTACGACCCGAACAGCACTTCTGCAGATGCTCCGCTGATCCGCGCCCAGGTGGCGTTCTATCGCGGCCAGGGGATTGACCCGATAATTCTGCCGCGCAGTGCCGGATCGTGGCCGGGATACGTCTTCACCGGCGATCCACTGCACCTGCCCGCGGGACATTTTGGCATGGGGCATGGCAGCGGTGCGCATGCGCCCGATGAGTATTTCGTGATCGAATCGAAAAACCCGAAGGTGCAGGGAATCGACGGCGCAGTGCGCTCGCACGTCGAATATCTGTACCAAGTGGCGATGATTTAAGACAAACCCCCTAGGGGCGGACGCCCTTGTCCGCCCAGCCGAGCGAGGCTCAGCAGCCTGCCGTCATCGGCAAGAGCTGTGTGGAGACGGGTCTCCGACCCGTCCAGGCCGAGGGCAGCTCGGCAGGTATTTCCAAATAGCGTCTGAGAATTACCCCTTGCCGAACCTCCGCTCGGCCGGGCAGCCGAGGGGTGGCTGTCCCGGCCTGAGGCGTCCCCACACACGCGGGCGAGGGCGCCCGCGCCACACGAACCGCTTACTGCGACTCTTCAGGCACGACCGCCAGATTTAGCTTTTCAGTCCAGCGTAGCACTGTAAGCGAATTGCTGACTCCGACCCGAGCGTCGGTCAGTAAGCGATGCAAGTCGTCTACGCCAGCTACGGGCTTGCCATCGAGCGCAACGATCACGTCACCTTCCCGCAACCCGGCTTTTTGACCCGGACTGCCTGCGGTCACGGAAATCACGACTACACCCGTCTCCTGCGGCAAATTGTAGAAACGCACCAGCCGCCGATGCAGCGGCATGGTCTGGGCCTCGACGCCGATGTAGCTGCGCCGAATTCTGCCTTCCTGCAACAGACGACCGGCCACAAACTTGGCGGTATTGATTCCGATGGCGAAGCAGAGTCCCTGCGCGCCCATGATAGTCGCGGTGTTGACTCCGATCACTTGGCCATCAGACGTCACCAACGGGCCCCCGGAGTTGCCCGGGTTTAGCGAGGCGTCGGTCTGGATCACGTCATCGATCATTCGCCCGGAGTAGGAGCGCAAAGACCGTCCCAGAGCGCTCACCACGCCGGCCGTCACCGTGTACTGGAAGCCATAAGGGTTTCCAATCGCAATCGCCAGTTGTCCCACCCGCAGCTTCTGCGAATCGCCCAGAGGTGCGGCCACCAAGTGGGGTGCATCGTTGTCAGGTATATCCACACGCACAATAGCCAGGTCGGTTGCTGGATCGTCGCCGATCGTGTGCGCCGGAAAGCGCCGGCCGTCGGCGAATGAGACCTGAATCCTCGTGGCGTCGTGGACCACGTGGCTATTGGTGAGAATCAGGCCGTCGGGCGTGAACACAAAGCCCGAGCCTCCGCCTTGCCGCTCGAGGGGTTCGCCGGAGCGGCTTTTGCCTGACTGAGCCACGTCGATCTTGACCACGGACGGGCTGAGTTTCTCGGCGGCGCCCACGACCGCCTGCGAGTAGGCATCGAGCAGGGCGGATTCATTCCGCGGGCTAGGACCGGAAGTCTGGATTTCGGGCTCGGAATAATTCGCAACAGAAACGGGAACTACTTCTTGGTTCATGTCTGCTAGATGAAAGAAACAATGTTTGGGATTCAGTCACGTCCCTCAAACCCCTGTCATCCCGGAGGCAAAGGATCCCTACCAGCTTATCGACAGTATGACGCCTTGCTCTCGGCGGTAGTCGGGGAGAATTCCCTGAAACGATCGTGGAACAAATAGGGGTCCTTCGACTCCGTCAAGTCATTCGCACGCAAATGACTTGGCTCCGCTCAGGATGACAGGGTTACTGCTTCGGACGCAGCCGGGTGGCCGCAGTGGGAAGAATGCACGCGTTCGAAGCATCCGCCAGCGATTGCTGTAGGGCCACGCCCACAATGGCAAGTTCTTCCGGCTTCATCAGACGCTGCATGCCCTCGAACAACTCGCGCTCTTCCTTGCGAATGTGGGACGCCAGTTTCTCCACCAGGGCTTGTAAGCCGGCCACATGCAACTTGCGAGCGGCAGCGCGCGAAAAGAAATCACGCAGCAGAATGTGCCCGGTGAGAAGTTCCTGGACCAGAGGTTGCAACTCCGGAAATCGCGCAGCCACCGGAAACAACTCTTTTTCCTCGGCGGCAAAATGAAATGTGATCTCCTGTTCGAAGATCTGCTGAATCTCCGCCTGCCATGCTTCCAGATCGACCCCACCCGCCTGGAGGGCGCGGTCCAGGCGCACACACAGCGCCAGGCAGTGCTGGTGCTGGTGGGAAAGAGGAATCAGGTTCTTGTCTCGAAGCATGTTTAGCTATTGTCCGCGCAGCTCATCCGTAGCGCAACCAGAGCTGTGCCACGACTGGTAACGCTCGTCACATAGATGAGGGGAACTGGAGTGTGGATTCAGGCGCTGGCAGTTACAGCCTGAACCGCCGCATCCTTTACGGCCGGCCGCAGGGTCAGCCAGTCGGTGCGCACGCTGTCCCATTCCTGGATCAGAATTCCATAGGACTCGAAGAACTGGCGGATTTGTGGGCGCTCCCAGCCGACCGTTTCCTCGAGGATAGGCCCAAGGACCGCCAGGGCGTTGGTGCTCAGGACCGTCCTGCGGGCGATCTGAGAGATGTGCTTGGATTCCGATACCGCAATGGTGAATCCGTCACGCATTTTGACGTGCAGCATTACGTTGATGTCAGAGCTGCCGTCGCCGGTGTAGATGATGTGGTCCGGCCCAATCTGTAGCTCAGCCTGTAACTGGTCGAGCGCCGCCACTTTGCCATAGCCGGCCGTCGCTCGCACCAGGCTTTCGATCTCGCCCGCGGCGTTGTAGATGAACTCGGTTCCGTAAATGTGATCCTGCGGAACGATGCCCTCGAGCGCCGATTGAATGACCTCCACCGGCGACGCGGAGAGAACGTAGAAGTCGAAGTGATAGCCATCCACTCCGTTCTTGAGTACCTGATAGAGCAACTCGATGTTCTCCTTCAGGCGAATGGTCTTGCCCACTTTGTAAAGATGCTGCTTGCGCACTTTCTTGCGGAACTCGGGATCATGCAGCAGCAGATAAGACAACTCCGCTCCTTGCTGTACCAGGTTCAGCTTGGCCATACCCTGAGCCTTGCGCTCAAATTCCGCCGTCGGGATGCCCACCAGTTCGCTCAATACATACCCGGAATCGTCGAAAGTAAGGGTCTGGTCAAAATCGCTGGCAAAAAGATAACGCTTCAAAGGTTTGTCAGTCATAAAGATTAGATTCCCCGGAGGCCCCGAATGGCCCATAAATAACATCGATCGGAAGCATTACCAAAGTGATAACTGGGCGCGCCCCTAAGGGGAAGTTGTTGACGCTGTTGGCTCAGTCGCTGTCCTGAAACGACTTGGAGGGTTCCGCCCTGTGAGCGTCCATCCAGGCGTATTGCCGGAGCGAGCGCACCCATGCCTGTCGTGCCTTTACTAATCGGTTCGCAACATTGAGAATGGAAGTATCCCAAAAGGGCAACAGGAGCAGGTCCAACTATGGCAGCTACCGGGGAACTCATCCGTCTCATCAACTACGTCGACGACATCAACACCACGCTACGCCGGATCAGCGCCTCCATCCCACTGATGGAAGCCGATGAGCGCAAACGTCTCGCCGAGAATATTCGCTCCGCCAGCACCAACCTGAACTCTGTCCTGGGACAACTGGAAAAGGGACAGTAGTCGTGGGCGCAATACCGGGTGACGTGCGGACCATCGCCGTCATCGGAGCTGGCCCAGTGGGCCGAGGCATTGCCCAACTGGCGGCCTGGGGCGGCTACCGCACCATCCTGGAAGATCTGCTGCCGAACGCCCTGCGCCGGGCGGAGAGCGAGATTCGCATCCAGCTCGCCTTGGCGGTCGACTCAGGCGCGGTTGCCGCTGATGCCGCCAATGCCGCGTTCTCCCGCTTGGAATTTGCGGACAGTGTAGAAGACGCGGCCCGCCCAGCCGATCTGGTCATCGAGGCAGTCCCGGAAGAACTGGAATCGAAGATCGAGATCTTCACCCTGCTCGACAAGATCTGTCGTCCCGGTGCCATCCTGGCTTCCCATGTTTCCTCTCTTAGCATTACCGAGATTTCCCGCGTCACCTATCGCGCCCGGAATTGTTTGGGTATGCATTTTGCCGAACCGGTGGACCGCGAGAAAAGGCTGGAGATCATTCGCGGCCGCGAGACCGATGACGATACCCTCGCCGCCGCTGTGCAGGTGGGAAGGCGGATGGGGAAAGAGACAGTGGTGATCGAGGATGCTGCTTCCATCCCAACCTGAGACTCTGCCACTTGGCAGCTAATCATTGACAATATGGCAGATAGCCCGATACACTTGAAACATGGGGCACATAGGACTCGACCAGCCACACAGAGCTGCCCGGCCGGGTAATTCACGCCAGCCGCTCCGACACCGATTGCGCGGTAGCACTCTAGGGCTGACCGCGGCCAATCCCGCGGAGCTTGTTGAGCAGCTAGAGCGCGGCTTCTCTTTTAAGACCTTGCAGACGTTCGAATCTCGAAGCGGTCTTGCCTTGTCGAGGCTGGCGGCCACGATCGGAATTCCGGAGCGAACCCTGGCCCGACGCAGGGTTTCCCGCCGACTGACTCCAGATGAATCCGAGCGGCTACTCCGCATCTCCGCCATATTCGAAGACGCCTTAGGTTTGTTTGAAGGCGAGGTGGCGGCCGCAGTGAAGTGGCTAACCACTCCCCGGAAAGCGCTCGGCGATCGGGCTCCTCTCGCCTATGCCCGTACCGAGCCCGGGGCCCGTGAGGTCGAAAACCTGATCGGACGGCTGGAGCACGGAATCTTTTCGTGATGGTCACAGCCTGGCGAATCACCAAGCGAAAGCATGCCAGAAACGCCTTTACTGGGCAAGGCGCTCGCGAGTTTGGCGGGCGCTGGAACAATCCCGGAACCGCCATCGTCTATACCGCCCAGTCGCAATCGCTTGCCGCCCTGGAAATGTTGGTCCATCTTGATTCTTCGGAACTGCTGGAGAAATACGTCCTAATCGGAGTGGAGTTTGATCCGTCGCTGATCAGGCTAGTTGAGCTCTCGGCGCTGCCCAGGCACTGGACGTCGGATCCTCCACCGCCAGAAGTCCGGTCGGTCGGTGATGACTGGGTACTTGCCCGAAGTTCAGCCGTACTCCAGGTTCCGAGTACCCTAGTCCCGGGAGAAAACAATTTTCTACTGAATCCCGAACATCAGGACTTCGTCGGACTACGCTGCGGAAGACCCCTGGCTTTTCGCTTCGATCCTCGTTTGAAGAGGTAATGCGGCTTCTAGCTCCTGGCTCCTAGCTTCTGGCTCCTAGCCCGGTCCTGCGGGATTTAGGCTGGGACCAGGAGCTAGAAGCCCCAAACTATTTGTTAATATCCTCCTTCGCTTCCAGCCGTTTGGCGAATGCCTGTAACGGCTGCTTTTGCCCGTCGGGTGCGCCGGTGACGGCGGTGTTCATCTCCCTCGTCGCGTTTGCGAAGTCGCCCTGCGCGGAATACATGCGCGCCAAACCAACGTGCACGATCCACTGGTCAGGATTCTTCTTGGCGTTGTCGCGGAAGATGGCAAAGGCCTCGGTCTGCTTGCCATCACCTTGCAGCTGGCGCGCATAGGTGTGGAGCTGGATGGCATTGGCCATGGCTAGCGCCTTGTTTCGCGCCGTCGTGGCTTCGTCTTTGCGGTCCAAGGCGGCCAGCACTCGCGATTTGGTCATGATGTTGTCGTAACGCGCCTCACTCTGTATCGATCTGTCGGAATATTTCAGCGCCTCTTCGAGATCGATCTTCTCCTGCAGCAAGTAGTTGGCAGCATCGTCCCATCCATCCCACGCGTACTGCGCCAACCCGCGAAGCTGATTGTGCAGATTTTGCGCCACGATTTCGTGGGTGTTTACTCCGACCTTGAAAGGAACTACAACCTTCTCCCAGCGCAGCGTCACTACCGAAGCATCCGGACTCACGTCGTCAAAGTCGTAGGTGAGCGCTTCGTGAAACTCCGCCGTCTGCGGCTTTACCATGACCCGAAGCGCGTCTTCGGCCTGGTCATAGGTGAAGCTGCCCCAGGAGGTGGAATTCTTCGAGAAGATGACAGTCCACTCGCTTTCTCCCGGAATCATATGCAGGCCGTAGGTTCCCTTGGGCAGCGGCTTCCCCTCGATTGTGACCGGATCGGTGAACTCGATGGTCGTATTCTCATTGGCTCCGGCGCGCCACACCTGGCCATAAGGCACGAGGCCGCCCCACACCTTGCGCTTGTTGACCACCGGACGGTGATAGTTGATGGTGATATCGGTGATTCCAATTCGTTGCGTTAGCACCGCGTGCTGGCTGGGCCGCGGCAGATCCAGAAGGAACGACTGCGCATGAGCGAGCGAGCCCAGCAGCAGCAATCCTTCGATGGCAAACAGAACACGCACAAACAGTTTGAACACGGTGTAAATCCTCCCAATCCGAATTGCATTCTTGATGAAAATCACGTGGGCCGGCGAAGCGGAACGGTCGGTTAGACGCCACGTCTCCGACCTGGTTAGCATCCCTGCGATGAGCCCGCGGTACCGCCCAAAAATGGGGCTATCCTTTTACCTTGCAACACGGTCTAAACAGTGCCAACAGATTGCGGGAACTTGCTAGCGCCGTGCAGCGTAATAGGTATAGAGGTCGAGACAGTAGGCGTCCACTTGCGTCTCTCCAGGTTTTCCCGATTGCGCTTGAGACGATAAGCTTATGAACGTGCTACTCGAAATCGTTCGTCAGTCACTGGCCACACTGTGGGCCCACAAGCTGCGCTCGTTTCTGACTATGTTCGGCATCGCCTGGGGCGTGGGCTCCCTACTACTGCTGGTAGGTTTGGGGGAGGGCTTCCGCAGCGGGCAGGTGAGGAACCTGGCGACTCTCGGTCAGGACATCATGTTCATTTTTCCGGGGAGGATTCCGGCGGTTGCGGGGAGCCTACAATCCGGCCAGACTTACCACTTTACCTACGAAGATTACCTCGCCATCCGGAATGAAGCCCATACTCTGCGCTTCTTGTCTCCGGTGATCAACCGCGAGGATATTCGCGCGGTCAGCGACTACGGCTCGACGAATGGCCAGGTATTCGGAGTGACCCCGGAGTATAACCAGATCCGCAATGTGCCTCTGGGTACGGGCCGGTGGCTAAATGATGAGGACAACACCGAACACCGCCGGGTAGCAGTGGTCGGTTGGGAACTGCTGAAGAACGTTTTCCCCGGACGCCCCGCCGTGGGCGCGACCATGCTGCTGAATGGCATTCGTTTTGACGTGATCGGTGTGCTGGCAAAGGTTGGAAAAGACGGCAACAACGGCACCAATGCCCGCATCTTTGTTCCGGTCGAGACCATGCGCAATCTCTTTCCCCTGAAGCAGGAGAATTCCGAGAGTGCGCTTTCCTTCATTAACTACCGGCCGATGATCAAAGCTGAGCACATGCGCTCCAAAGAGGAAATTCATCAGATCATTGCCCGCCGCCACGGGTTCGATCCCAAGCTGGAAGATGCCTTTGACGACTGGGACACAATTGAGAACTCGCAACGCGTGGACAAGATCTTCGATGCCATGGATTATTTCCTCGGCGTAGTGGGATTGGTGACTCTGGCCCTGGGCGCGATTGGCATTGTCAACATCATGCTGGTCTCCGTAGCCGAGCGCACCCGCGAGATCGGCCTGCGCAAGGCATTGGGCGCAACTTACAAGAATATTTTGACCCAGTTTTTCGTTGAAGGTGCTTTTCTCACCGTCTTCAGTGGGGGAATCGGACTCTTGATCGCCACTGCGTTCGTGACCGCGCTGGCCCAACTGCCCGCCCCGCAGGGTTTTGACACGCCACGCATCGTACCGATGTCGGCTCTGGCGGCAATCCTGTCGCTGGCGGTTGCCGGCATCGTGGCGGGAATTTATCCGGCGCGGAAGGCGGCGCTGCTGGCTCCGGTCGAAGCCATGAGGCAGGAATAGCCGTGCTCCACGAGCTTGGAACCCAGGCCTATAGCGCCCTGCGCCATAACAAGCGACGCAGCATCCTCACCATGCTCGGTATGGCCTGGGGCATCGCCACGGTGGTGCTGCTTCTGGCGTACGGAGCGGGCTTCGAGCGCGGTTTGTGGGCGGCGTTCCGCTCCTTCGGCACCAATCTGGTCTTTGTCTTTCCCGGTCGCACCTCGCATCAGGCGGGTGGTACCAAGGCGGGCAGCGAAGTCCGTCTCACGGTCAAAGATCTGGACTACATCCGTGACGAAGTGCCTCTGCTCAAGCGGCTCTCGCCCGAGGTGTTCAAGCAATGCAGCGTGGCCTGGGGTACGCGCAGCGCCAGCCATGGGGTGAGTGGCGTCTACGCCAATTATGCCCGCATGCGCCGTATGGAATTTGCCGAAGGCGCTCCCTTCGGCGAAGCTGAGGACTTCACTCACGCGCGCGTGGCTTTCATCGGAGCCGACGCCAAGAAGAAGCTTTTTTCCGGTCAGAATGCGATCGGCGAGAACATTCGTGTGGACGGCATCTCATACCAGATCGTCGGCATCCTGAAACATGTCATCAACAACAGTGATGACAACCTGAACGAGCACATCTACGTGCCTTTCAGCGCCATGAGCGATCTCAAAGACACCTACTACCTGAATTCGATTGTCATGGAATACGAAGGCGACAATGCCAAGGTGGTCAAGGGGCTACGGCAATCGATGGCTTTCCATCACAACTTCGATCCTAAGGACGAGCGAGCGGTCTTTCTTTTCGACGTGTTTTCCGATTTGCTCGACTTGCGAGTGATCACCACAGGGATCAAGATTCTCCTCGGCTTCATCGGCCTGCTCACGCTGGGGATCGGTGGCGTCGGGCTGATGAACATCATGCTTGTTTCTGTAACCCAGCGAACACGCGAAATCGGCGTGGAGAAGGCCCTGGGCGCCCATCGCTGGCACATCCTGTTCCAGTTCCTGGCGGAAGCCATGGTCATTACCGCGCTGGGCGGACTACTGGGCGTGGCTTTCGCCTATCTGGTCTCCTGGTCCGTCCCCTCCCTGACCCTGTGGAGCGCATTCCAGGAAGGGGCAGATGAAGGCGACATTCACCTGACCATCGACGCTGCCACTCTCATTTGGTCCACCGGAATTCTCAGTTTCGTGGGCATCATCAGCGGCATGCTGCCCGCCATCAAAGCGGCAAAGCTTGACCCCATCGAAGCCCTGCGATACGAATAAACCTGAGAACTGAGATCCAGGAACTGGGATCTGGGAATCAAAAACCCCGGAGCCAGAAACGGCTGTGAGCCTGACCCCACGGCGGGCGAGGGCGCCCGCCCCACACGAACCGGGACACCGGTTAGAATCATTAGGTGACCGATGACCCGAACTCGCGGCTTGAACGTGTTCTGGCTCAACTAAGGCTCTACCAGCACCCGCTGCTGGATTTTTCCGCCCGCGCCAAGGGCGAGGCAGTGGAAGTCGTTATCGATTTCAAAAGCGCCCCGGTTCCGGTCCATACCTACTACTTCGAACTTCATCCCCGCGACCTCGATCATCCTCAATTCGAGTGGGAATTCCAGCGCCAGCTTTACGACTGTCTGCATGACTACATGGTCGAGATGTTCATCCGCACGCCCCAGGACCGGGCCGAGCGTCAACGGACCGGCTTGTGAGCCTGCGCCACATCATCGAACAAGAAATTGGTGAGCACGGGCCTATCCCGTTTTCGCGTTACATGGAGCTGTGCCTGTACCATCCCGAGCTGGGTTACTACTCGCGTAACGCCCAGCAGTTCGGGAAGGCGGGAGACTTTTATACCTCCAGCGACGTGCATGCTGTCTTCGGACGTCTGTTGGCGCGCCAGTTCCAGGAAATATGGCGGGCCCTCGGCTCGCCTGCGGAAATAGAGATTTTGGAACTCGGCCCCGGCCGCGGACTGTTTGCGCAGGACGTGCTCGCCTGGTCGGAGAAGAAGTTTCCCGAGTTCTTCCACGCCCTGCACTACTCGCTGGCGGAGAATTCTCCTGAGTTGCGGGACCGACTCAGGAGCGTGCTTGCAGGATTTTTGGAGAGTGGCAAAGCGTCCTCGGTTTCTGAGAATGCAGCAGAGAAACGTATCCACCAGAGGTTGAGACCGTGGTTTTCAGATACGTCAGGCGGCAGGTCTGAAGCCTTGCCCTCCCACAACCCTGTTTTCCCCCCGGAAGCTGCCGTTACTTTCTACGCCATGACTGACCAGACTCGCGAGGGAACGACTTCAGTCGTCCCAGCCAACGCCATGGACGATCGGGCTTTGGCCGCCGAGGTTCCGGTCATCGTTTTCGCCAACGAATTCTTCGACTCCCTTCCGGTTGAGATTCTGAGCCAACAGGGCGCGCTTCGCATTTCTACGAAAGACGGGCGATTCATCGAAACCTGGGCCCCGTCCTCGGCGGAAGAATTGGAATTCCTCTATCGCTACGGCGTCCATCCCGAAGCGGAAGAACGCATCGAGGTTCCCCTGCTCGCGAATCGCTATATGGCGCGGCTTGCCGCATCCGTGCGCACCGGTATCCTCATCGCGGTCGACTATGGCTACACGCGACCGGAACAGCTTGCCGGCCGCCACCGCGGAACTCTGATGGCATATCGTCAGCACTCTGCCACCCCCAATCCCTACGAGGCGCCGGGCGAGCAGGACCTCACGGCGCACGTTAACTTCACCGCGCTCTCCGCAGCAGCGGAACAAAATGGCATGCAAGTGCAACCTCTTCTCACCCAGTCACAATTCCTGATGGGGATCGGAGAGAGCAATCAATTTGCCGACGCCTTCGAAGACTGCCGCCTGCCCCAGGAGCGCGCCAAGGTCGCACTGCAGCTCAAGCACCTGGTTACTCCCGCCGGCATGGGCGAGAGTTTCCACGTTCTGGTGACGACGAAGGGCCTTGCGCCGTCCCAGGTTGAAGGATTGAGTGGATTATCGTTCGCCAAGAGCAGGCTGTGAGAATGGCATGAGCAGAAAGCCGCCCGCCAATAAGAATCTTTCATACGACAAACATGGTTCGAGTCGCTGTGTCTGGACATCTATGAACAGCCTGCGGGCATAATCCCGGCAGGAGTGGAGGAGATGAAAAATGGAAACTGAAGCTCGGCCTCCTTCCTGGAAAATCCTGCTGGCATTTTCCATCATTTATTTCGTTTGGGGATCGACGTTTCTGGCGATCCGAATCGGGGTGCATGAAGTTCCCCCGTTTCTGTTAGCGGCCGTGCGCTTTTTCACTGCTGGGCTGGTGCTGTACGCGTGGTTGCGGCTGAAGGGCACTCCGGCTCCCAGTCCGCGAGAGTGGGTCTCAGCTTCCATGCTCGGAGCGCTGATCTTCTTGCTCGACTACGGCTGTTTGTTTTGGGCCGAGCAGCGCGTACCTTCCGGAGTGACAGCGGTGGTACTGGCGACCATTCCTGTATTTATTGCGCTTCTGGAAATCACCCTTCTGCGTACGCAGAAGCTCACCGTCAGACTCGGAATGGCACTGGCCGTGGGCATTCTTGGAGTAGCGGTTCTGATGAACCGGTCTTTTTCTTTGGGCGAGGCTCCCATAGATCGCGCCGGCGCGCTGGCCTTGCTGGTTGCCTCCGCAACGTGGTCGATTGCGACGATCCTTACTCGCCGGGTTCCGCTTCCGGCCTCGAAGGCGATGAGTGCGGCTGCCCAGATGGTGACCGGAGGAGCGATGCTCTTCCTGCTGGCAGCAGTTTCACACGAGTTTGCGGGATTTCGTGTGCAAGCAGTCTCCCGAAACGCTTGGTTGGCCCTGATTTACCTGATCATTGCGGGTTCGATTGTGGGCTTCACAGCCTACGTCTGGCTGTTGCATTACGAGTCGCCGACGAAAGTGGGTACTTACGCTTACGTGAATCCAGTGGTCGCTGTGTGCCTGGGATATTTCTTCGGGGGAGAATCGATCGGTGCGCGGACGCTTCTGGGCACACTACTGGTTCTGGTGAGCGTGATCACGATTACTACGACGAAGAAGGTTGCGGCGAGCACCAGTGAGCAAGACTCCGAGCCGGTGGCGGAATTGAGGGCTGTAAAGGTCGACTAGCAATTTATCCCGGCAAGAGCTGTGTGGGGCTGGGTCTTTGACCCGGCCAGGCCAAGCGAAAGCTCGGCAGCCCTATCCGGGAACCGGCTGATGCGAAACGTCAAGCTACCCTCGACCTGGGCGGTCGGAGACCCGGCCCCCCACACGGCCCTCTATGGCCGCGTCATTTTTTCTGGCTTCATCAGCTGATCAAACTCCTCGCCCGTCAAATGACCAAGCTTCAACGCCGCCTCGCGCAGGCTAGTGTGTTCGACGTGAGCGGTGTGGGCGATCTTCGCCGCCTTGTCGTATCCAATCTTCGGAGTCAGCGCAGTCACCAGCATTAGTGAGTTCTTCAGGTGCGCACTCACCTTCGCGTGGTCCACTGCGATGCCCTTGAGCATGTACTCGACGTAGCCGTGACAGGCGTCGGTGATTAACCTGACGGAGTGCAGAAAGTTGTAAATTATCACGGGCTTGTAAACATTCAGCTGGAAATTACCCTGCGAGCCGGCGAACCCCACCGCAGCGGTGGCGCCGTGTACCTGTACGCAGACCATGGTCATGGCTTCGCACTGCGTGGGATTTACCTTGCCGGGCATGATTGAAGATCCAGGTTCGTTCTCCGGGATGATAAGTTCACCCAGGCCCGAACGCGGACCAGAAGCCAGCCAACGGATGTCGTTCGAAATCTTCATGAGCGACGCGGCCAGCGTTTCCATCGCGCCCTGGGCAAAGACGATTTCGTCGTGCGCCGAAAGCGCGGCGAACTTGTTGGGATGGGAACGAAAGGGAAGCCCCGTAAGCTCCGCAATCTTCTTCGCCGCGCGCTCGGCGAATTCCGGATGCGCGTTCAAACCCGTGCCCACCGCGGTTCCACCGATGGCCAGGTCGTAGAGTCCGTCGAGCGCAAGCTGAAGGCGTTTGATGTCGCGCTCCAGCAGGCTGGCCCAGCCACCGAATTCCTGCCCAAAGGTCAGGGGCACGGCATCCTGCAGATGGGTGCGTCCGATCTTTACCACATTGCTGAATTCCTTTGCTTTGGCCGCGATCGCGTCGTGCACGGTCTGGATCGCCGGAATCAGCGCGTTCTTTACCCGCTCCGCGGCTGCGATATGCATTGCGGTGGGGAAAGTATCGTTCGATGACTGCGACAGGTTGACGTCATCGTTGGGATGAATGGGCTTCTTCGATCCCATTTTGCCGCCCGCCAGCTCGATGGCGCGGTTGGCGATGACCTCGTTCACGTTCATGTTGGTCTGCGTGCCGCTGCCGGTCTGCCAGATACGCAGAGGAAACTGGTCGTCGAGTTTGCCGGCGATGACTTCGTCGGCCGCCTGCACGATCAGCTCGGCTTTATCGGCGGGAAGCTTTCCGAGATCCTGGTTCACCAGCGCGCAAGCCTTCTTGAGGATGCCAAAGGCGCGAATCAGCTCCGGCGGCATGGTGTCGCGGCCGATATTGAAATGCAGGAGTGAGCGCTGGGTCTGCGCTCCCCAGTAAGCGTGGGCCGGGACTTCGATTTGTCCCATGCTGTCGGATTCAATACGAGTCTTCGGTTTAGCGGGCGCTGGCATGTGGATTCGTGCCGATTAAGGCTACTGGAAATTATAGCGCGGACGAGTGGTTGCGATCGGAGATGAAACCTTTGCGTCCTTTGCGGTCAAGATCTTTAACCGCAAAGTTCGCAAAAGGAATCGTCCCCCCTGCTATTTCTTGCCAATTACCACATTGAAAAACGTTGGCGGCAAGGGATGATTTTCGATCGAACTGTAGCCCGTGTTCCGCAGCATGCGTTGATGTTCCGCAAAGGTGTAGGCGTCTCCGGCCGGAGTTCCGGCGAGCATGGTCAAGCTGAAATGCGCCTGTACAGGAGGAGATACGCGATCCTCATTCGGAACAAATTCCAGAATGACTGCGCGTCCACCGGGCTTGAGCGCCGCGTGTACTTTGGTCAAGAGCTTCTCGCAAGTGGGCACGTCGAAGTGATGGAGAAAATTTGTGATCATGACGAGGTCGAAGTCTTGGCCGTACTCCACATCAAAAGCGCTGCCGGGAATGGTGTGGTAACGCCCCGAGACACCTGTGGCTGTGGCATTTTCTAGAGCGACGGTGAGCACGTTCGGCCAATCGACAGCCCATACCTCGGCGTTGGGATTGTGTTTGGCAAGCGTGATCTCGAACAGGCCGTGGCCCACTGCGAGGCCAAGCACTTTCCATTTTTGTCCGTCGTCCGCCTTTAACAGTTTGGCGATCAAATCAGCCGGCATCTTCATCAGCGGCACCATGGCACGGGCAAAGTCCACCCACATGGGGTGTTCCGGCTTGGTGCTGTCGTGATCGATGACCGTACCGCCCTTGCGGACCGCGGCCGTCAGTTCGCGAAAGCCCTCCAGCGACTGAGGCGAAAGCAGGAACCGGATCGAGCCGCCAAGGTAGGCGGGTGATCGTTGATCGAGAAAAAGCGCTGAGTCCTGGGTGAGGCTGTAGCTCGTACCCTTCTTGTTGAGGAAACCCATGATGACCAGCGCATCGCAGAGAATGCGTATACCTCGTTCCGAGGCCCGGCAGCGTTGCGCGATGGTCGCCGCGGCCTGCTTCCCCTCGCCGATCGCAGTGAATAATTCAAGTTGAATGGCTGCTTTCAAGCCTTCCGTCTTATGAAAAGCAGTAACGGTTTCAAAAAAAAGCTGTGGAGAAGGCGGTGCGGAAACTTGCGCTTCGGGCATGGGTTGATCTCCTATATTCCGTTAGATTGTCGACTCGTTATTTTATAGCCAAGGGCTTTTCTTTGGCGGCGGGTACAGTTTTGCCTGAACGATTGCCGGAACAAGGTTGGCTTCAAAAGCGGCGGACAGGAGTGTCCGCCCCACACAACCGATCTTTCCCTGCATGCTAGAATCGTTAGCTCCCAAGGCCAGCCTACTGTTTCAGCTGAGACGATGATTTGGTGACCAAACAGATTTCCGGTCCGAGCCAACAAATTCCCGATACCCTTCCGCGTCCGCAGAGCAAGAGCGAGCCCGATACTTCTGCCGACGTTGTCGTAATCGGCGCCGGTCCTACCGGACTGGCCTGCGCCATCGAGGCCCAGCGGGCTGGCTTCAAGACCATAGCCATCGACAAGGGATGCGTAGTCAATTCGATCTACAACTATCCTGCCAACATGTCGTTCTTCACTACCCCCGAATTGCTGGAAATCGGCGATATTCCTTTCAGCACCGCCCGGCAGAAACCCACCCGGGAGGAGGCGCTCGAATACTACCGCAAGGTCACCGAGCACTATCATCTCGATGTCCGCCAGTACCAGTGGGTGAAGACGGTGACCGGGAGTGACAACGATTTTCAAATTACGGCGACCGATAGCCTCGGCAGGATCTATGACTATCGCACCCGTAAGCTGATTGTTTCGACGGGTTACTACGATTTGTCCAACCCGCTGAATATTCCCGGCGAAGACCTCTCCAAGGTCTTCCACTACTACCGCGAACCGCATCCGTTTTTTGACATGGATGTCGTGGTCATAGGGGGCAAAAACTCTGCCGCTATTTCCGCTCTTGACCTTTGGCGTCACGGGGCGCGCGTGACCCTGGTGCATCGCGGGTCAAAATTACATAACCACGTGAAGTATTGGATTTTGCCGGACATCGAGAACCGCATCAAGAACCGCGAAATTGCTGCCTACTTCGGCAGCACAGTCGTGGAAATTGGGGCCGACTACGTCAATCTTGATACTCCCGAAGGCCCCGTCCAAGTGAACAACGATTTTGTCTTCGCTATGACCGGCTACCATCCCGACTACGATTTCCTGCGTTCGATGGGCATCGAACTTTCTGCCGAACAGTGCCGTCCGGTATGCGATCCGCTGACCCTGGAGAGCAACGTGCCTGGGATCTACGTGGCGGGAGTGATCGTGGCCGGGTCAAGGACAAACGAGATATTCATCGAAAACGGAAGGTTTCACGGAAGGCAGATCGCCGCGCACTTGAAGCAGACTCTTTCCGGTACCTAGCATGTGTGTTCGGGGTGAAACTAGGCCAGCGTCACTAGCTCTTCTCCCAGCTGCTGGTTAATCAATCGTGCCACCAACACCTTGAGCTTCTCTCCGCTCTTGGACAAAACGAAATCCTGCTCCGGGTCCGACCAGTCCAGTTTGAAACTGGTGGCCAGGGCGGAAATCCAAATCTGCCGTACCGGAGCGTTGGGAGAGATGACGAATTTGCTGCGGTCCTCGAACGAAACGTGCAGCGCTCCGGACTGGTCTTCCACTTCGATGTCGGACGATTCCTCGGCCTCTATAAGCGCCTTCTTCAAGGATTCGAGCGCGGCATCGGCCCGCTTGCGAAAATCGTTTTCATCAAGCATGGGTAGATTATAGTCGCAGGAAGACCGTCGTCGGTCGTTGGCCCTCGGTCGTTGACCCCACGTCTCGGCCGTAGTTTCAGAATCGTGAGGCGTGGCTTCTGACGAACGACCAACGACCAAAGGCCAACAACCCAAAGCTATGGACCCGCAACCTGAGCGCGCATCCACGTCGATCTCTCTGTCCGCATATCTGCGGTTGGTGCGCCACAACCACAACTTCCGCAGGCTATGGCTGGCGCAGATTGTAAGCGAGCTTGGCGATTGGTTTTACACTCTGGCGATTTACAGTCTGCTGCTGCAACTGACTGGCCGGGCGAGCTCGGTGGCGCTGGCTCTGGTACTTCAGGTCCTTCCCCAGACTCTGATTGGCCCCGCTGCTGGCGTGATCAACGATCGCGTACGTCGCAAACGAGTGATGATCACTGCCGATCTGGTGCGCATGGTCATCGTCTTCGCCATGCTGCTGGTGCGTTCCCGCTCCACGGTGTGGCTGGTCTACCCTTTATTGCTGTTCGAGACTCTGATGGCCGCGTTTTTTGAGCCGGCCCGCACTGCGGTGCTGCCGAATATTACCGCCCGGGAAGACGTGCTCGTGGCCAACACGCTCTCATCCGCAACGTGGTCGGTAAATCTACTGATCGGCGCGTCCGTGGGGGGAGTTGTAGGCGCGTTGCTGGGACGCGATGCTGTTTTCATGCTCAATGCACTGTCATTCCTTATGTCGGCAGTCCTGATTGGCGGGATGAGTTTTGCGGAACCGCACGCCCAGGCGTCGGCCCCGCTGCGCTGGCGCGACGCGATCGACCTTTCGCCCGTTGTCGAGGGCATGCGCTATGTTCGCCGGGACCACCGACTATTAGCCGCAGTATTTGCCAAGGCCGGCGAGTTCATGATCGGACCCAGTTGGGTGCTCTTCACCGTCATGGGGCACGACTATTTTCACGTGCGCCTGCGCGGAGTCGATCCGCAGCGGGGCGCAATCCTGGGCATGAGCCTGCTGCTGGGGGCCCGTGGCATCGGCGCCATAGTTGGCCCGCTCTTTTCCGCCCGCTGGGCTGGACAATCGGATCAGCGGCTGCGGCTGGGCATTCTGTTCGGATATCTGACCATTGGCGTGGGATATTTTGGCTTGGGCATGTCGCCAAATGTGTGGGTGGCGTGCCTGTGGATCATCCTGGCCCACTGCGGAGGGTCTACGGTCTGGGTCTTTTCGACCACGTTGTTGCAGTTCAATACCGAAGACCGTTTCCGCGGCCGCGTGTTCTCGACCGACCTCGGTTTCTCAATGCTGACCATCGCCATCGGCGCCTACGTCTGCGGAATATTTCTTGATCGGGGAGTCTCCGCGCGGGTTGTGGCGTCAGCCACCGGCCTCATCATGATTTTTCCGGCGTTGCTATGGGCCTGGGCGATGAGATCGGGCAAACCGACTGCGGTCTCAGCCGAAGTCAGCTAGTGGCGGGAGCTGCAGCGGCGGGGCGGCAGTTCCCCCGTGGTCCGTGGTCATGCCGGCAAGAGCTGATCGATTTTCGCAGCCATGATGAAATCGCTGTGCGTAAGGCCATCGATCTTGTGGGTCCACATCGTGATTTCCGCCTTGCCCCACGCCAGCAGAATATCGGGATGATGTCCCTGGTGTTCCGCGATTTCTCCCACCCGGTTTACAAAGTCGAGCGCCTGCTTGAAATCGGGAAAAGCAAATGTCCGCGTGATGTGGTGTTCGTCGACCACTTTCCAGTCCGGAACCAGTTGCTGGATGCGTCGCAGTTCGACTCCCTTCATCGGCGGGACGCCTCCGCGACAGGGGACGCAGTTTTGGCTGGCAAGATCTTCGGCCATGATTCCTTCCTCTTCTTCTATTGCGGAGGCCGCATGTCCACCTGATTTACCGGACATTCCCGCACGCTCTGGGTGCAGCCTTGATACTGGAGGTCCTTATCCACGCAGACTTCCAGGCTTACCAACTCCCCGGCATGGCAGGAAACGCGGAACGCCTCCGGCGGAGCACGATTCGCATCGGCGAAGCTCTTTTCCAAATCCGACACGTTGAGCTGTTGCTGGTGGTTGGCCTTCTGATATTGCTCCGGCACATGCAAGTTCCGGAACGCCTGCTCTGCCTTGGCGAAATACTCATGGGCTGAAAGACCGCTACAGGTACCGTGCTGCTGCCATTCGTGTTGGATCAGCCCTCGGCTGGGCATGAAGTTAAGCATGTGGTCGACGGTTTCGGCTGCCACCGGAGAGGCGGTCGAGCACGACATGGGCGGCGCTCCGCTGTTGGCCTGCGGCCACAGTCCGTGCAACACGAACGCGGTGTGTCCGCCGATCCTGCACTCGCTGGAGTGGTCGTTGGGATGACCGGCACAGTAGTTGGGCGCCCAGGAAAGTGCCAGCAGGTAATAGTCGAAATTGCCTGTTGCTTTTTCGGAGTCGTTGTAGTGATGGTGATGCTTTGCCAAGGCGGAGGGAGTTAGGTAGAGAAGAGTGGAAAGCAAAGCCGATATGACCAAGCCTTTCATACGATTGGTCGGGAAGACGGATGCATTTCAGTGTCAAGGTTCGAGGCTCCCACCTTTGCACAAAAGACGCGCAAAGATGGGGCACCCATGGTTCGAGGACGCCAACTTTAGAACGGAATGTCTTCGTCGCTGATCGGCGACGAAGCCGCTGCCGGTTCAGCTTCTGGCACGCGCTGATCGAAGTTGTTTCCTCCGCTGGCGCCGCGCGAGCTGCTCGCGAAATCTCCGCCGCCCCCACCTTCCCCGCGCCCGCCCAGCAGAATCAGGTCGCTGGCCACTACTTCAGTCATGTATTTTTTCTGGTTGGTCTGCTTGTCGTCCCAGGAACGGGTTTGCAGACGGCCTTCGATATACACTTTGCCGCCCTTTTTCAGATACTCGCCGGCTATTTCAGCCAGACGCTGCCAAAGCACGACGTTGTGCCACTCGGTGCGGTCCTGCCACTCGCCGTTCTTGTCCTTGAAACGCTCATTGGTAGCGAGAGCAATCTTCGCCACCGGCGTGCCACTGGGAGTGAATTTTACCTCGGGGTCCTTGCCCAGATTGCCAATAAGGGTGACGCGGTTCAAACTTTTGCCTGCCATAAATGCTGCTCCTTCCGCCCCTTTTGTTTGGGTATTAAACCAGGGAGCCGGGAAAATAAAACGCAATTCGAGGGGCTGGAAGGCCACTATATCAGAATCCCGGCAAAGCGATGTGACGGATGAACAGGGCGGGCGTCGGGCGTCAGACCGCGTACCGCGGATCCTCCGCTTCAGGCAGAGGTCTGACAGTCCGAGGTCCGATGCCGCCTTGGGTTATAATGCTCCCGATGCCTGAAGAACCGCTCAGGGGAATCGTCGGAATGGTGCCCGACGAGTTCAAACACGAACCCAGGTCCAAGGGTCTGCTTACCGCGCGCAAGAAAAAACCCAAAGAGCTGGCGGTCATCACGGAATGCTGCACCGGCTGTGCCGGTTCACCCGCTTGCGTGGAATATTGTCCAGTGGAAGACTGCATGTTCTGGGTCCCGGACGAGGACAATTCCCCCTTCGGTCGCATCCAGGTCGACCCCATTCTCTGCATTGGCTGTAACAAGTGCACCAGCAAGGGCCCGGATGGCTCCTTCCTGGACGGTTGCCCCTGGGATGCCATTGTGATGGTAGACACAGCCGAAGTGGAAAAAGAAGTCGGGGTCATGCCGTTCTGAACACTGAGAACGGAGAACTAAGAACTGATAATTGAAGTTCCAGAAACACCCGCCACCAGGTGCAATTCCTGATCCGACCAAAGAATCGCAATCATTACTTCGCCCGTTCCCGTATCGCCTGCTCGGTCGCCACCGCCTGTTGACGCACATGATCGGGGATGTCCGGCAGCTCTCGTTCGTAAGGCCGGACCGCGGGAATGTCTTCGGGTTGGCCAATGAGATACAGAGCGCGCAGAGCCTCCCAGACCTGGTCAGTTCCCGGATCCAGCGCCGCGATTTCGTCTCCGGCGGCGACCGTCTGCCCGGGCTGTACTGACAATTCGCGCAGCCGGCCACTCACAGGCGATCGCACTTCTACATTTTGCCCGCCGGATTCAAGCTTCGCAATGATCCCGCCCTGATGAATAGGTGTGCCCAGCGTGCTGGAGTCGGTGATCTTTCCGGCCTGCGGAGCGGCGACTTTCGCCGACTGCAAGAGCGCGACAATATGCGGTCGGCCAGTAGCGTCGCCGAAGCGGACCAACGACAGCGCCGCATTGCCCCTTACCATCAGTGAAGAATCATCCAGCATTTTCAAGAGTGCTGCGTGAAATCCCGCGCTGGCTGCGTCTTTGCTGGTGACGTCCTGGCCCATGACCCAGGCATCGGTGTTGCGTACTTCCTCGATCGGGTAGGACGCCAGGCGAACCACATCCGGATACCAGCGGGTGGCACTCGGGTCATGGCGTGCCACGCGCTCGCCGATCTGCACCAGGGCATGCTGGATGTGACGCGGCTTCTTGTCATCCTGCACGTACTCGGCGAGTTGCTTGTCCGAAAGTTGACGCCCGAACCAGGTGTTCCACCAGAACAGAAATGGCATGAGAACGATCAGCCAGCCCGTGGCGAAAAAAAGCAGCCGGTTGCGAGTGGACATACGCGGCTTGACGGGGGGAGTGACGGCTTCTGGGTCTGGAGACGGGGTTTCCTGAGCAGAGTCTGGAAGTGCTGACATGCCTGAATCCACGAAAACTATATCAGAAGCGGGCAGCTGGCGAGGAGGCAACCGACTGCTCCTGGTCGTTGATGCTTTGCCTCGCGGCTGTGGAGCAAGCTTGTCCCGGACACTTAGGCCATCGTGCGGGAGTTTGCGTCACCGTGGAAGAGCGGCCCTTCAGGGCCACGTCGGGTTTGTGTAGCGCCGGCATCCTGCCGGGTGTCCCGGGGGTATCTTGCCCGCGGCGGTGGGCGGGACGCCCACCGGACGGCCGCCGAGATGGCCGCGCTACATAGATTTCATGCGGTGCTTCACGCCGTGCAAACGGGTTCGGCAGAGACCGCCACAGTGATCTAATCCACCACGTCTGCATCCAGAACGCGTTCCTGCTCCAGATAGTGCGATACGGCGTACTGCGCCAGCAACGGAGTTTCCAGCCGGATCTCCGCGCCTATCCACTCGCCTTTGGCATGCGGCAGGTTGGCGGCATGCTTGCAAATTCCGCTTGATCCGAATTTTGGACCGAAAACGGCGCTCTGGATTTCGTCAAACTGGCGCAGGTTCCGCCAGGCCTCGTCTCCTACGGTTCCGGAGACATCGATCTTGAGCTTCACAACTGTCATGAGGCGATTCCACCACGGAGGCACAGAGCCAGCGAGAATACCCTCTTGTTTTTCTCAGTGCCTCTGTGTCTCCCTGGTAAATCAGCTAAATCAAGCGGCAAACAGGTGATACAACATCACGTAAATCACAACCCCGGTCACAGACACATACAACCACAGCGGGAACGTCCAGCGCGCGATTTTACGATGTTTGTCGAAACGCTCTCGCAGCGCGCGGCTCAGCGTGATGATCACCAGGGGAACGATGGCGATTGCCAGTACGGTGTGTGAGATCAGAATGGTGAAATAGACCGGGCGCGACCAGCCTTGTCCCTGAAAGTGCACCGAGCCCACATGCCAGTGGTAATAGAGGTATGAAGTCAGAAACAGGGCGGAGGAAACGAGCGCGGTGATCATGACGGCTCGGTGTGCCGCCATGCGTCCGCGTTTGATGTAACTTCGTCCTAGCAGAAGCAGCACCGCGCTGCTGCCATTCAGCACGGCGTCAATGACTGGGTAGATGGCGTATTGTGCGGGGACTTGCATCAGGCAGCGGGTTTGGTAGAGCGGCGGCTCACCATGATAAATGAGAGGCCGAACATCAGTGCGGAGAACAGCACCAGCGTCGCCAGCGACGAGGCCAGAGGAAACTCCGGCAGGTTCCCAGGATACAGAATGTCGCGCAGTGCCTCAACGCCGTAAGTCAGGGGATTGATTCGTATCAGGAATCGAATCCAGCCCGAAGCGCCCGCCAGCGGAAACATCGCCCCTGACAGCAGCCACAGCGGTATCAGGAATAAATTAATGATGGCGTGAAAGGCCTGATTCGAATCCATGGACCAGGCGATGGTGAACCCCAGCGCGGTCAGTGCAAATGAGACCAGAAAGACGGTCAACACGACCAGCAGGAAACTCGCCAGGGTAAGATGCACCCCGACCAGCGGTGCGAACGCCAGAAAGATCAGGCCCTGGATCGCCGATAGCGTGGTTCCGCCCAGCACTTTGCCGAGCACAATCGCAGCGCGCGGCACCGGTGCCACCAGCACCGATAGCAGAAAGCCCTCTTTGCGGTCTTCAATCACCGACATCATGGTGAAGATCGAAGTAAACAGCACGATCATGATCAGCGCGCCCGGATAAAAGTAATCCAGGTAGTGTTGCTGCCCGGCCGCGCCCCCGGAACGAAACGAACTGCCAAAGCCCGAGCCGATCACCACCCAGAACAGCAACGGCGACGCAATGACTCCGACTACGCGAGCGCGCTGGCGATAGAAGCGGACCAATTCCCGCCACCACAGCGTAAATGCGGGCAGGAGGACGCCAGTGCGGGGAAGAGTATACGGCTGGAGCGTTGTACTCTGGGTCGCCACGTCAGCTCGATTTCTGCGCCTGCGGCGCCTTCTTCAGCGTAAACTTCTTGCGGGCTTCCAGAAATGCATTCAAAAAAAGTATGCCCGACAGCGCCAGCAAGATAATGCTCATGAAAAGGCCATCCACGGTAGTGATCATTCCGTTCTGAACGGTCCAGGCTATTCCTGCCAGCGGAACCAGTCCGAGGACAATCGAAAGCACAAGCATCATAGGTCAGCTCCTGGTAGCTCCGGCGTCTCGCCGGCTGTCCGGCGGGCGTCCCGCCCGCCGTTCGAACAAAGGCAATCTGTCGCGCGCAAAAACAAAGTTGCTGGGCCTACGCAGATGAGGGTGCGAGACGCCGCCTCGATAGCCGAAGGCCGCGGCTACGAAGGTCGTTCCGCATCTTCGGTCCAAAACTTGTGGCCCGTGCGATGGATGAAAACATCTTCCAGCGCCGGCTTGCTCACGGAAATGGATTCAATCTCACCGGGAAAAGCCTCGACCACATCGGTGATGAAGCGATGGCCATTTTCCCGCTCCAGCCGGACCTGTCCCCCAAGGACTTTGGCATCTACGTTGAAACGAACCCGGATGCGCTCCGCCATGGATTCCGCATCCCGGGCATCGAGCAGAATTACGTCGCCGCCAATTTCACGTTTCAGCTCGGTGGGAGGTCCAAGCGCCACCAGCTTCCCCTCATTGAGGATGGCCAGACGATCGCAACGCTCCGCCTCTTCCATAAGGTGCGTGGTTACGATCACCGTGACTTTTTCCTCGTCCCGCAGAATCTGGAGATACTGCCACAAGTCGCGGCGCGCCCCCGGATCAAGCCCAGTGGTCGGTTCGTCGAGCAGCAGCACTGCGGGATGGTGAAGCAGTCCCTTGGCCAATTCCAGCCGGCGTTGCATCCCGCCGGAAAAAGTTTCTGCCTTTTCCTTGGCGCGGTCCGACAGCCCGACCCTGGCCAGCATTTCCGTAATGCGAGATTTCAGCGCCGTGCCGCGCAATCCGTAGAGATGACCTTGGTGCCAGAGATTTTCCGCCGCGGTCAATTTCAGATCAATACTCTGGGCCTGGAACACGACCCCGATCTGACGGCGCAATTGGTTCGGCTCTTTCGCCGCGTCGAATCCCATAATCACCGCGCGTCCGCCTCCTGCGACCATAAGAGTCGACAAGATGCGGAACATTGTAGTCTTGCCGCTGCCGTTGGGACCCAGCAGTCCGAACAATTCAGCGTGGCGGACGTCGAACGAGACACCGTTCAGGGCGGTGCGGCCGTCATAGCGGTGGACCAGATCCTGGACAGAGATCACAGCTGGAGATGCGGGCGTGGCGCTGTTTTGCGGGTCGAGCGCGACGTAATCGGGGGCTTTGGAGACCACAGGGTATTTTATCCGGAACCGTGGAGCTGTGCTTGGTTGGATGCTCCTCCCGGGCCGCGGATGGCCCTGAGGCTATGACTTGGTGTTGAGCATCATCAGCGCGAACAGCAGCGGCAGATACAACACCGTTGCCTGCAACAGTTGCCGTGCCCGCTGTTTGGATCTCGCCGTATTGGACGCCACTTTCAAAGATGCCAGCCGCCAGCCGAAATAAAGAAGCGCAATTCCCAGCACCAGGGCCCCGGCCAGGTACAGTTTTCCCGACATCCCGAGAAAAGCGGGCAGCAGGCTTATCGGAATCAGTGCCAGCGAGTAAAGCAAGATCTGTCTGCCCGTGGACTTGCCGTCCGGTTCCACTACCGGCAGCATGCGAATTCCACCATCGTCGTAATCCTGGCGATAGAGCCATGCGATGGAATAAAAGTGAGGGAACTGCCAGAAGAAGACGATGGCAAACATCACCAGGGCCCCCCACTCCAGCCGGCCGCGTGCGGCGGTCCATCCCAACACACCCGGCATCGCTCCTGGGAAGGCACCGACGAAAGTGCAAATTGGGTGGATCTTCTTCAGCGGCGTGTACGCCCCTAGATATACGGCAGAAGTAGCCAGGGCCAGCCATGCAGTCAGCGGATTCAGCGCGAGACTGAGGTAGAGTGCGCCGCCGAGCGTCATCACAACACCGACCAGAGTGGCGTGTACGAAGCCGAAGCGTCCGGCCGGGATGGGGCGCTGCGCGGTGCGGCGCATGCGGCCGTCGGTGTCCCACTCCATCACTTCATTGAGGGCGGCAGCTCCGCCTGAAACCAGGCCAATCCCCAGCAGAGTGTGAAACAAAGACCAGGAAAGGGAAGAGACGCCCGACTTGAGGGCGCCGAAATAGTATCCGCACCACGCCGTCATGATAATCAGGCTGGTGACGCGCAGCTTGGCCAGTTCGGCATAGTCGCGCGCGAGGGTCAGAGCGCCGCTGCGCGGGACTACCAGAGGTTGTGTTGCCGTACTCATGCCACCACCGGTTTCCGTTCTCGACTGGGAATATGTTCTCTGACCGCTACAGGGCTATGCCGCCACACCTGCACCGCCAGCACCGCGGTTGTAGCCAGCAACAACGCTCCCACTGCAACATGCGCCACGGTGGAGACTACCATGGGAAGTTCGGGCTGGACGGCATCGTGCCCCCAGGCCACCCGCGTAAGAAACGCAACAAAACCCAGGCACAGTTGAGCGATCATTAACGCGAGCATAGTTATAGCAGGCCGCCTTACCGAGTCAATCGCGGAATATCGCGACAACGCGCGGATCGAAGTCCAGGCCAGCACGATGGCTACGATGGCCGCATTCACCACATGTGGCCACCAGCTCAAGCCATGATGGCGAAACATCGCGCCCAGAATCAACTGGACATACAGGACAAGAATCGAAAGCAGGGTCAGGGTAACAAGACTCGGGCGGCGTTCGTCGCTCTCAATTTGCGGGATTTCTTCCGTCCAAGTTCTGCCAGTGAAGACTGCGATCAGAACAACTACACAGAAAAATGTCTGCGCCAACGCCGCGTGTGCGGATGAGATTGCCGGCGGCAGGTAGAAGAGCACCGTCAGCCCGCCCAGGATCCCCTGTGCGATGACCAAACCCAACGCAGTCACACCGAGATACTTCATCCAGCGGCGAGGGTCGGCGCGCCAGGTCCAAACTGCGAGGATAATGCTGAGAAATCCGACAAACTGGGCAATCATTCGGTGGATGTGCTCGAACTTCACGCCACCGACCAGGTGCGGGATCTTGTAGAGCGAACCGAACGAGGTAGGCCAATCAGGGACCGACAGGCCAGCATCGTTGCTGGTAACGAGCGCCCCGGCAATGATCAGCAGAAAAGTCACGGACGCCGCAAAAACGGCAAATCTGTGATGGGCCCGGTTGTACGGTATGGCACTGGCCTTCAGAAGTGCTCCTAGGAGATTGTGTAGCGCCGGCATCTTGCCGGCCGTCCCGGGGCATGTTGCCCGCGGCGGTGGGCGGGGACGCCCACCGGACAGCCCCGAGATGGCGGCGCTACTTTTTGTCACCGACTTATTCGGCTTTGAAACCCTGGTCGACCGTCTTGCTGTCTTTGGCGGCCAGCGTGACTTTTTGTGTCTGCTCGCCCAGCTTTTCCTGGACGAAAGCCAGCGTGTAATCTCCCGGCGGCAGCCCCTTGATCTCGTACTTGCCATCTGCGCCTGTGACGGCGAAGAACGGGGTCTTGACCACGTTCACATACATCTTCATCCAGGGATGCTGATTGCACTTCACAGGCAGCATGATTTCTTCGCGGGCGAAGCTCTTCTCAATTGGCGCTGCCTTGGGGGGCTGCGACTCGTTCCACTCGCGGTTGTCTTTCGGCGTGGGATGAATATTGTGAGTGGTTTCGTCGTCGTTGCGGATCTCGATATTCTGACCCGTCATCACGGCTAATACGTGGGGATGGTACTGGCAACCCTTCTGGTCAATCGTAGTCGCGTCTTTGGGGACGTCGAAGGTGCGATCGCCCAAACCTTCTTTCACGTAGACGAAAACGTTGGCCAGCTTGCCGTCATTGGCCACGATGGTCTCGGCCATATTGCTGCCCTTGCAGGCCGCGTCCTGGCTCATGTCAATTTTCTGCCCCTTAGCGGCGGCGCCGGCAAAGGTCACAGTGCCACTCACGCTGGCCGCGGTCGCGGGATCAATTGGCGCCGAGGCTGGCGCCGGTTTTACTTCCGAGCTCGGCGAAGTGCCTTGCTCTTCATTGGTGTTTTCCTTCTTGCTACAGCCCGCCAGTACTCCCAGCAGGCAGAGCACGCACATTGCCGCCCATATTTTCTTATTCATTATGTCGCCCTTTCGTCAGATGTAAGTCTCAGAACGTCGTTGGTCGTTGGCCTTTGGTCGTTGGCTAAAATCAACGTCTGTGGCGAGAGGCCAACGACCAACGGCCAAGGACCAAGGACGCAGTTCCAAAGCACAACATTCTACCGCGAACCACCGCTGCTTGCCGCCCCGGTCTGACCGGCAGCCTGTTTCTGCTTATTCCGTGGCTGTACCGAAGCCTGGCTGCGTCCCATGGAGGCCGCTACCCGCCGCTGTTCCTCGGCCGTCAGCTGGAATATGTAATCCACCAGCAGCTTGCTCTGGTCTTTCTCATAGCCCAGGAACGAAGGCGGAGTCGGACCGGAGAACACCCAGTGGTTGTTTTCCCGTTTGAACAACCCCGAAGGCATGGCCGTTCCCGGACTGATCGCCTGGGGATCAAGGATCCAGCGCTCGGCCCAATCCGGCTTCAAACGCTCGCGGGCCAGCAGGAAGTTGGGTGCGGTGGCGATCTTGTCATGCTGCGGATCGCCGGTTGCGTGGCACTTCAGGCAAGGCGCGGCCGTGCTCGAGAACAAGCTTCGCGCCATGTCGTTTTCCTTCGTGGTCAACACCGGCACCTGCTCCGGAATGTAAGGCATCGGCTGTTGCGACAGCGCCTGGAAGAAGCGCACCAGCTTGCGAAGTTCATTATCGGAGAACGAGAAGGTTGGCATGCGCACTTGCAGGTAAGGCCGCACGCCGTTCCGGTTCGTGTCTGTCGTGCTTAGCGACGGATTCGACAGGAATTTCCGCAGCCACTCGGGATCGACGCGCGCCCCCTCGGTCAGAAGCTTCGGAGGCAACTGCTCCTGCGCATCCTGATAGCGCTTCATCCCCATGAGGATCGTGGTCTGCTCCGGCGTGAGCTGATGGCAGCCCATGCAGTTGTACTTCTCGACCACCCACCAGCCTTCTTGAATATCACGCCGGGCGTCGCCGGGCTTGTACTGATAGCCCGGGGGCAGGGAACTCTCCTCGCTGCCCAGCAGGAAAGTAGTCAGGTCCTGAATTTCCAGCTTGGAAAGATGGAGATTAGGCATGCGGAGTACTTCCGTCTCCGACTTGACCTTGTCCTTGTCGTAGACATTCGGCTGCGCCAGTTTGTGCTCGAAGAATCCCTTGTGGTCGTACCACGGATCCTTGGCCGGTCCCTCGGGCAACCGCGCCAGGTCTTCCGGATCGGTGATGGGCTCGGACTTCTTGCCGCCGCGCTGCGAGATTTCCGTAAACAGAGCGAAATCGAGGCGCTCGATCGGCTTGCTGCCCTCGTACGTGAGCTCCGTGCCGATGCGGCCTTCATCCTCGAAGCCTGAAATCTCATGGCATCCGGCGCAGCCGTAGTGACGAATCCACTTCTTGCCCTCTTCCTTCAGCTCAGGATCGTTCATGTAGGGAGCCGCGGCATACGCCGTAGGCTCGTCTTTCTTCTGACTCACGAGGTAGGTGGCGATGTCCTGCGCATCTTCCGGAGACAAACGCAGGCTGGGCATCACGGTCATGTTCTGCACTTGCAGTTCGTGGCCGTCGTTGGGGCACTGACTGTGCTGCAAATCAAACTGGTAAGGCAAGCCTTTCTTGGCGTAGTCCTCGGGTCCGATATCCTTCTTCTCGTACGGACAATAAGGCCGCGTGCGCTCCCGCGCGTTGTGAATCCAGCGGACCAAGTATTCGTAATTCGCTTTCTCGCCTTCGCGCGTCAGATTCGCGGCGAACGTGCCGCCTTGCAACTGATCGCCTTCGCCGATGGAGTGGCAGGCCAGGCAGCCGCGAGTCTCAAACAATTGCTTGCCATGCTCAGCATTGCCCGACTTTTGTTTGGGCAGAGGATCAGTAAATCCCGATTGCCAGAGATACGCCGAGATCGTCTGAATCTGATGATCGGTCAGGCGGAAATTCGGCATCTTGGTCGTCGGCCGGAAGTCAGTCGGCTTCTTCAGCCACACCGGAATCCAGTTCTGGTTCAATTTGAGCCGGACGTCTTTCAGGTTTGGCCCGATTTTCTTCACATCCTGCATCAGGTTGTGGGTCTGAAAATCAAGCTGCTGAATGCTACCGTCGATTTTGCTGTTGGCCACTCGGAGAGCGACCGCCCGCTGGTTCAGACGGTTGGCTTCGTCGTTGCTCGATGCGGCATCGGCTTGCTTCATCAGGTCGGCCGAAATCTTGGCGTTGTCGATCTTCTGCTGCTCCAACAACTTCATTTGCTGCGCAATCGACGTCAGCTCTTCCGGTTCCTTGTCGTAGCCTTCGTAGCGATGGCAGCCCATGCATCCGCGCTGGCGGTAGAGGAATTTTCCGTCGGAGATATGCTCGCCCACTGAACCAACCATCAAATGCATATCGGCGGCGTGGCACGTCTGACACCCGGCTTCGGCATTCTGCTTCGGAAACAGCGGCCACAGCCAGTGCTCGTAGTTGCCGTGCGCCTTTTCGACGCTGGTGGTCGCCCGCCCGTTGCCCTGATGGCAGGGGGAGCAGCCAAATTTATCGGGATCATGCGTGCTCAGCAGTTCCGGGTCGGGATGGCTGGTGAAAGCCCGGGCATACTCATCCGGATGCTTCTCGCCCTTGCCAGTCATGACCGCAGCAGAGATCCGAAGCGGCTCGCGGGCGTTCATGTGGCAGGACTCGCAGCGGTCCACGATATTGGCATCCGCAACGTTGATTTGAACGATCTTGGCGTCCCACTCTTCGGTCTTCTTCCTCAGACCGTCAATCTGGGAGGGTGTGAGGTCCACCATGTGGTCTGAAACAAAAGAGGACATCTTGTTGCTGGCCTCGGTCACCGGCTTCAGCACGTCACCGAGTTCCGCGCTCAGCTTGGTCCGCTGGTCCTTGAGCGAGTTGTAAGTCTCTTCCAGTTCGTGAAAGTTGAATTGCTGCTTGTGACCGTCGGGAAACTCGACCGTCGCCTTTTCCTTCTTGTACTCGTCAATGTCCTGCTGCTTGCTCTTCTTGCTCGATGCGCTGGTTCCGGTTTCGAGCTCGTAGGTGAGTGCGTTCACGTAAGCCCTGCGATCGGTGAAGACGTTCTGCACCGCCAGGATCTTCGCGCTTAAATCTGTAATCTGTTTTTGCAGTTCGTCACGCCGGGGTCGGGCGGTCTCGTTAGCGTCCTTGTAGGCCTGCTCCAGTTGCTGGTACTGCGACTCCTGCTCTACTTGCTTCACCGACTGCGACGACTTCGACTTCGCACTATTCAGGAAAGCGCTGTATCGCTCTTGCCACACGTGCTGAAAGGCCTTCCAGGGGCGCTGCGCAAAGGACTCATCCCACAGGGCCCAAAACAGCGTCACCATGAGGATCAACATGGAAATGACGTAGTAGGCCGCGTAAGACTTGCTTACAATCGGGTCCTTCTCGGGGACAGATGGCACTCAGCTCCTCCAGGATCAGGCGTTGGTCCTTGGCCGTTGGTCGTTGGCTTACACCGGAATCCGTTGGCTTGGCCAACGACTAAGGACCAACGACTGGTTCTACACGTTAAACCACGGCGTTATCCACACATACTTGATATGCCACGCCAGCCTAAGCAGCATCTTTGCCGGCAGGGCCACCATGCTGAGCACAAAGAACATCATGATGGAATACTGCAGCAAGCTCATGCGCTTGTAATCTTTCGGGTTGTAACGGCGGAAAAGGGCGTGCATGATGAACCCACCCACCGCATAGAAACCGACAACCACAATGCCGCCGAAAATCGCTTTGGCCAGGTTTGAGGTAATTCCAAACAAGTCCGGCAGATCGCGGTTCACTTCATAGATGAGACGATTGTGGTCCCACGTCTGTCCAGGCCAGAACCACTGCCATCCTGGGCCGCGGATGAACGTCCCGATAATGATCATCGCGATCCACAGGATGATGAAGCCGAACAGAAATGTGCTGATGGAAAATTTGCGCTGCTTCCAGGTGTAGTAACCGCTGCCCAGCGGGTTGGTGTCGATGTAAGGAATCACCATCAGACCGACGATGATCAACGTGGGCATGACCACGCCCGCAATCCACGGATCGAAGTACACCAGCATTTCCTGCAGTCCCAGGAAGTACCAGGGCGCCTTCGCCGGATTCATAGTCAGATTGGGATTCGCCGGCTCTTCCAGTGGGGCGTTCAAAGTGATCGACCACACCATCAGAATGATGGTGACGATCATAGCGGCGAGAAACTCTATGCGCAGCAGAAAGGGCCAGACATGGATCTCTTTCTGCCACCCCGGCCGGAAGGGCCAACTCTTGCGATGATGGGTCTTTGCCATCGCCGGATTGGTTTCCAGTTGGCCGATCAGTTCATCGTTGGCCTTCGCCTGCTTCCACGCCAGATAAATGTAGAAAACGAGCAGAGGAATCAGCCCCACGATGGGTACATTGTCAGGCGCCGAACATATCTCCCAAAGTTGCCGCCAATCCATAGTTGCTCCGAACTTGTAGCGCCGCTGTCCCGGCGGCTGTCCGGTGGGCGGTCCGCCCCCGAGCCAGCCGGCAAGAGGCCGGCGCTACCGAGAATCCGCCGCCTCTACTTCTTCGGTTCCTTTACCTCCGACGCCAGCACGACTGCTGCGGGTCCCGAGATGCCGCCGTCTTTACGTACTCGCCAGAAGTGCACAATCATCAGCACCGAAGCCACAATCGGAATCCCGATGCAATGCCAGATGTAGGAACGCAGCAATGCGTTCGCGTCCACGATCGAACCGCCGAGCAATCCGAAGCGTACGTCGTTATAGGGAGTCATTCCCAACATGTGACCGAACGGACCTTCGTTGCCCAGGCCCGGCGTCGCGCGCGCCATGTTCGTCCCCACCGTCACCGCCCAGAATCCCAGTTGATCGTCGGGCAGCAGGTATCCGGTGAACGAAAGCAGCAAAGTGAACACCAGGAGCAGCACCCCGATATTCCAGTTGAACTCGCGCGGCTTCTTATACGAGCCCGTAAGAAAGACGCGGAACATATGCAGCCAGACTGCGATCACCATCAAGTGCGCCGCCCAGCGATGCATGTTGCGCAACAGCTTGCCGAAGGGCACATCGTGCTCTAGATAAAGAACGTCGCGGAAGGCCTGCACCTTGCTAGGGTGGTAGTAAAACATCAGCATCACGCCGGTGAGAGTGAGCACAATAAAGAGGTAGAACGTGATCCCGCCCATGCCCCACGTATAGCTGTAACGCACCGCGTCGCGGTTGATCTTGGCCGGATGCAGATGCAGAAACACGTTGGACAGCACGCCCAGCGCTCGATTGCGCGGCGTGTCGTCATGCTTGTGGCGGAAGATCGAGGTATAGACTTGGGTCTTGGTCGGATCTTTCAGACCCTCGATCTGCTCCTTGGCCTTCGCCGGCACGTCGGTCTTGAGCGCCTGAACATCTTCCTTGACGCCAGCCTTCACCCGTTCCAGCAGGCCAACCCGTTTCCCGTTGTTCCCGTTCCCATTCTCTTCAGGCATTTAAACCTCTTCCGATCTTGTGTGTGGCGGGGTCTTCGACCCGGCCAGGTCGAGCGAAGCTCGACAGAATTCTAAGTCGGCAAATACGCCCCCGGATCGTTGAACGCGCTGGGCTGTCCTTTTGGCCATTGGTAAAGCTTGGATACATCCACCAGAATCTGGCCGTCGGGAGCGATCTGCACATTGGCCCGGTCCATAGGACGCGGCGCCGGTCCCTCGAAGTTGACGCCTTCGCTGTCGTAACCACTGCCATGGCATGGACATTTGAACTTGTTCTCCGCCGGCTTCCAGTCGGGAGTGCAGCCCAGGTGAGTGCAGCGAGCGTAAATCACGAAAATCCGGTCCGGCGTGCGGTCCACCCAAATGCGATATTTCTGCTGAAACTTGGTATCCACGCCCAACCCGAAATCGGCGGGATATCCAATCTTGAACGAAGTGGCCGGTTCAAAAAGAGTGCGGGGGAGGAAAAATCGGAAGAAGGCGATGAACCACGCGGTCATGAACGCGGCGAACGCGGCCCAGGCAAATCGCCGGCGTCCTTGGCTGATCTCGCTATCGTCGGGTCCGACAGAGGCCACGCCGGCCGACGCGGCCGCTCTGGAGGTTCCCACCGCAGGCGTGCCAACGTAGGTGTTCGACTCGCCGCCACGCGCAACTGTTGCCGCAGCCGAGGGGGGGCCGGCGGCCGGACGAGCTGCCGCCGCCGCAGGCTTGGCTAACGCCGCTGCAACTGGAGCCGCCGCTGCGGGCGCTTCCGCAGGTTCTCCCAGCAGCGCGGCAACTTCCGAATCGGTCAGCACGGGCAAGCCCTTGCGGCCACGGCGTGCCTGTTCAGCGGCGATCGTGGATTTGCTCCATTTCTTTCCTTCTGCAACCCACATGGCAACTTCCGCGCTGATCGGCCCGCTCGGCGCTTTCGCCCCGGGCGCAGCTGCAGTTGGTGTCGGAGCAGCGGTTGCTACAGCGGGCACGCTTGCCTCCACCGGTTCGCCCAGCAGGGCAGACATTTCCGCATTGTTCAGCGGAGGCAAACCTTTGCGGCCACGGCGCGCTTGTTCGGCGGCAATGGTGGACTTGCTCCACTTGTTCCCCTGCGCGATCCATTTGGCAACTTCCTCGCTGATGGCTCCCGCCGCCGCTGCGGGAGGTGCGGCAGCCGGTGCCGCTGCAACTGGGCTTGCGATAGGGGTGGCGGGCGCGCTCGCAGCAGGCGGTGCAACGCCGCCAACTTCCCACGGCATAGGCTGACCAGCCTTGAGCGCCTCGATGTCGGCGTCAGTCAGCAACTGCAGTCCCTTGCGCTGACGATAGGCTTGCTCCATGCCGATCACGGAGTTGTTGAGTGCTGGTCGTGGCAAGGGCGGTAGATGCCCGAGAATTCCCGTCTTGGACTCGTCTGCCATCCGCTCCTTCACTCCTTGATGATCACGACCTGGTGATCACAATCCTGGTGAGCCGAACCCGATGACTCTTAAGAACTCGCTCTGAGCTTCGCTCCGCAGGGCGGGTGAGGACACCTGCCCCTACGCGGTCATAATTCAGTCCGCCGCGACCAGCCGCTCCGCATCACGAGCCTGATCTGAAGCGGCGCCAATCGCATTCGCCACCAAATCTGCCAAAGCCGCAACGAACGTCGGCGAATCGTTCAGCCCCGAGGTCATCTCGAACTGCTGAATCCCGAGCTCCGCCGCTTCCTCGCGTGCTTCATGGTCAATTTCGCCCAGCGTCTCCACGTGATCGGAGACAAATGCGATGGGCACGACACAAACCTCACGAATCTTCTCCGATGCCAAATCGCGGATGGTGTGGTGCAGCGACGGTTGCAGCCACTTGCTGGCGCCCACCTTGCTTTGGTAACAGAGCCGGTGGCGATAGGGCCACCCGCCGCGCTGCATCACCAGTTCGACCGTCTCTTCAATCTGCCGCTGGTAGGGATCGCCCTTTTCGATGACAGACACCGGCACGCTATGGGCGCTGAAAACGATCTCGGGGCGACCGGATTCAGGAAACTGGGCCAGGGTTTCATCGATCTTCTCAACCAGCGCGTCCAGATAGAGCGGGTGACGATAAAACGGCTCGATCGCCTGCGCTGGGATCTCTTCACGAAAGCAGCGGCGCCATTCGTTGAGGCTGCTCCCGGTGGTAGTGCGAGAATATTGCGGATAAAGAGGCAGGAGGACGACTTCGTTGCATTCGGCCGCCCGCACTTGCTCGACGGCCTCAGCCGTGAACGGATGCCAGTAGCGCATGGCCACGAAGCAATGAGCGTCAATGCCGTTACCCCGGAGCCGTGTCTGCAGGGCACCGGCCTGCTGTTCGGTGAACCGCCGTATGGGAGACGCCCCGCCGATCGCCGAATAGTGGTGCAGTACTTTCTTGGCCCGTGTGGTCGAAATCAGCTTGGCCAGGGGCTTGCGTCCAATGCGTGCGAAAGGGAAATCAATGATATCGGGGTCGCAAAAAAGATTAAAAAGGAAGGGTTCAATCGCTTGCGGCGTGTCAGGGCCGCCGAGCTGAAAGAGAACTACTCCTAGCCGCCGTCTTGGGTTAGCCATCCCCCGGGGTTTCCTTGAAGAAGGAGGATGTTACTCAAAATCTGTAGGCCGCGTCAACGAAGAGTTGCAGCTGGTAGTGGTGTAATTTGAAAACCCTCAAAGAATTGTCATTCCGACGCGCGGCAGCGTCGCGCGAGGAATCTGCTGCTTTGCTGCCGGTAGCAAGCAGATTCCTCGCCGATAGAGCTGCCTTCGGAATGACAAGGGGTGGGCTTGTTTTTGTGCAAACTGCACCGCGACCTGCAGTAGGGTTCGAGTGAACCCTCGAAGAAGAGGAAGCTTTCCCAACACAGAATTACGCGTGAGAGGATTCGGCCTGGGCGGGAACGTCCGTACTCGTTTCCATGAACTGAATAATGGCGTCGGCAAACTCCGAGGTCCCGGCGTTTCCGCCAACGTCGCGAGTGAGTTTGTCTTTGGTGCGATAGACTTTTTCCAGCCCATCGTGAATCTTGTCGGCCGCATGGTGTTCGCCGAGATGACGCAGCATCAGCTGCGCCGAGCGGATCACCGCGGTCGGATTGGCCATGTCCTTGCCGGCAATGTCTGGCGCCGATCCGTGTACAGCCTCGAAGATGGCGCAGCTGTCACCCAGGTTGGCGCTGGGCACGAACCCCAGTCCACCGACGAACGCGGCACAAAGATCGGAAATAATGTCGCCGTAGAGATTTTCCATGACCAGCACATCGTACTGATAAGGATTCATCACCAACTGCATGCAGGTGTTGTCCACGATGTGCTCGCCGTACGTGATCTCGGGATACTCTTTGGCCACGTCGCGGCAGCAACGCAGGAAAAGGCCGTCCGAAAGCTTCATGATGTTGGCTTTGTGGATGGCGTGAATCTTCTTACGCTGGTTCTTGCGGGAGTATGCAAACGCAAAACGCGCGATCCGGGTGGAAGCCTTTTCGGTGATGATTTTTAAGCTCTCGACTACCCCCGGTACCACCTCGTGCTCGATTCCGGAATAAAGACTCTCGGTATTTTCCCGCACGATGATGAGATCCACGGCGGGATAGCGAGTAGGAATATGGGGCAGGTTGCGAATGGGCCGAAAATTGGCGTAGAGCTCAAACTTCTTGCGCAGGGCAACGTTGATGCTGGGAAAACCTTCGCCCACCGGTGTGGTTACCGGTCCCTTCAGTCCAACGCGCGTGCGTTCGATCGACTCGACCAGTTCCTTGGGAATGTATTCGTGATATTTGGCATAGGCCTCGGCGCCGGCCTGAAAGATCTCCCAATCGAATTTCACCCCGGTCGCCTGCAGAATGCGCACGGTCGCCTGCATCACTTCAGGGCCGATGCCGTCGCCGGGAATGAGTGTGACTTTGTAGGCCATAGCGTTTTGTGTGGTCGAGGGCGACCTCGCCCTCGGCTTTTGCCTTATCTCGCACCAGTCGCGGGCGGGGTCGCCCGCGACCACACAAACTCTAAGTCTTTACTGCGCCTTTGCTGCGAACCTCAGGCGCTTCTTTCGTCTTCAGCAAATCTTTCAACTCGGCCATGAACTCCTGCACATCTTTGAAGTCCAGATAAACCGAAGCGAACCGTACATACGCCACTTTGTCATAGCGGCGCAGGCGATTCATGATCAGCTCTCCGACTTCGCTGGTCTTGCGCTCCCGCTCCGCCGACTCGATAACGAACGCTTCTGCCTCGTTCACAATCTGTTCCAGCCGGCTGATCGGCACCGGACGCTTCTCGCAGGCCCGCAGCAGTCCGTTCAGCACTTTCTGGCGGTCAAATTTTTCCCGGCGGCCGTCCTTCTTGACCACCATGTAGGGAATCTCGTCGATTCGCTCATAGGTGGTAAAGCGCTTGCCGCATTTCAGACACTCGCGGCGGCGGCGGATGGAGTCGGCTTCCTTGCTCTCGCGCGAGTCCACCACTTTGTCATTTTCAAAGCCACAGAAAGGACACTTCATGTCAGACGAGGAGTCTTCGCTTGCATTGTAACAGGCATAAGAGCAGGCCGATTCTCACCCAGGTTCCTTCGTAAGGGCGATTGTCAACCTTGGGGGAGGGTCGCTCGTTTCGCCGGTCTGGGCCGACGCGCGCTTAAATATCTACGCCTTGTGCTCGAAGAAAAACGATCAGTCGGCTGACCGGCAATGCCGTCACGAAATTGTAGCTGCCAGAGATTCGCTCGGCGAACCGCAGGACAGCATCACTTTCAAAGGCACCAGCATAACTCAACACGGCGTACTGGTTGATGTACGCTTCAATCTCGCGCTCGACCAACGGACGAAACGAGATACCCGAAATCTCCACGGCGGACAGCATTCTCCCGGTCGGTGAGTGAACGACCGCGAGCGCGGTTACAAACTGAGACTTACTTCCGGACAATTCTCTCAAGAATTGAGCCGCCTCTTCCATGCTGCGCGGCTTTTCATAAATCCTGTTGCCCTTCGAAACGACCGCGTCACCCGAAATGACCACTGCGTCGGGATACTCGCTTGCAACCTTCCGTGCCTTTGCTTCTGCGAGCTTCTCAGTCAAAATAGTAGGATTGCTGTCTCTGATCGCCTTTTCGTCGATTTCGCTTGGACATATTTCGTAGGCGAGGCTGAGCATGTCCAATGCTCGTCTGCGAAACGGAGACTCAGAAGCAAGGACAATCTTCATTTTGAGAACCCTAGAAATATGGACTACTCTGCCAAGTCGCGGACCTGTGATGACGCGTGTCTGTCCGTTCAGACTGCAGGGGGCGAAACCGGAACTGCTGCGTCTGCTTCTTCCTGGTGGCTTTCCTGGGAGAGCTTGCGCAAAGACAACCGCTCGTGATGGGCCAACAGCAGACCCAGCGGGATGACTGCGACGAACGTCACCAGCCAGAGCATGATGCCGCAACTGGCGGCCAACTCCTTGGGCACATCAAAGATATGTTCCAGCGCAGCGATGGTGGCCAGCTGCGATCCTCCACCCACGCCCGGCAGTTGCAGCACCGATCCCAGCATGCTCGAACCCATGAGCAAAAGCACCTGCACCAACCGGATATCGAGCGGATCTTCTCCGAAGAGATGCGCGGTTTGATGGTAGGCGAGAGTGACTTCATGGTAGGCGACCGCGATGATCCACCACATTCCGATCGATACCACGATCAGCAGGGCCAGGGAAACGGGGCCGTGAATCGTATTCAGACCCTGGCCGAATTCACGGATTTTAAGCGCTATCCGATGGCCGAGACGGGCGCCTAAATGAGAGAAACGGTGTTGCACCCAGTCGGCCACCGCGTCCCCTTTACGACTCACAAGAACGGCCCCAAGCGTCAATGCAACGACTAGGCCAAAGAACAGAAAGCCGCCGTTGCGGAACCGGGTGTAGTACTCAGGGTGGGGGAGCGTTTTTCTCGAACTCGGGAGGAAGATGCCCACAGCCATCAGCACAGCAAACGCCCCGATGTCGAATATCCGCTCCACCGCCCACACGGCGACCTGGGAGGAAACCGGCAGCTTCTGTCGCCGGGCAATCAGATAGGGACGAATAAACTCTCCCGGACGTCCCAGCAACGCCAATCCCGTGAATCCAATAAGCGTGGGGGGCACCAGTTCCAGCCAGGATGCTTGGGGGCGCACCGGGCGCAGGAAGATTTTCCAGCGGATGGCCCGGAACACGTAAGCGACATATATAAGACCGACGGCGTGGGCGATGTGCCAGGGTCTTATCTGCTCGGTCTCCGCCCAGAAAGTAGTCCAGTCGAAGCTTCGCCAGTGACGGAACTGGAAATACACCAACAAACCAAAAATAGTCAGGATCCCGCCGGTAATCAGAACACGTTTTCTATCCATATCAGGGGAGGACCCGAACCACCGAGCACAAAGCTCGATCCAAGGTAAATGAGGTAGACCCGGGGGTCAACGCGCCACGGTCTCGGGAAAGGTTCGATCCTGAGCTTGCGAAGTTCACCGGAGAGACCAGGACACTTACCGCGAGGCCTGAGGCGCAAGATTGGGAAGGGCTGCCTGCTTGACTCTGGCCCCGGCCTTTGGGGTTGCCGGCTTGGTCCGGGCAGGCTTTGCGTTCGCCGCGGCTGCCTTACGCTCCGCGATTTTCTTGCGATTGTAGTCGCGAACGATTCGCGCGACGTAGGTGCGGGTTTCGTAGTAAGGCGGCACGCCGCCATACTGTTGCACCCGGTGCGGTCCCGCATTGTAAGCGGCCAGCGCCTTGATCACGTCGAAGTTATAGCGCTCGAGCAACTCGCTCAGATAGCGGGTCCCGCCCTCCACATTGGCCCGGGGATCGAAGGCATTGGATACTCCCAGCTTCGACGCGGTCCCCGGCATCAGTTGCATGAGCCCTTGCGCTCCCTTGGGAGAAACGGCCCGCGGATTGAATCCACTCTCGGCGTGGATCACGCTGCTGATGAAGTCGGGATCGAGGTGGTGCTGGTCGCTGATGGCGTTGATCACTTCTTTGAGATCTTGTGGTTTCGCGGCCTGCGGTTTCGCTAACCGCGCCGAAATAGGGGAAGCGGCGGCCGTTACGGTGGCGGGTACAACTACCAGCGCTTGGTCCTTCTCAAACCGTTCGATCTGGGCGGTAGCAATATCAACATAGTCCTTGCCCGTTCCGAGATAGAGGCGAGTCACCGGCCCAACGGTTTCCCGGCGCTCGTGGCGAATCGAAAAGCCGTTGCGCAGAATGGCGAGGTCAGTGCCCAGGGCCGGGAGAGCAAGAAGCAAGAGGCCCAGCCCAAGCCCGATTTTTTTCCCTGGAATCATATTGAATCGTACTTGTAGCGCCGGCATCTTTCCCTCGGCGGTGGGCGGGACACCCACCGGACAGCCGTCGGGACGGCGGCGCTACGAAATCCTAACCCAACACCTGTGCAATGGCTGCGGCCACGCCGTTCTGATCATTGGGCAGGGTCACCGTCCAGCCTTCGCGGCGCAACTCTTCAACCGCGTTCCCCATGATAAACGGGACTCCCGCGAAGGCAAGCATTTCTATGTCGTTGTAGTTGTCACCAATGGCCATGACCTCCTCACGAGGGATGCCGCGATGACCGGCCCATCGTTCCAATGCGTGCCCCTTCGAACAACCTTGGTTAAGCACGTCGACCATGGAGAGATCGCGAGCCTCGTATTCCGTCCGAAGGACAGTAATGTCTTCGTCCAGGTTACTGGCTGCCAGCGTCGCCAACGCCTCCTGCATGCGAGGGATCGACCCGCAGAACATGGCCTGTACCGGATCGCGGGTCAGTGAGTCTTCAATAGGGATGACGAAGTCAATGAACTGCAGGTTCTTTTCCAGCCAGCGCTGAATGCTGGTGCTCAGCTCGTTCATGTGCTCAAGCACAATCGCGCCCTTGGTTTCCCTGTCGAAGGTCAGCACCGTGTTGCCCCGAAACCCCTGCATGCGGGCGCATAGCCTGCGACAGGTCTCGGCGGGAAGCAGGTCGCGATGAAAAGTCTCGCCGGCCAGCGAGCGCGTGATCGCGCCGTTTGAACTGATGACCCACAAGTCGAATCCCAGTTGCTGCACGATCGGCAGGGCAAAGGTGTGGCGGCGTCCAGTGACTACAACTACTTCGACCCCTTCCGCGTGGGCCCGGCGCAACGCTGCCATATCAGCGGCGGAGACTTGGAATTCGGGGTTCAGAAGAGTGCCGTCAATATCGACACCCAGAAGACGGATGGGACGTTTCACTGGAACGATTTTAGCAGTCGCAGCCCACGTGGGGACAGCCGACCCCGGCTGTCTGGCGGAGCGAAACAGCCGCGAGCCCGGTGCGGCATTCTCATAACCACCCCGGCCCGCGTACTATACTGCTGCATCCGCATGGGATCTTTACTCTTTTTCGCGTTCTCGTGGTGGGGAATCCTGCTGCAGGCGTTTGCAATTGTTCACTTCATCCGGCGCCGCCCCGACACCTTCTGGCTGTGGATCATCCTCATCGGAGGATGGCTCGGCGCCCTGGTGTACATCGCGGTCGAAGCCGTACCCGACGCCGGCCTGTTGCGCCAGTCGTTCAAGGCATTCCCGCGTCGCAAACGCATCCGCGAGCTGGAGTCAGCAGTAATCGACAACCCTTCCGCCGGCAATTACGAGGAACTGGGCGATCTCTACCTCGAGGAAGGGCATTACGCAAAAGCTCGGCAGGCTTACGATAAGGCGATTTCGACGCGCACTGACTCGCCCGACCCCTTCTACCGTCGCGGCGTGGCGGCCGTCCAGATGCAAGATTTTGCGGCCGCTCTGCCCGACCTCGAACGCGTGGTCGCCGCCGATCCAACCTATGATTTTCATCGCGCCGCGGGGCTGCTCGCTCACGCGTATGCCAACACGGGCCAGCCCGAAAAAGCTGAAGGGCTGTTCCGGCAGGTGACCAGGATTTCAACGTCGTCCGAGACCTACTACAACTACGCCTGTTTCCTCGCCTCCCAACAACGCGATGCCGAGGCCCGGGAGTGGGCCAGGCAAATCCTGGCAAAGAAGCCCACCATGCCGGGATACCTGCGCCGTCGCGAGCGCCCATGGTTCCGCAAGGCGAAAGCACTACTGAATCGATTGCCCGGCTGAGAACCGAGAACTTGAAACTAAAAACTGGTATTCAACGCCAGACTCCACGTTTTAAACGGAATGCTAAACTTCCGAAGTGTCCCGCATCGCCTACCTCGAATGCACCAAATGTGGTGCACACATCAGCCCTGATCAGCCGCAGACAGTTTGCCCCAACGACGGTGGCGTCCTCTACGTTCGCTATAACCTGGAAACCTTAAAGCATCACTTCAACCGTGCCGCTCTGCCCGCACGTCTGGCAACCCTGTGGCGCTACGCCGAAGTCCTCCCCGATGCCCCTCCCGTTTCCCTGGGCGAGGGCTTCACTCCCATGCTGCCAAGCCGGGAATTTCCCAACGTTTTCATTAAGGATGAAGGCCTGAACCCCACCGGCTCTTTCAAGGCGCGCGGGATGTCGGTAGCGGTCACCATGGCGAAGGCCTACGGTCTGAAAAAATTGGCGGCGCCATCCGCCGGAAATGCCGCCAGCGCCCTCGCGGCGTATTGCGCTGCTGCCGGTCTGGAAGCCCACATCTTCATGCCCAAGGATGTGCCCCTGGCTAACCGCATAGAGTGTGAAAGTTACGGCGCCCACATGACGCTGGTGGATGGCTTGATCAGCGACTGCGCTCGCATGGTCGCGGAGCGCAAAGCCAAAGAAGAATGGTTCGATGTCTCCACGTTGAAAGAACCGTTCCGGGTCGAAGGCAAGAAGACCATGGGATACGAGGTGGCCGAGCAGTTCGATTGGAAGCTACCCCAGGGGATCATCTATCCGACAGGCGGAGGAGTCGGCCTGCTGGGCATCTGGAAAGCCTTCGACGAAATGGAGACGCTGGGCTGGATCGGACCCGAGCGTCCTAAAATGATTGTCGTACAATCTGCCGGTTGCGCTCCCATCGTTAAAGCGTGGGATGAGGGCAAGCCTACCGCGGATTTCTGGCCCGATGCCTCCACTCTGGCTTCGGGACTTCGCGTTCCCAAAGCCTATGGCGATTACCTCATTCTCGAAATTCTGAAAAAAAGCTCAGGCGTGGCCCTGGCCGCCAGCGATGCTGAAATAATGGAAGCATTCCGGCACTGGGCCAGGGTGGAAGGAATCTTTGCGGCGCCGGAAGGAGCGGCGTCATTGGTAGCGTATCGCCAGCTGCGCGCCTGTGGTTTTTTTTCCGCCGACGACAAGGTCGTGCTGTTCAACACCGGCTCGGGTCTGAAGTATCTCGACGTAATCGAGAACCAGAAGCCGAGCAGGAAGCCCCCTGCCTCGCGACAAATCGGCGGCATCATCGGGCCTTACTAAGCGTTTTGTCATCCTGAGCGCGGAATCGAAGGACCCCTATAAACTGAGGAAGCGGTCGCAGAGTTGGGGTTTGAATTTCCGCGGTAAGGTGGAACCCGCCATCAGCCCGCACGACCGTTAAGCTCATAGGGGTCCTTCGACTCCCCTCCGCTCAGGATGACAGGCCCGTGCTACATTTCCCACAGCGGTTCTCGCAATTCGTCGAAAATGGAACAGCGACTCATCCTCATCAATCTGCTGATCAAGCTGGGCGTGGCCGCCTCGGCGGCCAGCATTCTGGGGCGCTCGGTCGAGTTCAAGTCGCTGCTTTTCCGGGACGAACGCACCTTAAGGCAGAAAATCTACCTTGTGTTGTGGATCGGTATTCCCCTGGCCCTGGGCGTCTGGATCCGCTTCAGCGCTCCCAAGAGTTTCGCTGCCGGCGACCTTTCCTTTGAGACCACGGTGTTGCTGGGCGTGGTTGGCGGACGGCTCACCGGCGTGTTGGGTGGCATTTTGCTCGCGCTTCCCGCGCTTTGGCACGGAGAGTGGGCCACGTTACCCTTCAATGTTCTGTGCGGCTTCGTGGCCGGGCAATTGCGCATCTTCGCTCCCAATCGCGAAGACATCTGGTCGTTTTCCCCATTTGTGGACCTCAGCATCTATCGCTGGATCCGGCGCAACTTGCCCACACCACACCCGTTCGAATGGCAAACCATGTTTTTCGTCACCATCGTGGCGCTTCGTTTTGTGCAGACCGAGCTGTCACGCTTTGCGCCGAATCGCACTTTCAGCCTGGAAAGCCCGACCTGGTGGGTCGAACTTCTAATCTACGCCACCTCGGTCACGGTCATCGGAACAGAACTCAAAATCTGGAACAGCGTTCGCATTCAGATCAAGTTGGAAGAGCAGGAGCGCCTGCTGCTCCATTCCCGCATGGAAGCTCTGCAGAACCAGATCAATCCCCACTTCCTCTTTAATACGCTGAACTCGGTTTCCTCTTTGGTGCGCTTCGATCCTGATACCGCGCGCGAGTTAATCCTGAAGCTGGCCAACATCCTGCGCCGCCTGCTCAACAGCGGCGACGCTTTCGTGCCGCTGCGCGAAGAGCTGGAATTCATCGACAACTATCTCGACATTGAAGTGGTGCGCTTCGGCCGCGACAAGTTGCGGGTGGTGAAGGAAGTCGAGACCTCGTCGCTCGATACCATGGTCCCCAGCATGTTGCTGCAACCCCTGGTGGAGAACTCGATCAAGCACGGCCTGTCGTCGAAAATCGACGGCGGCAGTATTTACCTGCGCAGCCGCCTCACCGACTCGCACCTGATCATTGAAGTAGAAGATGATGGCGTGGGCATGGCGTCGACCAATTTGGTGGAACGACCCAGCGGCGTTGGCGGAACCGGGATTGGGATGGCGAACGTGGCAGAGCGGCTGAAGGTACTCTATGGGGACACGGCGCGGATGACCATCGACAGCCGCGAAGGAAAGGGAACTCTGGTCCGGCTGCGCTTGCCCGTTTTGCAGGGAACAGGCGCGATTCCAGAAGCCTTCTATGAGGCGCGCTCCAGCACGCGCCGGTAAAATTCCTCATATTGCGGGATGATCCGACTGGCGCAGAAGCGCGATTGCGCCACGGCCCGGCTGGCCTTCGCCATCTGGTGCAAGGCGTCTTCGTCGTTCAGCAACTCGACGGCGTAGCGTGCCATCGTTTCCACATCGCCGACGTCAGCCAGATAGCCGCTCTTTCCGTGTTCGATCAATTCCGGAATGCCGCCCACGCGGGTGGCAATGGGCACCACCTCACAGGCCATGCCCTCGAGTGCGGCCAGCCCGAACGACTCCAGTTCGCTGGGCAGCAGCAGGATGTCGGCCATTGCCAACTTCTCCTGCACTTGCTCTTGCTTGCCCAGAAAGATCACGTCGTTGTGAATGCCCTTCTGCACCGCCAGCCATTCTGCCCGGGAGCGGTCGGGACCGTCACCGATCATCAGCAGCTTGGAAGGGATCTGCTTGCGCACCCGGTCAAAAACCTCGATGCAGTCGGTCACCCGCTTCACCGGACGAAAATTTGACAGATGCACCAGCAAGCGCTCTCCGTTTGGTGCGTACTCTTGTTTGAGTTCTGAAACCTCGTCGCCTCGGCAATACACATCGCAATTGACGAAGTTGTAAATCACCTTAATCTCGTTGCGAATGTCGAACTCGCGCAGGGTACGCTCCTGCAGATATTGCGAAATTGCAGTCACCCCGTCGCTCTGCTCAATGGAGAAGCGGGTAATCGGAAGATATGAACGGTCGAGCCCTACCAACGTGATGTCGGTGCCGTGCAGCGTGGTCACGAAAGGTAGCTTGCGTCCACGCGGTTTGGCCGCCATCATCTGGCGCGCCAGCAGTGCGCTCACCGAATGCGGGATCGCATAATGCACATGCAGAAGATCAAGGTCGTAAAGTTCGGCGACTTCCGCCATGCGTGAGGCCAGCGCCAGGTCGTAAGGAGGGTACTCGAACAGCGGATATCGCGAAACTTCCACTTCGTGATAGTGAATGTTCGGATGAGGGCCACTCAACCGAATTGGCTGGGCGTAAGAAATGAAGTGAACCTCGTGGTTACGCTCGGCCAGTTCCAACCCCAGCTCGGTCGCGACCACGCCGCTGCCTCCATAGGTGGGATAGCAGGTGATGCCGATTTTCATGCCTGTCCCTTTCGGATCAGCGCTCGCGCTCCTCAGATTCGATGGCGGGCGGAGAGCCGGGATTCAATTTTGCCTGGCATTGGGTTTTGCGGGCGGACACTCTTGTCCGCCGCCTTGGACTTTGTTTTTTGTGCCTCTTGGGCAGCGAGTCGTCGAGTCTTGGCCCAAAGCTCAAGTCAAGGACGGCGGACAAGAGGGTCCGCCCCACAAAACCCAAAGTATGCAAAGTTCCAAAGTCTGAATTTTCTGAGAAGAGACAAACAAACTATCCAGCGCCTTGGGGCTTTCCGGAGGTCTCCGACTCCGCGGCCATGGTTTCGATCTGCTGTTGCAGCCGTTCTCGGGTCCTGTCGTCCAGGCCGGTGAATTCAATCCCCATGCCCACTCCGCCATCGCACGATCGGACCACAGCGGGTGTGCTGACGCGTTCAGCATCCAACCAAAAGGTGATATTGAGGAGCTTTCCTACGGGAAGCGGCAGCATGGTCTCCACATAACAGCCACGACCGCTTATGTCTGCCGATTTCGTATTCATGTGCGAGCCGACGCCGTCCTGGTTGCGTATTTCGATGGGAAAGGGAACTCGGTGCCGCGGAAACTTTCTCTTGTCTTCGTCAGAAGGCGCGACTCGAGGAGTCGGCGCAGACTCCTGCTGGGTTTGCTGTATTTGCTTTTCCCAGGGACAGGGTTGCCCCTCCACCAGGTTCACGCCCACTGAGATCCTCTGTGCTTGCCCGGCGTCGACCACCCATATCACCTTGCAGCGGGCTTTCGTGTCGCCGACCTGCACGCCGATTACGTCACCCGGCTTCAACTCAGCCTCCAGGCCGAACAGCTTGGCCCCATGACGGCTGATATTTCGCGCCTGTGCATTGTGCAGGAATGGACGACCGTCCGCCCCCATGCCAAACACACGGACGGGCAACTCTACATCCAGTCGGGGCTCTAGTTCGTCGGACATGAAGGGCGGCTGACGCTCCGCTTAAGCAAACCGCTAGCATTTAATCATAAATCGGAGGCTCTGAGCCGTTTGTCATCGACGTGTCTATTCCGTCCATGGTTCGTCAACCGCGAGGCAAATCATATGGCCATAGACAACTCGCGGAAGGATACGATTTCAATCCCCTTGGCCGCCAGCAAATCGCGGGTCGACGACGCAGTCAGGATACGCAGCTCCTGCTCGCGTGACTCACGCAACCGGGTTTGCACTGCCCGCAGATCGGCGTCGTTATAGCCCGGATGACAAACCAGTTCCCAGGTTCCATCCGGAAGATTCTCCACCATGATCCGGAGCAGACGTTCATTTAGCGAACCGGTGGCTACGATGGCGAATGTCCCATCGGGCGTTGCTATTCCTGCTTCCTGCACCGCCTCGCGAAATTGTCTCGCCAGGCCGCGCAAAATGCCCACTTCTGTCCATCGCCGCCATAGGCTGGGCGAAGCAGCCAGTTGAGAACCCTGAATCCGCTCAAACGGATTCCGTATCGCCCTCACGCCGCAACTTGCCGCGGCCCGCAAAAGGGGACGCAGCACGCGCGGGAAAAGATGTGTGTGTTTATGCGAGTCGATGTGAGTGACCGTGATGCCGGCCGCTTGAAGCTTGCGGATTTGGGCGGTCGCCTCCGCCTCGATCTCGTTCTCATCCAGCTGGCGCAGCAGTGCGAGCACGCCAAAGCGTGAGATACCCTGACGGAAATGTGGCCCGCCGGAATTGCCGCGTTGATCCAACAGACTGCGGACCGCTGTCTGGTCAAGCAAAGGAGCGCCGTCCACCAGGACGATGTGACAGCCCACGCCCAGCCGAGGCTGGCTCTGCGCCAGGGCAATCGCCTGCTCAAAGGCGTGGCCGTTGGCCATCAACGTAGCTGAAGTGACGACCCCATGTTTGTGCGCTTCCACGACGGCGCGATTCACGCCGCTGGTCAGGCCGAAATCGTCAGCATTGATGATCAGGCGGCGCATTCGGGCCAGTCTAGCAGGGACGTCTGGGAATGACCCATCCCGTTCGCGATGGAGGCCGGGCGTTCCGCCCGGCCTCCACAATCCGCGAACTACTTCTTTGCCGCCCTGACTTTTGCCCATCGGGCCTTTTGAGCGCGTCGGATTGCTGCCCGGCCCTTGGCGCTCATGTGGCGACGCTTTCTCTTCAGTGCCGGCGCAGCCTTGCCTCCGCTTTTGCTATAGACTCCGGCAAACGCAGCCAGCGCCGCATTCAATCCCGATAACTGCTGTTGTACCCGGTCGCGCTCTTTCTTCAACTGACCAACAATACTTGACAAGTTCTCCATTTCTTTAGATTCCCCCTGCCGGAGATTGTAACAGCGAGGCTGGTGGAGGACAGACGTCCCGCCCGGCCTCCACCTCATAGACGACATCCGAGAAAGGGATTTCTTGGTAAGATTGTTGGAGCCCTCAGTTGGACCCCTCTTCTCAAGACGAGTCTGTGCGGTTTTGAAAAAGATGGGCGGTTAGCTCAGCTGGTTAGAGCGCCTGTAGAACCGACATTTTGCCCTTGAGTGCCACCCGGTTTC
>Ga0137403_10000010_pt1 | contig 190418 bp, 167 predicted proteins | sample CZOMad2_1_16fung_FD_122057 | JGI IMG/M metagenome (GOLD analysis project Ga0137403, IMG submission 122057) | Vadose zone soil fungal communities from Angelo Coast Range Reserve, California, USA - CZOMad2_1_16fungal (Hybrid Assembly) | ecosystem: Environmental > Terrestrial > Soil > Vadose... | reverse complement strand
AGGCCAGGCGCTTGAAAATGAATTGGCATCAAAAGGGGTGAAAGCGAAGGGCTACCGTTCTGACGCTTCCGATTTTGCTCAAGCAGATAAACTGATTGGTGATGTGGTTGCCGAATTTGGTTCACTCGATATTCTGATCAACAACGCGGGCATTACGATGGACAATTTATTGCTACGCATGACCGAAGAGGCTTGGGACAAAATCATGAATGTAAACTTGAAATCGTGCTTCAATACGGTAAAAGCTGCAACTAAACCCATGATGAAGCAAAAGGGCGGCTCTATTATTAATATGACTTCCGTGGTAGGACTGAAGGGAAACGCAGGACAGGCAAATTATGCTGCCTCAAAGGCCGGAATCATTGGCTTCACTAAATCAGTTGCACTTGAATTGGGGTCCAGGGGAATTCGATCAAATGCTGTAGCTCCGGGATTTATAGAGACAGAAATGACTGGTAAACTCGATGAGAAGGTAGTTCAAAGTTGGCGCGATGCAATTCCACTCAAGCGCGGTGGCAAGCCTGAAGATGTCGCTGAAGCCTGCGTGTTTCTCGCTTCCGATATGTCATCCTACATCACGGGTCAAGTGATTCAAGTGGATGGTGGCATGCTTACGTAAGGGCACTTTATCAAATCACAATTCCTTCTTACCTTCAATACTTGTGATGAACAAGTATTTTCTTTTTGTGGGGCTTTCTATTTTGACTCAACTAACTTTTGGTCAAAATAAAACTATTGAGAATATACGCATCGAATTGAGTAAGTCTCAGTCGGAAGATACTTTCAGAGTCAATATTTTAAATCATCTTTCCTACGAGTTGCGTGATGATTCAGCGCAACGCGCATATCACTATGCAGAAGAAGCCAGAAATTTGTCGCTTAAAATCAATTATCCGAAAGGAACAGTGCAGGCGTATGGCTATAGTGGTTTAGCACTTTGGTCGCAGGCTAATTTTTCTTTGGCTCTAAAAAACTTGTATGTAGGCCTCTCCCTTGCCGACTCCATTCATTATTTGCAAGGACAAGCCGACATCACAAGTTATCTTGGATTAATCTATAGTGGCATGGCCGATTATCAAAAGGCACTTGAGTATCAATTGAAATCGCGCAGCTTGCAACGCCAATTGAAAATCGGCGATTGGCAACCGGAAACGTTACTTGGTCTCTTTATGATCCGTGTGCTTACGGCAGCGGCGGCAAAATTTACTGAACTCCAGACGATCCGTGGTTGTCTTTTTGTTCTTTGTCGTGACGTAGTTGCGGCTTTTGCAGTCCGTGCACTGAAGTACAATGTTGTCGCGCGGCATAAATCAAGTCTCCAACTTCAAAGTCTTTCTGCTCTGAGATCTCAAGTCTCTCAAATTCCGAATCTCAAATTTGAGATCTGAGATTCGAAGAATCTATTCGACCACTTCCGAGACCGTTCCGGCGCCCACCGTGCGGCCGCCTTCACGAATTGCGAAGCGCAAACCTTTCTCCATCGCAATCGGCGCAATCAGCTCGATGTTCATCTCCACGTTGTCGCCAGGCATCACCATCTCCACGCCCGTCGGCAGATTGGCGACGCCGGTAACGTCAGTTGTTCTAAAGTAGAACTGCGGCCGATAGCCGGTAAAGAATGGCGTGTGTCGGCCGCCTTCTTCCTTCGTCAGCACGTAGGCTTCCGCCTTGAACTTCGTGTGCGGCGTGATCGAACCCGGCTTCGAGATTACCTGACCGCGCTCGATGTCTTTGCGCTCCACTCCTCTTAACAGCAGCCCAACGTTGTCTCCCGCCACGCCTTCATCCAGCAGCTTCTTGAACATCTCGACGCCCGTCACCACCGTCTTCAGCGTCGGCCGGATGCCCACAACTTCCACCGTCTCGTTGACCTTTACCTTGCCGCGCTCAACTCTGCCCGTCGCCACCGTGCCGCGGCCCTGAATCGTGAAGATGTCTTCGACCGGCATCAGGAATGGTTTCTCAATATCGCGCGCCGGAGTCGGGATATACGTGTCCACTGCGTCCATCAGCTCCAGCACCGTCTTCTCCCACTGCTCGTCGCCTTCCAGAGCTTTCAAGGCCGAACATTTAATCACCGGAATCTCATCACCAGGAAATTCGTACTGGCTGAGCAACTCTCTCACTTCCAGTTCCACCAGTTCCAGTAGTTCCGGATCGTCCACTGCATCGACCTTGTTCAGGCAGACGACCATCGCCGGCACGCCTACTTGTCTGGCCAGCAGAATATGTTCTCTGGTCTGCGGCATCGGTCCATCGGTAGCCGCCACCACCAGAATCGCCCCGTCCATCTGTGCCGCGCCCGTGATCATGTTCTTCACATAATCGGCGTGGCCCGGACAGTCCACGTGCGCATAGTGCCGGTTCTTGGTCTCGTACTCGACGTGGGCCGTGGCGATCGTGATGCCCCGAGCTTTCTCTTCCGGCGCCTTGTCGATCTGATCGAAAGCGATGAATTGCACCTTCGGATTCGTCTTGCCCAACACCTTCGTGATGGCCGCCGTCAAAGTCGTCTTGCCGTGGTCCACGTGCCCTATCGTCCCGATGTTCACGTGCGGCTTGCTGCGATCAAATTTCTCTTTGCTCATCTTTTCTCTTTGTCCTCTTTAGGAGCGCCGACATCCTGTCGGCGGTTCGCGGGCATCCCTGCCCGCTTCTTACCCGCTCGCTACCGCGAGCGATTCGGTATCTCTGGAGCCCGCGATGAGATTTGAACTCATGACCTCCTCCTTACCAAGGAGGCGCTCTACCCCTGAGCTACGCGGGCGCGGCTCCGCGCGTCCTTAATATTAATAACTGGAGCGGGCGACGAGACTCGAACTCGCGACCCTCAGCTTGGAAGGCTGATGCTCTACCAACTGAGCTACACCCGCCCAAGAATTTCGAATTTAGAATTGCGAATTTTGTCCCTTAGCAGCAACTGTTGCTCACGCGGGCAATTCGTCAATTCCAAATTCGCAATTCTAAATTCTAAATTCTGCCTCCTGGTGCAGGGGGCAGGATTCGAACCTGCGTAGGGCGTGAGCCCGCCGGGTTTACAGCCCGGTGCCATTAACCACTCGACCACCCCTGCATGTAGTTATCGGCAGTTGCTGGAGCCGGCGAAGGGACTTGAACCCCCGACCCTCTGATTACAAATCAGATGCTCTACCAACTGAGCTACGCCGGCCTGCTACAGTGTGCAAATAGCGCATTCCGACAAAATGCGGATACTACCAACACGATTGTCAAAACGCAAGCGACTGAGTTACTTGAGTGAGCCTAACACTGGCGTAAAACCCGAAAAAGAATATCGTTGACTCTCTCAGAGACGAACAAGTAAGATTCAGGTTGCCCTACCCTCGGCGATTGGCCGGGGCCCCATCCCAGACGGTCGCCGTCAACGTTCTCCAGTCCCATTGGTTTATTTCAAAAACCTGCCACTTTTGATCGGAAAAAAGGAGATTTAGGATGCTCGACACTCCCTTCGGACGTAGAAATGTCTTCTCCCGCGCCAGATGCCTGATGGCCTTACTAGCTGTCAGCATGTGCCTCTCCCTGCAGGCGAATGGACAGACCAGTCCTCAAACTCGGAAACTGGCGCCACAAGTCGAATTGCCAACCGCGCCCGTAGATATCGGTGTCGGCAGAACGAATCTCGAGTGTGCGGGCTATTTTCGCCTGCCTCCGCTTTACGGTCTGCCACAGATCGTCGGTGGTGAACAGGAACAGGAAAAGCGCGTCTATGCCACAGGAGACATCGTCTATATCGATGCCGGATCGCAACAGGGCATCAAGGAAGGACAAGAATTTCACGTCATTCGGCCGCGTGGCTGGGTGGAACGCGTTTATCGAAAGAAAAAAGGCAATCTTGGAGTTTTCGTGCAGGAAATCGGTCAACTTCGAGTAATTCGAGTCAAAGACAGGGTCTCTGTCGCACAAGTAAGTTTTGCCTGCGACCCACTGTTGCTCGGCGACCTTCTTACCGGCCTTCCCGATCGGGTTTCACCCACCGCGCGGGCCGAGATAACGATCGACCGCTTTACCGATCCCAACAATAAGCCGACGGGGCGGCTGATGATGGCCAGGGACGGACGTGAGATGGTGACTGTCGGGGATCTGGTATATGTGGACATCGGCGCGGAGGACCAGGCAGTTGCTGGCGACATGCTAACGATCTACCGGAAAGTGGGCACTGGAAATCTGGGTGTGATCAAAAATGAAGAGCTGGCGCGGCGATCCGATCGAGGATTCGGCAGCGAAAAATACCGTGGCGGCACCTTTTCCCAGGAGGCGCAACGCTCCAAAGACGTTAAGGACGAACCTGGCCAGTACCGGCACAGCCCAATCAAGACTACCGAAATCAAAAAGAAGCGACCCGAAATGCCGCGAAAGGTCGTCGGCGAAGCGATGATCATAAACGTGCAGGTGCGGACCGCCACAGCAATCATCATGCGAACTGCTCAGGAAGTTCACACGGGAGACTTTGTCGAAATAAAGTAATTTCTGTTTAAGCTGAAATCCTTTATTCTTCGGCCTTAAGGTATCTAAACCCATTGCAAGCAATGGTCTCTTTGTACCCAATGCTTCAAGTGGCCTCATTTCATCGTCACTGTTTCAAGCTCCACTGGTAAGAGAACTTCAGAGTTGCAGCAAGCATTCACACCGAGCGGGTGCTTAACTGAGTCCTCTTATATCGTGATGTACGGAGGCGCAGAGTGATGCATAGCATCTCAACCACTTATAGCAACAGTTACAAACCTTAAGCAACAGTCGGTTCCTGAAGGCATTGAGCCGGGTGTGCTCCAGGTTCGGAAGCACCCCACGCAGATGTCTGAAGTGGAGATAAACCTTATCGAGTCGAAGCTTCACACCTACGCTGACTATGCACTGGCACCGCACGCAAGACAACGCAAGCTTGAGAAGGGTGTAGCAGAGCAAGAGATACAACAAGCGCTGCGGTACGGAAAGCTGGTCGAAGTACACAACAACGTGCCGGGTGATGTTCGTGCTCTGGTTGAGTTGAAGCGCAAGAAGAAAGAGTCAACGGCAGTGGTTATTAGTCTGTGCAGCGGTGAGGTGCGAACCGTGTGGCGCAACGACAAACGGTGACAACCACTCTACCCTAAACATCGACAACTACAGGTGGAACGTAAACCTGGGCCAGGTATTAGTGCCCTGCTGAGATTACCAAAGAATCCAAACCGGGACTGGTATCATCTTCTTGCCCAGGGGAGACAATATAAGATTTCTTCTGAGCTTTGAAGACAAGGAAAACCTATTTGAAAAGAAGCCAGCTACTAACTTTGGCCAAGACTTTCATCAAAGCGTACAAGAAAGCTAATTGAAATGCCGGCGTGCCGGCCCGGTCGCTCGCTCCTCGGTTCTGAAATTGGCCGTGTTGCGCGTCTTCAGCGCTCTGATCCAATTGTTGCTTTCCAGGGCCGTTGGCCCGCCCATGCTATTACACTCCCGCGCCCTTGGCACTCCAAACAGACCTATTCGGACACATCTACGACGCGGAGGGGCACTTCGGCTATCTGAGTCTAATCACGCGCCACCGCAACCTTCGCTGCTTTTATGTCCCGGTCTTCGGCTCGACCGGCGAGCACAGAACGACGGAACGATCGAAAATAACCGTACATGGAAAGGCAGGAAGAAATTACCACCAGCCAAAGCATGGCGCGGCCAATAGTGTAGAGCAGAACCTGCCAATCGTTCCCCGTCATGGGTGCGTTACCAAGCAAGTGTTGCCAGGCAGCTCGGAGCTCCGGCACTGACCAGAATTCTATCGCTGGAAAAGGTTTGCCGAAATTCGCCACCGGAGGTTTTCCAGCGACGCTCGAAGCAATCAACAGGGCTACCGTCGCAACCTGCGCCACCATCTTTAGTTTTCCCATCTTTGACGCAGAGATAATTACCCCTTCAGTGGCCGCAATCGAGCGTAACCCAGTAACGGCAAACTCTCGTCCGATGATGATCACCACAGCCCAGGCCGGAGCGAGTTGATTTTCGACCAGGGAAATAAGAGCTGCTGAAATGAGGAGCTTGTCGGCAACCGGATCCAGCAGTTGACCCAGACGAGTTACCTGATCGCGGCTGCGAGCAAAGTGGCCATCCAAAAAATCGGTGAGAGCAGCGCCCAGAAACATCACCACCCCGAGGATGTGACGCGGCAGGCCAAACCAGCTCTCCGAGAACGGCGTCAGGAGAACGACCACCAGCAAAGGGACGATGAAAATACGGAGCAGCGTTAGAGAGTTAGGAAGATTCACGGATTACCGCCGAAGTGACGAACCACGAAGCATTACGCGAATTATTGACGAGTGTAGGACTCGGGTAGAAAGCGAGTCAAGACAATACTAGAATTCTTGCTAAGGCCCGCGGGGAGATATTTTGGGCGCGACGGTCTGATAATGAAGCATGTACAAAGCATTCTGAAAGATGGCCAAACAGGAACCTTGGGGTTAGCATCAGCGTATCTTCGCAAAATAGATTTGGAGCAGAGTGATGTTTTGTCCGCAATGTGGTTCCACGCAAAATGACGAGTTGAAGTTCTGCACGGTCTGCGGGGCAAATTTGTATGCGGTACGTCAAGTCGTAGCTACCCGGGAAGCTGGTGAGAAGTTCGACCGGAGTAAAACCTGGCTCGCGGAGATGTTTCTCTCTGGAGAGGAAGCTGTACGACGACAGGCAGAGATCGAACGTTTACAGGGACTCACACCTGAGGTTAAACGGTACAACGAAATCAAGGCTGGAGTGATCACGAGCAGCGTCGGTATCGGTTTATCTGTCTTTCTATATGCCTTGATGCATGGGATCATTCTCAGCGGCAACGTCACACCGGGTGCTGCTGAAATCCTCAGCCGCATATGGATAGCCGGAATAATTCCTGTGATGGTGGGTCTTGCGCTCATTATAAATGGCGTAGTTGTCAGCAAGAGACTGATAGACATCACGCAGCGTTCTGCTGAGAAGGGTGCGAACACGAACAGTCTGACTGGCGCAACCGATCCTCGTGCGTTACGTCCTGCCAATACTGCTGAATTCATCCCTCCCGACTTCAGCGTCACCGAAGGCACCACCAAACACCTCTCGAACTCCGAACAGAAGCAATAGTTCTATGCTGCTGAAATCGCGAAAATCCTTCAGATGATTTTCGTGTGTTTTCGTGTAATATCCCAACGCCCAGAATCCTCTGCTTGCCCTCTGATTATCGCTCCGCTAGAATCAGGGATTCCCCGCCACACAAGATTCGCCGCTGTGGCGGTATCCATCAAATTGAAGTCATGGCTATCGATCGCATCACAGTAAGAGGCGCCCGCCAGCATAACCTCAAGAATATCAACGTAGAAATTCCGCGCGATCGTTTCACCGTCATTACCGGGCTCTCGGGTTCGGGCAAATCTTCCCTGGCTTTTGACACCATCTACGCTGAAGGGCAGCGACGCTATGTCGAATCTCTTTCGGCCTATGCCCGTCAGTTTCTGGATCAACTGGAGAAGCCCGATGTTGATTCTGTAGATGGGCTTTCGCCGGCAATCTCAATCGAGCAAAAAACCGTGTCGCGCAGTCCCCGTTCCACCGTCGGAACTGTAACGGAGATTTACGATTACATGCGTTTGCTGTTCTCGTCGATTGGACAACCGCACTGCCATGTTTGTGGCGCACCGATTACTCGACAAAGCGTGGAGCAGATTGTGCAAAACGTCCTGGCGCTTCCGGAGGGCGAGCGGGTCATGATTCTGGCCCCCATCGTTCGCGGACGGAAGGGCGAATTCCGTAAGGAACTCGAAAAACTGGCAAAGGATGGGTTCTTGCGCGCACGAGTCGATGGCGAATTGCTATCACTCGACGAGCAGATAAAGCTCGATAGAAGGCGGAACCACACCATCGAAGCGGTAGTCGACCGTCTATTGATCAAATCAGGAATTGCTGAGCGTTTGACAGAGTCCATTCGAACGGCTCTGAAGCTGACGACTGGCGCAGTACTCGTTTCGGTGGTTGACGGCGAAGAGAAACTCTATTCCGAACGAATGGCGTGTGTGAACTGCGGCATTAATGTGCCGCCACTCGAGCCGCGCTCCTTTTCTTTCAACTCGGCCTACGGCGCGTGCAAACGTTGTCACGGATTAGGCTCGGTGTTAGAGGTTGACCGGGGAAAACTGATTCCTGATGCGACCCTGCCTGCGGAAAAACTTTCCTTTATGGGGCCCGCCGATCGCCAGGGTTCGGCTTATCTCAAGAGCGCGCTGCAAGCAATTGTCAAACACTTCAATGGCAGCTTAAAGACCCCTTTTGTTGATCTAGCGAAAGAGGTTTGCGACGGCTTTTTGAATGGAGTCAGCGGCCGGCTGAAGTTCACGCAGGGTTTGTATTCATACGAAAGTCAATGGAAAGGCGCGCTTCGCTGGTTGAGAGATCGGTTGAACGAGGCGCCGTCTGAAAGCGTTCGTTTGGCTTTGGAGGAACTTGTCTCGCCCATCGCATGTCCCGATTGCAAAGGACGACGATTGCGCTCTGATTCGCTGGCCGTGCGGCTGGGCGGGCACGGCATAGCTGACTACACTGCCCTGCCGATTGAGGATGCGGTGGAAGCCTTCGATGAGATCAAACTCAACGCTCGCGAGGAGCAGATTGCCGGTTCGATCTTGCGCGAGATCAAGAACAGGTTGCGGTTCCTGCAACAGGTAGGACTGGGTTATCTAACACTCGATCGGTCGTCCTCAACGCTGTCAGGAGGCGAGGGTCAACGTATACGCCTGGCAACTCAGATTGGCTCGCAGCTCCGGGGTGTCCTTTACGTTCTGGACGAACCCTCAATTGGACTCCACCCCAAAGACAATCAGAGGCTTTTGGAAACGCTCGCAGCATTGCGCGATCTGGGCAATACGGTTTTGGTCGTCGAGCACGACGAAGAGACGATCCGGCGAGCAGATTACGTTGTCGACCTTGGCCCCGGCGCCGGCGCGCACGGCGGAGAGGTGGTTGCCATTGGAACAGCCGAGGAGGTCGCGAGTAATCCCAACTCGATTACCGGACTTTACATCCGCGGTTTGAAGAAGATCGAAGTGCCCAAAGAGCGCCGGTCGCCCAACGGCAAGTACCTGACCATTCACGGCGCGCGAGCAAACAATCTGAAAGAGATTGATGTTTCGTTCCCGCTTGGGTTGCTGACGGTTATCACAGGTGTGTCCGGTTCCGGAAAATCAACCCTGGTTGGCGATATTCTGTACCGCGCGTTGGCACGTCATCTTTATGGCTCACTTCCAGAGCCGGGGCCCTATACCGCAATCGAAGGCCTTGAACACATCGACAAGGTAATTGAGATTGACCAATCGGCGATCGGCCGAACGCCACGCTCAAATCCGGCAACCTACACGGGCCTGTTCACTCCCATACGTGAACTCTATGCCATGTTACCCGAGTCACGTGAGCGCGGTTACAAGCCGGGACGATTCTCGTTCAACGTCAAAGGCGGGCGTTGCGAGGCTTGTGAAGGCGACGGCATGAAGCGCATCGAGATGAATTTTCTGCCGGATGTTTATGTGCTCTGTGATATTTGTCGCGGTGCTCGCTACAACCGCGAAACGCTCGCGGTGAAATACAAAGGAAAGTCGATTGCGGAACTGCTTGATACAACGGTCGAGGAGGCGCTGCCGTTGCTGGAAAATATCCCGCAGATTCAACAGAAGCTTCAAACGCTGCTGGATGTTGGTCTCGGATACATCAAACTCGGGCAATCCGCCACAACTCTGTCAGGCGGAGAAGCTCAGCGAATAAAACTTGCAAAGGAGCTTTCGAAGCGCGCCACCGGGAGAACGATTTACATTCTTGATGAACCAACGACGGGCCTGCACTTTGCAGACGTTCACAAACTCCTTGATGTGCTGCAACGATTGGTTTCGCTGGGCAATACTGTGCTGGTAATCGAGCACAATTTGGATGTGATTAAGAGCGCAGACCATATCATCGATCTGGGGCCGGAAGGCGGTTCTCATGGCGGACGGGTTGTTGTCAGCGGCACTCCGGAAGACGTTGCGCGCTCACGGCGCTCGCACACGGGACAGGTTTTGCGGCCGTTGCTCAATGGCCTAGGACGCAATAGTAATGGCCTCACCGATCGTCCAGATAAAAGAATTGCCTGATGTGCTTTTTGAAACTGACTATTAATCCATGAGGTAGAAACATGGTAAATTTTCGCCGGTTACTTGCTCTGGCACTGTTTCTCGCTTTTTGCCTGGTTTCATTAATCCAGGTTGAAAGAGTTAGTGCCAGCCCCGCCATGAGTCTTCCCAAGGACACTGCGAAGGCTCGCATCAAATACAAACCTCAACCTCAATATCCCGATGAAGCGCGCGAGAAGAAGATTAAAGCGACCGTAATCCTAAGGGCCATATTTCGATCTTCAGGAGAGGTTACCAACATAAAATTAGCGAGAGTCGTTCCAGACAACTTGCCAGAGGACCTGGCCAAGTTGTTTGTGGACAGGAGCATTGAGGCCGCACGCCAGATAGAGTTTGAACCGGCAGTAAAGAATGGGAAGCCCGTGTCAATGTACGTACAGCTTGAATACAATTTTCGATCAGGATGATGACAGAGTGAGAAGGGCTTGCTGAACCATGTCAATCTACAAAGATGACCTCCGACCGCTGAGTTTAAATGAGGTCAGCACGTATCAACTCGCATCGCGCCCAAGTAAAGTCTCCCTTATCGGCTTTGCCACTCCTATTGAAGAACAATCATCCCTTCAGAGTTTCCTTCGAAGTCTTCCCAATATCCTTGCGGTTCAAAACTTGAGAGCGCTCGCGCGCAGCATTCGTCGCGCACGCGAGTTGCACAAGCCAATCATCTGGGGCCTCGGCGGCCACGTAATCAAGACCGGCCTCGCGCCAGTGCTGATCGATTTGATGAAGCGCGGCTTTATCACGGCAATCGCCGCAAACGGCTCGGTACTGGTCCATGACGCGGAGATTGCTCTGGTCGGATCTACTTCCGAAGATGTCGATGCCACGCTCGGAAAAGGATCCTTTGGTGGCGCGGAAGAAACAGGACAACTCCTAAATCAAGCAGCACAAGATGGTGCGCGCGACGGAATCGGCTTGGGTGAAGCCCTGGGCCGAACACTCCTGCAGCGGAATCCCCCGCACCGTGACTATTCCCTGCTCTGTGCTGCATATGCCGCGCGAATGCCCTTTACCGCCCACGTAACAATCGGTGGGGATATCGGTCATTTCCACCCGAATGTCGACGCCGGGGCACTGGGCACGACAACGCATACTGACTTTCGCTTGCTGGCTGAATTGGTAAGGCGAATGAAAGACGGTGGCGTTTACTTGAACATTGGCTCAGCGGTAGTTCTTCCCGAAGTATTTCTGAAATGCGTCACCCTCGTGCGCAATCTCGGTCATGAGCTGAAAGACATCACAACGGCAAATTTTGATTTCATTCAATCCTACAGGCCCCTGACCAACGTGGTTCGTCGACCCACTGCCAACGGCGCCGGCCATGGTTATGCCATTACCGGACATCACGAACTAACGATTCCAGTACTCGCGGCCGAACTTATTTGTGGCGATAACGAATAGACGCGATCCCGGGCAACTTCGTCTTCTCCCCCTGATTGCGCCACGGCAAACAGGTGTCGCGAGTCATCGCCAAAGGTCAAATGCCATTTCGACTTAAGACTCCGTACGCTCAGACCGGCGTGCCGGCACAACTCGTGGAAATCATTTTCGTCACTCAGTGAGTTCATGTGCGCGGGAGTGTGACTGTCGATCGGCACTGTCAAGGCCAGTAGACCTCCGGGTGCGAGTACACGAGCGATTTCCGAGAAAGCCTTCTGAGGTTCGGGCAGATGCTCGATCACTTCCGAAGCGATTACCAGATGAACTGATCCGTTACGAAACGGAAGGTCGCCAATGCTCCCCTGTTGGAAGTGCGAGCGATTAGCGACTCCTTTGAGCGCCGCCAGCCGGCGAGCGTAGTCGACAGACTCGCGGCTGATATCAAGACCGAAGCCGGTCCATCCTGGGTTCGATTGCAGCACCTCGCACAACATTGCACCGGAGCCGCAGCCAAGATCGGCAACGGTTGCCTGGCTGAATGCCACTGCTGACGCTGTTCGTCTTACAAACCGCAACCGAGCCACGGCTGACGACTGAAAAGCAAAGGTAAAGTGCGTGACGATTGGATAGAAGTTCTGATTGTAGATGAGCTCACAGGCTTGTTCGAATTGCAGGTGATTGTCGAGCTCTTGTTTGATTTTCATGTAACGACGCAGTTCCGACAACACCCCGTCCGGTGTCATACCTGAAACCGCGAACAGGTCGGCAATTATTAACTCAGCCTGCGCCCAGACCGTTTTTGTATTGCCGCCGAAGATCCGCGCGACAGGTGGGCCAAGTCCGACATAGGCGGAGAGCAAGGCTCTTTCCCAGAACGGTGCAGAATTCGCATAAGCCTCGAACAGCCTCAAACAATTTTCGTAGTAGGCCAATCCAGTTCGTTGAAACAGCTTTATCTCCCAGGCCAAGTGTGTTTCCTCCGCGATCGTCTGATCTTGCGGCGGTAGAACTCAGCAAGTGTTGTTCCTGTTTCGGCAAAACCATTAAAGGCGCGGGAATTAGCACTGAAGGCACAAACAGGCTCAAAAGAAGAGAGATGAGATCCTTTCGCCTGGAGCAGAAATTCGTATTTCAGGTGGAGCCTCTCGAGGCTCTCAAAAATACTTTTCAACGAAAAGCACACGAACTGCTTGGTTGATTTCGTGGATCGCTTGCTCACCAATTACTCGAAAGGCCTGCGGTAAGCTATAATTCGACGACTCGACTCACTAATAAGTCGGAGACGAACAGAAGAACGGAAACAAGGGTCGCTATGCTGCCTGAAAAGCTCGAACACTTTCGCAAACTGTTGCTCCAACAACGGGAAGAGCATGCGCCGCATATTCGTGCCGATCGGATCGCTGCTCTTGAGTCTGGAGACGACGACGTCAAAGACAGCGTCGATTTCTCGCAGATGGATGTAAACAAGGAGCTAGCCTTTTCCCTGGGCGACCGCGAGTCGCAACTGTTGGCAGACATCGACCAGGCATTGTTGAGAATCAAGGAAGGGACCTACGGCAAGTGTGCCAGATGTGGCCGAGACATCGATGAGCGACGGCTGGAAGCACTACCAACCGCGCGATACGATGCTAACTGTCAGGCAATAATTGAACAGGCAAAAGGAGTGGACACTCATTCACTTTGAATCGACAGGATTAGCCTGGTCTCCGCAAGCCTTCCCCTGCAACAGTTTTAATACCTCTTTCGCCAAGCCAGCATAGACTCAACCCTTAAGCCAATACGAAGTCGGCGCGAGATAATTGGTCCCTTCCTATTGTCCCGGAATTAGAAATTGGCTTAGAATTCCGCCCACTACATCCATCTCCTAAACTGTTCTGGCGCGCGCCACGCTAAGACTTATGAAGATCCAACTACGTCTGGGGTCAAGCGTGTAGCCTGAAAGGATTCGCCGCGAAGGCGCCGAACGCAGAGCTTGCGCAGAAACTTACGAATATCACCGTACCCGAGGCTGAAATTCTGATCATGCCGGGATCCCGCGAATTCCGTAAAGTCCTGGCTGACGGATAAAGAAGGTCTGGCTAGTCTGAAGTTTACAACGCAGGGGTTCGGTGCAAAGAAGCCGGTCGCCTCCAACACGAAGCCGGACGGTTCAGATGATCCGGAAGTGCGTCAGAAGAACCGTCGAGTTGAGATCATTTTGAAGAAGTGACGGGAGGAGCGGTGAACCGTCGTCGAATACATTCAAGCGCCGGCCTTATCATTGTTCAGCTGTCATTAGACATACTGATTCTGGGTTGCCTGGTCGAAGTAACACGAGCGCAGGCTGGCGCTGAAGCTACCTATTTATCTGCGCAACATAGGGATGTAGTTGAGCGGTGGCTCGCTCGGAGACCGGATCTGCGGCTGGCCACTGCTAACGATTGCACTAACAAAAGCGGGTTAGCGGCAATGCGAAAAGAGAAGGGCCGAAACTATCATCCGTACTATGCGGTTGGCGATTTCAATGGTGATGGCCGAGAGGATTTCGCCGTCGCCCTCATCAATAAGAAAAAGCGGCGCTGGAAGTTTGCCGTGGCGGTCTTCAATGGACCAGTCCGGACCGGGAGTGCGCCCTCGTTTCTCGACGAACAGTCGGATCTAAGCGATGGCGGTTTCTCGGTCGGCTCGGTCGGCTCGGTCGGCAAGGGCAAACGTCTGATCGCCGGAACATTTGAAAGTGACAATTGCGTCGTTCTGCAATCCAGCCGCAGAGGATACACTTGGAAAAATTGTTTAGAGTGAGCGCAAGTTAGGGAAGGGGGCTTTTCACAACCTGCAATTTGCTGAGACGAACCTTCAAGCCTTCGGATGTGTTTTATCGTAGACCTCGATCAATTTTTCCATCGAGACGTGAGTATAGATTTGGGTGGTGGAGAGACGCGCGTGACCCAGTAATTCCTGAATGTCGCGCAAATCTGCCCCGCTATCCAGTAAGTGAGTTGCGAAGGAATGCCTTAAAGCGTGCGGGCTGATGTTGTGCATGCCGGCACAGATGCGAATGTACTTTTCCACCAACCGTCCCACCGAGCGCGTAGTGATGCGTGTCCCCTGATAGTTCAGGAATAAAGCCCTCTCGTCGCGCAGCGAAATCGGCGCCTGCGACAGAAGGCCTTCCCGCACACCCAGGTACTGCTGCAAAGTCTCAAGCGCTGGTTCACCGAACGGCACGATTCGTTCTTTGCGTCGTTTTCCCGTCACGCGAATCAACTTGTTGCGCAGATCAACATCCCCAACATCGAGTTTGGTGAGCTCAGCCACCCTGACTCCGGTGGCGTACATCAATTCCAGTATTGCTCGGTCACGCTTACCCAGGTCCGTTTCGGGATCGGGAGTTTCGATGAAGCGAATCGCTTCTTCAATTGAGAGGTGCTGAGGCAGTTTCTTTTCAAGGCGCGGCGTTGCGACAAGCTTCGCGGGGTTTGTCTCAACGATTCCCTCGCGCAGGAGAAATTGGAAGAAGGTGCGCAGGGCGGCTAGCTTTCGGGCGATGGAAGACTTTCTCTTCTGCGCCGAATGCAAACTCGAGAGCCATTCGCGAATGGTGATGTGGTCAATCTGTTTGATGTCGGGGAGGTTCCGTTTGCCGCTCTTGAGATCGGCAGGAGCCAGGTAGTCAAGAAACTGCTCGAGATCGCTCGAGTAATTGCGCAGCGTGTGTTCGCTGACATTCCTCTCGTAACGCAGATGCTCGAGAAATTGATCTACCAGTTTCTCCATTTGAGTCTAAATCAAATCCAAAGCATTTATGCCCGAAATCACACATGCTAATCTGTGACAATCTTCGTGTTTGTCCGTCCCTTGTTCGTGTGATTTCGTGGACCGGTAGTTGTCATCCAAAGCGGCACGGATGGCAAGAACCACACCGCGCCTCGAGCATCTTCTGATTCGGCTACCAACCGTTTGAAGACGTAGTTCCCGGCTTGGGTGAATAGTAACCTCTGCGCGAGCGAATGCGAACGTCTTTTCGAGACCTTATACGCAACTCGATGGCATGGAAGCGGCCGTCGCGTTGCTCGCCGGCCGGGTAATAACTCAGAACGTATTGCTGGGCCAGGTCAGCGGCAATTTGATCAAACGCAGCATTTAGTTCGGCCACGCTTTTGGGCAAATAAACCGCGCCGCCGGTCTGACCAGACAACTGCTCCATTCGTCGCTCGGCAGCCAGCGCGCGAACATTTGCCCCTTCGTATAAACCCGTCTGGACCACAAAAATCTGACAATCAGCGGCCAGGACTTTTTGCATGGTAGTCTCAAAGTCAGCGCGGCTGGTTGTTTCGATACCGTCGGACACAATCACCAACACTCTTCTGCCAACGTAAGGTCGAAGATAACCGGAAGCGTCGATGATCCCATCGAAAAGCGAAGTAGAGCCCTCAGGCTTACCAAATTTTTGAATCGTTTGCTCCAGCTTCGTCACGTCATGCGTCAATGGCTGGGCCAGGTAACTGTCTGTTTCGATCGAATAGATAGCTGCTTCGTCCACCGGCCGCATGACGCGGCGGAAGAAATGTATCGCTGCCTGCTTCTCAAATTCCCGCGCGAAATCCAGGCTGCCGCTGTTGTCGAACAGCATCGCCATGCGCACGGTCGTTTCGGTTCGAGTCATTTCGCTAATCGGCCGCACTTGCCCGTCGATCCAGAGTTCAAAATCGTCGAGCTTTAGGCCCGTGATGGCGATGCCGCGTTGGTCGAAAATCGACGCTGGTATGGGGACCAGATTTGAGGTGATCCGTACAACATCCCCAGGGTCTATCTCGTCCGGATCTTTCTTCGCTGCGGTGTCCTTTACAGATGAGGTTGAGGTCCGCGCAGGTTCAGCTATCGGTCCTGGCCGCTGCTTCGGGGTGGGGGATTCTGCTTTCGGGTCCTTACGCCGTCCCGATTGCCCCTGGGCGCCGGAAATGAAAAGCACCAGGCAGAAATAGACAACCAGGCCTCCCGAGACGGCCTGGCGCAGAGCGATTATTACCTCGCGGTTACGCTCGCGGGTTCGTTCCTCGCTTGAAGTCTCTCGACCCAGAGCTGCCATTCCTTTAACGCTTGTTCCACCTGTAGTTGACGGCGATCGCGTTTTCTACGAAACCGGCGCTGATCTTGTTCAGCAAGAGGCTGAAGCAAGGCAAAGGTGATGTTCACCGGCTGGAAATTCTTTACCTCCGCGCTGGAGACATACCGTGCCAGCGCTCCGATTGCGCTTTGAGGCGGAGCTTCAACCAGTTCCTGCTTTAGGCTGAGCCGGGCCGCGTTAACACCAGCCAACCAACCCATCGCGACCGACTCGACATACCCTTCTACTCCGGTGATCTGTCCGGCAAAAAAGGCTCTTGCCCGTTGGCGCATTTGCATAGTCGGCGCGAGCACCCGGGGTGAACAGATGTAAGTGTTGCGATGGATTTGACCAAACTGGAGAAATTCAGCACTTTCCAAACCGGGTATCAAACGAATCACTCGCGCCTGTTCACCGTAGCGTAGATGATTTTGAAACCCTACAAGGCTGTACGCATCGGCCATTAAATTTTCCTGGCGCAACTGAACTGCCGCGTACGGCTGTCGGCCAGTGCGTGGGTCTCTTAACCCCACCGGCTTCATTGGCCCGAAGCGCAAGGTGTCCACGCCCCGCCGCGCCAGTTCCTCTATCGGCAGACAGGCCTCGAACCAGCGCGTTTCTTCAAAACGCTGCAAAGGGACGCTCTTCGCTTCTGACAGTTCGCGCCAGAAGCGCGCGTACTGTTCTTCGTTAAACGGACAATTCAAATAGTCGGCCCCACCCTTGTCGTAACGAGCCGCCGAAAAAACAACGGATCGATCGATCGAATCAGCGGCGACTATCGGAGCAATCGCATCGTAAAAGTAAAGCTGATCGCTGCCGGTCAGCTTCATGATTTCAGCAGTCAACGCATCCGAGGAAAGCGGTCCGGTAGCAATTATTGAGATCTCGTTCTCCGGGATCACCGTTACCTCTTCACGGACCAGCTTAATGTTGGGATGTCCGGCTATCTTTGACGTGACATACTCGGCAAACTTATGCCGGTCCACCGCCAGCGCGGCCCCGGCCGGCACACGCGTAGCCGCAGCTGCCACCATTACCAGCGAATCCCCGCGACGCAATTCTTCTTTGAGAAGATACGAAGCGGTGCCCGGCTCATCAGACTTAAGAGAGTTTGAGCAGACAATCTCCGCCAGTTTGTCGGTCTGGTGAGCGGGCGTTTTTTTCTGTGGCCGCATCTCGTAAAGGCGCACCTGCACGCCGAGATTTGCCGCTTGCCAGGCCGCCTCTACACCGGCCAGGCCACCCCGCCGATTACCACGACCTGATTCATTCAGGTTTCTTCTCCTGACTCTTTGGCACGTCGAGTTTGTAATCGCTGACGTCGCCCTGAAAGTGCCGGTAGTCGCTCCATTCGATTGTCTTGTTGAAATCACCTCCACCAAACAGCAGCACCTTCACCGAGAGATTGATCTGAGCAAACCGGGGCAGCCACACACCCTCCGCCATCCGGGTTTGCTCAATAACAAATGCGGCTCCCGGTCGAAGCGACAACAATAAACCTCCAGCCATCTTGAAACCTTCAGCCAGCCGCGCCTCCAGCCGGATTACCTGCTTGTCGAGCGGATCGATCCAAACAGCTCCAACTAACTTCGCAATCAATGCTTCCTGGCGGTTGCGCGGATGAAAACCGGCCTGCGGACGAAAGTCGAAGACAATCGCATCCCGATTAGCAAATTTCTCGCGACGTGGAGATACAAACTCACAAACCAGGAGAAACTGCGATATTTCCGGATCATCTTCGCCTTCTTCGCCCCCCGTGGAGTTCCTTTGCTTTTTGGCGCGCTCAGCCCTTCTTCGCTCTTCCTTTTGTGCATCCTTCTCGCGATCTCGCTCGGCCCTGAGAAACTCTTCCTGAACGCGCTTCTCTTCTTTAGCAGCCCGCTCAGCGGAAAGCGAAACACCATTTTCGCTGATCAGCTTTTGAATTGGCTCCCGATTAGCAACCGGGAAAATCTCATAGACCTTGACCGTCTCTTTCTTTACCTCGCCCTTGCCATTGATCTCGCGATCAGTTTCTTTCTGTGTAAAGGCGTACTCAGTTACTCGCTTTTCGATCTCATCCTGGTTCCTGGCTACCGCACGCAACAGTCCGGGTACGTCCAAACCTTCCGCGGCGCGCGGTGCATCGAAGACCGCAGTTGAAAGTCCGGAGTTATAGGTGACCCGCTGAAGCAGGAACACTAATTCACCCGTGCCACCTATATTCACGTTAAGGCGATGCGGCTCGAGCGATCCCTGCTCGGCTCGATAGTCATCCAGACGAGTTACTGTGTGCCTGGTCTCGTCAGTGATTTTTACAAGCAGGTTTGTCCTGGCGTTGAATGAATACTTCAGATGGGCGCCGTGGCGGGTAGAAAACTCAACCACAAAGACCCTGTCAGAAACATCGCCCTCGACTGATGTAACACGGACCAGCACCGCAGCCTTTTTGTAATCGATGAAGTGTGAAGCTTCGAGCAAGCCTTGCAATTTCGCCGCCAACGCATCAGGGCCGGTCAAAGTGCGTGTTTGACCATCCAGACCTGTTGTCCAGGCTGAGCTGGAACTTGTGGCAGAGATTATCTGACCGTTGGCGAATGTCATTTCAGAGCGAAACGATGCCGGCGCCTTGATCTGCGTTCGAGCGGCGCCCATCGTTTGCTCTTTGAGTTGAATAATCCAATCGTAGGTCGCGTCCGTGACTGCGGCGGCGCGCTTCTTACCTCCCAGGGCTTTGAGATACCTTTCAACAATCTTCTCAGCCGAGGGGGGTTTTGGTGTAGGAGCCGTTTTGGCCTGACCAAAAACTGCGAGTGCGCCGCCTGAGATTAGTAAGAACGCAAAGAGGTACGACAGCCGCCACCGCGATGGTGCATAGCGCAGCCGATCCAGCGTGAAACCTCTCGATCTGATTTTCACCTCGTTGGCGGGAGTTATTTCTTTCGCTTAGGAGCAGCCTTTCGCGAAGTCTTACGCGCCTTTCTGGCGGCCTTGGCGGCAGTCCCGCGGCCTCGGACCTTCGCTGCTCTCTTCTTCCCAGCCTTCCTGGCCGCCGCTTTCTTCGTTCCAGCTCGCTTAGCTGCTTTCTTGCCTGCCGCTTTCTTCTTGGTGGTTTTCCTGGCGGTAGCCTTCCGGGTAGTTCGTTTGGCAGCGGCTTTTTTGGTTGCCGCCTTCCTGGTGGCCTTTGCTGCTTGGCGTTTTGCGGGACGCGCTTTAACGGGAGCTCTCTTTTTCCGCGGCGCCGCTTCTTGCGGAGCAGGTGGTTCAGCAGCGACAACGGGCTCAGGCTCTCTCTCCGGGATGAGGTCCATTTGTTCCTCGTTTGCCGGAGGCTGATAGTGAGATTGTTCGGTCATCTCTCCCTGGTTTTGCTCGTACTCAAATTCGTTAATTTCTCTATCGCCCAGTCGCAGTCCTTCGATATTCCGCGTTCTTCCTCTAACTGACATTGATTTCCTCCTGTTTATTGAGACGGTGCTTGACACTCCAAACTGCGCATTCGTATAGTGCAATTCAATGTGATGCTAACGCATTGCAAGCCGGCTTAGCTCAGTTGGTAGAGCGTCTGATTCGTAATTAGAAGGTCATCGGTTCAAATCCGATAGCCGGCTCCAGAATTACTTTCCACTGCTCAGTAGTTTAGCAAATATCGAGACTGACCGTGCCAGCGGTCAGTTTTCTTTTGTGATAGCAGCTTCTCTTTCCGCGGTCAATGGTCCTTTGCCGGCGGGGTACTCTATACACGCATTAAACATGACTGCTCACCTGACAAGGGTATAGTTGGCACCTGGAAAATACTCTCAACTGACAAGCTCCTCAAACATCTGGTGAGCTGCGAGTGGCAACCAGCGGCGGCTGCCTGGTTTAAGCGTCACGGCTTTACTGTAGAAAGTGTACGCGCAGAAGAACTCAATGCTCAACGAAAGATACGCATCAAATCAATCGAGGGGACGCGCTTTCGACGAGGATAAGTAATGAGAATAAACAGTCGCTGAATTATCTTCCTCACCGGTCGGAATGAGAGTTGAAGAATTGCTCGCACACCCTCCAACGCGAACTTCCCTTGTTGTTGGCAAAACCTCCCGTGTTGTTATAACTTCCCTTTGACAGATAGAGCCAACCCGTATATAAGTTACGCACACAACTGTCACGCGCGTCCCGAGCCAGCGTGTCTTGCGTGATGACTCACGCTCTTGATCGTTTTTCCCGGGGAATTTATTTTAAGTCTGCCGTAACTTATCTGCGGATAAAGCCCAGGCCAACCGTTTACCGATTCGATCTCCTCCGGATTTGAGAAAGCGACCCGTTAGGTTTTGCCACGTTTTTGAATTTGTGTTTTGCCGCGTTTTACATTTAGAAGGGCACAAGGTTTGAAATCCTACCGCATTTATTGAAGTGTCTAGCTAATCAACCGTTTTACTCCTAGAAATGAACACTCAAGGTCATTTGCGGGATTGTCCTCTTCCGGCCCTCTTCAAGCTCCTCGCTGATCAGGCTGAGTCCGGTTGCCTGCGTGTCGAATTCCAACCCGAACCCGCGCTCTTTTATTTTCGGAGCGGACTCCTAATCGACGCTCGCATGACTTACCTGCGCGGTTTTGCGGCCGTACATCTCGCTATCTCCAGAGCGGACGCGGCATATTCGTTCGATCGCAATGCCGCGCTGCCTGAAGCCACCATCACTGACGAGAGTGAGAGGCTATTGTTAAGTCGTGTTCTCGGCGTGCGTCTGATGGTTGAGGAAAATCCATCTCCTGTTGCGGTACCCAACCCAAATCCCACCAGGCCTATCGGGGACCCCGCTCCGACTGAACCCAGCCTGGCAAAGGTGAAAGTGGAGACTGCCGAGCCCGAGCGTAGCCGGCCTCGAGCTGTGTCGGCCTTTCCGGAACCGATCGGTTTGCCGGTGAAAAGCCGCAGTCTGCCTCAGCAAGCTCTCAAATACCTCACGCGACAGAAATTGCTGAGGGCAGCCGCGGCGATTGTGGTAATCGCAATCCCCGCTGTCGTAGGCCTGGCTGTCCGATTGAGCAAGAAGACTCCAGAAACTATCGTGCTCGCTGAGGTCCAGAGACCGGAGGCTGTGCAGCACACCAGCGGTCCTGGCCTCGCACCGGGGAACAAAGTCACGGACAACAAACCGGCGCCGGCGCCTCTCGTCGAAATAAAGGCCCATGCCGAAAATCGACCTGCTTTCGTTGCGGAAAAAAACGTCCGGACAGTCACTAAGGAAGCTTCCCCTGAATCCAGAGTGATAGAACGGTCCGCCGACAGCTCAGCCCACACGACACAGCCCCAACCCCGCGATCAACCGGCAAAGAAACTCGTGGCTGGATCGAAAACGATAATGGTAGTCGTGCGCATCGAGGATGGACATGTCGCAGAGGCGTGGGTGAAAGACTCGCGCGCGGGCCTGGAAGCATACGAGGCAACAGCAATCCGGCTTGTTCGTCAGCGCCGGTACTCCAAAGAGGTCACGCGAACTGAAACTGTTCCAGTTAGTGTTACTATAAACTAGTAGAATCTGGACCTTGTTATGTTGCGTAAGATAAGTTCAATCATCGGTTCCTGCGCCGTTTGCCTGAGTTTTGTCCTGCAAGTGTCTGCTCAAAACAAAGTCGTTACTGCGCCCGCAACCAGCGAAATCACTGATCGCGAAAAGGATGGGCTACTCGGACCAGTCCGCCGCGTTACCGTCGAGTCCGCCAAGATCAGCTTTAAGAACGGCTCGCCGGTTGAAGGACCACGGGTGCTTCGCGCCGTAACGACCTATGACCCCCGCGGAAGAAAGATAGACAACCTTGCCTACCCGGTCGAAGGGACAACGCCGCCGGGTAAAGAGAGTTACAAGTACGATGACAAAGGCAATATTGTCGAAATGGAATTGCGAGGACCTGAGGGCTCGGTTCTCAGCAAGGAGCTGTACAAATACGTTCTCGATGAGCTTGGTAATTGGAAACAAATGACCACGTCGCTGGCGGTTTTCGAGGACGGAAAGCTGGGTGATGAGCCGGTTGAGGTAACCTACAGAAGCATCACTTATTTTTACGGTCAGGAGATCGCCAGGCTGACAGCGTCAGCCAGCAAGAACTCGAATGCTCCACGAGCCGCTGGAAACAACCTTACCAAGCCGGCAGCGAAACCCGTCAAACAGATTGTGACTGAACCGGCGAGTGTTGAAACTTCGGTGACTACCAGCGATGCGCGAGTCCAGCCAGCGCGTGAAACACCAAAAAACGCCGGTGCGACGGGAGACACTTCCGCGAAACCATCTGAAACACCCAAAGCGAACTCCGAGAAGCCAAATGTTGTTTCCGTTCCGACTGTAAAGCACGTTTCGGAAGAAGTTCTGCGCAATGCGGCTCTGTCTTTGCCACAACCGGCATACCCAGACGCAGCCGAACTCTCCCGGGCTCACGGAAGAGTACCCGTCGAAGTGATTATTGATGAACGGGGCACTGTCACCAACGCCCGCGCCACGTCAGGACAGCCGTTGCTGAACCAAGCTGCTGAAAGAGCCGCGCGATCAGCTCGGTTCTCGCCTGCAAAGTTGTCGCAGGATCCAGCACAGGTGACCGGCACCATAACTTATGATTTTGTCCTGCCGACACCGAAAGTCGTCGTTGAATCAACACCAAGAGACCCGGCCGAGAAAAAACCTGAACTAGCGAACCCTACCACTGGAGAAAAAGTCTCGTTGGCCAGCGTTGTTCCGCCAACTCCCAGTCAGCCGATTTCCGACACCCCGCAAACGTCAGCCAGTTCCTATCAGCTGGGTGTTTCGTATCTGGATGCAGGCAAGCCTGCTGAAGCAGCTCAGGCCCTCAACCAGGCTGTTTATAAGAACCCTGAAAATGCCGCGGCCTATGCGAAACTCGGGTTGGCCTACTCTGCCTTGCAAAAGCATAAAGAGGCCGTAGCTGTCTTTAAGATGGCGCTGCGGATCAAACGAGATATCCTGGACGCCGAAGGTTTCTATCAGATGGGCTTGGCATACTCGGCTTTGGGAAAACACTCTGATGCGCTCGCAGCTTTCAAGCAGGCGCTTTACATTACCAGAGCGGAATCCATAATCGCCGGTACACCCTCACAGACTCGAGTGCCAACCGCGGAAGAACTTCATTACAGTCTCGGATTGGCTTATCACAGTCTTGGGCGATTCGAGGATGCGATTAAGGAGCTGCAGCAAGTTATCGCCCAAAACCCCCGAATGGCGCAGGCGTATTACGGCCTCGCCGTCTGTTACATCGGTATGGGTGATCGAAGGTCGGCAGAGAAACAGCAGAGGATCCTTTTCTCCTTGAATCCTGCGTTGGCTGAACGGATTGCACAAGCTCTGGCAACGAACCGGAATCTACCGCCCGGGGTGAGCGAGGGTATGCTCGGTGGAAGCAGGAGACGTCCGTAATCTCAGCACACATCCTTTTTCCGCATTCCTGTTGAGTCTCTTCCCTGGAGTACACAAAGCTTTGGGGTGGCCGCCCCGATGACAATCACTCCAGAGCAATTGGAGCAGTATCAGCGCGACGGTTTCCTGGTCCTGGAAAACTCTGTTTCGGTTCAGGCGTGTGAGGAGTTGCGGGCCAGAGCCCGGGATCTTGTGAGTGAATTTGATCCTCAGGGCCTCGTGTCGATCTTTTCAACCAAGGAGCAAAATCGGCTTAGGGATGAGTACTTCCTCACCTCCGGTGACAAGATTCGTTTCTTCTTTGAAGAAGGTGCCTTCCTGCCCGACGGTACCCTCAAACAACCCAAAGACCAGTCCATAAACAAGATCGGGCACGCCTTGCACGATCTCGATCCTGTCTTCAATCGTTTTTCACGCACCCCGGAACTTGAAGCCCTGGCCGCCGATCTCGGGATCGTCTCGCCGCTCCTGCTCCAGTCGATGTATATTTTCAAGCAACCAAAAATTGGCGGAGAGGTTTCATGTCACCAGGACAGTGCCTTCCTGTACACTGAACCGGTCGATGTTCTCGCAGGCTTCTGGTTTGCTCTTGAAGATGCGACGCTTGAGAACGGTTGTCTCTGGGTCATCCCGGGAGGACATACGCTGGGACTGAAATCTCGTTGGCTGCGCCGGCCCGGCGGCGAGATGGGTTTCGAGAGTCTTAATGGTGATCCTTTGCCAGAGGAAAAGCTTGTTCCGCTGGAAGTGAAGAAAGGGACACTAATAGTCTTGCACGGACTGTTGCCCCACAAGAGTCTTGCCAATCGCTCCGCTACATCGAGGCACGCCTACTCGCTGCATGTCATGGGTGGCCAGTCGCTCTATCCTGCTAACAACTGGCTGCAGCGATCTCCCGCCATGCCCTTGAGAGGTTTCTAGGCGTGGCCGCGAAAAAACAACAACCGGTTTGCGCAGGCGCGCGCAGGGCCTCGATGCCCTCCACGGTTCGCCCGATGCTCGCCACGCTGGTGGACCAGCCTTTTTCAGATCCCGACTGGCTCTTTGAGACAAAGTGGGACGGTGTAAGGGCCATCTGTTTTGTCCGCAAGGGTCGCGCACGCTTCGTATCGCGAAACCAGTTGGAGATGACCGGTCAATACCCGGAACTGGCCAGCATCGCTTCCAGCCTCAAGGCGAAGGAAGCAATACTCGACGGCGAGATAGTTGCACTCGATGAACACGGCATCTCCAGATTCCAGCTACTCCAACCAAGACTGGGGCGAAAGAATCCCCGCGAGATCGAGCGGCTTGCCGCCCAGAGCAAGATTGCCTTTTATGTTTTTGATCTGCTTTACCTCGACGGCTTTGATCTGACGCAATGCAAGCTCCTTGATCGCAAGAGCGTGCTGGAACGGATTCTCAAGACTTCAAATAACATTCGCTACTCGGAGCACATCATCGGCGAAGGAGAAAGGCTGTTCCACGAAGTCGCGAAGATTCCTCTGGAAGGCATCGTGGCCAAGCGTATAGACAGCCCGTACGTACAAAAGCGGAGCAGCGACTGGTTGAAGGTTAAGACAATCCAGGAAATGGAGGTGGTGATCGGAGGTTATACCGAGCCGAGGAAATCCAGGGAGTATTTTGGTGCTCTGGTGGTCGGTCTATATCAGGGCAAAGAACTGCATTACGTTGCTCATGTGGGCGGTGGTTTTAACCATCAAAGCCTCGAACAACTCTTCAAATTGATGGAACCACTACGAACAAAACGCTGTCCTTTCATCGAAAAACCGGTAACAAACGAACCCGTCCAATGGGTGAAACCGAAACTCGTCGTTCAGGTTAAGTTTTCCGAGTGGACCTCAGATCGACGTCTGCGACATCCGGTGTTTCTGGGATTGCGTGAGGACAAGAAACCGGAAGATTGCGTCTTTGAACCGAAACAGAAGACCGCCCGGGCGGTGGCCCGGGCCGAAAGCCAATCAAAGCGATCAAGCCCGAGAGCGAAGAGATAGGGATTTAGTTACTCGGCCGGAGCAGGCCGCGGAAGATGCCCTGCACGCGCACCTGGCTGGCTGGCAGTTTTAGTGGCTCGAGTTGAGAATTGGCGGGGTGCAATTCGACGACCGGCCCGCGGCGAAACAGTCGTTTCAAGGTCGCTTGGTTCTCGTTTATCAGCAGGGCCACTACAATCTCACCATCCCGCGCATCCGTGCGATTCTCGATGAGCGCAATGTCTCCGTCGCAAATATGTTCGTCGATCATCGAGTCGCCCTTAACTCTTAAAGCATACACGCGCTCTGGACGGACTCGGCCAAGCAAAAAGCGAGGTACGGGAATGCGCTCTTCGTATTCAACGACTTCCAGCGGATCGCCGGCTGCGATCCTTCCCAGCAGCTTAACCTCGCACAAAGCCTCGGACGTGTTGTCGCTTACGGTAACGTTCAGTCCGAACTTCCCATCCTCGTGCTGCCGTACGAGCAGACCTCGCCGTTCAAGGGCGGCAATATGTTTGGCTATGGTGGCGCGAGACTTTACGCCGAAGTGCCGGGCGATTTGTGTGTAGGAAGGTTCATAACCGTGTCGCTCGAGGAAACTGGTGATGTAATCGAGAATGTCCTTTTGGCGCTGGGTGCGTGGCAGCATTAGTTTGAGCTAATTCCCGAATGCGAATCCCGATTGGTGAAAGAACTGGTTATTGGAACGACGAGGCATTCTATGGCGCGCACCAAAAAGCGTCAAGCATTTGCTGCGTGTTATGGGGCGGGGTCATGATAACCAAGCTAAGCTGCGGCAACTTCCTCAAAAGAACGGCAGGGTTCATATACGAGATCTGCGAGCACGGCCCTGGCTCTTACATGTGCGAGTAAAGTCTCGAGATAGCAATCGAGCCGATGCAAAAGATCGGCGGGATTCTCGCCCCGCGTTATTAAATCGATTATCGGATCGGCAAGGGCCTGGTATTCGTGCCAGTCCTTGTACATCAGCCACTGCATACTGCCCTCTTTGAATGACTGCAATTCTTCAGCAATTCGAGCAAGGGACAAGCCCTCATTCTTTTGCAGCATTTCTGTTAGTGCCTCGAGGTCCCGGTAAAGGACCAACGAACGTTCTCGTTTGGCGCGCCAGTCCTGAAACAGCCGGTCACCTGTAACGCCATCGTCGAACACGCGGGCCAAACCGATCAAACATTGCTGGAAGCAGTTTGTCAGCACACCTTGCGCATACAGGAGCAGGCCGTGAAGCTTCATTTCATCTTGTTCGAACCGAGTCTGAGCGAGCTCTCCCTCGAAAATTCGGCGAACCTCGTGTTGAATTGCATATGCCGAACCATCCAGCGTGTCGCGCAGCGGTTCGTCCAACACTTCGATCTGCATCACACGGTTTTCAATAAAATCAACCAGTGAGAATGCTTCACCACGCACGGCCTCGAGAATTGAGAGCCGCTCATTTATCCGGGCGGGTTCACGAGGAGGGGCTTCAACCAAACTTAAATAGTCAAGCAGGAATACCAGGTCGGCTAACACTTTGCTTACTACTATTCGTACTGACCCGTCACTAATTGAATTGGCTAAATGCGTTACACGAATTTGCAGGTTGGGGATCTCACGGGATGAGATCTGGAGGGCAGTGGTTGGTTCGTTAAGACGGAAGGGCACTGTAAAATTTTCTAAGGTCTGCATTTCCTGTGAAAATAAGCTTTTCATTGGGGAATCTTTTGCTTCGGGAAGGTGTTGTCAACGCTAATATGCGGCCGAGCCGGGGGTCAGGCCGACTCAACCCTTAGCATGACATGTGCCAATGTCTATGAGCGGCGAAAGTCCCTAACTATCGCCTGCTTTACACTTGCGGAATGAAGGTATCGCGAATCGAGGCTGTCACGTTTAGAGCAAACTGATGTCTGTCCTTATCAATTTGAATGATCAGGTGAGCGGTGCGGCAAACACAGGGTTCCAGGAGGATGCGGCCGTGCGGACGGAAGTGCTCAGTCCAGCGCGGCCGCATAATTCCAAAAAAGTCATTAAATCTGTTTCAGCGATGGGAATAGCGGCTGAGGGTACGAGGAAAAATACGAACCTGCGCAGGCATTTGAGTAAGTGTCATGGGCTTGCCTGACAGTAATTCGCTCGCTTTCATGTGATAGACAGCTTCGTTCAGATCATTGTCCGGGCTGATTACTGCCCCTTTCAAAGCAGCGCCAATAAAAACTCCCTTGCTTCTCGAATACGAAAGGATCCCGGCGTCAAGTCGCGGATTCGTCGAAGCGGCCGCTTCCCGGCCGACGGGTCCGGCTGCAATTCCTATCTCACCACCGAGCTCAAATTTGTCTTTGAGCAGTCCCTCAAGGCCTTCCTGATTCAAGATTAGCAGAACATAATCGGTTTTTGTCGCCCCGATCTGTGCACCAAAGCTTCCCCCACTCAGATTGAAGAAAACCGGCTCACTCCAACCACCCCTGACGCGTCTGCTGATGACGCCCTGTCCACCGCGTCCGCCGATGATAAACGCGGCTTTCACAACATCAGGAAAGACTGCGATCGCTTCAGCCTTATCCAATAGCTCCTTGGGAATGGCTTTGTCGCGTATGTTCATTATTTGGGTGAACGCCTCTGCGGCTTCGCGCGAATGCCGTTCCGCATCCTGCATCCTCGACTTTTGCGCAGGCACGGCGGTTACCACAAGTGTGAGCAAGGGAGCCAGAACCGCTCCCAGACCGGTGGCCCGATAGATGTAAGATTTCATGGCTTGATTGTCCCCCCGACTAAATTCAAATTTCTTCCGGCAACCCAATGATTAGGATTATCTCGGTCAGGTTTGTTAGTTGACGACAGACATAGTACACGCGCTCCGACCCGAATCGTTAGAACGCAGGCGGGTCTTGTATTCATTCTTTCTTCAAATTCTTGTCACGAATTTCGAAAGTCACGGTAGCCCATTTGGACTCGTAGTCAAGACCGGGGTCTGAAATAGGTCTCATGTAGATCAACTTAACGTACCATTTGCCAGGGGCTGTTAACTTGAATCGAACAATACCGCTCGCATTGGTGCGACTGCTCAAAGTCTGCAGCTTGCCATCGGTCGTTTCCCAGCCGGCAATAACGAATTGATTCACCAGCGGCCCTCCTTCGATTGTGCACAACAACGGGAGTGTTTGTCCGGAATGCAATGAGTATGGGTTCAGCTGAGGAATGATCTCGACCGGGTAATTTAGCTGTCTCTTATAATCGTCAGAGAGCGTTAATCCGACCTGGAAAATAGCCCGAACATGTTTCGAATATCTTTCACGTACATCCTTGTCAAGATCCTGGTCCTTCTTGCGCGTTTCAAGGATGTCCGGCAAACCGTCGTGGGCCAGGTAGTCATTAAACTCCGCAGCCTTGAGACTGATTTCCTTTGGATTTGTAGAGACTCCCACGACATAGGTGCCAGGCCCGCCGGTTTGGAATTCCATTACGGTTGTCTGGTTTTGATTTCGCCATTTTACCGAGTCGGCAAATGGTTTTCGGAGATCTGGCGCGAGCACGCTGATGTCGCGCATCCGCTCACGCGCTACCACTCCCTCGCTGTTTTGAAACGTTCCGTTCAGAAGCCGTACCACAGCCATCGAGTTTGGTAGCAGGTGGTATGTGTCAAGCTTGAGGAATAAATCGTGGGCTTCAACTGAAGCAGTAAAAAACAAAAGGAGGAACGGAATGATCTTTTTGCGCCGCATTCCCGTCAATTCACCGACGCACTACAGACGCTGGTCGTCGGGCAATCCTCCAAGCGGGCGAGAGATGAAAACTGAAGCACTACCGTGCCTGTAAGTCTCTGACCCATTCTAAGCGGTCGGCCGAATTCCGCAACTCCCATTGCGCAAATTATTCGGAGCAGCATTAACCGCGAGAAACTTACTGCAGAAGCGCATTGCCTTATCCGCTCTCAGATGACACAATTCCGCGAGCAATCAAATGGGCACAGGACCTTTCAAACCAGTCTCGATAATACGAGCGGTTGCGCGCAGCTCTATGTGTGCGTTCCTCATGCTTTCACCGTTCGCTTCGTTTGTTCCGTTCGCTCAATCAGCCTCAGTTGAGAGTTGTGCGATGGCCTGCTGCATCGGCAAGAACTCTTCGTGCAGCTCAGGTTTGCACATCAAGGATGTTGTTCCAACTGAGGAAAAGTTATGTGGTCTGAACCCGGTTGTAATTGCAACACCAGACACTGAAGCTCAACGCCATTCGCAGCCAGCTATCGCTTCTTTCTCCCAGCAATGCCCTACAGACTGCACCGGCGCCTTGAGTGTCTCAATCAGACGACCCCAGCCTCGCGACCCAGCTCTTCCTTCACGTAGATTGCATCAGGTGATGCCGCTGGCTTCCTCACAAGAGGAACCCATCGTCGGACCGAGTATCCGCCAACCTTCAATCAGACAACAACCTCCGCGCGGTCCACCCGCCACTCGCTTTTGATCAATCAAAGTCATGTTCTCACTGGGTGGTTAAAGCGCCCGGTGTGTTGATGCGCGTATAGAGTGCGTTTTTGTGTGTCTACTCGAGGAGTCTCATGTTGAAATTTGGTAGCGTCCTGACGATTTCGATCAGGATAATAATCCTTTTATCTTTCTCAACCAGCACATATTCACAACAGTCAATCGCTTCGGCATCACTGAGCGGTCACGTTATGGATGAGCGGGGCGCCGCCATAAGCGGAGCAACAGTCCGAATCACCAGCAAGGAAACCGGCAAGAATGTGGAAGTACTGACTGAAGAAACCGGGCGTTTCGGGTTTCAGTATCTCTCCGTAGGCGAGTACCGAATTGAGGTCCAACACGCCGGTTTCGAGCGTGTCTCGCAGGAGATCATCTTAACGGTCGGCGGGGTATTGGAGTTGAACCTGCGTTTGCAGCCCGCAGGTCTGACAGAGAGCGTCAATATTGCCGCCGGCATACCTTTGATTGAAGCCACTCGCACACAGATTACTGAAACAATATTGCCGCGAGAGGTCGATTCATTACCACTCAATGGTCGGAACTATCTGGATCTGGCAGCGCTTAGCCCGGGAGTGTCACGAAGTAATCCGGTTGCGAATCAACGCTTCCCGGAGACTTCAGCAGTCCCTGGCACGGGAATATCAATCACCGGCCAGCGCTTCATTAGCAACGGCTTTATCGTCGACGGCATGTCTGCCAACGACGATGCGGCTGACCTCCCAGGCACATTCTTTAGCCAGGAGGTGGTGCGCGAATTTCAAGTAATTACATCCGGAGGGATTGCCGAGTATGGCCGCGCCTCGGGAGGTTTTGTAAACATCGTCACCCAATCGGGAACGAACCGATATAGCGGGCGACTATATGGCTTTCTTCGGAATCGACGATTTGATGCGCGCAACCCGCTGGCAGCAAGCAAGGAGCCTTTCACGCAAACACAGTACGGAGCGAGTCTCGGAGGACCGGTGCACAAAGATCGCACTTTTTTCTTTGGGAATTTTGAGCAAACGCGATTGCACAACGCAACGGTGATCACCATTTCTCCGGCGAGCGTAACGACCATCAATGATCGGCTGGATACTCTTGGGTACCCCGGCCAGCGGTTATTTACGGGACTTGCGGCCGTGGGCTTTAACGCCACAAATTTCTTGCTGCGTCTGGACCACAATCTTAACAATAAGAACCTGCTTACTGCTCGTTACAATCTCTACGATGTAAACAGCTCTAACGCCAGAAATGTTGGCGGGCTAAACGCCGTCAGTCGTGGCACTGCGTTGGGTGATCGGGACCAGATGCTTACTGTCGCCGATGTCGCCACGCTTTCCGCAAACACTTTTAATGAGGCACGATTCCAGTTTACATCAAGCCAATTAAGCGCTCCGGTGAATGATAACCTCGGACCAGCGATAAACATTTCCGGAGTTGCCAATTTTGGCACCGCTACCTTTTCACCGACCAGGCGCGACCTCAACACTTTTGAATTCGTCGACGCAATCGCCTCGCAGCGGCGGTCGCATGGGATCAAGACCGGCGTCAACTTCTTGTTGAATCGGCTGGACATTGATTTTCCCGGCGCTTTGCAGAGTGTGTATTCGTTCTCTTCCCTGGAAAATTTTCTGGCGGGACGCTATACGACCTTCCAACAGGCTTTCGGCGCTGCCAATCAGTTTCAGTCCAATCCTAACTTTGGGGTTTTTGTACAGGATGAATGGAAACCAATTCGCGGTCTAACAATCAACGCCGGTTTACGCTATGACCTTCAGCTGTTGCCGTCGCCCATTAACACCGACACCAACAATTTCGCTCCGCGTCTGGGGTTGGCTTTCGCGCCCGGAAGCCGGCGTACAGTGCTGCGCGCAAGTTATGGTATCTATTTTGACCGGATACCGCTGAGGGCCACATCGAACGCTCTCCAACGGGACGGATCGAAATACCGGGTGGCAATCCTGACTCCGGGCCAGCCAGCAGCTCCGACTTTTCCAAACACGCTCGCCGCGTTTCCTAATAACCTACTTGTGAGCATTACGAGTATTGACCCCAACATCGAGAACAGTTACAGCCAGCAGGGGAGTCTGCAAGTCGAACGTGAACTGACACCGTCGACGTCGCTTTCAGTTGGTTACTTGCACAAGCGCGGACTACACATAATTCTTTCCCGCAATGTGAACGTGCCAATATTTCCAGCCTCGGCCGGAGTTCCCAATCTGGGACGGCCCGATCCCCGGTTTGCAAACATCAATCGTTTCGAAAGCTCAGGCGATTCGTACTACAACGCCTTGACAGTCTCACTAAACCGCCGTTTTCAGAAGTGGATGGGCTTCAGACTCTCTTACACCTTGGGAAAGTCGATCGACGACGTCGGTAACGCTTTTTTCTTCAGTCCCCAAAACAATTTCAATCTTCGAGATGACCAGGGATTGAGCGACAATGATCAACGCCATCGGCTCACAATTAGCGGTTCAATGGAAACGCCTGAAGGAGGATCCATCCGCCAACGCGTCTTGCAAGGATTTCGCGTGAGCTATGTCTTTACTTACGGTTCGCCCTTGCCGTTCAACGTGGTCACGGGAAGCGATCTAAATTTTGATACCAATGCTAATGATCGACCGATTGGCGTGCCGCGAAATTCAGGGAAAGGCTTCGCCTACGAGGCGTTGGACCTGAGGGTGAGTAGAACATTTCGCCTTGGAGAGAGTCGCAACATTGAAGTAATCGCGGAAGGTTTCAACCTTCTTAACCGGCAAACTTGCAACTGCCAAACGGTACGTTCGGGACACGCCTGTTGCCGGCGAAGGGATTCGGCAATCCCACAGCAGCTGCCGACCCCCGCCAGATTCAGTTTGGTTTGCGTTTCAACTTTTAGTGAGTCGGGAAGCCGCACACTAAAACGAGGACTTCTGCAGGTCTGCCAGCGCTGCTAAAACCTCTTCACTGTGCGCCTTGGGGTTCACCTTAAAAAACACCTTGGCAATCTTGCCCTCGGGATTGATGATGAAGGTGTTGCGCGCGGATAGCTTCGTTCCGTTGTAGTCCATTACTGAGCCATAACGTTCTGAGACCTTGGCATCGGCATCGGACAGCAACTTAAAGTTCAGTTTCTCCTTTTCGCAGAAGCTCTTGTGAGACTCGGCAGTATCGACACTGACGCCGACAATCACGGCATTCAGTTTTTGATACTGATCCAGATCGCGCTGAAAGTTATGAGCTTCGAGTGTGCAACCGCCCGTGAAATCCTTGGGATAGAAATACAGCACCACCCATTTGCCCTTAAAATCTCCCAGGCCGCTCTGCTTCCCTTCGTTGGACATGAGCAAAAAGTCAGGCGCGGCAGTGCCTACCTCGGGAGCATCCCCCAACTTTGCTGCGGACTTTGCGACGATGCCTATGCCGCACACAATGACGACAGCAAAAAGAATAATGTACTTTTTCATCTCACTTCTCCTTGAACATGATTCATTGCGGATGGAAGAGAATATACACCTTTTATTTGCAGATTATATACCGCGATGATCCACGAAATCACACGAACCAGACTCATGAACTTCTTTCTTTCATTTCGTGTGATTTCGTGGATTATCTCTTAGGTTTTGAGGGCTTAGTTGCGAAACCTGGCAATTTTCAATTTTTTCTGTTGCTTTTCAAACATATCAGACGGTTCTTCGTGATATGACGGCTGCCGCAGGCTATGATGAGTGCTTTCCCCGGTACCAGAAATAAAAGATGAAAGGACTTTGTTGTGGAGATCGATAAACGGAAAATCAAAACTTTGGATGAAACAGACGAACCGGCGCCAATGGATAAAGCTGACCAACGCGTTGAAGCAGAGATGAAGCGTATCGAAGGTAAGGCAAAAGAACAGGTGGCAAGTGGACTCCAGAACGAAGAACTCGCTCGCAAAGGGCGAAGAATGAAAGAGGATGCCGAGGGAGAACTACAACAATTGCGGGAGGAAGACTCGAAAAACTAGCGTAGCTTCAATCTGCCTTGGTGTTGCTTAGCGCCTGTTCAATGGCCTGTCGCAACTGATCCGGAGTCTGGGACACGCTGAATCCGACGAAGCGGTTCAGTATGCGCCCATCGGGTGCGATGATGAAGCTTTGCGGGATAGCGTTGCGACCAGTGAACTGCATGAATGCCATCGCAACTTCAGGAGTCGCCCAGCCAACCGGATAATCCACGTTGAAATCGCGTACGAAGTTGCGCACACTTTCCGCCGAGGCGTCCGGGTTCTCGGTTGAGAGACCTACCATTTCAAGTCCCTTCGATCGATACTCTTTATGTAAACGGACCAGTTCCGGCGTCTCCAGACGACAGGGTCCACACCATGTCGCCCAAAGATTTACCAACACAACTTTGCCTGAATAATTTGCCAGTCTGATCGCCGGTCCCTTGGCTGCGGGTAATTCTGCGTCACGAACACTAGCCGGGAGGCTCACGGTGGCCGCTGGAGCGACCGGAGGTGCGGGAGCTGCAGGCGCAGCATTGACTGGTGCTTTCGGTCTAGCCGGTTGTACTTTTGCCGTTTCGTCACCTGACTGACAACTCGAAACACCTACGGCGGCCAACAGGCACATCGTGAGCAGCGTAGCCATGATGCGCGTCGGCGTCCAGAAGGTTCGACCTGCGGCCTGGACGCGCTTGTTGGAGGACTTGTTACTTTTCATATATTCCCAACTCTATTCGCCGCAAAGGATACCATCTGCACACCAAAAGCTGAAAGGTAACCATAACTCCAGGGGCCGACTAGTCTTTTCTGCTGAACCTGAATGATTCAAGAATAAGAGGCAGCTCACCTTTTACTCCGACATCTTCCTCACTATGTACGTCGCTGCTTTGCCCCGTCACGAGCATGATGATTGTGACGCCATTCTTGTCGCCGTCAGCGCCAGGAGGAATGAAGATGGCCCGACCCCAGTAAGGCAGATCCTGGTCCGCTTCTTTCGAAACACCGCTGAAATGAAAGTCATAGGCTTTCGACGCATTGACTTGAGTCGGACCTTCCGACACTTTCCGGTAGTTGGGAAGACCCCTCGCCAACTGCGCGCTGAGGGCTCCGACACGATCAGGGAAGATCGAAACATCTGACTGGTAAGTACCGTTGCTGTTGTACCAACTCACAGCAACACTTTCCGGCGTTTGAACTTCGGTTCCGTCTTTGACGATCTTGAACACGCGAGCAAAATTGCTCGCGCCGGGCACGCCGGCTTTCGGATCGCTCTGCCACGATCGTGGGTAATAGAAAGAGAAGTCGACGTAATGTTCAGCGAGCTTCCCGTCCAGATTGTCTTTGGAATTTACAAACTTAGTAGCATCGGCCGGCGGAACAAACGTATCACTCTTAGGCGCGGTTTCGCTCGGTTTGGTTTCCGGAGCGGTATTGACGTTTGTTTGCCCGGTAGTTTTGGTGGGCGCTGTCTCTGTATCCACATGACGCTGAGAAAACTGTTCCAGGCGCGGTTTGATCGCCACGAAGAACACCGCAGCTAATCCGACCCCCCCAAGAATAAGAAGCAGAAGCACCGCCGCAATTATCCAAGGCAGTTTTGACTTTTTTCTGGGCGCGGCCTCAGCCGAAGGCGGTCTCAGAGATGCCGAAGGACCAGGTGAAGGAGGAAATGCGCCCAACGATTGCGATGGCGGAACCGGTAGATCCATTGAAGTAGGATTTCCCGTCGGCGCCGTGTTGCGCGGAAAGACCGCTGTCGGCGCCGATGCGGCAATCGTTTCATCCAGATTGGGAAGATCGCGACTCGTTGATGCCTCTTCGCGGCCGCTCGGCGGACCCTGAGGGGGCGAATTGGTTGTGCGCAATTCTACGTCCGCGGCAGTTGCTCTAATCGTGAGGTTGGGATCAAAGCCGGCTGGAGTGATCAGCAGACCACCATCAAAGGTGCAAAATTTCTGGTTTTCATCAGGGAAGGTACGATTACACTTGGGGCAACGTTTCATTACACACGACCTCTTGTCGAGACTCACTTCGTCAACGCGAACGCGCTCTTGATAGCTTTTGTTCCAACCCTTTGTTTTCCGGATCCAGCTGTAGAGCACGCCGATAAGCGCGAGCGGCGTTTTCTTTCTGGTCGATCTTCATGTAACCGTCCCCCACACCCTCAAAACCAAACGTTCCTCCGAGCTGTCGCCGGTCACCCGCTGAAGCAAGATCGGCGGCCCGCTCGTAGATCACTTCTGCATCGGCGTAACGATCCAGAGCCAGGTAAGCGCGACCGAGCAAATTGAAAGGCTGAAAGGCGCGCGGACTGACTTCAGTCGCGGTCTTCAAGTATGGCTCGGCTTCCTGATATCGTTTTGCGACGATTAGCGTGCGTCCCATCAGAAAGTTGGATGTTGGATTGCGCGCATCGATTTGCAGGGCGGTTTTTAAGACCGGTTGTGAGCTGTCCCACTGCTGTTCGGCCTGCAACGACTCGGCTATTAAGTTCAATGTGGCTGGATCCTTCGCCAATTCCGTTGCGCGGCTGTATAACGGCGCGGCTTCATCTGATCGACCACTTCGTTTCAGCACGCGCGCCAAATGCGCATAAGCAACGGCGAAGTTCGGGTCAAGCTCTACCGCACGGCGATAAGCATGCTCAGTTTCATCGTTGAATAAGCCGCGAGATTGCAACGCGACGCCCAATCGATCCGAGGCCACCGCGTTGTTGGGCTCAAATTGTACCGCGCGACGCGCAGCATTTTCGGCGTCGGCGAAACGTCTCGCGTTATCTCCGCCGGTTCGCGGTTGAACAAGCACGACGCTTAGAGCTATAAGCGCGTCAACATTTTTGGGCGACCATTGAACGGCATTGCGGTACGATTTTTCTGCATCCTCCCACCGTTGTTGATCGCTGTAGACGTTCCCAAGGCCATAGGCCGCACGACCATCAGTTGGGATGAGCTGAAAAACGCTCTTGTAGGTCGCTTCGGCTTCGGCAAACCGCCGCGCATCGCGAAACGAGTTTCCTTTATCGAGTAGATCCTCAACTCGATCCGCCACTGATGGGCCGGATCTTGTAGTTCGACTCGTGGTGGATCTGTTTCCCGGTTTTACAACTGTTGACGGCTTGGGCGTTCGTTTCTTGGTTTCGGGGTTCTTCGGACGAAATATTACGGCGCCTCCGATGTCTCCGCCAACGTCCTGCGCTATAGCCGTTAAGGCGTAAGGGAAAACAGCGAGACCTGCCGCTGTCAACATCAACACCACGCGTGACCTCGCGAATGCTTTCATCCATCTTCTCCTGGGATTCGTCTGTGGTGGCCTTATGATCGGAAGATCCTGCTAACAGCTAAATTCTGAGCCGTTTGTAACGTCTAGCTGTCATTGGAAGAATCAAAGTGGTGGATCTTAGATCAGCTACACGGAATCAACTAGGTGCTAATCTAAATGGTAAAGCGTTCGGTAGCAACCCTTGAGGGGTCTTCGAGCGTGTCCCACCCAGGCAACAGTCTCAGGAACCGGACCGCACCAGGCGGAAGCCAAGCAGGGGATTTCTATTTGCAGGAGGGATAAACTCGCGCATACAAGATGACACCGGAGCTGCCTTGTCGTCGGTTTTTGTGATGTAGCCCCCTCCCCGAATGGCTATCCATTCCTGCATATTTTGAGGGACTTCCGTACTATTCCCGGGATACGCGGAAACCCTGGAGGCGGTCCACTCCCAGACGTTCCCGATCAGATCTTGAATACCCCATCGATTCGCGCCGTTAGGATGTGAGCCCACTTGCGCCGGCGTCTTATCGTTGAGTACGGCTGTTTGGTCTTTCCATTCGTTGCCCCAGGGATAGAGCTCATTCTTGTCACCGTTTCTTGCCGCGTATTCCCATTCCTCTTCCGTCGGCAGCCGATACGACACTCCGTCTCTCTTTGAACGCCATTTGGCAAAGGTGTTCGCATCCTCGAACGAGACATTCACCACTGGCCACAGTTCCAGGCCATCTGGAGGTTTGGGGCCAGCCCAATGTGTAGGCGCGGCGTAATTTGTTTCGCGCACAAACTGTCCATACTCAGCGTTGGTCACTTCGGTTTTGTCCATGTAGAACGTTTGGACTTTGATGGGATGAGCGGGCGCCTCCTGTGGCGCACCGTCACTTCGTCCCATCTCGAAGCTTCCTCCAGGAATCTCTACCAACTCAGCTTTGAAGGTTTGGGGATCCTGAGCGGGATTCTTTGGTGCCTTCGCCGGCGACGCTGCCGGCTTCGGCCGGAGTAGGAAATAGCCGCCGATTCCGCCGCCGCTCAGTAGCAATAGCAAAAGCACCACACCGCCAATTTTCAGCGCCGGACTCTTTCCAGCCACCCGAGAAGTTGGCACTTCCACAACTACGCTGCCCCGTCCCGGAATTACCGGTTGTACCCCGGGATAGCTATTGTTCCCCATGGAGTCGGTAATGAGGCTCTGATGCACCTGGGTGACTTCGGGATCCACGACTGCCGCTGCGGCGGGAGGCATACTGGTCGCCAGCCGCGCTAGTCGTTCCTCGAGGTCTTTCGCCTGCCGCGTTACCCGTTCAATCTGCTCGCGCTGCTGCCGCTCCTTTTCTTCCCGTTCTTGCTGCTCTTTGCGTTGACGTTCCTCTTCTTCTTTGCGTTTGCGTTCTGCCTCTTCCTGTTGGCGACGCCGGGCTTCAGCCTCGCGCTCGAGCTCTTCACGGGCAGCGCGCTCGCGCTGCTCCTGCTCGCGTCGATAAGCCTCGCCCGCGCTTGAAACTTGCTGTTGCACGTTAGCGTCAATCGAGGCGGCGCTGACCGTTCCCGCCATCGAGTCAAACGAGGCACCAAAATCGGAATGTTCAGGAGCGGAAGTTGAACCCGTATCGGTAAGAACCGTGGCAACTGTTTTATTGAGATCAATCGAGCCGGTGTCCCGCACTTGCCTGACCGCGGCCAGGGATGGATCAAGCGCTTGCCGGAGTTCTGCCAGAAACGCGTCGACCGAAGGAGTGCGTGAGTCCGGTTCTTTTTCCAGCGCGTGACGAACAGCTGCTTCAATGGCCGGGGGCACCTGAACGCCCAGCGACTGGAAGCTGGGTACGGGCAGGGTGAGGTGCTTCTTCATAATGGACGGAATCGACTGCCCCTTGAATGGGACATCCCCGCACAACATCTGAAAAAGAATGATGCCCAAACTGTAGATGTCAGCTCGGGCATCCGGCTCTTCATCGGACCACTGTTCTGGAGCCATGTAGAACGGAGAACCCATCAGGCCGCTCGTCTTCGCCTGCACAAAAGAGCCCAGCAATTCTCCGGACTTGATCTTGGCCAAACCAAAATCGAGTATCTTCAGACCCTCAGCAATAGGTAGGCCGGTCTGAATCATGATGTTCAGCGGTTTTAGATCGCGATGAACAATGTTCTGCCGGTGCGCAGCACCAACTCCCGAAGCAACTGCGTTAATGAAGTCCAGGGCTCGCGCCGGCGGTATGACGCCTTCTTCGGCGAGGATGTCCTGAAGCGACTTGCCGTTGACGAACTCCATAACCAAAAACGGCATTGTTCCGCGCACGACGCCAAAGTCGGTCACGGCGATGATGTTCGGGTGTCGAATAGCAGCCGCCGCCAGCGCTTCCTGACGGAAACGCGTGACGAGCATGGGATCGTTGCCTACGAGATCAGGCAAGATCACTTTGATGGCATGTGAGGTTTTGAGGAATATATGACGAGCCTGGAAAACTACACCCATACCGCCTTGACCCAGCCGCCGCTCAAGCTGGTAGCGAGCGTCAAGGATCGGCTCGCCAAGCAGCGATGGTGTAGTGGCATCGCCGTCCTGCGGACAGTGGTTTATGTCATCGGGGAAGCAGCGCCTACAGGCTGGACATTCTTTCATTGAATGGCTCGATCAGAACGCGGCCGGTCTTTTCACTCCGCAGTCGTTTGCGATCGGCGGGCAGTCCTCCTGGTCTCGTTAGAGCACGCGGAAGTTTCATTCTGTGAAGTCACCTTCGCTGCCTTCATTGAAACCGTTAAATTCCAGTTCGAACGTCTCCCAGGAGAAGGCGACGGCGTGCAATTGATTTTAACGGCTAGGCTGCGGTCAGGCAAGCAGGTTGCATCGCTAAGCAAATCAAGTAGTCAAACGACTTGCTGTCTTGGAAACCTGCCCTGCTATACCTTTCAACACCTGACAGACACGGGATTCAGCGCACCACAACATTCACCAGACGTTGCGGCACAATAATGACCTTCACGATCTGGTGACCCTCAGTAAATCCACGCACTTTGTCATCCGCAAGAGCAGCGGCCCGCAGCTCATCCTCGCTTATGTTTGGAGAAGCCAAAACACGAGAACGAAGCTTCCCATTCACCTGGACCGGAATCTCGAGCTCTTCTCTGCGCGCCAGCTCAGGATCAGCCTGCGGCCACCGCGCTTGCAGCAATCCGCCATGATGGCCCAAGCCCTCCCACATCTCTTCAGCCACGTGAGGAGCAAAGGGAGTCAACATCAGCACTAAAGCCTCGAGCGCTTCCTTGACCACAAAGGCATCGGCCGCTCCCGCCGTATCAGGATCAGCATTGAAATCCGCCAGCTCGTTAAGCAGTTCCATCAGGCCGGCGATGCTCGTATTCAGACGCAACTGTTCGAGATCGCCCGTCAAACGTGCAATCGTTTGATGAGTCTTGCGGCGCAAGGCCCGCGCTCCTCCACTGAGTTTTTCGCCCGGCGGCAGGCTGTATTCCTCTGCTGCCCCAGCAAATCGAACTTGCCAACGCCACACCAAAGTGTAGACGCGCCGAAGGAACCGGACAGCGCCTTCAGTGCCGGTCTCGGACCAGCGCAGCTCGTTCTCGACTGGCGCCGCAAAGAGTACGAACAGACGCGTAGCATCGGCTCCAAACGCCGCGATCATCTCGTCCGGATCGACGCCGTTTCCGAGACTCTTGGACATGGCCTTCCACTCGTCAGTTCCCTCGACACGGTTGGTTACCATTCCCTGTGTAAGTAGTTTTTTGACCGGCTCGTCAAAATAGATCAATCCGAGATCACGCATGAACTTGGTCCAGAAGCGCGTGTAGATTAAATGCATCACCGCATGCGAGTCGCCGCCGATATACTGGTCCACCGGAATCCATGCCGAAGCAATCGCCGGATCGAATGGCATTGCGTCGTTACGCGGGTCGCAATAACGAAAGAAGTACCACGACGAGTCGACGAAGGTGTCCATCGTGTCAGTATCGCGCCGGGCCGGCGCACTACAGTTTGGACAAGTGGTATTCACAAACTCCGGCACACCCGCCAACGGAGATTCACCGACACCAGTGAAGTCGGCCGTGGCGGGCAATACCACCGGTAACTGATCGTAAGGCACCGGCACGGTGCCGCATTTGTCACAGTAAATGATTGGCACAGGCGCGCCCCAGAATCGCTGGCGTGAAACGCCCCAGTCGCGAATTCGGTACGTCACGGCGGCAGCACCAAAACCCTGTTGCTCCGCCTGCCTTGTCATCTCAGGTATCGCATCCTGCGAAAGTCTCCCACTCCAATCGCCGCTATTGATGAGCACTCCGTAATCTGTGAAGGACCTGGTCATCACGGCTGATTGATCCGTCCCGACTACGAGCGATGGTTCCGCCTTCATCTGTGAATGAGTGATGGGCGCGATGACCTGTCTTATCGGCAGGGAGTATTTCTGCGCAAACTCGAAATCTCGTTCGTCATGAGCCGGCACACTCATTACGGCTCCCGTGCCGTATTCAGTCAAAACGTAGTTTGCGACCCATACCGGAACGTTTTCGCCGCTGAATGGGTTGATCGCGATAACCCCGGTGTTAATGCCCTCCTTCTCTTCTTCGGCCAACTGGCCTCGGCTGCTCCTGCTTTTCGCAACCTTATCGGCAAAAGCATCCACATCTCTCTTCAGGTCTGAACCGGACAGTAATTCCGCGACCAATGGATGGTCCACGGCGAGCACGATAGCGGTAGCCCCGAAAATCGTGTCGATGCGCGTCGTAAACACGCGGATCTTTTTGTTACTGCCTTTTACTGCAAAATCGAGATACGCGCCCTCACTGCGGCCCACCCAGTCGCGCTGGCGTTTCAGGACCTTCTCAGGCCAGCCAGACTCAATCTGCACCATGTCCTGCACGAGTTGTTCAGCATAATCCGTCGTCCGGAAAAACCATTGTTCGAGATCTCTCTTCTCTACGGCTGCGCCACAACGCCAGCAGACGCCACCCGAAGATTGCTCGTTTGACAGCACCGTTTCTTCATTCGGGCACCAGTTAACCGGAGACACACGCTTATATGCCAGGTTGCGCTCGAACATCTTTAAGAAGAACCACTGGTCCCACTTGTAGTAATCGGGACGGTGCGCAGCGATCTCGCGCGACCAGTCGTAACTGATGCCGAGACGCCGCAACTGGCCGCGCATATGGCCGATGTTCTCCTCGGTCCAGACGAGGGGATTCACGCCGCGTTTAATTGCGGCCTGCTCTGCCGGCTGTCCGAAGCTGTCCCAACCGATCGGATGGAGCACGTTGAATCCCTGCAATCTCTTGTACCAGGCCAGCGCATCGCCGATCGAATAGTTGCGGACATGGCCCATGTGCAGGAAGCCCGAGGGATAGGGCAACATCTCGAGGCTGTAAAACTTCGGTCTGGGATCATCGGTGCGCACCTCAAACGCGCCGGTTTCGTCCCAGCGTTGCTGCCACTTCTTCTCGATTTCTTCAGGAAAGTATTTCTCGTCCATCTCTATTTATCCCACTGATATCTACAGTTAACACGAATCCAACGAACGCACAAAGGTTGAGTAAACCAAATCTGCGACCGCTGAAGAATTTGTTTGGAAAGGGATTCGCCGCCCCGACAAACCACGCTACAAGGCGCGGCGCGGAAGCGGCACCGTTAGGACGAGTTTGGTAAGGTTCCGAGTTCTCTTCATCATCGATTACCCTGGCTGACGGGCATCTTAGCGCACGTGGTGGCTGGTTGTCGACAGCGTGAAGTCGGGGATACTGCCTTGGCTTGTCTTAGCGCTTGGTTTCTCAGCCGTTACAAAATGATCTGAGCAGTTCCAGGTTACGCAGGTCAGCGCGCGGATCGTCGTACGGGGTTTCCAGGATGAAGGCCGCGTGGGAGAGTTTGCGATGATTAGCCACTCTACGCAATGCTTCGGCTCCAATATGTCCTTCGCCGATGTGCCAGTGACGATCCACCCGCGAGTTGTAGGGCGCGCGCGAATCGTTGAAATGAATTGCCCGCACGTTAGCCATGCCTACTGTCCGGTTCAATGACTGCATGGTCGCCTGCAAACCGTCTTCTTCGCGAATATCGTAGCCCGCAGTGAAGGCATGCGCGGTATCCACGCAAACACCGAGCGCGAGCTTCGGGCACGCGTCGATTATTTCACGTAAGTGCTCGAAGCGATGGCCAATGCATTCACCCTGCCCGGCCGTGTTCTCCAGCAGGATGCGTAAGGAGCGGAAGCGAAAGCCCTTACACGCAATCTTCAGGCTCTCGGCACACTTTGCGATGCCGTCCTCCTCGCAAGCGCCGCGGGCACTGCCTGGATGAACAACCAGGTAATCCACGCCCAGCAGGAGTGCCCGCTCGAGTTCTTCACGAAATGACGCGCGCGATTTTTCCAGGAGTAAGCTGTCAGTCGCGCAAAGGTTCACCAAATAATTGCAGTGGATTATCACCGGCGACAGCCCGGTGCGGCGTCTGACTTTCTTGAAGAGAGTTATGTCCGCAACCGTTAGCGGTTTGGCCAGCCAGCCTCGTGGGTTGCGTGAGAACAGTTGAACCGCAGTGCAGCCTGTTTCACTGGCAATAATGAGAGCGTTGTGCAAACCGCCTTTGATCGGAGCGTGAAATCCAATCCTGGGAACTATTCTTCGGCCCATTCTGCAACCTTAACCCTAAAAATGATCCACGCGCATCACACGAAGTAATACAAGGAGCATTTCGTATCATTGTTCGTGTGACGCGCGTGGATCGATTTGTTTAATTACAACAAATCAGAAAACTAGTGCCTGATTCTCCTACTTCTGAACGGCCGCCATCACCCGGAGCATGTTTCCACCAAGGATCTTGTCGATATCCGTTTCCGAGTAGCCACGACGCAGTAACTCCTTCGTGAGATTAGGCAGGTCGGCAACCGTCGTCAGATCACTCAGTGTGATTTGCACGCCGTCAAAGTCCGAGCCGATGCCTGCATAGTCAACGCCAACCAGCTTCACCACGTGATCGATGTGATCGACCAGCCGCGAAACAGTCACGGGCGGCAACCGGCGCGCATACTCTTCACGGCGAACACGATCACGAGCGAGCTTCTTATGCACCGCGTCGCCTTTTTCTGACTCCGAAGCGCGTTGGACCAACGATTCAATTTCTTGATCTACCTGCTTTTTCTTCTCGCCGTATCCAGGTTCGAGATGCTCCGGATAAAAGATAACGTTGACAACACCGCCGGACCTGGCGATGGCGCGAATCATCTCATCCGTCAGATTACGTGGAACGTTGGCTATGGCACGGCACCCCGAATGTGTCGCAATCACCGGCTGGGTCGAATTATTGATGATGTCCCAGAAGGTCTTATCCGAGACATGCGAGACGTCGATCATCATCCCCACGCGGTTCATCTCGCGAATGACCTGCTTTCCAAAGTCATTCAGACCGCGATCATTGCCAACTTCATCACCCGATGAACCGGCCCAGCTGGTGCTCACGCTCCACGCAGGGGACATGTAGCGCACTCCCATCCGGTAGTAGCGCTCCACGTTCTCGAGCTTTTCGTCTATGGCATAACCGCCCTCCATACCCATGAGTGCGGACATCTTTTCGCGGTCCGCTATGGTTCTGATGTCATTGGCAGAGGTTGCCATGCCCCAGGTTTCCGGATATTTTTCCACCATTAATTGAACCGCTGTTATTTGGTCGTCAGCCCGTTTGACGGCTCGAGCCCCACCTCCTCCAAATAGCTGCGGTTCCACCCAGATTGAGAAAAACTGCGCGTCGAGTCCTCCTTCCTTTGCTCGCACGGCGTCGAAATGGCCATCGGGAAGTCTGCGCTCCAGATCCACTGGCTCGTCCACGAGTCTTTGAGTTGTGTCGGCATGCATATCAATGATGATCGCTCGCCGGTGAATCGCCAGAGGATCCGAATTTCCGTTAATTGTGGTTGAAGATTCAGGTTTGCTGTTGTTGTTCATTTGGTTGGTTCGACAGTTTGCCACGAAGAGCGAAAAGAGAAGTGTCCCAAGGGCCAGGATTCTTCTGGCTAATCGTGCTTTTCGCGGAAACAGCGTACGATTATCTATCTTTGTTATACTAAAAAGCATTTCGATGTTACGAGGCAGTTTTGGTGGAATCAAGCGCATCTTGCCAACCGTCACGAATCTACTGTATTGTGCCGTGTCCTGATAACCCACGCATAACCCATGGCTGGAAGGATCCAAACTTTCGCCTTTTTGATATCGTAAATGTCAGTGTTGTAGAGGTGATAATACCTCTGCCTTTCCCAAACTGATTTCCAAGGAGCAAGGATATGTTCCCAAAAGATGGCAAAGCGAAAGAGGTGACCACTCCACGCATTTGCGACGTAGTCTGGCATGACGGCAAGTTTATCCGTTGGGCCGACGCACGTGTGCACGTGATGTCGCATGTCCTGCATTACGGGTCAAGCATATTTGAGGGCATCAGGTGCTATGCCACCAAGGACGGCCCGGCGGTTTTTCGCCTGAGAGAGCATATGCAGCGGTTTCTCAATTCGGCGAAGATCTACCGCATGGACCATCCCTGGACCCTTGATGAACTGTGCGATGCTTCCGTGCAACTGGTGCAGCGCAGTGGTTTGGACCAGTGCTATATCCGCCCAATCCTCTTCCGCAGCCTTGATGAAGCACACCCGGCGTTTGGGGTGAATCCATTTCCAAATCCACTCGCTTGTTACATCGGCGCCTGGGACTGGGGCAAGTATCTCGGGGACGAGGCCATTGAGCAGGGCGTCGATGTCTGTGTTTCGACCTGGAACCGGCTGACACCCAACTCGATGCCGGCTATGGCCAAGAGTGGCGCCAATTACATGAACTCGCAACTGATTAAAATGGAGGCGCTGCTCAACGGTTTTGCTGAAGGGATTGCTCTGGATGACCGTGGCTTTGTGTCTGAGGGATCGGGCGAGAATATCTTCCTGGTGTCAGGGGACGTGGTAATTACCCCGCCTTTATCATCCTCAATCCTGCCGGGCATCACGCGAGACAGCGTGATTCAGATTTGTCACGAATTGGGCATCACAATAAAGGAGCGGACAATTCAGCGCGCCGCTCTTTACGTCGCCGACGAGCTGTTTTTCTCGGGTACCGCCGCGGAGATTACACCGATCCGATCCGTGGATCGGATAACGGTTGGCAACGGAGGCCGTGGGGTAATCACCGAGAAGATACAAAAGCTGTTTTTCGAAATCACCAAAGGTGAACACCCCGCCCCCGGCAAATGGCTGACATACGTGAGTGAGCAACAGTCAGCGACGCCGAATAATAATGGGCAGGCGCCCGCAGACACAGACGAACCGGATGCTGCTGTTTCTGAAAACCGAGAGCCTAGTATGAGTTACCTCAGCGCATCGGCCGAGTAAGAACAAAAACCCCGAAGACTTGAGCGAGCGAATGGGTTGCCGTTCGCTCGCTTTTTGTTTCCCAAACTGCCGGCTTTTTCAGTTCCCTCGGATCTTCCCAATCATACTCGTTGACCTTGCTCGGGCTCAGAGGCTATTATCAAAGACGACTTGGCGGCGCGATTTTGCCCGCCATAGAAGCCCCGCAGCCCAGTTCCAGCGCCCCTATCCCAAGCGCTCGGATCCCACAAACGCACAACGCGTTCACCTATTGCGAAAGGCCCTCCGCTCCGAGTATGTCTATAAAAATCGACGATCTATTGCGAGTAGCCACTACCCATGGCGCGTCCGACTTGCATTTAAAGGCCGGTGCCTTCCCCATGATGCGGGTCGGCGGCGAACTCTATCCCCTGGCCGACGTCTCGCGTTTGAAGCCGGAAGATACCCTTGATGTAGCTTTTAGTCTGATGTCCAACAGACAGAAGCAACGCTTCAAAGAGTCGTCAGAAGTGGACATCGCCTACGGCATCAACGGCCTCGGTCGCTTTCGCGCCAATATTTTCCAACAACGTGGCACCGTAAGCGTAGTAATGCGCGTCATTCCCGATCAGAACAAGAGCACAAGCGATCTGGGCTTGCCGCCAGTGATCGATAAGATATCGGACGAAAGGCGTGGTCTTATTCTGGTTACAGGCTCGACCGGATCAGGAAAGTCGACGACGCTCGCAGCGATTATCGATCGCATTAACGCAACGCGCAGCGGACATATTGTAACCATTGAGGATCCGATTGAGTTTCTTCATCGTGACAAACAGTCCTTCGTAACTCAACGTGAAGTCGACGTTGATACTCACTCGTTTGCCTCGGCGCTGCGCGGCGCACTGCGACAGGATCCCGACGTTATTCTGGTGGGAGAAATGCGCGACTTCGAAACCATTGAAACCGCGCTCACCGCGGCTGAGACGGGTCATCTTGTGCTTTCCACCTTGCACACACTTGATGCAACAGAGACTGTGACGCGCGTCGTTTCCTCATTCCCTGCGCACCAGCAGAGATCAGTGCGTTACCAACTGGCCGGCATCTTGAAAGCGGTGATTTCGATGCGTCTGGTCCGTGCCGCAAAGGGCGCTGGTCGCGTCCCGGCGGTGGAAGTGATGGTTTCGACTGGTTTGATTCGAGATTACATTTGCAACGAAGAAAAAACTTACATGATTCGCGAAGCGATCGCAGCCGGTCGCTCGCAATACGGCATGCAAACCTTCGATCAGTCGCTGTTCCAGCTGTTTCAATCGGGCCTTATCACGTTACCCGAGGCTCTGCATAACGCCAGTAATCCAGATGAGTTCAAGATGCGGGCCGGCGGCATTCTCTCTGCCGATCAAGCTATCACCAGCATGGCATCGAAGGTCCCCGTCGAATCCATTCCTGAGGAGAAAGACGAAGACCTGTTCGTGAACTATTAACCTGTACAGATCGCCGCTTAGTTCACTCTCATCCTGCGCATCACACGCACCCCGGCGCGCCAATCTTCGTTGATGTCAAACCTGTAGATTTCGATGTCATGAGCGATGCAGCGCGCCAGGCTGTGGAACGATGGATGCACCCGTAATGTAGGCGCAACGAGGTACACCAGCGGCGACTGATCCCGGATCGGCCTGTCACCGAAAAGTTTCGCCCGCGAAATATGTCCGCGGCACCGGTGCGCCTCGACTCGTTGCCAGTAATCGGCTCCCTGGAGCACGTGCTCACGATCTTCGAATACCTTCAATTCAATTACTACCAGACGTCCATCTTGCCGTAGAGCGAGCAGATCGATCGGTCGCACACCGAGACGGCCCCCTCGAGCAGTGCGAAATTGTGCATGTAATGGCGCGATAACCAGGCCGGGATCCAGTTTCGTAATATCGCGACGTAAAAGCGATTCAAGCCACGCTTCGGCTGCGGCCCGGTAAAGTGCATGATGATGATCCGAGGCATTCGCCGACCGGTGCGTTCGCAATTCGGAAATCAGCGACTGCCACTGGCCGGCAGTGTTCTCGTCCAGGATTCTGCGTCGCGCGCCCTCGATTCCGAACCAAACACGCTCGGTTCCAAGCAGACGCCGAACTCTCGCGAACGGTAATCCCAAATAGCGCAAGGTCTGACCGTGGCGGGCATGCACCACATCGATGCTCTCCGGAGCCTGGGAGATGATATCGGCTGCTAAATCAGCCAGCATTGGTGAAGAGACGGGCGGAAAACGCGGCAACCGCTTTTGTAGTAGTTCGCGTCTGTCCGGACAGTGCAGCGGGGTTAATACGGTCCACGGTTCGTCAATCATATAAACAGTGATTATTTCCTTTAGGGCCTGGCGAAATAGAACCAGCCTCTGCAACGTTGGCCGGGCCAGCCTGTCCTCCACAATTAACCAAAGCTGTTCAATGTACGGCGGCCGGGCGCGTTCTGAAGTTCGGGTAAACCAGAGTAGCGCCGAAGCCAGGAAAGCATCCACTTCCCCGGCATGACTCGTTATCACGGAACCAGTCACGGCAATTCTTTGATGCTTTTGAGTTAGTAGGATCCGGGCGAACCGCCCCGGCTGACCACGACGGACCCCGGGACTGAGTGCCGAACGTTCAACTCGAGTGGCGGGCGCCACATCAGCCGCAAGTTGAGCCAGGCGTTCGCAACGCAATTGACGAGCGGCCCTGATTGTCGCCGCAATTGCCGCGGCTGAAGCGCGGGGAATGAGCTCGATCAGGCTTACCTCAGCTCCCATTCGGCGCGAAGTGCGCAGGTTTAGGATCTTGTCGTTCCAACTCCATCCGAGGATCCGCCACGAACGAATTCCCTTCTCGGTCCAGCAGGAGAAGATCAGACGTCCCTGCAGCGTCTCGATCTCCATTTCATTGCGGCGCAGAGCATATGATTTCCCGTCCGCTGTTGAGCAATACCACTCCGGGTATGCTGCCAGCAGTTCGGCAATTCTGCTTCTCGCGATTTCGATGCTGACATGATCTGTGAGCCTTTGAAACATGTGAGGATGTTCCCATCTGGTGCGGAACCAGCTGCCTGCGTTGCGGTACTACTTCTACCGTGTGCTACCATTTTCCGTCAACTTGTTTGAAGCCAATGAAGAGCGTTTATCTTACAGCATCAGTACGCACACCTATTGGGCGCTTTGGCGGAAGTTTAGCTTCCCTGAGCGCAGCCGACCTCGGTGTAATAGTGGCCCAGGAGTGCCTGCGCCGTGGGGGTTACCGTCCGGACCAGGTTGATGAATCGATCTGGGGCTGCGCGCGCCAGGCCGGAGGCGGGCCAAACGTTGCGCGACAGATAATTTTTAGAGCGGGGGCGCCGGAGTCGGTGCCGGCGTTCACCGTTAACCAGGCCTGCGGCTCGGGGTTAAGAGCCATCATTTTAGCGGCTCAGGAAATCATGCTGGGTCGAGCTAGTGTGGTTTTGGCCGGAGGCACCGAGAGCATGTCGCGTGTTCCGTACTTTGCCGAAGGCGCCCGCTGGGGCATGCGCATGGGGAACATGGAATTGGTTGATGGTATGTATCGCGACGGATTCAATGATCCTTTATCGGGGCTGGTGATGGGCCAGACTGCTGAAAACCTCGCCGCGCGGTACAACGTTTCTCGTGAGGAGCAAGACCGGTATGCGTTGCGTTCACAACAAAGGGCCCAGGCCGCGATTGAATCAGGACGTTTGGATGCAGAAGTTGTACCCGTTGAAATCGAAGGCCGCAAGGGACGTCAACTTCTCTCTCGAGACGAACACTACCGGGCGGGAACTACTTTAGAAGATCTGGCCAAATTGCCGCCTGTGTTTTCAAAAGAAGGAACGGTAACGCCCGGCAATTCTTCGGGAATCGCGGACGGCGCCGCGGCAATCCTTGTGCTCAGCGAGGACGCTTTGAAACAGTCCGGCGTCCAGCCACAGGCGCGAATAGTTGACTATGAAATCACCGGAGTGGCGCCTGAGATCATGGGAATCGGGCCAGTACCGGCGGTACGCGCGTTGCTCGCGCGCCAGAAGATGGTCCTGACGGATATCGACTTGAGCGAATTGAACGAGGCATTTGCTGCGCAGGTGATTGCCTGTGATCGTGATCTGAGTTTCGATCCTGATCGACTCAATGTGAATGGCGGAGCGATCGCCCTCGGCCATCCGATCGGCTGCACCGGGGTCCGAATTACAGCAACGCTGTTGCACGAGATGCAGAAGCGCGAAGCCAAACGCGGACTGATTACGCTATGCATCAGCGGGGGCATGGGAATAGCCATGCTGGTTGAACGCGTGTGACAATCCAAATCGGACCAGGCTTACGCCGGCTGGTTCATTCCAGTTTGTTGGTTTGCGGCCTGCTGCTGCTTTTTCCGGCTTGCAGGTCAACGCGAAGCCCCGTGGCTGACAATAGCCCTTCGCCGGATCTCCCACCCCTGGCCACTCCCCCTTTCAAGACAAAGGAACCCGAGCGCTATCAGGCGGTGCGAACAATTACCTCGAGCAGGAAGGGCAATGGTCCAAAAATTGTTACAAGAACAGTGATTGCTCGCGACGGCCGCATGCGTCGGGAAGATTACGAGACAGCAGCCGGCCAGAAGATCGTCTACCTGGAAATCCCCGCTGGAACGTTTGTACTTCTTCCGTCGGCGAAACTCGTTGCAAGCGTAGAGGGCACTGGACCAGTTGTCGCTGGAGAGCAATCTTCCGCAGGCGAGATTTCGGTTGATTTGTTGCTGAATCAAACACCTGCCGAAACGCGCTATGAGCGACTTGGTCCAGAAGCCGTTGCCGGCCGAAGCGCGACAAAATATCGGGTGCTGACTCGTTCGACAGCTACAAACGTCGCTCCCGATATTCAAACCCTGGTCTGGATTGATGACGAACTGAGTATGCCTTTGCGCTGGGAGACGACCGCCAGCTCCGGCAATACAGAGACCACCACAACAATGGAACTGTCCGACATTACACTCGACGTTGACATGAGGAAATTTCAGTTGCCGCCCGAGTACCGGAAGGTTGACATCAGCGCGATACAAGGGCCGATTGGCAGCAAAGCCCTGGCCGCGACCGCGAAACCTGGACGGAAATGAAAGCCAACCTCAATCAGGAGTGGCGGCATCGGAGAACCGCCTGTGTAAGTAGCGGCTGGTTATCTCAAATAAATGGGGATCAGGGTTTCTCAGCAATACTCTAAAGAACAGAAAGGTTTCTAATTGTGATGAACAGAATTCTGAAATGCGGGACTATTTCTATTGTTTTGGCGCTGCTCTTTGCCTTGCCAATCACTCTGGCTGCGCAGACACGCAGCCGATCTGCATCGCCGAGTCGTCCCAGCCTGCTGGCGTCCCTCCCCGAGTCGGATGCAGTGGCCCTGGTAAAAATGAAAAGGGCTCTCAATGAAGCCATGCCGAAACTGTTGGCCACCAACCCGGCGAGACTCGCTTCAGCGAATGCCCAGATTGACCAGTTTAAGGAGCGAACTGGGATTGACCTGCGCGCCTTTGACGAAGTCGCATTTGGTATCCGTTATACCTATCCGCGCGAAGGAATAACGAAACTGCAAACCATTGGACTCGCACGTGGCGCATTCAATCCAGCCGCCATGGTGGCCGCGGGCAGGATTGCCGCAAACGGGAAGTATCGTGAAGAGAAGTATCAGGGCAAATCAATTTACATCTTTACGCTGGACCAGGAGATTAAGGTGTTTGGACTGATTTCGTTCAGGGTCGGTGAGTTTGCAGCCTCGCCGGTTGATTCGAATACGCTTTCTGTCGGTGATCCCGCAGCTGTAAGGAACGTGATAGATGTTAACCGCGGTCGCAAACGTGCCAGCGCTGAATTGATCGCGCTCGCCAGCGGAGACCCTGATGCAATTATCGGTTTTGGCGGCAACATCTCACCGGCATTGCTGCAAAGTCTGGATATTGGAAACCGGGCCATTGCACAGGATCTTTCGTCGGTCCGCCAGGTTTACGGCTCAATCGGTGTAGGTCAGACAAACGTCGATATGTTCCTGACCGCGCGCACGACTAGTCCTGATTCAGCCAGAAACTTAGGCGATACGCTTGAAGGGTTAAAGCAACTGGGCGCTTTATTCGTGACCCGTTTATCGGGTGCAAAGAGCGCATTGGCCAAAAGCGCGCTGAACAACTTGAAGATCACGACGCAGGCCAACGAGCTTCAAATTCGCACCGCCATTGCACAAACAGCAATCGCTCCCCTGATGGGTGGGCTCTAATACAGAATTGTAGAGTCCACGAAACCACAAGAACGGCGCGAAATGTTTTCCGTCCCGTTTCGTGCTAGTTCGTGGATCGTTTACTTGGTAGGAACCGGGAATCTTCGCTGAGTCGGCGGCGGTGGCGCGGCTACCGGTTCGTCGGCCTCGAGACTCAGGAGAACGTCATCGTAGATCTTTATTTTTCCATCTCGCTTCATTCTTTCCTGAACGCCGGCGATATAGTCTGCGAATACCTGATCCTGTTGCTGGGAGAGCATCGATTCGGTCAGTTGATCTCGCTGTTTCGAGAACTCCGCGAGGTCAGCTTCGGTGCGCTTTGTTGCAGCGATGATGACCCAGTTGTCTCCTGATTTGAGCGGTGCTTTGGTCACTTCTCCAGATTTGAGCGCATAGATAGCTTCGTCGATCACCGGGCTGGTTCCCGCACTTCCCAATGTCTTACCAAGCTTGAATCCCTCTTCAGTGGCTGTTTCAAAGCCCGCCTTCTCCGCCGCCGCCTTGAGTTGGTCCGCGCTGCCGGCGCCCGAGGCAATCTCCTTCGCCTTCGCCTCGAGCTGCTCTTTGGCGCGCTGATCTTTCAGTGCTTTGACGACTTTCGCTTTCACTTCTTCAAACTCAGGAATGCGCGGCTCCTTTTTATCTACGAGCATCGGAATTGCAAACCCACCCTTTACTCCAGTTTGTTGACCTACGTCCTTCGGATTATTTAGCGGAGCAATAGCTTGTTCGAACTGTTGATTGCTGCCAATATCCGGAACATCGTCGCCGGGCTTGATGTATGGCGTCTCTTTAACCATCTCTGCCGGTTTCATGTTCGCCTCCCCCGCCAGCTCTTGAGCTACCTTCTGCGGATCCTGGGTTTCTTTCAAGCGTGCTTGCGCACGTTCTGCCAACTTGGAGGCTACAGAAAAGGACTTGCTGTTGCGCGCTGAAACCAGCAATTCCGGTTTCGCTTCTTCAAAAGATTTTGGTACGGCATCACCTCGGCGAAGTATGTACCAGTTACCTGCGTATTTGATCGGATCGGTGGTGTCGCCAGGCTGCATATCCACGGCGCGATCATAAAGAGCGTCGATCTTGTTTGGGTTCTTTTTTACGACTCGCCCCAGCAGTCCGCCATTCTTGGCGGTAACCGGATCTTCTGAATTGCCGCGCGCCAGGTCGCCAAAAACCTGTTCGGCCTTATCTTTCGCTGCCGCCCGAGCCTTCTCCACCAGGCCTTTTGCTTTTTGTTCGACGGTCGCATCGAGATCTTTCCGCGCTACTTTCAGAAAGATCTGCTGCACCTTCACACCTGCCTGCTTGTGTTCAGGTGTCAGAGCATCATATCTCTGTCGCAATTCCTGATCGGGAATCTGTAATTTCTCGCCGACCTTTTCATTGCTAATGTAGACGTAGCGAATCTTCTTCTGCGGCTCAAGATAGCGATATTCGACTTTGTGCCGATCGTAATGGCTGCGTAACTCTTCATCTGTCGGTTGGATCTTCTCCGCGAGCCTCTCAGGTGAAACAACGACGTAACTCAGGTCGAACTCTGTATTCTTGCGCTTATAGTCATCCTGCACTTCCTGATCGGAAACTTTCACGCTGGCGGTTATAAAGGCTTTGAGTTTCTCTTGCGCAATTGAGTCGCGAACTGACTGCTCGAATTTTTCAATATTGCCGTAGCGAGCCGTTATGGATTCCATGTAGCGTTCGTTGCCTACAAACTGGCCCGACGAGTTTGTAAACTGCTTGCGAATCTTTTCCGCTACCTCTGCATCACTCGCGGCCAAACCCAGGCGAGCGGCCTCCTGCGCTACTACTCGATCGCGGATCAGGCCCTCCAGGAACCGCTTATTCCCGCCGAGTTGTTCGAGACTCATGCGGCCACCGAGCATCTGCTGGTAGTTCTCCCGGAGCTGCGCCAGATCTGCCACAGTAATCTCGTCCGAGCCTACCTTTGCTATAACTTCCGTGCTTTTAGCGGGTTCGACATAACGGGAGGTCCTTCCCGGGGCGTAGAAGATTACAAGGCTGACCGCCATGATTACGGCAAAGCCCAGGATTGTGTATTTGCGAGTTCGTTCCAGGCGGGCGAGTTGTTTGAGCATTATCTAAACCTTTCCTGCAAACGGCGGATTGTAAGGGAGATTGAGGCGCCCCTGCAACCAGATGCGAGGTTAGGGTAAAGAGGTTGGTTGGGCTTACGCGATCAATCGAACGGCACGGGCGCCGTACATCGCTGAACACCCGGTTGCGGCGCAAATGACCGAATGTTATTTTACTTGCCTTAATGAACACGAGCAGCTCAATCGGGCTATGGATCGGCTTTGCGATCTTCATCCTCATCATGCTCAGCCTGGATCTTGGGCTGTTCAACCGCAAAGCGCACACAATTCGATATCGCGAAGCCGCGATCTGGAGTGGTGTCTGGGTTTCGCTCGCGATGGTCTTTGCAGCCCTGGTCTTCTGGTTTCAGGGGACGCAGCGAGGATTGGAGTTTGTCACTGGCTATGTGATCGAGTTATCACTCTCGGTCGATAACCTGTTCGTCTTTCTGCTGATCTTCTCCTACTTTAAAGTTCCCTCGAGATACCAGCATCGTGTTCTGTTCTGGGGCGTGCTGGGAGCATTGTTCATGCGCCTGACGATGATCTTTATCGGCGCGACATTGATTGAACGTTTTCATTGGATCATGTACGTGTTCGGCGCCTTCCTGGTTTACACCGGAATCAGGATGTTCCGGCAGGAAGACACAAACATCGAACCGGAGCAGAATCCGGCGGTGCGGTTGGTTACGCGTTTTATACCCATCACGCGGGAGTATCAGGAACAAAAATTCTTCACCACTGTGAACGGTCGCCGGACCGGAACCCTGTTGCTGTTGGTGCTGGCGATTGTAGAAGTAACCGATCTGGTTTTTGCCGTGGATTCGATCCCCGCGATTTTTGCTATTACGACGAACACCTTCATCGTCTACACCTCAAATGTGTTTGCCATCCTGGGACTGCGCTCAATGTACTTCCTGCTGGCGGGAGTGGTTGAGAGGTTTCATTATCTCAAGCTTGGCCTGGCAATTGTCCTCACGTTTATCGGCGTGAAGATGCTTGTTGTCGCCGCGGCGATCCATATTCCGATTGGAGTCTCGCTCGCCTTTGTAGCCATTGTCCTCCTCAGTTCGATGGCTGCTTCGCTGCTCTGGCCGAAGGACTCCGAGATCGATATTCAAGTGGACCTGCCTGAAGATTTTGATCCTCCTTTCGAAGACACTGAAGATGCGAACCGAGAAACTCTGGAGAGTCCCAGCCACGACCCTGATTCCCAGACGGTCGGGAAGCCCTAGTTATCTTCGGAAACCACTGGTTACATTCAGTAACTTAATACGTAAGAGTGGCTTGAACCCACTACGAGCCTGTGTTAGATTTCACTGTTGGCAGTTGTTGTACCTGCCTTCGAATGTGGGTCTCACGCCTTGAACGTGCGGCTTCAGGCGCCCTCCTGCTGGACGAATCGGCCGCTCGGTCCGGGAACGTCCAAGTCCGATCGCCCCTCGTCTGCCACTCGAATTCTTAAAATGGCCCTAAAAACTAGCGTTTTTGCTCTTGATTGGTGGGTAGTTCAAAAGCGTGTTGTCTACCTTCTTATCGTCCTTCTCCTGGTCTGCGGCATGGCAGCCGGCGCAGCACTCTATGTCTGGAAATTCGGCAATCCTCTAAAAAATGTCGGCGCGGCCACCAAACTACCCGCCGGCGCAAGGTTCATTTCCTTTGAAGGCGATGTGCGGGTGATCCGCGCGGCCACTCGCGAGACAATAGCGGCCAGCAGCGATACGGAACTATATCCCGGCGATACCGTTCAGACTCAGGCTAGCGGTCGGGCGCGAATCAGCATGGCAGATGGCTCCACTTTAGTTGTTCGACCTAACAGCATCATCGTGGTGCGCGACAACACCAGCTCCGATGATGGAAAAAAACCTAATGTGAAGGTGGCCGTCGAAAGTGGACAGATGTACGTTCGTACCGAACAACAGCCCGAAGGCACGGTGCACATCGTCGAGACTCCCAGGACGAAGAACAAAGTCGGCGAACAGACGGGAGCAAGCTTTGGTGTCAACGCCGAAGACAACACGGAAGAGATCCGCGTCAACACCGGCGTTATCGAAACCACGAACCAGGCCGGCGAGAAGACTTCTTTACATGGCGGAGACTATGCATCGGTGAATCCTTCGGGAACGGTGTCGCGACAAAAATTGCTGGAAGTGCCGTTGCCTTCAGAGCCGCATGATCTGGAAAAGGTTCTGGTCGGCGCCAATGGCTCGGCCAGTGTGATCTTGAAGTGGATGCGCCCGCAAGCGGGAACGGCTGCTTACTACCGCGTGGAAGTGGCCACTTCGCCTTTCTTTGTTGCTGACGGAAAGGTGATCGAGCGCGATCAACTAATCTCAAATGAATTTAGCGCCAGTGATCTTCGTCCGGGCACTTATTTTTGGCGAGTGCGTGGCACAGCGCAGAGCGGGCAAACCAGTGATTGGAGTGAGCCGCAAAAGTTCGTGGTTGCCACCCGCGGCACGGGGTCACAAGTGCCTGTAGCAAACCTCACGGCAGAATTCCTCGGAGGGAATATTTATTTGATTAGGGGCCGTGCCGAACCAGGCACAACGATTCGCATTGTCGGCCGCGAAGCGATTGTGGGGATGGACGGAAACTTCCAGGTCCAAATTACGGCTGCTGCTGAGAGTCGAGACGTGGTTGTGTTTGCCCAGGATCCGCAGGGTAACAGCAGCCCATACAAATTGTCGCTCAATCGCAGCGCCCGTAACAAAGGTTGAAAAAGCCCAGCTCTATGTCACACGTAGTCCTCATTACTGATGCCCACGAAGCCCCTGCCTATGAATTAATCGAGGCGTTGCGGGCCGCTGGTGTGAAAACGCTCATTGAGGGGCTCCGGGAGGTCGAAATCGAGGTTGAACTCGCCAGGGAACGGGAAAACGCAGGACCGGCCGAAGCGCTGGGTACACCGCCCCTGGCAGTGCTGTATGAAATAGTAGCCGGGGCTGACATGGTCGAGGTGCATACTGCTGTCGACCATGCCAAGGCGTTCTGGCCGGGCGCACCGCTGATCGCGTGTCGCCGCCACATCAATGGTTTTCACCACCATCACTTGCGCAGTCTTGACGGGGCAGCTCTAAAGCGACTGGGCTTTCGCGCCATCGCCGATAAGGCAGCGCAACTGCCGGCCATTCTACGGGAAATCGAAGGACATGGGGCCACCGGTGAACTACGTCTGCCGGAAACGATGGAGAAACCGGTCGAGCCCGCTTCACTTTCCCTGCCGGCGCGATTGAATTCGAAGCATCTACGAGCCGCCTTCGATCTCGTTTCATCTCTTCACTTCATCGCCGACCAACGAGGCGCAGCCCAAACTGCTTTGGCGGGCCTTGGACCACTGGTCGACGCCGATCGCTGGGTCGTCTATCTGATCTCGGACTCGGATACCGGTGACGGAAGCAGCCTGGAAGCACTCGCAGTGCGAACGCCGGGTGACGAGATCGCCGAGAGGGATGACGAAGACTGGCGTCGCGTTGTAACAGGTGAGAGCGCTCTTCCTGCGGGCTCGGAATCGAAAGCCGCGAAACTAGCTGCCAGTGGAATGGGAGTGACGAAACGAAAGGAACGCGGCCAGCGAATCATCGGCATTCCATTGGTTTGCGGAGAACGAATTCTTGGCGTGCTTGAAGGGATGCGCGCAAGCAAGACTGCCCGGTCGTTCAAGAAATCAGAAATCGCTTTGCTTGAGGGCCTGGCTCTGCCAATTGCTTCCGCGCTTGCCAACGCAGTGCGAATCGCGGAGGCTGAACGGCTATCTCAAACTGATGATCTCACCAAGCTTCACAACGCCCGTTATCTGCGCCAGTTCCTGCTGAATGAGATCCGGCGGGCTCGACGTTATGGAACGAGTGTCGCAGCTCTATTCCTTGACCTTGACGACTTCAAGCAGATCAACGACCTGCATGGACACCTCGTTGGTTCGCACGTATTGATGGAGATGGCGGCCGTTATTCTATCCTCGGTCCGCGACACCGATGCGGTAGCTCGTTATGGCGGAGATGAGTTTGTAATCGTCCTTCCCGACACTGATATCGAGTTGGCGGGGACGGTGGCTGAACGCATTCGTGAAAAGATCGAACGTTTTGAGTTTACAGGCGGGCGGCGCCTGAGACTCAAGCTGACTGCCAGCTTTGGTGTTGCGGCATTCCCGAAACATGCTTCCTCACCCCAACAATTGATCGCTTGCGCGGATACAGCTATGTACGAGGCCAAAGCCGCCCAGAAGAACTGTGTCCGGGTTGCCACCGGGATGGCCCAAAGCCGGCTTGATCCGCGCAGCCAGACACAGGTCGCAGAAAGTGATGTCAACCGGACTATTTCACCAGCGGGCAATACTGCTAACACAAAACTCTGAATTCGGTGTATCTTAGTGAGTTGACTGGTAAGGGGTTTGAGTTTGCAAGCACCGTTAACGTTTCCCACCGGGGTTCCACTCTACAAACGCGGGAAGTGAATCAGCTTAAATGGCCTTTAAATCTATTTTCAGTCTATTCTCAAGTGACCTGGCAATCGATCTTGGGACCGCAAATACCCTGGTTTATGCAAAAGGAAGGGGCATAGTGGTCTCTGAACCTTCCATAGTTGCCATTAACAAAGTAACCAACCAGGTTGAAGCAGTCGGGCGTGATGCCAAGGACATGCTGGGACGCACCCCAGGCAACATCGTCGCCATTAGACCAATGAAAGACGGCGTGATTGCTAACTTTGAAGTGACTGAAAAAATGCTCCAACACTTTATCCGCAAAGCCCACAACGGCAAGACCTGGGTCAGTCCGCGCGTAGTGATTGGCATTCCCTCAGAGATCACGCAGGTCGAGCGTCGAGCCGTGGAAGATTCGGCGTACCGCGCGAAGGCGTCCGAAGTTTATCTGGTAGAAGAGGCAATGGCCGCGGCAATTGGCGCGGGACTGCCCATCACTGAACCTCATGGAAACATGGTGGTGGACATCGGCGGAGGCACTACCGACATTGCCGTCATCAGCTTGAGTGGCATCGTTTACTCGCGAGCGGTGCGTGTGGCCGGCAACGAGATGGACGAAGCAATCATTCAATACATCAAGCGCAAGTACAATCTGTTGATCGGCGAACGAACTGCCGAAGCGATCAAGATCGAACTCGGATCCGCTTATCCGCTTGACGAACCCCTTTCATACGAAGTACGTGGCCGCAACCTGATCGAAGGTATACCCAAAACCATCACTATTACCGACGAAGAGGTTCGCGAGGCTCTTGCCGATTCAGTATCCACGATCATTAACGCGGTGCGCGTTGCGCTTGAACGTACCCCTCCGGAACTTTCGGCGGACATCGTCGAACGCGGCATTGTTCTCACCGGCGGAGGCGCGCTCTTGAAGAACCTCGACAAACGACTTTCGATCGAAACCGGCCTACCCGTTTCCCTGGCTGATGATCCGCTGGCCTCGGTGGTGCTCGGAACCGGAAAGATGCTTTCCGATTTCGATCTGCTCAAGCGGGTAAAATGGGAGAATACGATGACCAGCGGAATATAATCATCACTGGTAAAGAGACAGGCATTTCCATCCCGATTTACAATTACTAGGCAATGGCCACCGTTAGGACCCAACGAGAGATTCGCCAGCGCGCGCCGATTTGGCTCGTGACGCTACTCGTCGCCAATTTCATCATCATGGCCATCGATGCTCGCAACACGGAGACTGGGCAACGCAAGTTCAGGGTTTTGGCTCAGACGGCTGCCAGCCCTTTCCAGAACGTTTCCTCGAAGGCCGGGAACGCCACTTCAGATTTGTTTCATCAAATCGTGAATTTCCGCAGTGCGGCTGAAGAGAACGAGCGCTTGAGGGAACAGCTGACGCAAATGCAGTCCGAACTGCGTAATGCGCGGGAACATGCCTCCGAGAATGAACGTTTGAAAGCCCTGCTGAACCTCAAACAACAAACCGGGTATGGCAATGTGCCGGCTCGAGTGATCGGACGCGATCCTTCAGTTTGGTTTAATACTGTCACCATCGATCGCGGGAGCGCTTCGGGTGTCGAGGTAAACATGCCGGTGGTGACCGGCGGAGGCATCGTGGGCCGAGTGATAACCGTCAGCCCTTTTTCGTCGCAGGTCATGTTAATCACGGATGAGAAGGCAGGTGCAGGTGCGGTGGTCGGCCAACTCGGCCAGTCAGGGGCGCTCGGCTCGGTCAGGGGCGGGGGCGAAACGGGCCTGGTTGAAATGCGCTACGTTTCGGGCCTGGAACAAGTGGAGGTCGGCGATTTCGTACTGACAACCGGTCAGGATGGGATCTACCCGGCAGGTTTAAACGTGGGAGAGGTGGTGGCACTCAGACGCGGTACAGCCACTCAAGCTCACCAGATTTTCATCAGGCCGAGTGCTCGGCTTGATCAACTACAAGACGTGGCGGTGCTGGTCTATCATGCACCGCAAAGGCCTGCACCCGAACAGAGCCTGCCGAATGTGGACAAAGCAAAAAGCGGTGATAAGTGATTTCTTAAGAGCCTGAGTAAGCGGTGAGAAGAACGGCCAGAACTTCGATCGCTGGTACTAACCTTTACTCAACACTCAGCAGGGAAGATTCGTCGCCGGTTACTTGTTTTCTATCGCTGTCGTAAATGCCGCAGCTCAAGATCGCCGCAGTTCTTGCAATCGCCATTATCCTGCAGCTTTCTCTACGCGCGGTTTGGCCGCCCCTCTCCTATATAGACTTTCCTCTGGTCGTAGTTGTTTATATCGCCCTGCAACGTGACGCCTGGCAGGCGTTGATTGTGGGCACGGTGGCGGGGCTTGTCGTGGATGCCGCGAGCGGAGGGTTGATCGGGGCGGGCGGGTTTTCGAAAACTCTTACTGCCTACATCGTTTACCTTGCGGCTACGCGCATCAATCTTGAAAATCCGCTGTTAAGGATTCCCGTCCTCGCCGCCGCGGCCGTTGCGGATGCCGCGATTTATGTATTTTGGCACCGGTCACTCGGCTACCCTCCTATGGCACCATTTGTGCAAACACTTTCTTACCGACTAATTGGCACGACGATTGTGGGAACTTTCGTATTCTATATGATGGATTCGCTCTTTTCCGCCCGCGCGACCCAGCACCGGCAATTCGCGGCAAGGCGGCGGGTGGCGCGCAGGCCAACAGGTCCGCTGCGAAGAAGATGACCCGTCTCCCATTTCTCATTTGTCATTGCTGATTTATCATTTGCTCTGGGAACTGCACCGGGGGCCAGGACAACGGCAGGCGAATCGAAGGGACACCATCTATAACCACATACCGCACTGAATGGCTGACCACTGACTTCAATGAAATTCGAAGATACATCGCAAAATCTGCGAGCCCGGCTGCGGGTCATCCAAATCATCGTGATCCTTTTGCTGAGCGTGCTGGGCGTAAGGCTGTACATGTTGCAGGTGGTGCGCGGCCAGTTTTACGCCGAGATTGCAGAAAATCAGCGCCGCCGCCGTCTGCCGATTCCGGCACCGCGTGGCGTCATCTTCGACCGCGCAGGAAAAGTGCTGGTCGACTCGCGCCCTATCTATAACGTGATTCTCTCGCGCGAAGATGTGCGAGGAAAAGACCTTTACTCGTTAATCAAGCCGCTTTCAGAGGCGCTCGCTGTTGACGGGGACATTCTGCGCGACCGTTTTGACCAGATAAAATCGCTCCCCGCTTTCGAATCGATTCAGATCAAGCAGGATGCAACGCCTGGCGATATCGCCTGGGTCGAAGCGCATGTGCTGGAGTTCCCGGAACTGCGAGTTGAACTTCAGCCTGTGCGTCGCTATCCCGCTAATGGCGTCCTCGCGCATGTTCTCGGGTACGTTGGAGAGATCAGCCCGGAACAACTGAAGCAACCCTCATACAAAGAAAAAGGTCTCAAACCAGGCGACATCATCGGCCAGAGTGGACTTGAGCAAGTCTATGACGAATATCTCCGTGGCAAAGACGGATATCGTGAAGTTATTGTCGATAGCCGGGGACGCATCCAGGACGAGATTGGGGTTGTGCCGCCGCAACCGGGTCAGGACATGATCACGACTATAGACCTCGATCTTCAAGAGGTCGCCGAACAGCAGCTGCGCGACTCAGTAACGAAGCGCGGCGTGATAATCGCGATGGATCCAAATAATGGGGAAATTCTGGCGCTCGCCTCGGCGCCTTCCTTTGACCCGAATTTGTTTTCTCAACGCATCACCACCAGGGAAGGACGCGCTGAGTACAATGCGTTGCTAAATGATCCGGAGACGCCGTTGTTGAACCGCGCGATACAAAGCCGTTACCCGCCGGGCTCAACCTGGAAGGTTCCAATGTCTGTAGCGGGACTGCAACAGGGCGCGATCACGATTGACCACTCGAACCTCGTTTGCGGTGGCGGCATCACAATCGGAAACAAGTTTACTCGCTGCATGGGCAATCATGGAACGCCGGATATCAAGACGGCGATTACCAAGTCGTGCGACGGTTACTTCTACCGCCTGGGATTAAAAATGGGCATCGAGGGAATCGAGAAGATGGTTGATGAATTTGATCTCAACCGCCGCACCGGAATTGACTTGCCCAACGAAGTTGTCAGCTGGACTCCTTCGCGCGAGTTTAAAAAGCGGATGCAGCCTCGCGACCCTGAATGGCGAGACATCGACACCGTGTATGCTTCTTTCGGTCAGGTTTACGACGTCATAACCCCGATGGCTCTGCTGCGAACGGTTGCCGGTATCAGCGTTGATGGTCACCTCTATACCCCGCATTTTTTGAAGGAATTCAAAGCTGTAGGCGAGCCGGGAGCGAGCGAGTATCGTCCCACTCGCGGTTTTCAGCCGCTGGATCCTTCCCGACCTAATCCGAAGGTGATACCGATTCCTGAAGACATTCATCACACCGTTGTGGAAGGGATGTGGGGCGTGGTCAACAACGGTGGCACAGGCGCAGGCATCAAGATGGCCGGTTTCGATATCGCCGGGAAAACCGGCACGGCCCAGGTAGTCGGCCTTGGCAAAGACATCGGCAAGAATAAAGACCATTCGTGGTTTGTTTCCTACGCTCCCGCCTACAAACCCGAGATCTCAATGCTGGCCCTGATCGAGAATTCGGGCTTCGGTAATCAACATGCTGCGCCTGCAATCCGCAAGGTGTACGACGTTTACTATCGCAAGACGCGTCATGAAGAACCGCCGGGCGCTCAAATAGCGCAAACTGCCAAACCAACTAACACAGCTAAGAAGACGCCGGCAGTAGGCCAGTTGGCCCAAACCCAGTAATAAAGCGAACGATCCGCTGCCCAATGACAACTGACTGCTGACTACTGACGAACGAAATGGTTGCAATACTGGAAAAAAGATCGTTGCGAGACTTTGACTGGCTGCTGGCTGTGTTGGCAATCGCGCTGGTTGGGTTTGGCACTTATCAGATTCGCAACGCCCAGCCCACGGAGACCTATTGGATCAAGCAACTAATCGGGCTCGGGATCGCTCTTGTAACAATGCTGGCCGTGGCGTTCACTGATTACCGCAAACTCATCAATATCGCGCCGGCGTTCTATATCTTTGGTCTGGTTCTCCTCGTAATCGTACTCGTCCCGGGGATTGGTCTGAAGATCAACGGCCAGCGTGCGTGGATTCGCGTGCCGGGGGTTGGTCAATTTCAGCCGTCGGAGTTTGTGAAGGTCACGACAGCGATGATGCTGGCTCGTTACTTTGGGAAATACCGGGCGCAGGCGCTTACCTGGAAAGAGATGGTTGTTGGCGGCCTAATCCTCGCCCTGCCGATCATTCTGATTCTGGGCGAGCACGACGTGGGTTCGGTTTTGACGTATATGCCCATCCTCGCAGTAATTCTATTCCTTTCGGCGATTCGAATCCGATACGTGCTGATTGCCCTCGTGCTCGGCATTGTGCTGTTGCCGTTTGCATACTGGCTAGGCGTCAAAACGCGCGTGGTTAAGTATTATCAGCAGGAACGCATCAACGTCATTCTCGATCCTCAGAACGCGGATCGTCGAGGTTTCGCTTATAACACCTGGCAATCGATCCTGACTGTCGGCGAAGGCGGGCTGTTGGGTGCTGATGCCTCGGCAGCTCATTCGCAAAGCAGTCTCAAGTTTCTGCCTGAGCCGCATACTGACTTCATCTTTTCAGTCACGGCCGGTAACGCTGGTTTTGTCGGCTGTATTCTGGTGCTGCTGGTGTATGCCGTCCTTCTCTCGCGACTGATCAGTTGCGCCCGGCGGGCTCCTGACCGCATGGGAATGCTGGTCATTATGGCCGCTGTAGGCGGGATGACGTTCCAGATCTTCATCAACATCGGCATGGCGCTGGGTATTCTTCCAGTCATAGGCGTGCCGCTGCCGTTAATGAGTGCGGGTCTCGCTTCCCTTATCGCGACCTTCATCGCCATCGGCTTTGCCATCAGCGTTCAACTGCGACGGTTTGTGAACTAAGCGAGCCCTACTTTCGTGTCATTTCGTGGATTTGAAGTTCCCGATCAAATTAGAGTCATGCCCGAACGGAACCGCGTAATGGGGAAGAAAAACGATCCACGAACTAACACGAACTGAACGGTGGGTGGCCGAGAGACGGCGAGGTTCTCAATTTCGTTGATTGCGCGATTTTATCCACTGGTCTCAGTTACGGCGTTAATTTTTTGTGGCGTTGTCGCGGCAACTTCGCAGCAACCTGCGGAAACCAAACCGGAACAGGAACCGAAAAAAGCCAACGCGCGGGTTGAACCGACCCGGGCCGTCGAACCGTTTGATGGCGCGTCAATTGAGAAACTGGCGGCGCAGTGCGTCAAGCTGGAAACGGAAGCAGGCAACATCGACATCGAGATGCTCGCCGAGATGGCCCCGGAAACCGTCCGGAACTTTCTTAATCTGGTCAGCATCGGCGCCTTTGACACCACTACATTCAGCCGGGTGGTACCGCGTTTTGTGATTCAGGGCGGGAATCTGGCGACCCGCCAGAACCTCACCGAAGAGATGTATCGCCGCTCACAAAGAACCGTGCCGGACGAGCCCAGCATCATCAAACACGTCCGCGGAATCGTATCGATGGCCCGACCTGAAGAATCGAACAGCGCGACCTCGCATTTCTTCATACTGGTAGCAGACGCAGCGAATCTTAATGGAAAGTTCAGCGCCTTTGGCCGCGTTCGCAGCGGAATGGAGGTGGCGGACCAGATTAACCAGGGGCCGGTTAATGGCGAGAAACCGGAAAGGCCCGTGCGGCTAAACCGCGTCTCAGTGAAACCCTGCAGCCAATGAACGTTCTCAAGAAACAAACAAGCATGACATCTGTGATAAGGGAGTCCCGATTTGGGAAACCTCTAATCACCAAGCCGCCGCTTAACTTCTTTTTCCTTTTCAGCACAGCTTCAGTTATACTCTGCCCAGCTTGACCTGCCGGGAAGTCTTCAGGCGTTTAGCGCGCAACCGAATACTTGAAGCACGAAGGAACAACAGATTTTTCCGTGCGCCGGATGGCCGGGCTGCGAATTTGTCCGTCGTCCAGAATGACGACGCCGTATTAACTTTATTTAGAGCCGCTCACCTGGCCCGAACAGCCAGGCAAATTGAGCGCAGCGGGCACAAGAGCCCCAACGCAAGAAAGCAGAACCGACAGAGGTGTTTTGAGCACCTTCCGATCTCTCGCCCTTCGCGACGAGCAAAGTGAAAGCGCTCCCTTTGTCGATCTGCCTTCGTGATTCGAGTGGCTAGTCAGGTTTTCTGTTGAAGCAACTGAAGCTCTATCGCGCAGCGAAACCACTGTTTCCCTGCCCGATCAGTTCCTCGCGCAACTCGCTGCGCGGAGTACGATCCACTGCCAACCGCGTCTTAGACGTCAGGCTTTCAAGTCTCACTAATCTGCGGCCCGATATCATCCGTTCAATTAACGGCGAAGCGATTGCTCGTTTCGTCACGCTGGTGCAAAGTGTGTGCCTCGCTCATTCGCTTGAAGGCCGCTCTTTATTGCCCGCCCACAAATTTACGAAGACAACTGTTGATTCCCAATCTTGCTTGCGACTCCGGATAAACGTCCTGAGGGGCGTACCAAGTCGATTTGAGCGCACTGGGTATCTCAAATTGTCCAGGAGACCAGACTTACAGCATGGCTAAACAACTAATAGTCAGCGTCAACGGACGCGAGAAGAAAATAGCGATAATTGAAAACGACAAGGTCAGCGAGTTCTACATCGAACGAGGAGAGCAGAACCAGGGCATAGTCGGCAATATTTATAAAGGGCGCGTTATGCGTGTCCTGCCCGGAATGCAATCAGCCTTCGTAGATATTGGACTTGAACGCGATGCCTTTCTCTATGTCTCGGACTTCTTTGATGAAGAAGAAGAGTTCGAGCGCATTGTTATCGACAAGACTAAGAAGGGCTCGGCGGACGCCGAGCGCGCTGCTGCCGAACAGGTTGCACTGGGGCGTGTCGAGCGCGAACACCACATCGAAGCCACCCAGGAGCGCGTCGAACCCCTGCGCGAAACCGAAGTTCCGGCCGTCATCCCCGACGAGCAATCAACAGAAACCGAAGGGGGCAGGCGTCGCGGCCGTCGCGGCAGGCGTCGTAGTCGCGGCAAGGAAACTGGTGAAGAGTTTGCCGGCGATACTCACAGGCATGCTCCCAGGGAGATTGAGAGTCCTGCTTCTCCATTTGTCACCGGCGATCCTTCAATCCAGCGGATTAGCGACGATGAAGAGACTGCGGACAGCGGGGAAATGTTTAAGGACGCGCGGTTGCAGGAAAGGCTCTTCGATCAGATTCATGCGGTCGAATTCAATCTCGAAGATGACTTTCGCACGGCCGAAGTCGGTTCAGTGCTCCCGTCCGGCCGCCTGAGCGATGACTCGTTTCAACGAATCGACGACAGCGATATCTACGGCGAAAGCGTGCCTGAGCCAGGCGAGATGCGCGCCCAGCCCACTGTGGCCGCTCATCTCGATTCATTTGTCGAGGATGTAGCCGTCGACACCCTGGGACGCGGCAGCTTTGAAAGGGTCAGCGACGACGACGAAGGGATTACTGACGTGACGCCAGTCGCTCGCCGCGGCCGGAAAGCAGCGGTCGCCGAAGATGGTGAAGCGAAAAAGAAGCGAACCACCAAGCGGAGCTCAACTGCAAAGTCCGCCCAGAAAAAAGCAACGAGCAAACGCGGGCCGGTAAAGAAGCGGGCGAAAGCTTCAGGCGAAGCGCCTCAGTCAGATGAACTATCCGGAGACTCTGAAGCGAGAATAACCAGCAGCCGCTCGCGGGGCGAGTTTGCCACCAGACGCGGAGGCAGACGACGGCGCCGCCCGGGCAAGCAAAAGCCTGGTATCAGTCCGAATGGTGCCAACGGCAGGGATGTAGAAAGCGACGTCATGACGGTTGAGCCTTTACCGGCGCCCGAAGCCGTTGTTTCTCAAGCGCCAGTTGGCGACTTACCCGTTCGTGAACGGCCGCGCGAGAATCGCGGATTTCGTGGATCAGCGCGTCGCGAGCGACATCAGCCCACAATCACCGATCTCTTGCGCGAAGGACAGGAGATTCTCGTCCAAATTGCGAAAGAGCCAATCGCCAAAAAAGGCGCTCGCATCACCTCGCACATCGCACTGCCCGGTCGCTTTCTTGTTTACATGCCCACAGTCGAGCACGTTGGCGTCTCGCGGAAGATCGAGTCTGACAGCGAGCGTCAACGATTGCGCAAGCTAATCCAACAACTGCGAGCTGAAGAAGACATTCCTTCCGGTGGCTTCATCGTGCGAACCGCAGGCGTCGGCACCAGTGAAAAAGACCTGCGAGAAGATGTCCGGTACCTGGTGCGAACGTGGTTGGATATTCGCGCGGCTGCCGAGAAATCAAAACCAGCCACGCTGGTCCATCGAGATCTCGACCTGGTACAGCGTATCTTGCGCGACCAGCTGTCGGATGACTTCGAATCAGTGCGCGTCGATTCCGAAGAGGAATATCAGCGCATCGTGGAGTTCGTAAACCGAATCCATCCCCGGATGGTCAAGCGGGTGAAGTTATACACCCGAGATCAGCCTATCCTCGAGGCCTTCGGCGTACAAGGTGAGATTGATAAAGCAATCAAGCCTCGCGTCTGGCTGCGTTCCGGTGGCTATCTGGTAATCAATCAGACTGAGGCGCTGGTAGCGATAGACGTCAACACCGGAAAGTTTGTCGGCCGGGGCAGTGGCCGTCTGGAAGACACAATCACCCGCACAAACATGGAAGCCGTCGAGGAGATCGTTAGGCAGATTCGCCTGCGAGATCTCGGCGGAATCATTGTGCTCGATCTGATCGACATGGAAGAACGGCGCAACCGGACAAGGGTAATGCAGGCGCTGCAGGACGCTCTGCGTTATGACAAGTCGCCCACGAAGGTGCTTTCGTTCAATGACTTTGGTTTGGTAATCATGACCCGGAAGCGGGTCAAGCAATCACTGGAAAGAACATTGTGTGCTCCCTGCAACTATTGTCAGGGGGCCGGCCTGGTTAAGTCGCCACAGACAATCTGTTACGAAATGCTCGACGAGGCGCGACGACTGAGCAAGAGCATCGGCGAGGAAAGGGCGAACCAGGCAACGCTTCGAGTCAATCCTGAGGTGGCCAAAGCACTGCGCACTTCCGAGCGGGATGTGTTGACCGAAATTGAGGACTATCTCGGACCAGTGGACATCTCGAGTGATCCCGAGATCCACCAGGAACAGTTCGACTTTGCGTTCATATAGGACCAAAGCGTGGATTCCGAAGCCGGATTTCGGATTTCGGATTTTTGGGTTAGTTTCAAGCTGAAAGTGGAGTTGCAGGTTGCGTGTTTGAGATCTGAGATTTCAGATCTGAGATTTCAGATTATTTCCGATCTGAGATTTCAGATCGTTTCAGATAGCCCGGGATTCAAAGCATAACGCCATCCCCAATACCCAATAAGCAATTCGCGGTCGAATCTCGACGAGACCGCACCGAAGGAACCCAACCTCATGCAGCATACGGACAATACCTGCTCCCCGCATTGGTTGGCTATGACACTACAGCGCCATGAACACGCAGAAAAAATTCCTCCGCGGGTACACACAATTGGGTAAATTCGGAAACTTCTGGAAAACTCTCCTCGCAGGCGGCGCCGGTGTCGCAGCGCTCGCGGCGATGAACGCCTCTATTCGCCGTCGCGCCACGGAACCCGACGACAGCGCGCTCGGTGGCCAGCCAAACTTCTACGACTGGAAACACGGTCGCATCTTCTACAAAGTTTCCGGGGCAAACAATCCGGGGCGGCCGCTGCTTTTTGTCCATGGTGTGGCAGCAGGCGCTTCCAGTTTTATGTGGCGGAAGAATTTCGATCCGCTGGCGGCTGATTTTCGAGTCTATGCGCTGGATCTGCTGGGCTTTGGCTTCTCAGAAAAGCCTGTTGGGGCGTCATACTCGGCTGATCTCTACGTGGAACTGATCGCTGACTTCATTCGCGAAATCATTGGTCCTCCAGTAAACATCATTGCCAGCTCTTTGAGTGGTTCCTATTCCGTGCGAGTGGCCGATGAGCACCCCGAACTCGTCAATTCACTCATTCTCAATGCGTCTGCCGGTTACGACAATCTGAACAGTCGTCCGGGAATGGCGGGAGCTGCCTTTTACGGTCTGCTGCAATCACCGGTGCTGGGTACCTCTTTTTATAACGTGATGGCCAGCGAACGCAGCATCCGCGATTACGCGCGCAATCAACTCTTCTATAATCCTCGTCGCGTTACGGATCGACTGTTAGCGAATCTTTATGCTACCAGCCATCAGCCAGGAGCACAGCACGCGATTGCTGCATTTCTTTCCGGCTATCTCAACACAGACACGCGCGCGGCCTTCGCGCGGTTACAACAACCGGTTACGCTCGTGTGCGGCAAACAGGATCTCACCACGCCCCTGGCCAGGGGCGAAGCTCTGGCCCGCTTAAACCCGCGCGCCCACCTGGAGGTTTTCGACTATTGCCGCATGATGCCCGAACAGGAGCATCCGGAAAAATTCAACGACCTTGTCCGCCAGTCTTTCCGCGCCCGCTCCGCCGCCGCACCGGCGCTGTAGCTCCGAGACACTCGAGACAGTATCTTCGAGACAGCCGCTTCGGGGGCAGTAGCTCCGGGGCAGTAGCCCGACTGTCAGGGAGGGCTCCGCGACTCGGGCCAGTAGCCCGACTGTCAGGGAGGGCTCCGCGACTCGGGGCAGTAGCCCGACTGTCAAGGAGGGCTCCCTTAGCTGCTCAATCATCAAAGCTCGGCAGTTCATCTCCTTGACCATAAAGCACATATTCGATTGCTCTTGCAACGTGCCTTTCCTTCCACAGATACGGCGTGCTGCCATGTCTCGCCCAAGGCTTGATGTCGCGAGTTAGTAGTGCTTTTTCACGTAACTTCCTTGTCGCGTAAGCCTGGAAAGCCTGAAGGATGGGTTCGGGTTTCAGTTCCGCCGACACAACCGTATGCACGTGGTTGGTGCGAACGTTGATTGCTCGCAACCAGTATCCGCGGTGCTCACAGACCTCGCGGATCGCTTTCTCCACCACCGGCCTTTGCCATTCATCAAGTTTGACTGGAGGATGTTTTAGCTGCTTCATCTCCGCACGCTGCAACCCTGGATTCGGAGGAATGCGCGGCGTGCCGTACTTGTTTTGTTTGCGACTCATTGATCCGCGGTTGTCGCCATGCAGCCACGTTCCATAAGTCCGAAAGGAAATAAGGTATGCGAGCGGGAATTCGTTATCGTCGAAGTCTCTGACCATAGACGGGTGAGGTGTCTACTAATGATGGTTGAGGGGTAACCGAGCCCTCCCTAACGGTCGGGCTACTGCCCCGACCGCACGTCACGCGATTTACTGCCACATTCTAGCACGTCACCGGTAACTACGATCTGCGACAAACTTTCCGCAAAAAAATCCCGTACGTTGTCGTTTTCGGGCCCCACTGTTCGACTAACTGTTGAAAAGCTGTAACTGTTTCGCAAGTAACCATTGCTAAGCACCCGAGAGGCAATGAAAAAAACAACAATAAAAGGAGACTTAAGATGACAGCAATGCATTCGACCCAGACGGGAGCGGCGACGTCAAAAAACGAAAGCACCCAACCACGCACCCAAAAAATCACCACCTTCCTATGGTTCGACAATAATGCTGAGGAGGCAGTCAATTTCTATACGTCCATTTTCAAAAACTCGAAGGTCTTGAGCACCGCGCGTTATGGAGAAGCAGGTCCTGGTCCCAAAGGCACTGTTATGACCATAGCGTTTCAGCTCGACGGCCAGGAGTTCACAGCGTTGAATGGCGGACCACACTTCAAATTCACCGAAGCCATATCCCTCGTCGTTCACTGTCAAACCCAACAAGAGGTGGACCACTTTTGGGAGAAACTTTCCGAAGGAGGACAGCAAGTTGAATGCGGATGGCTCAAAGACAAGTTTGGGTTGTCCTGGCAGATCGTGCCCGATGTTTTGTTGGAACTGCTTGAGAGCGGCGACAGCCAGCAATCGGAAAGAGTTATGAAAGCCATGCTCAAAATGAAGAAACTTGATATTGAAGGCTTAAAGCGAGCGGCCGCAGGCGAGTAGTCTTACGCGAAGCTCCGAGCTGCCAAATTTAGCCACAGATAAACGCTGATCACGCTGATCAGAACGGAGACCAAGAAGCACCTTACTATCCGGTTTGCTCTGTGTCATCCGCGTTAATCTGCGGCTGGATTTGCTTAGTCCGGCATTTTTCCGGTGGAGAGGAAGCGCCATCGCTTCGCGCTGCGACAACTCGCTACGTAGTTGTCCATTCGCAATTTTGGCATCTCTCCCGGCCCGGCAGTACCGATTGAGATAACTGAAGCCTTTGATGAACTACCCGGCATACCTGAAGCACAAGAGTCCTCAGTAACCGTTCCAAAGTCCTCAATAACCCGAAGGCGGCCGTTCGGAAATTCAACTAAAGCGGCCATCTCGATGAGTGTGCCCTGATTCATATCACCGCTCGTCATTAACAACTCATCGAGGCCGTCCCCATTGAGGTCTGTCTTGCGTACGATACTGCTCCGGAAATCCATGTCCACGTTGGCAATCAGTTGTGTGCCCGAGAAGATGGCGACGCGCTTAGTGCCAAAGTTGTCAGCGTGAGAAGCGTTACACTCGCTCACTGAAACAACGTAGGCCGTCTGTGTTTGACCCGGCGCCGTGAAACTCCCGGTTGCCATATCAACGATCGCGGGAACTATTTGCCCGGCGTTTCGAGCCGCCTGTAAGCGATCGTTACTGCCGCTCGCGTCGAATTGAGGATTGCACTTAGCCTCGTCTTTTAGATATTTTCGAAAGAGCTTCGACAGCACGGTCCTCTGAGTTGCTAAGGGAATTTTAGGCGGCGCACTCCTCCGCTCGACCCTAAAATCAAAGAGTGTCTGACGCTGTTTCTGCGAGGGCATTTGCCCCTGGACCAGCAGTCCGGTAAGAGCAAGCATCAGGAGAATGAAGGGTATTGCTCTCATATTATCGGGTCAGGCGTCTGAAGCACCGGGATTGTGTACCTCTCGGCAATCAAAGACAAGCAAAACATTTTCCATTCATCATTTTCCATTTTTCATTTTCCATTTTCCATTTCCTCGGCTTCGGGTTGCTTACACTGTTTGGTGTAATTTCGTGGTTTCGTGTGATAGTGCATTTGTAAACGAGTACGAGCGACAAAAACAAGCGAAACTCCGAAAAATCACCAATTGAAAAATGGGAAATGGAAAATCTCTTACATCCATGAAGATTGTGTGGCATTCAACAATCACAGACTGAAGTCTGTGCCACTTTGGCCCGTTGCGTGGATTGTTGAAGGGAGTCGGACCAAAGTCGTTGACACTTCGCGCTTTCGTTATCTAAGATGCCCGCCGATACATCTTTCATACGTTCGGGGAATAATAGAGTTCTGTTAGTAACAGTTGAACCACCTATCCCTTTCGCGCCGCAATTGTGCGGCACTCTGAATTGCTCTGGTCTTGACAAACTAAATCTCGTAAGTCAACAGGAGAAGCTTATGCGCAATGCATTGATTCCCCCCTTTGCCGTGCGGGTCAAAGGAATTGGTATTTGTTTGCTTGGTATGCTCTGCATAACCGCTGTAGTACGGGCCCAAACCCAAATCACAGCGGGTACCATTCAGGGCACCGTGGTTGACGCGAATGGCGCAGCGCTGCCGGGCGCCGATGTGGAAATCAGAAATCTGGATACAAATCTCGCCAGAACTCTTACTACTGACGAGGGCGGCCGGTTTGTGGCGTTGCAGTTGTCCCCAGGCAGATACAACGTGACAGTGACGAAGAGTGGCTTTGCAACTCTGACGGTGGAAAAGGTTGACCTGACGGTTGGGCAGGCCTTGAATCTGCCGATATCGATGAAAGTCTCAGGCGTGGAAGAACGTGTGACCATCTCCGGCACTCCCACGGTTGATACGCTCAAGACCGAGTCGAGCTCAACGATTAATGAAACAGTGGTCAATACGACACCGATCCTGGGCCGCAAGTTCGAGGATCTGCTGACGTTGACTCCGGGGGTAAGCATCGTGCAGGGGCCCGATGGCGACGAAATCACCTTCGCCGGACAACGCGGAGTCTTTAACAACGTCAGTCTGGACGGCGGCGACTACAACAACGGCTTCTTTGGAGAACAACTGGGCGGGCAGCGCGCCGCGATCGATATCACGCTGGAAGCGGTAAGAGAGTTTCAGGTCGTGGCTACAGGCGCCTCAGCCGAGTTTGGCCGTACCGCGGGCGGCATCATCAACGTGATCACCAAGTCGGGTACGAATGACGTGCACGGCAGCCTGTTTTATTTTCAGCGTCTCGAGGCCCTTTCGGCGCACACGTCAGACGGCAAACCACTCAAGGACTTTCGGCGCGAGCAGTTTGGCGGAACCATTGGTGGTCCAATAAAGAAAAACAAGGCGTTCTACTTCTTTGCCTTCGAGGGTATCCGGGAAAGATTGACGAGAGCCAATCTGAGCGATCCGATTGCTCCCACCCCCTGCCCCGTATCTGCGCCAACCATCACGGCAAATGAAGCGATAATTAACTCCAATGGCGATTGTCAACGACTGGCTTTGATCAATTTCATGCGAAACACGAGAAGCCAGGAAGAAGGACTCCCGGTTGAGCATCCGATCCGCAACTACGCATTTCTCGCAAAAACCGATTGGGACCTCAACAATTCCAACAAATTGGCAATCTCCTACAACTTCGATTATTCGAAGAATACAAATCAAACCTTTGACGTTGCCAGCTACGGCAATTCGGCGAACGGAATCGAGGGTCCTTCGAAAATCAATGTGGTCAACGTCAATCTGTTCAGCACGATTTCGGCCACGAAAGTAAACGAAGCCCACTTCTCTTATTCTCGCGAACTGCGCCCGCGTGGTGCGGTAACGTCAAATATTCCTGCCGACACTGGAGTCGGCTTCGCGCCCAGCTTCAGATTTGGCAATCCGTTTTTCCTGCAACCAGCAATCGACGAGTTGCTGTGGCGCGCGCAGGTGAAAGACAACTTTTCCATCGTTTCCGGAAACCACACTTTCAAATTCGGCGGCGAGTGGATTCATACGCTCAACGATCAGGTCTTTCGCGGGTTCTTCACGGGCAGATATCTTTTCGACTCAACGGCTGGATTTCTTCGCTACGCTTCGCCACAAGCCGCCGGCGGATTCGGACCAACAACTCTGGAGTGCGTAAACGGCACCGGCGCAGTGGTGACCTGGCGCACTCAGGCGTTGGGAGAGGCGTGTCCGGCTGGAACGAGTGTGGGCGGTCCCTTGTTACTCTACTTGCAGAACGGCATTCCCACAGGCATAGCCGGGGTGCCACCACCGGGCAAGTCGACAATCAAGAACGAAGACTACGGACTGTTCGCTCAGGACAGATGGCAGGCGAGGCCAAATCTCACATTGAGCTACGGCCTGCGTTGGGAAGCTCAGATTTTCCCTAAACCCGTGATTTCTCCGACTCAAACGGCTTATGCTTCCCTTTTGTCAAACCCTCTGTTCCCCTCTGACGGCACGCTGCATAGTCCAAAGAAGGAGTTTCAACCTCGCGTGGGCCTGGCTTGGGATCTTTCCAAAACAGGAAAGTCGGTGTTCAGAGCGAGCTATGGAATCTTCTATGGCCGTCAGAACATGTTGTCGCAGGTCGGCTCAATCACCGACAACGGAGCGCAGCAGTTTGGCGTGGTGTGCGCCACGACATTCGCTTTCACCTGCTTTGGCGCCTCGACCCAACCACCAACCTGGCCGGGCATTCTGACCGTGCCACCATCGGGAGGCATCCCTTTTGGCGCATCGGTCCGGGTGTTTAGTAAAGACTACGCTAACCCGCGCATTTACACGGTGAATGCGCAGTTTGAGCAGGAACTAACTGGCGATCTGTCGCTTTACTTTGATTTCACTCACTCGAAAGGCGTGCATTTGACTCGATTTCTTAACTACGCTCGCACCGGCTTGTTCCCCACGCTGGGCGATGTATTTGTCACGAGCGCGGTTGGAAAATCTCTCTATAACGGCTTTACCGCCGGCATGAGAAAACGATTCAGCAGACACTATCAGTTCGAGTGGAACTACACGTTGTCGAAGGACAAGGATGATGATTCGAATGAGCGCGATCCGTTTACCGACCGCTCGTTTGACATCAATAATCTGCAATTCGATTACGCCGTGTCCGACCGGGACATTCGCCACAAGTTCAATTTCTTCTCTTTTGTCACGATGCCCTGGGGATTGGAGGGCAACTTCCGGGTGCAAGCGCGTTCCGCGCAACCGATAACGCCGGCGGTGCGGACGGCAACCAACCGGAACAGTCTGAGGAAGGACAATAAGTACTTCTCATTTGACTGGAGGATTCAGCGTCCATTCCATTGGGGTGAAAGGTTTGCCCTGATCCCGATCGTAGAAATGTTCAATACCTTTAACAACGCCAACAACATCAATCCATTGTCGACTGTGGCCTTGTTCAACTTTGACGGGTTCCTGCGGCAGGGTGTTGGCGATCCTCGACAACTTCAGCTGGCGATCAAGTTTACCTTCTAGCGCTAAAGGATTTTCCAAACAAAAGGCGCAGGGTACCAATCAACCCTGCGCCTTTTTGTTTTCGTGTCTTTGTTCTTCGCTTTTTATTTCGTGTTAATTCGTGGATCGTACTATTGTTCATAACTGGGCTACGGAGTCAACGGCTGCAAAGAAACTCGAAAGCTTTGCCCTATCCAGTTTTCCCCCGGTCCGTACGCCACTGCAAACATCGACACCAAAAGGCTGTACCTGGCGCACAGCCTCAGCCACATTGCCTCCGTTTAAACCGCCGGCCAGGAATAAGGGAACGGCGATCGCCTGACGAATTGCGCGGCTCAGATTCCAGTCATGAGTGCGGCCGGTTCCACCCAATTCCTTGATGGCCAGCGATTGGTTCCCTGAGTCAAGCAAGATGGCATCTACAAAACCAGAGACTGCAATTGCTTCAGCGACAGACTCGGGACCGGTTACGTGAATCACCTGCACGATTGAAATCCCCGGGAGCGCAGCTCGCAATTGCTGATGACTCCCCGCCGGCAATCGATCGCAGATCTGAAGAGTGTTAACGCCGAGTCGTCTTTGTTGGTCCACGATCGCGTCGACTTCCTGTTTGCACGTCAGCAGAAACGAGCCGATGGCGGGCGGAATAATCGCGGCGATTTCCGCAATCAGGTCTTCAGAGATGACCCCGGGCCCGCTCGGCATTTCCGAAACCAGCCCTACCGCGGACGCACCACTGTTAATTGCCAGCCACATCTCGTCGATGCTGGCCATGCAACAAATCTTTACTCGAGGTTTTAAAGTTTCAAGTTTCAAGTTCAAAGTTTCAAGTTTCAAGTTTCAAGTTTCAAGTTCCAGGTTCCAAGTTTCAAGTTCCAGGTTTCAACACCTCCACCGCGGAAATGTCACCTCCACTGGTGAAACTTGAAACTTGAAACTTTGAACCTGGAACTTGAAACTTGGAACTTGAAACTTGGAACTTGAAACTTGAAACTTGAAACTTGAAACTTGGAACTTGAAACCTGGAACTTGAAACTTGGAACTAAAGGTATTCCGTAATCGCCGCAAGCGTATCCAGATAGATATCGGGCCCAGCATCGGCTACACGCCAACTGGTCGGATAAGTGCTGCGCACACCGATCGTCATTACCCCGGCTGTCTTGCCCATCTCAATGTCTTCCGGACTGTCTCCCACGTAACAGGTACATCCAACGTGGCAATTCAACGTGCCCATGGCTTTGTGCAAACCTTCCGGGTGCGGTTTCTTGTTGACGATATGTTCGTTGCAGATGACTACCTGGAACACCCCATTGAGTCCCAGATGCGTTATCTCCCGGGTAAGTCTGGCGTGACTGCCACTACTTACCACACCCAGTTGGTAGCCCTTGCGGTGAAGATGTCGAATCGCGACGTCCGCGCCGTCAATAAAAGCTGCCGTCTGCTCGCCGTAGTGTTTGAGCCACAAGTTGTCGGCTTCGTCCCATCGCTCCCTTGGCAAGCTCATAGCTTCGTAGAGTGAGTACCAATTTGGCGAATAAGCCCGCTCGTAAACCTCCTGAGGGAAAGGCAGCCCTAGTATCGAGAATGTTTTTTGGAAGGCCACAAGTCCCAGCTGAGCAGAATCGACAACCGTACCGTCCCAGTCAAACAGCACGGTGGTGATCGAGTCGATTCGATTCTTCATGGAACGAGGGCATGAGGTTCCGGGGGTGCGGCTGTGGGTTCGTTGGCGGACAAGATGTCCGTCGTCTCAGACACCATCGCGCAGTCTCGCTTTACGAAGCGATAGAGAATATCTCGCTGCCGGGGAACAAAACCCGCCTCGGCGATCAGGTAGCGAAGCATTTTTTCATCGGCTTCGTTCTTTGCTCCCGCCGCCGATACCACGTTCTCCTCGATCATGATCGAACCCATGTCGTTGGCGCCAAAGCGCAACGCCACCTGGCCCAATCGCAAGCCCTGGGTCAACCATGACGATTGAAAGTTCTCAATGTTGTCCAGGAACAGCCGCGAGACGGAGAGCATCTTCAAGTAGTCGATCCCCGTCGGTTCATCTTTTATCCGGCGTCCCAGCGCCGTGTTTTCACGTTGAAAGGTCCAGGGAATAAACGCTGTAAAGCCACCGGTCTCATCCTGGAGATCGCGAATTCGCTGTAGATGTCTGACTCGGTGCTCTAATTTATCCCCGATTCCAAACATCATCGTCGCCGTCGATCTGAGGCCGCAATGATGCACGGCCCGCATTACTGCCAGCCATTCATCGGTGGTGCATTTTGTGGCGACTCGTTTACGAACCTCATCATCAAGAATTTCCGCGCCGCCGCCCGGCAAACTGTAGAGACCCGCGGCCTTCAATCGCTTCATGATCGTCTCGTAATCCAGTCCGGAAATCAGATGGATGTTGTGAATCTCCGGCGGCGAAAAGCAGTGCAGTTGAAAGCCCGGGTAACGCGCGCTCAGATCGCGCAGCAACTGTTCATACCATTCAATGCCAAAATCCGGATGCAGTCCTCCCTGCATCAAAACGCCGGTGCCGCCAAGCGCAATCGTTTCGTCGATCTTCTCGCAGATTTCGTCGAATGTGCGGACGTAGGTGTCGGGCGCTCCGGGTCGCCGGTAAAACGCGCAGAACGTGCAAACTACATTACAAACATTCGTGTAGTTGACGTTGCGGTCGATGATGTAGGTAATGATGTTGTCCGGATGCCTGCGTCTGCGAATTTCGTCCGCTGCCGCGCCAATGCGCGCAATATCGTAAGACGCGAGCAGCATGGCGCACTCAGCGGCGCTCATTCGCTGGCCGGCCAAGGTGCGCTCAAGGATGGCTTGGATTTCAGGGGCAGTACTCATCTTTTTCACGTTGATACTAAGCTATGGCTCGAGCGTTTTCAAAGGCTTCACTGCGTCGATCAGCTTGTGGCGCTGTGCGAGTTCATAATAGAGATCCAATCCCGCGCGCATGCTCGCGTCCATGCGAAACGAGATGTTCTGCCGCAAGTAAAGCTCTAATTCAGAGGCGGGCAGGCTCAAGCTGGATGCGTACTCTTTGGCTATCTGTTCCAACTGAGACAAGCCTTCGTCGCAGGCGCCAGAGAAATCGATGGCCTGAAGGCTTTCACGGACTTGGGCGCGAACCATCCACATGGCAAACACAAATCCGAGACCGGTAAACTGTCTCCACAAACTCGCCAAATCCCAGACATTCAGTCCGGCCCTGTTGAACGTCATCGCTGGATCACCGATGATCAAAGCGCCGTCATTGACATTCAGCGTGCGCCGCAAGTCCGGTGAGGAGTAGCTCTCCCAAACAGGTTCATGACCAATGAATTCGCGAAACAGTATATTGATGAGTGTTGCCGAAGTACGCGATGAATCATCTAGTGCCACGCTGCGAATCTCTTTCAGGTCGTCGCGCAGGGAGACCAAAACTACGCTGCGAACCTCACCCTGCGAACCAACGCAGATGTCTGGCACCAGTAAAACATCCGTTGTTCGTTGATACTCGATCACGGGCACCAGCGCGGCGGCTACTGCACCTTGAGCCAACAGCGCCGCGCAACGAGCGGGTACAGCGTCGATTAGCTGCACCTGAGTGCGCCTTGAGCCATGCAAAAAGCTCCATATTAACGGCGCGCTATTTAGATAAGTCGAGCCTGCAAGACGCGGCAGTTGGAATTCGAGATTAACCGAAATGATGCCTTCTCCGTTGAAGTTTTGATCAGCTTTCCGGCTCGATGCTAGCGGATCAATCTCCCAGCCCGCAAGAAGCGACTAGTTTCTGATGGTGTAGTTCGTGTGATGCGCGTGGATCGTAATTCTTTTTTGTTGGGGAAAATGATGAGCATCCTTCAACGAGCAGAAGCGATCCACGAAATAACACGAAATACGCGAATTAAGGACAAATCCTGCGGCGTTGTGTTAACTCCGTTGACACTCTTCTCGTGGGCCAATTACTATCCTCGAAATTCAAATCAGGATCTCCTTAATGCCACTGTATGATGTCAGCGTCCCGCTTTGCGCGACTACGCCAACCTACCCGGGTGATCCGGGAATTGAGATTACCAACTGGCTTAAACTCGCCAGTGGTGACCCGGCAAATGTTACTTTCATCAAGTTTGGAGCGCATACGGGGACCCATGTCGATGCTCCAGCTCACTTCATCGAAGGTGGCAACCACGTTGAGTCGTTGCCGCTTGAGGTGCTGATAGGTGAGGCGATTGTCTTCGAAGTTCCGGACACGGCGAAAGTGATCGACGAAGACGCCGCGGCCAGGGCCTGTGCGGCCGGAGCCACCAGAGTCTTATTCAAAACCCGCAACTCAGAATTCTGGAGCAAACTGGGCCAGGGCTTTCGCTCTGACTATACATACATCGATGTGCACGCGGCCCGTCTGCTGGTTGAGCGGGGCGTGAGACTTGTGGGTATTGATTATCTGTCAGTCGAAAAATTCCAGTCTGACGATTTTGCTACTCACCACCTATTGCTTTCACACGGTGTGGTCATCGTTGAAGGTCTGGACCTGCGCGAAGTGCCCGCGGGGCGGTATGAACTGTTCTGCTTACCCCTGAGAATAAGAGATGGCAGTGGGGACGGTGCTCCCGCGCGTGCGGTGTTGCGAAGTATAGAATAGCTCAAGTGAGATAAGGGTGGACCCGAAGTCGAACTATCGCCAGCGCGTTTACAAGCTCGTGCGGCGCATACCGCCAGGGCGAGTGATGACCTATGGCCAGATTGCCGAATTGCTGGGCGAGGGATACACCCCTCGCACTGTAGGCTTCGTCATGCATGGATCGGATGATAAAACACCCTGGCATCGAGTCATTAATGCTCAAGGCGCGTGTTCCACTCTGGGCGTGGTTCTGCCTCATGACAAGCAACAGAGAATGCTCGAAGCGGAGGGCATCAAATTCAATAAACAAGGACGCTGTGAGTTGCAAACGTATCTTTGGATCCCCAGGCAACGCGCAAAGCCCGAACAAAGCAAAACAAGTCTATTCAAAAAGCCGCGTCGAAAAACGCAGAAGGAAAAACGATGAGCATGGATCCGGCCCAACCAAAAGTTCCATACCCAGTGAGTGCGCCGCGTTATTCCGTTTCGCATCAAATGGTGACTACGGCTTTCGAGTTGCCAAACTACCGAACTGTGCAGAACCTGGGTGTGGTGCGAGGAATCGTCGTGCGCTCGCGAAACATATTTGCCACTATCGGCGCCGGCTTGCAGACCATTGTGGGCGGCAATATCACCGTCTGGACCACGCTCTGCGAACAAACCCGCGCTGATGCTTTCGAAATCATGATCCAGCATGCTTCGGAAATCGGCGCCAATGCGGTCGTTGGCGCCAGATATGACACAACAGAGATTTCAGCCGGCGTTACAGAAGTGCTTGCCTACGGAACCGCTGTTATTGTCGATCCGGAGAATCCTGGAGAGAGTTATCGTTCATGAGCTCTCAGAAACTGACGGCGGCGCAAGAGAGCCGGATTCGGCAAGCACTCGAGCTGGTCCCTTTCGCCCAACTGTTGGGCATCGAGCTGGAATCATTCGAGCCCGGGTCAGCAGTGCTTGCCCTGAACCTTCGTGAGGAGCTCCGCCAAAACAACGGCGTGATACACGGCGGGGCCATCGCTTCGCTGATCGATACGGCCACCGCCCTGGCAATTCTCACCGTCATTCCCGATAGCGAAAAAGTAACAACCGTCGACCTGACAGTTAGTTATCTACGTCCGCTCATCACTGGCCGCGCACGGGCTCAAGCTAAGGTCTTGAGGGCAGGACGGCGCATAATTGCCGTTTCGGCGGAGGTTGCAAGCGAAAGTGGAACTTTGGCCGCAACAGCACTTAGCACATATATGCGGCTTGGAAATTAATCGGCTTTTTCATTTACAGCCGGGCGTTTATCAATGTAAAATGTTGTTGGCCCTGGCGTTGTGCCGTCAACGCTCCCGCCTAATGTTTGTGCCCAGCAGATTCTGCTCCGCCTTTTGGTCAACATGGACACCCTCTACAATTCCCTTCTGGCCCAGCATTCCCGCCAGCTGACACCAGTACGGTGCGCGCCATCGACCATTGCCCAACTTCATCGATATTTCGAAGAAGTAGTTACCGAGAACGATCTGGCCTCATTGGTGGTTGAGGCGCTACCACCGACGCTCGAGCGTCCGAGGCGTGAAATTTCGCGTGTGAGACAAGTAGCAGCGACTGCCCGGGACTTTTTCCTCTTCGCCTGTGCAGATGACCCGCTGGCGCGTGTGGTGCTGACCGCCAGCAGGGGTCACAATCCACCGGTTGTTGTCAGCCTCGTGGACCATTGCCGAGCCCATGAACGTTTCCTGGTAATCGCTGACAAGTGTTTTTCGGCTCTGCTTGTGTCGGTCCCCGAAGATGAAAGCGCCGCCGTTGATCGAGCTGTGTGGACTTTTGAACCTGACGTTGTGCATTCCGCGCTTGAATACCTGAAGGCCCGGGTCACGGCTGAACAGCCGCTTCATGCCGCCGCCTTCGCAAAGGCCGTTCAACTCTCAATGCCAGAGGCGACTTCGCTGGAACTCGCCCTCAGCGTGACTACGAAGCTTGCGCGCTTACTACAGCAACAGGCCGAACGCGAGATCGTAGTCAATCGAATCGCTGCCGCGATCCGCAATTCCGTGGAGCTCGAGACTATTCTGCAGACTGCCGCAAATGAAGTCGGACGTACTCTCAACGCACGGACTTGTGGCGTTTCAGTTGCCGGCAATCTGCTCGATGCCCAGATGACCAAATGCTATTTTCGTCCCGGTGTCTCAGTCAACGAACCGACTGTACAGTCTCTACTGGCGCAGATAGAAAACACTAATCGGGAACTCGAGCGCACGCCGAAGCTGATCGCTGTCGATGGTGATACTGCTCCGCGAAACGGAATCGCCTGTGTCACGGTCCCGCTGACTTACAAAGGAAGCTTTATCGGCGCCCTGCGCGCTGAGTCGGATGACTCTTCGCGCGTCTGGGAAGACAATGAACTCTTGCTGCTGCAAACCGTGGCTGATCAACTGTCAGTGGCGGTCAAGCAAGCACACCTATCTACGGAAATTCAGCAACAGGCGCTTACAGATTCGCTTACCGGGTGTTACAACCGCCGGGCTTTCGAGTTGCAACTTGAGCGAGACCTCCACCTGGCCACGCGCATGCGTCAACCTATTTCCGTGATCATGCTGGACCTGGATTATTTCAAGAGCGCGAACGACAGCGCGGGTCATGCCACCGGCGATCTCGCGTTGCGGACGCTTTCTGAGACACTGCGAAGAGAATTGCGTGCGGTCGATACAACAGCCAGACTTGGTGGCGACGAATTTGCGATCATTTTGCCGCAGGCGGCTCTTGAAGGCGCGAAGATCGTGGCAGAACGATTGCGGCGAATAATCAAGGAAACGGAAATCCCCGGTTGCGGCTCTCTCACCGCCTCGTTTGGGGTGGCCAGTTTTCCCAACCATGCTTCTTCCCGCGATACGCTTGTATTGGCAGCGGATCAGGCCCTATATAATTCAAAGCAATCTGGTCGCGATTGCGTCAGTGTGGCCATTGATGATGGGTTCGAGCCCACCGTCGACGGACCTGATCTCAGGAATCGCCAAAACCTCTTTCAGGAAAGCCTCTCTGGCCGTTAGCCTTCGGCAAAGCTCCAAAAAAAGCCAATCCAAATGTCCGACATGCTTCAGCTTGTCGCCAGGATTAGCCACACTCAAGCATGATACTACCCGTCGTACATTGAGTTTTGCCAATGTTGACGACAAGCTGAAGCATGTCGGACATTTGGTTGATTTGTATGATTTGGGGGCCGGTGATTTGCGCCAGAGATCACAGCGCGCGGCTTCGTGTCTTTTCGTGGATCCACCACATTTGGCTTACGCGCCAGAGATCGCGCATCATAGATCCTTCATGTTTGCGATCATGCCACATATCAGGCAAGTCTCCGGCAACCTATGAACGACCTAAAAAAATTCGCGCGCTACTTTTTGCCTTACAAAGTCTCGTTGACGATTGGCGTTCTTTGCATACTTGCCGGCGTACTATTCAATCTTTACATACCGCTTATCGTCGGCCAGGCGATCGATGCCAATTGGACGCAGGTCAGCTGGTCGCGTCTCACTATTTCTGCCTTGAAGGTCCTGGGCGCAAGCGCAGTTAGCGGCACCTTTCTGTTTCTTCAGCGTCGAATCCTGATCGGCATGTCACGCCTGGTTGAATACGATCTGCGCAGGGATTTCTATGCCCACCTGGTTGACCAGCCCCTTTCTTTCTTTCAGGAGCATCGCGTCGGCGATCTGATGGCCCGGGCCACAAATGATCTGGCTGCGGTGCGCCAGCTGGCTGGTCCGATGATCATGTACACACTGCAAACGTTTTTTGTGGTGGTTATCGTGCTGCCGCTGATGTTTCTCATCAGTTGGAAACTAACGCTGCTACTGTTTGTAACGATGCCCCTTGTATCCTTGACCGTGAAGTTTTTCGGTCAGCAAGTGCATGTCAGGTTCGAGAAAATTCAGGACTTCTTTGCCCAAATCACAGCTCGCGCTCAGGAGAATTTTACCGGGGTGCGAGTGGTGCGAGCATACGCTCAGGAAGAGGCGGAAATCGCGGCCTTCAGCACACTCAATCGCCAATATGCGGAGCGTAACCTCAGCCTCGTCAAGATTGATGCCTTAATGCGGCCCCTGATGCAGTTTTTGATTGGCCTCGGTTTTGTCCTGATCATGTGGGCAGGTGTTCCGCTTGCAGTTCGTGGCGAGATAACAGTGGGGCAGTTTACCGTCTTCAATATGTATCTCTTTCGTCTGATTTGGCCGCTAATTGCTCTCGGCTACGTTGTTAACCTGTATCAGCGGGGAACTGCCAGTCTGAAGCGAATGAATGCGATCATGGCCGTGAAGCCGGCCATTAGAGATGCCGAACACGTGTTGCAGCAAGCGCCGATCTCGGGCGAGATTGAATTTCGCAATCTCACGTTCAAATATCATCCGAGCGAAGAACCGGTACTCAGTGGCATCAACCTGAAAATCCCCGCGGGATACACCGTTGCGTTCGTTGGCCGGACAGGTAGTGGCAAGTCAACGCTGACGAATCTGATTCCACGGGTTATCGAAGCCGAGAAAGACGCCGTTTTAGTCGATGGCATTTCCGTGCGGGATTACCCGCTTGAACAACTGCGCGCGAGCATCGGATACGTTCCCCAGGAGACATTTCTATTCAGCGATACCCTGGCAGAGAATATTGCTTTTGGCGTAAGCAAGCCGCAACGGGCTGAGATTGAGTGGGCCGCGGAGATCGCCGGCCTTACAGAGGATGTGCGGGGCTTTCCCCAGGGTTTTGAGACTCTGGTTGGCGAGCGGGGAATCACCCTTTCAGGCGGTCAAAAACAACGAACGGCGATCGCGCGTGCTGTTTTGCGCGAGCCCAGGATTCTGATTCTCGATGATGCCTTGTCCTCGGTTGACACCTACACCGAGGAAAAGATCCTCGGGCAGCTTCGCGGTGTCATGCGCGACCGTACCAGTATTATTGTTTCGCATCGGATCTCGACGGTGCGCGACGCCGATCTGATTTGCGTGTTGGACGAGGGCCGAATAATCGAGCAGGGCACGCATATCGAGTTGCTGGCAATGCGTGGTGAATATGCAGATCTCTACGAACGCCAGTTGCTTGAAGAGGAACTGGCCGCAACCTGAGAAGAAAAATGCAACCTGAAGAAGCTCGAACCCAACTTGAGGCGCGCTATCGCACAATGCTGATTTTGTGGGCTGCGCTGCTGCTAACCGTGGGCTTCTATTTCGCCCTTTCTGTTTTGGTGGCAAAGCCCGATTCAGAGGACGCCCCGAGTCGAACGTTGACCTTCGCGCTCACAGCGGTTGGGGTCCTTTTGGTGATCGTTTCATTCGCGGTTAAACAGAAGTTTCTGGCCCAGGCCGAAAAAAACCAGGCGCCCTCGCTGGTGCAGACCGGACTAATTATCGCACTTGCTTTCCGCGAGGCTGCCAGTTACCGGCAACCAGACCAGGTTCGAGGCACTTAAACCAGTGGCCGTAACAGCTAAACAATTCCACGAAGAAGAGGCAATCGGAAAGACCTACGACCTCCAGGTCGCGCGGAGGTTGCTGCGCTATCTCAAGCCCTACCTGCGACCATTGGCCGGGGCGTTGCTGCTAACGCTGGTGCTTAACCTGCTCGGGATCTTGCAGCCGAAGTTTACGGAGTACGCAATCGACTGGTACATCCTGCCGCGCAAAACCGACGGACTACTGCTGCTGGTAGGCTTGTTTACCGCCGTCCAACTACTGCGCTTGATCTTTTCCTACTTCCAGGCAGTCTTGCTCAACACGGTCGGGCAATTTGTGATGTTCGACATTCGGCGAGAGCTTTACGATAAGCTTCAGCACCAGGAAATAGCCTACTACGATCGCAATCCGGTCGGCAGGATTATGACCCGGCTAACCACTGATGTGGACTCTTTGAACGAATTGTTCACCCAGGGTGTCACTGATTTGCTCGGTGACCTGGTCATGATTGTAGCCATCATAGGGGTGATGTTGTGGATGGACGTCAGACTTACTCTCGTGACGTTGTTGACTGTGCCGATGCTGTTTGCGGCCACTACCTGGTTTCGGAAGGGCGCCCGACGGGGCTATGACATGGTGCGCACACGCATTGCGCGGATCAACGCTTTCCTGCAAGAGCATTTTGCGGGGGCCCAGACCGTGCAAATCTTCAACGCCGAGAAAAAGTCTGTCACTCGCTTCAAAGAGATCAATGCCGATTACCGCAAGGCAAACATAGATACCATCTTTTACTACGCAGTTTTCTTTCCCCTCGTTGATTTCATCGGCGCCGTAGGGATTGCGTTGATCATCTGGTATGGCGGTTATCGGGTGATGCAAAACGCGCTGACGCTGGGTGCGCTCGTAGCCTTCATTCAGTATTCAGGCTTTCTCTTTCAACCCATTCGAGATATCTCAGACAAATACAATGTCTTACAGGCGGCGGTAGTTGCTTCTCACCGCATCTTCAAAACGCTTGACCTGCCAATCGCCATCATCACTCCCAGCCAGCCGCTCAAAGCAGGTCGAGCGCAAGGTCACATTGAGTTTCAGAATGTTTGGTTCGCCTACAAAGACGACGACTGGGTGTTGAAAGACGTCTCATTCTCGGTTAGTCCCGGCCAGTCAATCGCGCTTGTCGGCCATACCGGATCCGGCAAGACCACCATCACGAATCTGCTGATGCGTTTTTATGACATCCAGCGTGGACGCATACTGCTGGATGGCGTTGACTTGCGCGATTGGGACCTCGTTTCCCTCCGACAGAACTTCGCCGTAGTACTGCAGGATGTTTTTCTGTTCAGCGGTACCGTGGAAGGCAACATTCGCCTGGGCCGTGAAGAAATTCCCGAGTCGCGGGTGAAGTGGGCCGCGCGTGAAGTCCATGCAGATCGTTTCATCGAACGCTTGAAGGCCAGTTACAAAACTGAGGTCAAAGAGCGCGGCGCCGGTCTTTCGGTGGGGCAAAAGCAACTCATATCGTTTGCTCGCGCCCTGGCGTTCGATCCGGCACTGTTGATTCTGGACGAGGCCACCAGCTCGATTGATACCGAGACCGAACAGTTAATCCAACAAGCCATTGAACGTGTCATGCGCGACCGGACCTCAATCATAGTCGCTCATAGACTTTCAACGATCCAGCGGGCCGACCGGATCATCGTATTGCATCACGGCGAAATCCGAGAGCAAGGCTCGCATCAGGAACTGCTGGCTCAGCGTGGCCTTTACTGGAAACTCTACAAGCTTCAATATGCCGATACGGCTACCAGGGTCGAGCGCGAGTTTGCTGAAGAGGAGCCAGACCGCGAATCGACGCCTGAGCGCCTTCAGCTCAGCGATTAGCCTTACCTGATTTCAATAACGGAGGTCTTTGATGAAACTGCTAACAGCAGAGGGAGTCACGCTGTGCCTGGCCGTTGTGCTTGTGGCACAAATCACCGCACGCTCGCAAAGTGCAGGACCAGCTAAGCTTCGCTTTTCCGTCAAGTTTCCCGAAAGCGCCGCCAAAGAAGCATTGGACGGAAGGTTATTGTTGCTGGTCTCGCAAGACAATACAAAGGAACCGAGATTTCAGATTAGCGAAGACCTCAGCACACAGCAGGTGTTCGGCGTAAACGTCGTCGCTTTACGGCCCGGACAAGCGGCAATAGTCGATGCCGGCGCAACTGGCTACCCTCTCCGAAGCCTCGCCCAGGTGCCTGCGGGAGAGTATTGGGTCCAGGCCCTGTTGCATCGCTACGAAACCTTTCAGCGCGCGGACGGACATACAGTAGGTCTACCGATGGATCGCGGGGAGGGTCAGCAATGGAACAGCGCTCCGGGTAACCTATACAGCAAACCGCAAAAGCTTTTGATTGAGCCCGAACGAGGCGGAACGATCGAAATAAGCCTTGATCAGGTGATTCCTCCAATTGAATCACCCAGGGACACAAAATACATCAAGCACATCAAGCTTCAGAGTAAGCGATTATCCGAGTTTTGGGGCCGGCCGATGTATCTGGGCGCAAACGTGCTCTTGCCAGAAGGCTTTGATGCGCACCCGACCGCGCATTATCCCTTAGTAATATTTCACGGGCACTTCCCTGCCGACTTTGATGGCTTTCGCGAGACCTCTCCGGACCCGAACCTAAAACCTGAATACAGCGAAAGATTTCGGCTTGAAGGCTATAACCGGATTGTTCAGGAGTATGCGTACAAGTTTTATCAGGACTGGACGGGACCGGCGTTTCCGCGATTTCTCATCGTCGAGATTCAACACGCGAATCCCTATTACGACGACTCCTACGCAGTGAATTCAGCTAATCTTGGACCCTACGGCGATGCCATCACTTACGAGCTGATCCCCCAGATCGAAAAGCAGTTTCGCGGCATAGGCAAAGGGTGGGCAAGGTTCTTATACGGAGGTTCAACCGGTGGTTGGGAGGCCCTGGCAGCACAAGTCTTTTACCCGGACGAGTACAACGGATGTTGGGCTGCTTGTCCCGACCCGATTGATTTTCGAGCGTATACCGTGGTGAATATTTACGAGCACGAAAATGCCTATTACGCGGATGCAAAATGGAAAAAAGTGCCTCGTCCAGGTAAACGTAATTATCTGGGAGAACTGGCTGCCACCATTGAGGACGCCAACCAGATGGAACTAGCACTTGGTACTAACAGCCGCTCGGGCGGGCAGTGGGACATCTGGCAGGCGGTCTATTCACCGGTGGGCGCCGACGGTTATCCGAAACCGATTTGGGACAAGCAAACCGGAAAAATCGACCGATCAGTGGCCGAGTACTGGCGCGAGCACTATGACCTGGGTCACATTCTGCGTCGTGATTGGTCAAAGCTTGGTCCGAAGCTCGAGGGGAAGATTCACATTTACGTGGGTGAGGCTGACAACTATTTTCTCAACAATGCAGTGTATCTGGTGGAAGACTTTCTCAAGAACGCTAAGAACCCCTACTACGCGGGTGAGGTAGATTATGAACGCCGCGCCGAGCACTGCTGGAACGGGGACCACACCAGGCCGAATGCAATCTCGAGGCTTCGTTATCATCAATTCTTCGCACCGAAGATTGTCGAGCGAATATTCAAGAGTGCCCCTGCGGGAGCTGATCTTACGAGCTGGAGATACTAAGGCGCCGAAGAATTTGACATTGGTCGTTTGACATTGATCATTTTTCATTTTTGCTTTTTTCTTTCGTGTAATTTCGTGGATCAATTCTTTCGCTGCGCCATACCATCCACTAATTCACACAAAAAAAGCAAAATTGAAAAATGATCAATGTCAAACGACCAACGTCAAATGATCCGTTACTTCGTCGCAACGGGTTTGTTGAACCGCGAATCCTCTATCGGAACATTCAATTTGATCTCGGTAAACTTCCTGGTTGAGGTGTAAAACGGATCGATTGCCGAAACGCGGATTGTAAATGGGAGCTTCATTCCGTCGACGTCTCGATAGTCTTCAAAATCAACCTGCTCCGGAATGTTACCGATAGAGGTCGGCATAATGCTCAGGCGTCTAACCAACAGACCGCTCTCTGTGTCGAAATACAGCCTCTCGCGCCTGTTGTCTGTCGTAGTGCCGCGTAACACATACACATCGCGGCCATCGATCTTGTCTTTGCCGGCAACTGCCAGGCGGCTGAACTGATCCTTCAGCTTGATGTCCTTGAACAGATTAGGATAACGCTTCAGGTAGAACATTTCCTCGTCCACCATATCGCGTACGCCTCTGGGACTCTTCTCCCATCCGGCTGTTCCGTTAAAAGCTCGCTCCACCGTCCCCTGGGGCGTGGTGAGCACGGCCAGAACCTTATTCGGCGCAGACTGGAACAGTTCGTAGCTGAAACTGGTGCCATTCGATCCCAACCAGGTTCCCTTCATGGTGCGTGTTTTCAATTTGTCGATCGCTGCGCTGCCTCCAACGGCCTCGAGATATTTCGCCAATATTTGATCCGCGGTTGGCAGAGCTTCTCGCGGTCCGCCCTCCACAGCCGCGGGTCGAGGAGTAACTTCCGGTATCGGCAGTGATGGCACACCCTGAGGAGACGTGCGGCCACGATGGCAGGTATAGCAACTGACCTCGGTATTGCCCCGGAAATTGTTCTTGTTGATACCAAGAACCATGGTGATCATTTCACGGGCAGCTTTTTTCTCGCCCTTTTCGTCGGAGGCAAAATCCCAATTGCCGTCCTTGTTTAGGTGACAAAAGTCGCACCTCACACCGAGCGATGCGCTCATGAAGTTCATGACGGGAAGCAATTGTGATTCGGGCAACCCTTTCAGGACCTGAATGTTCTTCTGCACCTGCTCAACAGTTTTTTCTGACGAGGCCGGTTGCTGCGTACCTCCGTTTTGCGCCCGCATGCCCCCACTGGCCGCGACCGTTACAATCCATGAAGCTAAGAAGATCTGGGCCGTGATCGTCAGGAGGGCGGCTCGGTACCTCATTGGGGCATGCCTATCCGACATATATCAAAATTTCCTTTCGTGTACATGTTGTGGAAGCGCGAATTCCTGAGAGCTGCCGGTCTCAAATTGGCGACAGCCGCCTCAAGCAGTCCAAGGCTCCGTAAGCGACACGGATGTCCACTATTCAGCCGAATGAGACAGACGTACACACGCCTCTGCTGACTTAGATTGATTCGACTTGCCTGGAACGGGAAAATGTCAGAATCTGACCGAGCTTTACCTGATTGCTTCGGCCGAATCCGCCGCTTTTAGTTTAAGCGGCACAAGACTCTCAAAAGACTTATAAATCTGCAAATACATCTGCGTCTCGCGCGGAATCAGTGTGCGCCACGAGTCGCCTCCGCGCCGCAGATAGAGCGGTAGTTTTGCGGCATTGGAGTTGTAACCGGCGGCCATCAGCTCAGCAGGAGTCGCAGTCTTGGAATCGAGCGCGGCCTTCACGTCCGCACTGGCGGTGAGATCGTTCCACGTGTCCTGCATATATAAGAGCATTGCTTGCAAGGCGTTCGAATGATTGCGCATACCGGCAACGAAATCGGGGGTCAGGCCAACGCCGGAATGACGCTGGCGTATCAGGTTATAAGCCCAGGGTATCATCTGCACCATACCACCGGCTCCGGCAAAGCTGACTGAGTAGCGATAGGTGTCAAGCTCGTTGAGGGCGTAGAGAGAATAGACTTCGTTGTACAGCGCGAGGCGGTTCTCGGCACGAAAGCGTTCATGATCCACATGCTCCACTAAACAGAGTCGCTCCGCCACATCGACGATTTGGGGCGAAATAAACGCTCCTTTTTCTCGCAATCGCTTGACGGCGAGATCGAGCATGCTGCGCACGTAAGCCTGCCCTGAACGCGTGAGGTCGTTTGACAGCAGCGCCGGGTGTGCAGAGGTGTAATACGCCATCTCGCGAAAGACACCGCCCTTTTCGATCGGGAACTCAACTACCAGCGGAGCCAGGGCCCGTCCACCCGCGTCGGTTAATGTGACAGCGGTATTGACGCCGTTAGCGCGAAGGATACGCAGATCCACGGGCATCCCCTGCGAACTGATCAAGCTAAGATCGGCATTTTTTTTCAGGAATGTTTCCTTTGAAACCGTGAACAGGTGAATCCGCGAAGTCGCTCGATCAAGCGCCGCAATGGTGACAAACTCAATCGATGGTGATGTGAGCGCAGTCGGTTGGGGCCGGGTCTTCATCAATCGCTCAGCCTCGGCGATGCGCGAACGAATAGTTGACGGCGAGAAACTTGTGGGCAGTTGCGGAGCTCGCTCCTCGACGGGAACCGGTGCGAGTGTAGTCACGGACGCTCCGCTGGTGTTTACTCGGACGTCCGACGGGTTCCCCAACGGCTGAATTTCAGCTTTATTTGTCGAGGCGGGCACTTGCTGCTGCGGTTGTTGAGTTTGAGAAACGGTGCGCGGTCGCGTCTCCAGACCGGTTGACGTCTGGGCATTGGCTGAGTAAAAAGAGAGAATTAGGGCAACTGTCAGGGCAAAAGGGGAATGGCTTTTCATTTTTTCCTTCAGGAGAGCCGGTATTTCCAACTACTCACCGAGGGGCGGCGAGCGTAGCTTAGATTCGCCCATTGCGGGGCAGGTTGTCAACAAATTTCAGCAGCCCGACTCGATCGCACCCACCAGGAAAAAATCCAAATCAGCCACAGATTAACGCGGATAAGACCGATCATAATATATAAGGGTTTAAGCGGTGACTAAGGTGAGACAAAGCCCTTCCAGTTTCATGGCGCGTGAATTCTGGTATCAATTGGAGATGAAAACTTCTTAACTACTCTTCCGATCCGTTAATCTGCGTTAATCTGTGGCTAAATTTCCTGTCTTAATCAACCGAAAACGCGATGTTCACTACGGCGGTGATGTCTTTGTCCAGGGAAGATGTGTCGTTCATCCCCGAATCCGATACTTCATTCGAGTCGGCCGGAGTAATCTGCAAGACGCCCATTCGAGCAGAACGAACACTGCCGATGCTGCTGCCAGTGCTTTGCGCAATCTGTTGAGCGCGGGCCTTCGCGTCTTTTGCAGCCTCCGACAACATCTCGATCTTTAGATCACCGAGTTTAGTGTAGTGATATTCCGGCGGCAGCGATTCGATCAGAATTCCCTGGTTGATTAGCTCAGTGGCCTCCCGGGCAATCTTCGCAATCTTTTCCACATCGTTGGAACGAACTTCCAATTCCTGTCGCAGAGAGTAGCCGGTGATCTGACCTGTACCTTCTCCCTCAGTTGTCCGAGCATGGAGTGTCTGAGATGTTATCGCACTGATTGTGATCTGGTTTTCCGGTATACCTTTGCTGACCAGATAATTCTTGACGCGCGGCACGCTCTCGGAAAGAGATCTGTAAGCGTCACTCAGCACGCTTGATTGATATGAGATGCCGGCGCGCCAGATAACCAGATCAGATTTTATTCTCTTGCGCGCCGACCCTGTTACCGTAACGGATTGGTCAGCCCGTTTGCCTTTGACAAAAGCAAAACCACCAATCGCTGCGGCGAAGACCAGCCCAACGGCCAGCACTGCCCCGGCGCCGAAGACCCCTCCAAATCGCTGATCGCTCATCGCGGAAAGACTCCTTTACCTAGACTCTAGTCCCATACAATTGCCGCCCGAGTTCGATCCCGATTGAGGAGCCTCAGCATATCATCATCCGTCAGATTCGCGGATCAAACTTTGGAGTGCGCTGACTTGTCAGCGCTTTCCAAGTTTCGGTTGAGTCAAGCGAGAGACAAAAGCGGCGACCCGTCGCCGCACTCCAAAGAGATGAATTGCTTAGTCTTCCGCGCTTTGGCGATAGTTTAGCTTCGCCTGTATACTTCCGGCTGTTCACCAGCATCACTCCGCAAGGTCTCCTCAAAAGTGAAAGGACACCATTCATGTTTGCAACAAAATATCGCTTCGCTGTCGGTATTGTGCTCCTCGTTGCCGCACTGCTGTTGATTTTTCAAAGCTTGCCAGCCGCTTCAGGGCAGAATTCAACTTCGATTAGTACGCAGAATATGATCAAGCCGATTAAATATCCGATTACAAAGAAAATCGAGCAGATAGACGACTATCACGGTACCAAAGTGAGTGACCCTTACCGTTGGCTGGAAGACCTTGATTCGCCAGAGACGGCCCGCTGGGTCGAGGACGAGAACAATCTGGCCTTTAGTTTTCTTAACGAAATCCCCGCTCGAAACGTACTCAAGGATCGGCTCACAAAACTTTGGAATTACGAAAAATTTGGCGTGCCTTTCAAAGAGGGTAATCGTTACTTCTACTCGCGTAACAGCGGCCTGCAAAACCAAAGCGTAATCTACACAGTTACGGCGCTAAACGCCCAACCACAAGTCCTGATTGATCCGAATACCCTTTCGACAGATGGCACGGTTGCTCTCTCAGGTCTTTCGGTCAGCGACAACGGCAAGTTGATGGCCTACAGTTTGTCCGCGTCCGGTTCGGACTGGCAGGAATGGAAGGTGCGCGATATCGACAGCGGAAAAGATCTCGCCGACGATATCAAGTGGGTGAAGTTTTCCGGCGCGTCGTGGTCCGGGGACAACAAAGGGTTTTTCTACAGCCGCTATGACGAGCCCAAGAGCGACGCTTTGAAAGGAACTAACTACTTTCAAAAACTGTACTACCATCGTCTTGGCGCCACCCAATCTGAAGATGTTCTTATCTATGATCGTCCTGATCAGAAAGACTGGTTCTTCGATGGGTCCGTGACCGAAGACGGCCACTACCTGGTCATCACCGTCAGTCAGGGCACCGATGTAAAGAACCGCATTTACTACAAGGACCTGGCCGAAAAAGAAGCTCCGGTCGTGAAGCTGCTCGACGACTATGACGCGTCTTACACTCTGATTGGCAATGAGGGACCGATCTTCTGGTTTCGCACAGACCTTGAAGCCACTCGCGGCAAAATCATCGCCATCGACATCACCAAACCCGAACGGAAAAACTGGCAGGTGGTGGTGCCTGAAGCCGCCGAGACCCTCCAGGGTGTCACCCTCGTCAATCATATGTTCGTGGCCGACTACTTGAAGGACGCTCATAGTCAGATGAAGATTTACGACCGCACCGGAAAGTTTGTGCGGGAGGTAGAGTTTTCCGGACTGGGAACCGCGAGTGGCTTTGGCGGTAAAGCGACCGACAAAGAGACCTTTTATTCGTTCACAAGTTTCACGATCCCTACAACCATTTATCGGTATGACATGGTTACCGGCAAGAGCACTGTTTTTCGCCAGCCAAAGGTGGACTTCAACCCTGCGGACTATGAAACAAAGCAGGTCTTTTATACGAGCAAGGATGGGACCAGGCTGCCTATGTTCATTACACACAAGAAGGGGGTGAATCTCGACGGCAATAACCCGACCTACCTGTATGGTTACGGCGGCTTCAACATTTCTTTGACGCCGGCGTTCTCAGTGGGAAACCTGGTATGGATGGAAATGGGTGGGGTTTATGCGCAACCAAATCTGCGAGGCGGCGGCGAGTATGGTGAAGCCTGGCACCAGGCTGGGATGAAACTCAAGAAGCAAAATGTGTTTGATGATTTCATTGCGGCAGCCGAGTGGTTGATTGCTAACAAGTACACTTCGACTCCGAAGCTGGCGATTGGAGGAGGCAGCAATGGGGGCTTGCTGGTGGGAGCTGCAATGACGCAGCGACCTGATCTTTTTGGGGCGGCGCTGCCGGTAGTCGGCGTGATGGACATGTTGCGGTTCCAAAAGTTCACCATCGGCTGGGCCTGGGTTTCTGATTACGGATCTTCAGACAATGCGGACGAGTTCAAGACCCTTTATGCTTATTCACCGTTGCAAAATATCAAGTCCGGCACGGTTTACCCGGCGACACTAATCACGACCGCGGATCACGATGACCGGGTGTGGCCGGGTCACAGCTTCAAATTCGCAGCAACATTGCAGGCTGCCCAGGCTGGTCCAGCTCCGATTTTGATTCGCATTGAAACGAAAGCGGGCCATGGTGCGGGAAAACCGACTTCGAAGGTGATCGAGGAGCTGGCGGATCGTTGGGCATTTCTTGTGCGCGTACTGGAAATGAAGGCGGGTTGAGGTATCACTCGCGCAATGCTCGACTCTTTGGAGTGCGGCGCTTTATCGCCGCTTTCCAACTCACACAAGCGTGAAGCGAACCTCAAAAGTGCTGACGAGTCAGCGCACTCCAAAGAGGCGTCACTGAGACCATGGCGCGGGTTTGCGTACCCAACGGTGCTTCTTTAGATCATCATGCAACTCGCTCGGTAGCGGGCCCGCATCGCTTGCTGCGATATTCGAACTAACATGATTCGACTTGCGCATTCCCGGGATAATGGTACTAACCGTGGAATTGCTCAAAATAAATCGTAGCGCCAGTTCCGTCATGGTTATTTCAGGTTTGTTCGGATGAGCCTCGTTCCACTCGCGCAGCTCTTCTTTTAGTATCTCAGCCCGTTCAACGCTCGGGATCAGGTTTTCAGGCACAAAGTAGCTATTGCGCCAATCACCTTCAGGCCACTTACTCTCCCTGGTGAGCGTTCCCGTGAGTGTTCCTTCGTCAAAAGGCACCCGGGCAATTACCGCGATGTTCATTTCGGTACAGGCGGGAAACAGCACGTCTTCGGGGTTCTGGTCGAATATGTTGTAGATAACCTGAACGGCATCGATTAATCCGCTTTTTACGGCCCGAACTCCGTTCCAGGGTTCCCACCGATTGATACTAATACCGATTGCTTTAAGGAGACCCTGCCGACGCAAATCGTCCATCTTCCTGGCCCAGCGATCGTCCTCAACCCAGTGGTCCTGCCAGACATGTAGTTGGACCAGATCAAAGCTTTCCAGACCGGCATTCTTCAAACTGCGATGAACAAACTCTTCGACGTGGTCGGGAGGAAAACACTCGCCGGCGGTCGCGTCCGAACGTGCGGGCCATTGCATGTTCTTTGGCGGCATCTTGGTCGCAGTATAGAGACGCTTTTTGTTGTTGGCCCGCACTACCTGCCCGAGCAGGTTCTCGCTCCGACCCTCGCCGTAAGCATAAGCCGTGTCAAAGAAATTGCAGCCTGCGTCAACGGCAGCCTGCAATGAACGCAGCGACTCCTGATCGTCCGACTCAGACCAACTACCCATGCCCCACATGCCGTAGCCAATGTCGCTGACCCGCCACCCCATCCTGCCGAATTGTCGGTAGTTCATTATTGCTCCTCGATTGGTAGTACTCTTGGATCGGCGTGGATCTTAGCCTGCGGCAAGCTCAGAAACAAAAAGCAAGGTGCGTCCCGGAATTTCCGAGACGCACCTTGCAGGACGAAGCTGGACCAGCTAATTAGTTCTGGCTAAGTACTATGTCTTCGTCCTCACCTCCCACCGCGACACTGACGAGCTCTTGTGTGTCGCCGTTTGCCTGAGTTGTGACCGCCGTTCGTTTTGCCTTCTCGGTCCGCTTCTCAAGTCGCGCACTCGTCTTTGCAACCTCCTTGCCATCTTTCTTGATAGTGAGTTCGCCGGACTGCTCGTCAAAGTTAAGCCTATAGGTACCGGGCTTTAGCACAGTGCCCTTGACCGTCACTTTGTCCGGAAGAGTGATACTCACATTCCGCGTTTTGGCGGTCGCATTCGCATTCACCGCCAGGCTCGACAATGCCAAAAGTGTAAAGACAAGCATCGAGCGTTTAAGAAAACTCTTCATTTCTAGGCCTCCTTGATAGTCCTCATAACGGATTATGATTTCGGTTGTAGCCGAAAAACTTCCAGTGTTGGAGGGCTGCCGGGAGTTTTGCGTTGGCTGACCCTTGATTTGAAAACAAAACGCGACAAGAAAAACATTCGTCTGTCTGAAACATTTAAGCGGGAGTTACGTACCTGGCAGACTTTTCAAAATTTGCAGACAAGCGGATTTGAATTGATCTCATTATTAACCGCCGCATTAACCGCCGCGTTGGTGAGGGTCTTAGGGTCTTGGATTCAAGAAACGCGCAACCTCCGCGTGGAAGGTCCTTGACCCGGCCCCGAAATCCCCATTACGTAACCGCTGCCCTAAAGAATGCGCGCCGGGAGTTCAGAATAACAGCGCACCGCCCAAGGCAATGATAAAAAGTTGCTACCGTGTGCTCCCTTTCGAGGGCGGCAGTTGGTATTTAGCCGCTAACCATCAGCAAGATGCTTTGCTGTTGACATAAGTGGAACAGCGGGTATAAGGTGCTGAGCGAAGGGCATTCTTTTTAGATTGATACCGCGGTAATCCTTACCTCACTGTCCTTCCCAACGAGTTCCGGAGCCGAACTTACAGCCTTAGCCTCAAATCTTCAAAACGGGATCGCTCGTGAACAGAATAGGTGTCGAAGGATTGGCATCGTTCTTGACCCAATACTTGTTGACTACTGCTTAGAGTGCGGACTGAGGCCATTTGCCGCGCAGTGATTCTGGTCACCCTAACCCATGCGGGCTCTCAGAACCCCTGACCGCGAACTTACCCGCCGATTGTCCTTTAGGGAAGCAGAAATGAGCATAGCTCGATCCTTAATTGCCGTCTTTTTACCGTTGATAGCGTTACTTGCTATTTCGGCCCTTATCTTCCCGCAGGAAGATCTTAGGAATCACGCTTTGCTGCCCGAAGAAGTTGCGCGTATGTCCGCTATTGAACCAATTCTGCGACATATACGGAAGAGGCTGTGCGAGCCAGCATTTCAGGTGTTGTCAGAATCAAAATAGAAATAAGCGAGGACGGCGAGGTCTTAAGAATTAAGGTCAAGCCGCGCACCAATCCTCTCTTGAAGACAGCGGTAGTAGATGCCGTAAAGAGATGGACGTTTAAGCCGTGGCCCGGTACGGATGTGGCCGGAAAAGCTGTTATCAGTCGATTGACATTTCGCTTCACCATCCAAAATGGCGAGCCACATGTTGCGATGTATGAACCACCAGGAACGTCACAGACTGAATGTCTGGATGTTATGACTCCGCGCTCGAGTTGCGAGAATGGCGGGAATGGGAAGAAGTTCCGATTGATAGATCGGAAGGCATGACGAGTGTTTCGTAAGAGCCCATCAAACACAGCAGTAAAGAGGAGTGAATAATGCCAATTCGTGAAATTTTGTCGAAGAACAGCTTTGTGCTCGGTCTTGGGTTAATCGCCTTGGTCGCTGTGGGTGTTAATGTAAAGACGCGGGCCTCCAGTGTGCAAAATCCAATGGGCGTTAAGGAGAGGGTCGTAGAAAAGCTTGACCTAAACGATTCTCCTGTCATCGTCGCTGATTTGAAAGTGTCAGGAAACACCGTTAAATTCGGTGATAAGTTTGACGAGGACGAAAACTGGCTTCGCCATCTATCTATTAAGTTGAAGAATCGTTCTGATAGACCCGTCACATTTGTGCAGTTGGATTTAGACTTTCCTGAGACTAAGGCAACCGGAAACATTATGGCATACCCTCTTTGGTTTGGCCGAAATCCTCGGGCCAGAGTGGTAGCTGGTGACCCAAAACGGTTGGGTCCGCAGGACACAGCAGAGATCGCCCTTTCCGAAGATGAGTACACAAAACTAAAGACCTTCCTCGAACAAAGGCACCCAATCGGGTCGATCAGCAAAACGAGCATCCGAATCACGCAGGTCGTTTTTGAGGACGGATTGATATGGCTTAACGGTTCTTGGGTACGGTCTGATCCGAACAATCCGAGTAAGTTCATTCCGGTGAACCATCCCTAGGCTTGCGAAGAAATCTACAATGACGCGTCCACTCTTAGGTTTCATCACTTTAGGCTGCGTTGTGGTCGCGGTAGGAGTGTTTTGCCTGTCGAGTCGTATAGGCACCGGGAGTTTGCAAGTGTATCGGTGGTAGTCCCGTACTGATAGACGTAAACGGTGACGGTTTTTCGTTGACCGATAACGCTGGCGGAGTGAACTTTGATCTTAACGTTGACGGTACTGCTGAACATCTATCCTGGACTGCGGCTGGCAGCGATGATGCTTGGCTGACACTCGATCGGAATGGCAATGGCGTCATAGACAACGGCGCGGAAGTGTTCGGCAACTTTACACCACAGCCGGAGCCCCCAGCGGGCGAAGAGAAGAACGGTTTCCTTGCTCTCGCTGAATACGACAAGACGGAGAACGGCGGTGACAGCGACGGAAAGATCACTACAAGCGATTCGGTGTTTGGTTCACTGCGTTTGTGGCAGGACACAAACCACAACGGAATCTCTGAAGCTAGTGAATTGCACACGTTCCAAGAGCTTGGTCTAATATCCATTGACTGCGACTATCACGAGACGAAGCGGACGGATCAGTACGGCAACCAGTTCCGCTATCGGTCTAAGGTCAAGGATACAAACGACGCACAGCTAGGACGTTGGGCGTGGGACGTGTTTCTTCTTCATGCGCAGTGATTCTTCTAATGTGTGCCATATGGAAAGCCCGCGCGGCGCCCAGGATTCGACGCTGGTGTACTTGAAGAAATAGCGAACAACGCGATCTAATCCACGAACTCACACGAAGTAACAGAACGAAAGAGTTCGGGTGAGTTCGTGTATTTGGTTTGTGTGGTTTCGTGGATCACTTTCCATCGAGCCAGTCTCGCGTCATGTCGCACCAAAGCGCCAGGCCCTGCCATTCTTTAAACCTTGAATAGTAGCGCGCGATCTTTTTATCGTTTGCCTTACGACCGTTGTTTCTTACCTGAAAAAACTTTGCCCGGGTCCAGGAATCAAGCGCGAGTCCATCATAGCGGCCCAAAAGCCTCAACAGATTTTCCGCAGCGTAATCGCCCACTCCTTTAACGGCTTTCAATTTCCGGATTAGCTCGCTGGTTGGCAGGTCGCTCTTCAACCAACCTTCAACATCGAAGTGTCCTGAAGCGACCTTTTCAGCCAGTTCTTTCAAGTACGGCGAGCGGTAACCCGCCCGGACTTCATTAACAAAAAACTTTTCCGGCATGAGCGCCATGGCCTCTGCGGTGGGAAAGGTTTTGCGACCATCATCCGATTCGCGACCAAGATTTTGGACCAGACCGGTGACCATTTTTTCGGTTAACGACCAGGAACAATTTGTCGTACAAATCATTTTCACGAGGTCTTCAAACACGGTTGGGGACCGCAGCATCCGGCCGGCTCCCTGTCTCGGAATCCAGGCAAATTCTTCCTCATTGGTCATTGCTCGATAAAAGCCGGTCAGGTCCTCGTCCAGCCGAAACATATGGGGAACGTCCCTGAGTACCTTGGTCATTGCCCGCTTGCCTAAGGGTCTGGAGGTTTGCAAACGTAACGACCGCTTGGAGGCGCTTAGCGAGATGGTGACCGGCATTTGTTTGCCCAAATCAATAACACGAATCAAGCTCCACTTTTCGCGATCCATTTCGAACGGCAAAAGCTCGCACCAGCCATGGCTGATGACCGTTCGTTTAAAATCAAAATTTATTGGTGTGGCAATTGTTATGTTCATCACGATTTTGCAATACTCATTTGCAGACTGAGCACATTACACGGATTGAGAAAAACTGGAAAGCAGGCGCAATCCGTTAACGAAGCGGTTCTGGGTTAGCCAACGGCCAATTTTTTCTTTTCTTGAGACAAAATAGAGGCTCGTTCAGAAGTCAAAGGTGAGTTCAAATTCGGCGTTTGTATCGTTCAAATTCGGTCAACCTGAAGCTTGACACGAAGGGGTTCGAAGCCTAGACTGGTCGGTACTTGAAAACAGTGTGTGGAAGGCTGTACTCGCGATACTCACTACACTAGAGTAGGCGCGAGCGAGGAGTCTAAAAACTAAGACCCCCTACAGTATTTACGGTGGCGTACGCACCGCTTCCTAGTTGATAGTCGGAGCTTTCCGACGCGGATTTTCGCCCCACCGGGCAGTTAGCAGGGCAGCTCGGGCGGGGCGATTTCGTGTCTATAGAACAGACATCCCCCAGCTGTGGAAGAAATTCGCAGGTTGGGAAGGTGGGCCCTACTTCACATACACGGGATTGGAAATTATCCAGGGCTGGTCAGCGATAGGGTGGCCCAACTGGGGCAGGTAAAGCTCAACGCGATAGTTTCCCTTCTCCTTCACCTCGAACTCTTTGCTTGTTGCCGCGGCGGCCTCCTGAATCTGGCTCCCGTCCTTGAACAATAGGATCCGGGCCGGTATTGGGCTCGAAACTCTTAAACGAACTCCATCCCCTAGCGCGATCTCATCCCCTTGAATCCGCTGATCGCTTGAATTGCCGGCGCTGAAACTAAATCCCTCAGTATCGCCGAATAGGTCGAATCCAATAAAGCAGTGGCCCATCTTCAGGGCCCCTACCAGAGTCGATTCTTCCAGTTTCTTGCCTTGGGGTATGAGCACGTGCATGCGCACAAGGTGAAAGCTTGTTTCATACGGATCGAGCTTAATCCCCAGCAGAGTTTTGCCGGAAGAGTCGTTCAAGCTTAGACCGACGTTTGCGTGTGAATCATTTCCGGCGAGACCCACCAATCTTTTGCTCTTGCCGGCCTGGTCCCATTTTGCTATTGCCTCGGAAGGTCTGGCATAGAAACTGGCAAAGAGCAGATCGTGATGACTACCAAGCGACCAGATAGTGTCGCACAAAGCTATCAAGGGATTTATACGGCGAGCGTTCGTATAAACATTATAAATCTCGATCGCCTCGTAGCCAGCGTTATCCCAACCCTTAAAATCCACCGGATAAGCGATCGCTGCAAGCTGGTTGTCGATCTTGGAATGCTCAAGCAAAGCCCGTGTTTCGTAGTCACCCGATCGACCGGTAACTTGATCTCCGGGAATGATGAGCAACCGATCTCCTTCCCGCGTGCCGGCTTCGTTACCATTTACGAATAGTACTCCCGCGTAGCTTCCTTTCAAGGTCATTGCCGCAGTATTGAATTCGCTGGAAGGGTGTTCAGTCATCACGACAAATTGAAGTCCGTTGGCTTTTGCCGCCTCGATGATCTCTTGAAAGCTGCCGGCACTGTGCCCGCCCAGAAATGAATGAACGTGCAGCACTCCTTTGTATTCGTTGTAACCAGTTTCGACTGAAGACGTGACGCGTTGTGAATTAAGTTGTTGGATGGCCGCATTCAGACGCCCAAGTTTGTATCGTCGATAGGCAAAAGGGATCTGCGAAATGATCAACAGACCGAGCAAGCCCAACAATAGCTTCTTGAAAAGCCTCATCTTCCTGTTCCAGAAAGCAAAACTATCCACGAAATTACATGAAATTTCGTGTTACTTCGTGGACCTTATGCTTCGAAATCAACCGAGACCACGTGCTCGCTGATGCTGCGGCCGAACTCTGCCACCTTCACGTGGTCGGAATGGACAGTATAGGCATCGAGTCCCGCCCGATCGCGAAAGGTTGCTACCAGGCCAGTGTCGTACGAGCGTGGCAACTTCAAAGTATCAAAGCCCACCGAAAGGCTCTGGACCTCTTTGATTACCGACGCCAACTTCCCCAGCAGTCGTACGTGCTCTTCACGTACTTCCTGCTCAACATCTGCGCGATACCGCCAAGCAACAATGTGCGTAAGCATGTTCTCAGGATCAAGCCGAGTAGGCCTTTCAATCCTTTCCTTCGCAAAACTTGCGCGTGATTTCATGCCGGTAGGCAAATAGTTTCCGCAGCCGTTTCTGAATCAGGAGTGGCGCAAACAGTCGTCCCGCGAAGCCCAGCGGCGGCTCATAATCTATCTCATCCCGGAGCACAGCGCCGTCCGCGTGTGGGGTAATGATATGGCGGTGACGCCAGCGACGAAATGGTCCCTTCAATTGAAGATCCTCAAAGACGCGCGGCGGTTCGTAGATGGTGTGCTGCGAAATCCATCTTATCTTGAACAGGCGAAAAATCTCGTTCTCAACGATTGTACGAGCGCCAATTTGAGAAATATCCGCTTGCTGTATTACTCGCACGCGTTCCCATGGAGGCGTCAATTTCGTCAGCGCGTCAGGCTGCTGATGAAAGGCGAAGACCGTCTCGGGACTGGCTCGGATTAGACTCTCATGCACGAATCGCATCGAGGAAATTTAGAATTTAGAACTTAGAATTTAGAATTTTTAGAATTTAGAATTTTTAGAATTTAGAAATATTTAGAATTTTTGGAATTGCGAATTTTGAAATCTGCGATTAGTGTTAGACGCTCCCTGCCTTCTGCTTTCCGCCGGCACTATTTCAAAAACCGATCAAACCAGGCAATTGTGCGTTCCAGTGCGTCAACTCGATGTCGTGGCTCGCGCAGACCATGGCCCTCACGTGGATAGCGGACAAGCACAGTCTCAACACCTCGACGTCTTAATCCCATATACATCTCTTCCGCCTGCGTAATATGCACGTCATTGTCCTGCTCACCATGGATGAAGAGGGTTGGGGTTTCCGCTTGTTTGATATATCGCAGGGGCGACCACTGCCAGAGCAGATCGTAATTGTCCCAGGGAAAACCGCCAAACTCAGCATGGACCAGATCCTGATACAACGAAGTTGAGTAGAAACTGATCAGATTGCTCACGCTGGCGACCGCGACAGCGGCCTTGAAACGTGGGGTTTGCGTGATGATCCAATTAGTCATGAAACCGCCGTACGAGCCGCCCGTCACACCCAGTCGCCCGGAATCAATCCAGGAGTATTTTCTCAAAGCTTCGTCAACGCCACGCATTAGGTCTCGGTAGTCGCCCCCACCCCACTCATTCAAAGTGCCATCGGAAAATTTTTGACCGTAACCGCTCGAGCCGCGCGGATTAATGTAAAGCACGGCATACCCGCGAGCAGCGTACACCTGGAAAGCCTGGTTAAACCCCCAGCCAAACATTCCGTGTGGACCACCGTGCACACTCAGAATCATCGGATACCTCTGGTCCTCACGGAATCCGGTGGGCTTAATTATCCAGGCTTGAATAGGAGTGCCGTCAAAGCTCTTAAAGCTGAGCTCTTCGGGCTCACTTAATCTCGACCCTGCGACTACTGAATCGTTGTGGGCACTCAAACGTTGCAAGGGTGACATTGCATCCCAACCGAACCAAAGCTCGGCAGGATGAAGGGCATCACTCAAGGTAAGAGCGAGAGCCGATACAGTCCGAACGGAACCCCGATCGACTACAGAGGTAGTTCGTTGGGCAACGCTGAAGCTTCCGACAACAAAAGCTCGCAGTGACCTTGGAGCGGTCGACCGGAATCCTGGCCTTTCACTGTCAAACGAGCCGATTGGTAGACCGTCGACGTAGGCGGCGACAAACCGATCAATCTTTCCGCCATTGACGCTTACGCGAAAGATACTGGTGACCCCCCGGTCCCCGGCAACGTACAAGACGCTTCGGCTATCCGGAGACCATTGAGGATCGCGTGCCCGGCGATCCTGTTCTTCGCTCAGTTCTCGTCCACTGCCACCCGCAGCAGCGATGATCCAAACGTGTGCATCTTCGGCCACACTGTCTATTGTCGTTACATCACGTTTGCTTGCAGTGTAAGCCAACCACCGTCCGTCCGGAGACCAGGCAGGCTCGTACTCACAACCCTTGGTATTGGTAAGTTGGCGCATCTGGCCGCCAAGGTTTACCGTAAAGATATCCGAATTGTTGTTAGCGTCAGGGTCTTCGTCGTGATTTGAAAGAAAGGCGATCTCATCTCCGCGAGGGCTGAACGAGAGCGCGTGATCGTAAGCAGATCCAGAGGTGAGCTGCCGCGGCTCAGGCCGTTCAATGTCGGTCACGAAGATATGTGTGCGCAAACGATCGGAAAGTGCAGTGCGCGATTTGTATTGAATACGATCGATAACGCGCGGATCGTCCGACCTTCTCGCAAGGCTGAGACGTTCCTCCGAGTCTTCGACGGCCGAGATATAGGCAATGCGTTTCGAGTCAGGCGACCAGGAAAACGGTTCGCCTGCATAAGTGATGAAGAAGTTTGTCTGCTGCACAGATGCGAGGAAACGCGGTTCATGCCGCGAGAGCGCGACGGTCCAGATACCGCTGATATTGTCGCGCTCGGCCAGGAAGGCGATCGTCGCGCCATCTGGAGACCAACGCGGATTCGAGGCCGACCAGCCGGCGGGTAATAGCGGGGTCGGAGAACTTCGCACGCTGGGCCAGTCTGTATTTGATATTGCGGGCGTGGCAAGCTGTGAAGAAAACTGTTCCGTTACTCGAGCCAACCACAGGGTCGTTTGATTCTTATCGCCATCGACTGTGGACACGCTATAAACCACCCAACGGCCATCTGGCGATATCTGCGCGTCACTGATGGCGGCAACCCTCAGGATGTCCGCCGGCGACATTGGACGGCGTGGCTGGGCCAGTGAGAGCGAAGACAATGCAGCCAGGACGACAAATACAAGAATTGAATGGCGTTTCATCGTGATAGGATGTTTCACGCAAAGGCGCAAAGAAAAACCAAAGCCGCAATTACTCGGCAAGAGCGTTAAGAGCCTTTGACACTATGCTCCATTTCCAAAGGAATGAACCTTCTCGATAATCAGCTCTTTGCGTCTCGTGACCCCTCTTTGCGACTTTGCGTGAAAAACTGCGTTCTGATGGGCAAACTGAGAGCCCTAAAGACCATTCAAAACTCGCGTAATTCCATTCTTTATAAACTCAACGTTGAAGTTAATTAAGAACCCAAGTTTCATTCCCGCCAGCCTCAGGTATGTGAGCAACTGTTTTCGGTGAACTGGCGCTATAACCTCGATGGACTTGATCTCAACTATGAGTTTGCCTTCCACAACAAGATCTGCGCGAAAACCCATTTCCATCCGTACAGTATCGTAGATAACCGGCAGGCCCTGCTGGCGCCGAACCACTAATCTTCGCTTAGCAAGTTCGTGAGCCAATGATGCTTCATAAACTGATTCCAACAATCCCGGTCCAAGTCGCGTGTGAACCCATGAACGCGGCGTCGACAATAATCGTGGCGATTTCGTTTTCGGTCATGCGAGGACCTCCCTGTGAGAAAGGGAGTGATTGAACTTAGAACGCCGTGGAACCCTACTCTGGCGACGGGCTCGGTGTTGCTTGTGGCTTGGATCCCTCGATCTGCACACTCGTGCGAACCACATCCCACGCAGCATTCATCTGTTTCAACGACCGGTCGGGCCCAAAAAAAGTCATCACAACGAGCCGTTCACCCAAGACAACCCAGTAGATTTCCGCGGCTCCCGCTTCACCTTCGAGTACCGCGCGAATTTTCACACCCTCTGCCTTAACCCCGCCAATTTCGGTGCTCGCGGGCGAGCGTTCAGGCCGCGCTCCCATCTGCTCGAAGGTTTTCGCCGTCGAGTCCACATAGGTATCGACCAGCTTGTGTTTTGCGTCTGCCAGTTTGTCGGGTGTTTCGATCTTGCTGCGATAAACGAACAACCTGATCTGAGCATCACTATCTGACCGCGCCAGAGTTAACTGCTGGGCATCGTTTTTGCTGGCGTCCTGGAGGTTCCATGCCGAAGGGTAGTTAAACGACAAACCTTCCTTCGTAAAGTTCTTAGCGGTCTGCGTGAACGCGGGAAGACTACAAACCAGGACCAGGGCGATGACTTGAAAGATCCGGAAAGAACTCATCAGATTCTCCTATCAAGTTTGCGTTAAACAGAAAGCAGACCCATTTGTTGATTGAGCAGATCCCAAACCTGCTTCACATGCCTTTCGCCGGTGCGAATGTTTCCGATTGAAAGCCTGAGAGTGATCTTGTCATGCAACCGAGTGTGCGAAAGGAGTGCTTTGCCGGTGGCGTTGACGCTATGCATGATGGCTTCATTCAAGACATCAAGCTTTCGCTCGCGAACTGATTCATTCGCAGCTTCAACTTCAGGACAAGCTCGAAAGCAAACAAGCCCCAGCGGCACCGGCGCCATTAGCTCCCACTCGTGCGATTGCTCAACCCATGAAGCGAACAACTGCGCCAGACGGCAGTGTTCCCTAATGCGTGCAGCGAGGCCTTCGTGGCCGAAGTAGCGAATGATCATCCACAGCTTCAAGGCCCGGAAACGCCGCCCCAGTTGCACACCGTAGTCTGATCCGCTGCGCACCTTTTCCTGCTCGGGAGTACGCAGATATTCGGGCACGAGGGAGAAGGCGCGCCGCAGCAGATCCATGTGCCGGCAATAGAGTACTGACAAATCGAACGGCGTGAACAACCACTTGTGCGGATTCACTGCGAGCGAGTCGGCGCGTGCGCAACCGTCGAGGACGTACCGCAACTCCGGCACGACCGCGGCCGAACCGGCGTAAGCAGCATCGACATGCAGCCAAAGGGCATGCTGCTCGCAAATCTCGACGATCGCAGGCACGGGGTCGATACTGGATGTCGAAGTTGTGCCAACCGTGGCCACCACACAGAACGGAACGATCCCTTCCCGCTTATCTTCCTCGACAGCAGCTGCCAGCGCCGATGCATCCATGCGAAACTTGCTGTCGGAAGGGATCTTTCTGAGCGCCCGCTGTCCCAAGCCCAGCGTGATAATCCCTTTGTCGATGGACGAGTGGGCCTGGTCTGAAGCGTAAACCCTCAGTAAGGGCAGATCCTTGCGCCCGCTCATTCCCTCTTCGCGAATACGCAGCTCGGCCCCTTCGCGCGCTGCCGCAATTGCATGCATGCTGGAAACCGAAGCCGTGTCGTAGATGATGCCGCTTAACCCGGCGTCTAGTCCCATCATCTGTCGCAACCAGTCGAGCGCCACCTCTTCCAATTCTGTCGAGGCAGGTGAGGTACGCCAGAGCATGGCTTTGGTATCAAAGGCCGCACTCAACAGCTCACCGAAAATGCCCGGCGCTGAAGTCGAGGTGGCAAAGTAGGCGAAGAAGGACGGATGGCTCCAGTGAGTCAGTGCCGGGACTATAACTCGGTCCAAATCCGCAATGATCGCTTCCATCGACTCACCCTTTTCCGGCGGAGAGGCAGGCAACTGGGCTTTTAGATCACCGGGCTCGATCTGCGACAAAACCGGCAGCTCCTCGACATGTTCGAAGTAGTTACTAATCCAATCGATGAGCTCGTGGCCGAACCGGCGAAACTCCTCGCTGGACATGTCGCCGAGCGCGGGAGCAATTCCCACCGATTCGTTCTGGTTAGGCATAGGGATCAGGCTGCCAGTTCATCGGACGGCGGAAACGAAACTGTATATTTCCTTCGCCGCCGATGCAACAGTCACCGTTACACGGGCGGGTAGTGGGTCAGTTTAGCTGCAAATGTCCGATAAACTTTTTAGTTGTCGCGCGTTTACGACAAGCTAATAAAGCTTATCGGACATCAAACTGACCCACTACCTACGGGCGGATGCACATTTGTTGACCTGAGTGGTGTGGTAATATCAGTAAACAGTAGGATTAGTTTGCGTCAGGACAACGCGGACGCTATTATTCAGCCCGATTATTGAGCTGAATTAAAAGAGCTATGCCTCTCTGGTGACAGCCGAACCAGGTTCGGTTTACGGCTCTGAAGATCTGTTCGAAGATCTGTTCGTCAAATCCATCGCTTTTGTGAGGACCAAATGAAACGCATCTTAGTCGCGCTCTTGTTGATTACCACTCTATTCTTCGCGTTTGCCTGCGAACGCAGGGGCGGACCCGGCGCCGGAGGCAGTTCCGGGCAGATCGTCGTCGGTTATTACGGCGATCTCTCCGGCCGGACTTCAAACTTCGGCCAATCGACGAAGAATGGCGTTTTGATGGCTGCGGATGAACTCAATAAGGCAGGCGGAATTGATGGTCGCCAGGTTCAGATTCTCTCTGAAGACGATGAAGGCCGTCCCGAGAAGGCTGCGACAGTAGCGACTAAGCTGATCGATCAGGATCGTGTCATCGCGCTGCTCGGCGAAGTTGCCTCGGGCAACAGCCTGGCAGCGGCCCCGAAGGCCCAGGCCGGGCACGTGCCGATGATCTCGCCGTCTTCAACCAACCCCGCAGTTACCCAGGTAGGCGACTACATCTTCCGTGTCTGCTTCATTGATCCGTTCCAGGGTGAGGTGATGGCCAAGTTTGCCTACAACACATTAAAGGCCAAAAAAGCGGCGATCATGCTCGACTTTAATTCTCCATATAGCCGCGGCTTGACCGACTTCTTCGAGGCGGCATTCAAGAAGTTTGGTGGACAGATCGTGAACAAGCAGTCCTACACGCAGGGCGATCGAGACTACAAAGGTCAGTTGACTGCGATCCGCTCAAACAGCCCCGACGTCATCTACGTTCCCGGGTATTACGGCGAGGTGGGTGTGATTGCCAAACAAGCCAAGCAACTCGGCATCAATGTCCCGCTTCTCGGCGGCGATGGTTGGGATGCTACTCAATTATGGGATCTTGGCGGCGACTCGCTCAACGGCGATTTCATTTCTAATCACTACTCGGTCGACGATCCCTCGCCGGCGATTCAAAAATTTGTTGCTGACTACAAAGGCCGCTATGGCAATGCCCCGGATGCTCTGGCCGCGCTTGGCTACGATGCGATGCGGGTACTCGCCGATGCGATCAAACGGGCCGGAACGACAGAAGGACCAAAACTGCGAGACGCTATCGCCCAAACGAAAAACTTTGGCGGGGTAACTGGCACCATCACAATCGACGCTGAACGAAATGCGGTGAAACCTGCAGTCGTGCTCAAGCTGCAAGACCGCAAATACATTTATCAGGAAACGATCTATCCGGAAGGGATGGGGCCGGCCACGACTACCGCACCGGCAACTGGGGCCGACACATCCAGCGCGGCAAGAACCGCCAGCCCGGCGAGCAAGAGCGGCAATCCGTAACCACCGTTATGGATACCTTTGTTCAGCAGCTCATCAACGGCCTTACCATTGGTGCAATCTACGCCCTGATAGCCCTCGGCTATACCATGGTGTATGGCATCCTGCGTCTGATCAATTTCGCTCATGGCGATATTTACATGGTCGGCGCTTTCGTCGGTTATTTTCTCTCTTTCCAACTCGGTTTCGCATCAGGGCCATCATTGGTTGGCCTCACGGTAGTACTCCTGGGCTCAATGCTAATTGCTGCGCTGGTGGGAATGGCTATTGAGCGTTTCGCTTACAGGCCGATCCGAAAATACGCGCGCATGACCACGCTGATTACGGCAATCGGCGTGTCGCTGCTTATCGAGAACCTGTTTGTAGCCCGCCTCGGCGCTGCGCCGCGCGCCTTCCCGCAACTGCTCAGAGAAGAGAGTTATACATTGTTTGGAAATGCTGCGATCTCCAAATCGCAGATCCTGATCTTCGCGGTATCAGTCGCCCTGATGGTTCTGCTCCAGTGGATCATCTTTAAGACTAAAGTGGGAACCGCGATGCGGGCGGTCTCCTTTAATTTGAACTCCGCGAAATTGATGGGAATCAACACCGATGCGATTATCTCTTTTACCTTCGCACTCGGTTCAGCACTGGCAGCGGCCGGCGGTGTTCTGACAGCTCAATACAACCCGCAGATTGATCCTTTAATGGGAATCATCACCGGTCTGAAGGCCTTTGTGGCGGCAGTGCTTGGCGGGATCGGTAACATTCCCGGCGCAGTGTTGGGCGGCCTCCTGATTGGAATCGCGGAAACATTTGTAGTCGGGTACGGGCAGAACGTTGGCGTGCCCACAACCTTCCGCGACGCAGTGGCTTTCGCCATTCTTATTCTGGTGCTGTTGTTCCGGCCTACGGGACTGCTGGGCTCAACGGTGCAGGAAAAAGTCTAGAACATTGCCAATTGCCGATTGCCGACTGAAGTCATTGCCAATTGCCGATTGCCGATTGGCTTCTTGCTGACAGCTCGAACATTTGTGATGCCCAACTGCCGATTAAGCTCTCTGCTGAGTGGCTTGAGACCAATCGGCATTTGGCAATCGGCAATCGGCAATGGTTCAGTCGGCAATTGGCAATCGGCAATCGGCAATGGCTCATCTGATGCCAATTTTACTTAAACGCCTCGCAGGCGGCCTCGTAATTATTTTGGTGCTGATCGCCGTGAATCAATACATGAGCGATCAGGGACTCTTTGGTTTCGGCGTTCCTCCCTATTACGCTCGCGTGATCATGCTGGCGGGAATCAATGTGATTCTTGCCGTTTCCCTGAACTTGATCACCGGCTTTACCGGCCAATTCTCCATCGGACACGCAGGGTTCATGGCGGTAGGCGCGTATAGCTCTGCATATCTCACTGTCTATCACGCACAAACCTGGGAACACGCACTGGCCGGAATCGTAGGAACGAGTGTCGCGCACGCATCGATCTTCGTGTTGGCAATCATCGTTGGGAGTGTGGTTGCCGCGCTGGCGGGGTTGATTGTAGGGATCCCATCGTTGCGGCTCAGGGGAGACTATTTGGCGATCGTCACGCTTGGCTTTGCCGAGATCATTCGCATCGTCATTCTGAACATCGATAAGGTTGGAGGCGCAACCGGTTTTACTGTACCCGGCTATACTAACTTCATATGGGTTGGGGCTTTTGCGATTATCACGATCATCATCGTTCACAACATTGTGCACTCGGATGTCGGCCGGGCCCTCGTTTCGATTCGAGAGGATGAACTCGCAGCCGAAGCAATGGGGATTAATACGACTCGTTATAAGGTGCTCGCGTTCGTAATCAGCTCCGCTTTGGCAGGGATGGCCGGGGTCCTGTTTGGACACTACACCTCGTTTCTGAGCACCAACGATTTTCAGTTCATCCGCTCGTTTGAAATCATCATCATGATCGTGCTTGGGGGAATGGGGTCTCTGACAGGGTCTGTAATAGGTGCCGTTGTAATTACGCTGTTACCAGAGCTGCTACGTTCATTAGGACCTAAACTTGAGGACCTCTTACACACATTCGGAGTTACAACCATACCGCCATCTCTACATGAATTTCTCATGAGCCTAGCGAATTACCGTTTGGTAATTTATTCGGCGTTGTTAATTCTGATCATGCTGACGCGCCCTCAAGGCTTATTTGGCACCCGAGAATTTGGTTTATCGTGGCTAAAACGGCCGCAGAGACGACCTGAAGGTGATAAACCGGTCGGCGATAAGGGCGTACCGATTGCCAATCAGCCGCCGGCATCGGGCAAGGAGGCCAAGAACAGATGAGTGCTTTGCCGGAAAAGGACGGCGTTCGCGACGCGAGCCCAGCAGAATCGGTGAAAGCCGAACATGCTCGAATGCTCAAGCGCGGACGACAGAACAAACCGAACGCAGAGTTTCCCTTGCAAACTTCTAAATGCACCATCAAGTTTGGTGGCCTGGTAGCAGTAAACGAGCTCGACATGAATGTCCGCCGCGAGGAGATCTACGGCTTGATAGGGCCGAACGGCGCCGGCAAAACAACAATCTTCAACCTGCTGACCGGTGTTTACGAACCCACGTCGGGCGAGATTTACTTTGAAGGGCGAAGGATCGATGGTTTAAGGTCGTATGAGATCTCTCGTCGCGGAGTGTCCCGCACGTTCCAAAACATCCGGCTGTTCCCCAGCATGTCGGTGCTGGAAAATGTTATGACCGCCTGCCACAGGCATGCCCGGCAAAACCTGATGGATGCGGTTTTGCGACTGCCGCGATTTGAGCGTGACGAACTCGAGCACCGCGAGTTTGCGATCGAGCTGCTCGAGATATTTGACCTCGCTCGTTACAAGGACGAGGGCGGAACGAGTTTGCCTTACGGCAATCAAAGACGGCTGGAAATCGTGCGCGCACTGGCCACCCGGCCCACTCTGCTTCTGCTTGACGAACCCGCCGCCGGGATGAATCCGTCCGAGCAGGAAGACCTCATGCGTTTGATCAAACAAATACGAGACCGGTTCGGTCTGACTATTCTGCTGGTCGAACACAACATGAAGGTTGTGATGGGTGTTTGCGAAAGAATCCAGGTAGTTGATTATGGCAAGTCAATCGCCCTCGGCGTGCCCGAAGTAATCAAGAACGATCCGAAGGTTATCGAAGCGTACTTGGGTGATTAGAGTGAGGGTCGGGGCATTGTGTGGGTTTTTTATTTTCCATTTGTCGTTTTCCATTTTTCATTTGCCATTGTTTTGTAGATTCAAGTCGTCTGGATGTTCAAACCATTGGAATGGCAATGAAAAATGAAAAATGGAAAATGAAAGAAAGAATCAATTCAAATCAAAGAAGATTCTATGCTTACGTTAGAAAATGTCTCCGTCAACTACGGCGCGATAGAGGCTCTGACCGGCATCTCAATGCATGTCGAGCAGGGTGAAGTTGTCACGCTTATCGGCGCCAACGGGGCTGGAAAAACTACCACCTTGCGGACAATAACCGGTCTGCTCGAACCTCGCGAAGGGCGAGTTACTTTTGAGGGCGACGACATCAGCGGCAAACCAACCCATAAACTGGTTTCGCGCGGCATTTCGATGTCGCCCGAAGGCCGCGGTGTCTTTGCCAACCTGTCGGTGCGCGAGAACCTCCAGATGGGCGCATACCTAAACAAGGACCGCCGGGCCATAGCCGCTGATATGGATCGGGCCTTTCAGATGTTTCCGCGCCTGAAAGAACGAGAGGCGCAAAAGGCCGGAACGCTGTCGGGCGGCGAACAACAGATGCTGGCTATTGGCCGGGCGCTGATGTCCAATCCTCGCCTGCTGTTGCTCGACGAACCTTCCCTCGGCCTGGCGCCGCTGGTGGTCCATACGATCTTCGAAGCTATAGACGAGATTCGCAGCAAGGGTACAACCATTCTCCTGGTTGAGCAGAATGCGCACGCCGCTCTGGGCCATTCCGATCGCGCCTACGTTTTGGAAACCGGCCGCATCGTTATGGAAGGCCGCTCGAAAGAGCTGGCGGCAGACCCAAAGATCAAAGAAGCCTACCTCGGTGAGTAAAGCCACTCATTCTCGCAATCATGTTTTAGGCACCCGGCGAAAGTCCCGTAGCCCTTATCGCGGCAGACATATATTTTGCGTACTCGCCGCTGCTTTATTTGTAACTTCGTTTTGGCTCGCCGCCTGCAACCGGCAGGAACACACTTCAGAGGGCCCAGACCGGACCATGATAAAAATCGGTTACTACGGCGACCTCTCGGGGCCAACCTTCAACTTTGGTGAGTCGGCAAAAAACGGTGTGCTCATGGCTGCAGAGGAGATCAACCGATCAGGCGGAATCAACGGCCGCAAGATTGATGTCGTTATTGAAGACGACCAGGGCAGTCCTGAACGCGCAGCGACGCTCGTCAGCAAGCTCATAAACCACGACCAAGTCGTCGCGGTCATTGCCGGCGGGGCTTCGGGCAACAGTCTGGCCGCGGCGCCACGCGCGCAAGCGCTCAAGATTCCCTTCATTTCGCCGTCGTCGACCGACCCGGCCGTGACTCGCACCGGGGACTACATATTTCGCGTTTGCTTTATCGATGCCTTCCAGGGTGAAGTGATGGCGAAGTTTGCCGCCAACGCTCTCAACGCAAAAAGGACCGCGATCATGGTGGATTTTAATAATCCCTACAGTCGCGGCCTCAGCGAGTTTTTCGAGCTCAGCTTCACCAAGCTCGGGGGAGAGATTGTCAGCAAACAGTCATATGCCCAGGGTGATCCTGACTACAAAGGACAACTAAGCACGATTAGAGCTACGAATCCTGATGCCATTTACATTCCTGGTTATTATGGCGACGTGGCGATCATGGCTAAACAAGCGCGACAGCTTGGCTTGAACCAACCTTTGCTCGGAGGTGATGGCTGGGATGCGCCGGAGTTGTGGCAGCTCGGTGGCGATGCGCTCAACAACTCATATATCACCAGCCACTATTCGGCTGGCGACCCCGCGGCATTGATTCAGAAATTTGTTCACGACTACAAACAACTCTACGGCAACCTCGAACCCGATAGCCATGCGGCTTTGGCGTATGATGCGATGCATGTCGTCGAGGACGCGATTCGACGCGCCGGTACGACCGGCGCCGCGAAGCTGCGCGAGGCGCTGGCCCAGACCAAAGACTTTGCCGGCGTCACCGGCATGATCAGCATGAACGCCGACCGGGATGCAGTAAAACCGGCAGTGGTCCTCAAACTCGAAGATGGACGGCGGATCTACCAGGAAACTATTCAGCCCGAACCGGCATCGGCGCCAGTAGCGTCGCCGAAAAAGCCCTGACCGGTTGATCCCGAGATCACAGTAGAGTCCGCAATCGATCTTTCGTGATCGCTTCTTTCGGAGTCCTGGCCCCTCCGTTTAGCCAATCATGAACCTTCCTGATAGTGAGGCGGTGGGTTACCGAGCGCCTCACCTCAACATCCAGATAGCTTGCCTGCCCGGGCTCGCAGTTATGCTCTCTAAAAATTTTGAGTGCGAGAACGGCTGCTTCGTAAAGGCTCTGGGCCTCAACCTCAACTGTATGCCGGATGCCCTCCGGATCGAGGTAGGAAACGCTGCATGATGCCATGCCGCCTGAGTTTAGCGGTTTTATCGATGAAACGGAATTTAGCGGATGGGATGGTAGTGCCCTAATTTGGGCATTAACTTACTTGACGAATCAAGCGGTGTACGCCAAAATCATACCCGTGAGGGGGATCGTGTGCAATGATCCTCACTGAAGCACGTCTGTACATTACGGGAGGGCGCACCGCCATGGATCGAGTTTCTGAATCTCTACTTAATGAATTCTCAGAAGAGCACGATATTGTTGCACTGCCTGAAGAAGTCAAATTTGAACACTTCGCGGCCTACATAACCGTTCAGCGTCATTACTCTGAGACTTTCGACGCTGCCGACATTGTTACCGGTGCCGGCGGTGACACTGGAATTGACGCTGTTGCAATACTTGTTAATGGATCGCTGGTAACTGACCTTGAGGCACTAGAAAGAACAAGCTGAAAAGGCGGGGATGTTGGACGTAACATTCGTGTTCGTTCAAGCCGAACGTAGCTCAAACTTTGACAGTGCCAAGATAGGGACTTTTGGCTTTGGTGTACTTGATTTCTTCAGAGAAACCCCGAGCCTAAAACGCAATGAGAAAATCGCGGAAGCGGCGGCGATAATGGCAGCTATTTATCGACGAAGCCAGCAAGTTCAAGCGTGGTAACCCAGTATGCCGACTTTATTATGTTACAACTGGCAAGTGGGTAGGTGATGCCACACTGGAGACGCGTCGCAAAGCAGTTGTAGGCGACCTTGACGCTACAGGGCTTTTCCGAGATGTCGAGTTCTTACCGATCGATGCCGATGGCCTTCAGCGACTATATAGACAGACAAAGAACGCGATTGCCAGAGAGTTTAACTTTGTCAATAGAACGGTTGTTCCCGACGTGCCGGGCGTAAAAGAAGCGCACCTAGGATTTCTGCCGGCCTCTGAGTTTTTGAAACTTATTCAAGACGACGGTGGGGAAATAATTAGCGGATTGTTTTACGACAATGTAAGAGACTGGCTTGACTCTAATCCTGTGAACGATGAAATCAGAATAACTCTCGGATCGAGCACTCGTGCCCGTTTCGTGTTGATGAATAATGGAATCACCATAATCGCAAGGAACCTTCAGCCTGTCGGGAATAAATTTCTCATCGAAGACTTTTCTATAGTGAATGGATGCCAAACGAGTCATGTCCTTTTTGGTGAGAAAGATAAGATTGATGAATCGGTGATGGTTCCGATACGCTTAATCGGCACTCAGGATGAGGACATCATCAACGATATTATTAGAGCTACCAACAGGCAGACCGAAGTCAAAGCGGAACAGTTCTATGCTCTTCAAGAGTTTTCAAAAGCCCTGGAGCTGTTCTGCCAAGCATTTCCTGACCCGCACAAACTCTATTATGAGCGTCGGACGCGGCAATACCATCGCCTGCCGATTGAAAAAACTCGCATCATCACTCCAGCTAATATGATTAAGGCGTATGCGGCAATGTTTTTGGGTGACCCGCATAGGACGACGAGAAACTATAGTGCTCTTAAAGCAAAAGTTGGTGACGAGATTTTTGTCAAAGGGCATCGCATGGAGCCGTATTACACAGCCGCCTTTGCCCTTTATAAACTAGAGTATTTGTTTCGTACTGGTCGGTTGGAGGCGAAATATAAGCCCGCGCGATTCCATATCCTTTTAGCCGCACGCATTCTCGCCAACAATGCGGACTTACCGGCGATAAACTCCCACGAAATGGCCAGATATTGCGGGGTAATCATGGAAAAACTCTGGGATCAGAGCAGCGTAGATGATCTACTAACAGCGGCGGCTCTTGTGATCGATGTCGTTGCTGCCGGCGATTTCAACCGGGACAATATTCGGTCCGAACCATTTACGTCCAAAGTTATCAAAACTTTATCTGTGGCCGTGAAGCCTAAGACTCTTTTGGAGGCTGCCGAATCATGAAAGCAAAACGATCCGCCGAGTTTGAGAAGTTCGACAAAGTAATGAATGGTTTATTGGCGGTTCCCTACTCCGAACTTCAGCAAAAGTTAGAAGAAGAAAAGCGAGCGAAAGCAAAGCACAAAAAGAGGCGGCCTACTTCTTTGGCCGCCTCCCGCGCTTCTTCTTCCCATAAAAGGCGCGTTGCTTAGCACGATAATTTATCGTCATCTTTGAGCTTGCCGGTAACTTCGGCAAAGGTAAGGCGCTTGCCAGAAACCTGTTCCATTACTCGCTGAAATCGCTCGCTATCGTTTCCGCGGCGAGTATTGAATCTGAATGTTTGTTCATCAAGGTATCTAAAAAGATGAAACGGTTCGACGGATACATAAGTACCCTTGATCGACCGCTTGAGGAGACTCCAGAAATTTTCGATTCCGTTAGTGTGAACCTGTCCATCAACATAGCGTTCAGCGTGATTGATTACGTTATGAATGTAACGAGATTCAAGGCTGTTGTAGGACACGTACTTATCGGTGTAGACATTCGCGCCTTGCTCGATATGCCGTTCGATGTGAGGCTGCAAACTCTCCGTGCGGGTGTTTGGAACCACGTGCGCTCTTACTTCGCCATGACGCTCAAGCAGACCCATTACAGCCACCTTGCCAGCGCCGCCAGTGCCAAGATGCCTTACGCTTGCTCGCGTGCATGTTGCGGGCAAGGCCGCCAATGAAAGTTTCGTCAACTTCAATATGGCCGTTCATTTTTTTGAGAAACGATCCAGTGTGCATTGCCAAGCGGATGCGATGATCCATAAACCAAGCGGTCTTTTGGGTAACACCCAAGTTTCGCGCAATCTCATACGAGCTAATGCCGTTTTTGCAATTGACGATCATCCATACAGCGCCAAGCCACTTATCCAAGCCAAGCGGCGAGTCTTCAAAGATAGTTCCTACCTTTGCGGAGAACTGGCGTTGCTTGTGGGCGCTCTTACATTGCCATTTGTTTTGCTTCTCAAGGAATGTAACGTCGTCACGGCCACAGGTCGGACAGGTAACACCATCTGGCCAACGGCGAGCGGTCAAATAGGCAAGGCAATTCTTTGGATTCGAGAAATAAATAATTGCCTTTTGGAGCGTTTTGGGTTCGGTTTGCCTCGTCATAGTGAGGGAAGATTAGCATGACTGGCTTGATTCGTCAAGTATATTATTGCCCTAATTTGGAAAGCTTACCATCCAACCACAATCTGTAAGGGTTCAAATCGTGTAACCGACTTAGTTTCAAGCGTTACTTCCAGTCTTGCTTGTCCCATCGCGCGGTGTAGTCCGAGGCCAATAAAGAACTGGTCGTCGAATTGCGTTCGTACCAAAATCCCAGCGAGCGTTCGCGGCACATCATCCGCCCGAACTAGATTGATAGGCATATCCCAATTAGCCTCACGCACGACATTGGCGATTTCGTTGGCGAACGAACAGGCCTCTTCATTCTCATTCGGGCAACGTATCTCAAGTCCCGCCGCTATTTTCCATGAACCCTTTGTCGGTACATCCTCAAGGGTTTTTAGGAGCGTCGCTTTTTGCTCGGCTGTTAGATGTCGTGCTACCTCGCGGCGCGGCGGTATGGGCTTCGGCCCACGCCCCAAAGCCTTATCCTGTGCTAATTCAGCAGGCGTAGGAAACTCGGGTTCGGGTTTCAAGCCAATTCGCACCCTAAGCGAGTCGGGCGGAAATTCATTTTTGATTGCGGGCGCAAACTGGCGGGCCACCCAATTATTGGTATGTAAGAAGCTTTCGAGCGCACCAGCAGCCTCTCCAGGCTTTTCTCTTATTTCACTAAGAGTATGGAACGCGTTTGGGTCTGAAGCTGAATCACGAGGCCAAGCGGTTTGTATTATTACCCCGTCAAAAAACGGCTCTGCCAGATCCTCGCGAGCTGTTGTGCTTATCACATTCCATCCTGCAAAGCGTAGAGCCTGCGTTAGTTGTTGGGCCGCGCGGGCCGGTTCTCGATCCGGTGCGGCGAACTCAACGATCACCTTCAAGCCAGCAAACGGCTTCAGGATGTCCAAGTTGGACGGTCCGCCAAGTGTCCCAACAAAAGGTAAGGCTCTTCGGGCCAGCGATTTTGCTAGATTTAGCCCTCTTAAACGTTCCTCTTCTAAGCGAAGCTCCGTTGCAAGGTTCTGGCTTTTTAATACCTCTGTTGCTCTGCTTGCGTCGGCGATCTTTACATTGGCTTCGTTTCGGGCTTCTTCAATTTTTGCGCTTGCCTCTGCCTCAACTTTTGCAACCCGCTCCTTGCCTTCGTTCTCAATTCGCGTTTGCTCCTTCGCGGCTTCAGCCCTTGCCTCATCAAGCTTTTCCTGTGCGCTACGGGCAGCAGCGTCAGCCTTCTCTTTAGCGTCTGTTTCCGCATCAGCCTTAACCTTAACCATTCGCAATTGTGTAAGCGTCCCCTGCGCTTCGCTAAGCACACCCGTTGCGCGCCTCAGCCATTGGCTATTCAGCGCGATGAATACTGCTATCAGCCCAGCCGCAGCTAATAGCGCAATATTGAAACGGTTTGGCCATCTTGCGCGACTTTCTAATCTCCTAACTTCGTTTTCTTGGGCGGTGATTTCAGGCCCTGAGGATGATGCGCTGTTCTGGTGGCTAGCAGGATTTTTGTCCGCCTGTGCGGTGGCTATAGTCATCGGGACAACCCTCCATTTTGTAATAGGGCATACTGAAAAGAACGCCAAGAAGGCTAAGAAAAATAAGAACATTCGCATCAAGAGTAACTGTAACACAAAAAGGTTTGACAGCAAGGACTAAGTGTATTACATTATCTCTCAGTTAAGGAGTTAGCGCAATGGCAAACGTCCTACCAAAAGACAAACAGATAGCGATAATCGGCATGTTGGTTGAGGGTTCAAGTATGCGGGCAATTTCGCGTATGATTGGCATTCACCAAGATACGATTTGTCGCTTAGGCGTTCGCATCGGGCAGGGATGCGCCAAGCTGCTGGACGCAAAGATGCGCGATTTGACGTGCCAGTTCCTAGAGTTTGACGAGATTTGGGGCTTTATCGGAAAGAAGGAAAAGCACCGCAGGGAAACCGACAATCCAACATTGGGCGATGTTTGGACGTTTTGTGCCATTGATGCCGAGACCAAACTCGTCCCTTCCTTCAGGGTAGGCAAGCGTGACCATGTAACCGCAAACGCTTTTGTTAGTGACGTTGCTTCGCGGATAAAGAATCGTCCGCAGATTTCCAGCGATGGTTTACGCGCTTATGTCGAGGCCGTAGAAAACGCTTTCGGGATGAACGTGGATTTCGGGATGATTATTAAGAGCTACGGAGTAGATAAGGGCGAGCATCATCAAGAGCGTCGCTACAGTGCGCCGGAAGTAACGTCTATGGAGAAAATTGAAATGATGGGCAAGCCTGATATGGATTTAATTTCAACTAGCCACATCGAACGATTAAACGGAACTACTCGCCTTCACATGCGCCGCTTGACACGTCTAACCTATGCGTTCAGCAAGAAGCTAGAAAACTTTGAGGCCGCTGTTGCTCTGCATTTTGCTTACTACAATTTCTGTAAGACGCATGGCAGCTTGAAAATGACGCCTGCGATGATGGCGGACATAGAAAAGAATTGGTGGTCAGTCGGGGATTTAGTTGAGGCTTCATCGTGAGCAAATACATAAGAGAGTTACAAGACGTTATACGCCGCTTGCACGGCTCAGAGTCAACACACGTTGAAACTGTGCCGATCAAGGAAACGTGGCAAGGCCAAACGGTTTGGGAAGGCGAAGTTGAAGTGTTCGATTTGCACGATCATCCTCAGACTTCCCGCGTGTACGCTTGGGCGCATGAGACGGAAGACGCAGACCATCCCCGAAGGCATGTAACTGTCTTACATATCCCGCCAGCGACAAGTCCACGTAAGGCCGTACAAGCATCAATCGTCAGGGATTATAGGGAGCAAGAAGGTAATGCCGAAAACTAAAAAGATCGGAAGACCGAAATTACCAAAGGGACACGCTAAGGGCGTGATCGTTCCAGTGCGTGTCAATCCCGAGGATCGCAAGTTATTTGAGAGGGCGGCCAAGGCGAGTGAACATAAAACCCTCTCCGGTTGGATACGTCACACATTGAAAAAGGCCGCACAGGACAATTGGTGTACCACACTTGAATAAGATGCAATTCAAATTAGGGCACTACCGATGGGATGGCTAATCGACCAATACCCGAGCTATTTCAATCGCCGCTGCAACTTGTCTCCGTCCAGTGCCACCTGCCTGGGATTTTGTCGCGAGCGTCTGTTCGAGCGATAAAGCTTCAAAGACACTAGCGTCGATCAGGCTCGAGAACTTCTGCAGCTCCGGCAGCGATAGTTCCTGAAGTTCAACTCCCAAATCAATTGCGTGCAAAACAATTCGGCCGACTGTTTCGTGCGCTTCTCGAAATGGAATGCCCTTTCGCACAAGATAGTCGGCCAGGTCGGTGGCGTTCAGGTAGCCATTTGAAGCTGCCTGCTTCGCCCGTTCAGCATTGACTCGAATATTCCGCAGTACCGTTGCCGTGACTCTTAAACATGAACTGACGGTATCGAATGAATCGAAAACACCCTCTTTGTCTTCCTGCATGTCCTTGTTGTAGGCCAGCGCCAAGCCTTTGAGAGTCGTGAGTATGGCCTGTAAATGGCCGAAAACTCGTCCGGCCTTTCCCCGCACCAGCTCCATCGAGTCAGGATTCTTCTTTTGCGGCATTAGACTCGAGCCGGTTGAAATTGCCTCGCCCAGCTCAAAGAAACCAAATTCCGAGGTCGAGTAAAGAATGAGGTCTTCCGCCAGGCGCGAAAGGTGCACCATGATCAAAGAACACGCGGAAGAATACTCGACGCAGAAATCCCGATCGCTGACTGCGTCGAGACTATTGCGCGAAACATCGGCAAAGCCCAGCTCGCGAGCTACCGCTGCGCGATCAATGGGAAAGCTCGTCCCAGCCAGCGCCGCGGCACCCAGCGGCATGATGTTTACACGCTTGAGGGTATCAGCCAATCGCTCCCGATCTCGCGCGAACATCTCAAGATACGCAAGACACCAATGCGCCAGAAGCAATGGTTGTGCACGTCGCAGATGGGTATAGCCGGGCAGGACCACATCATTATTTGATTCAGCAAAATCCAACAACCCTGTCTGTACCCGTCGCAAAAGATTAGTCAGCTCATCAATACTTTCTCGCATCCAGATCCGGAGATCAGTGGCTACCTGATCATTGCGGCTGCGTCCGGTGTGGAGTTTTCGCCCTGTCTCGCCGATCAACTCCACCAACTGCCCTTCTACGAACGAGTGCACATCTTCGGCAGTCACTTCGGCAAAGTAATTTGGGTTCGCCTGGCCACACTCGAGGATTGTCTGCAAGCCGTTCGCAATCGCCTCACCTTCTTCATTCGTCAGGACCCCGGCGCCCACCAATCCATTGGCGTGCGCGAGGCTGGCGCGGACGTCAGCCACAAATAAGCGGCGGTCGAACTCAAATGAACGATTGAAGTCAGCAAAATCCGGGTCCGCTGCACCCTGGAAACGCCCGCCCCATAAGTTCCTGGCCATCTTTGGAGTCCTCCAACACCGCATTCTACCCCGCGCCTTGACGGGGAAACATCCTGAATGATAGTTTATGCATCTATGCACTAGTTATGCAAGTTTGGCGCATAGCGAGTTGAGAGTTGTTGTGCAAAAGAACCTGCGACAAAGAAAGCTTTTGAGCCTGATTCAGGCGCGGGCCATTGCCACACAAGCCGAGTTGCGCAATTTACTTGAAGGCGCCGGAGTTTCGGCGACGCAATCCAGCCTCTCGAGGGACTTGGAGGAACTAGGGGTCGTCAAGCATCACGGCCGCTACACAGTACCGCGAACCAATGGAACGAACGCTCGCGGTCTTTTGAGTCTGGCCCCAGCCGGAGAGAATTTGATCGTGGCTCGTACCGAGGCGGGTTTGGCGTCAGCCGTGGCCGTCGAGATTGATGCGGCCAGGATTGCTGAAATTGTCGGCACGCTGGCAGGCGAGGACACGATCTTTGTTGCAGTAAGCGATCGCAAGACACAACGACTGGCGTTGAAGAGGATTTGGGAGATATTTCAGTGATGGTCAGTTGTCAGTAGTCCGTTGTCAGTTGTTTCGTTCGTGTTTCGTGTCATTTCGTGGATAGGCTTTTTTCTTCGGGGATCCTCATTGCTGAGGTGACAGCTAGTCCACGAAATGACACGAACTCCGAACGAAACAACACGAACCGGAACAACTGACAACGGACTACTGACAACATGGAATTAAAAATGCCGGAGAAAAAAATCAACAAGATCGTTTTAGCCTATTCCGGGGGGCTGGACACTTCGGTGATGCTCCGCTGGTTGCGAGAGCGCTACAACTGTGAAGTCGTCTGCTACTGCGCAGATGTGGGCCAGGGCGAGGAACTGGAAGGGCTGGAGGCCAAAGCGCTCGAGACAGGCGCCTCAAGACTGTACGTCGAAGACCTGCGCGATGAGTTCGTACGTGAATACGTCTGGACGGCGGTAAAAGCAAATGCGGTCTACGAAGGTGTTTATCTTATGGGCACGTCGCTGGCCCGGCCTGTCATAGCCAAACGCCAGATCGAGATTGCGCGGAAGGAAGGCGCCGACGCAGTGGCCCACGGCTCGACCGGCAAAGGGAATGACCAGGTGCGGTTTGAATTGACTTACTACGCCTTGCAACCAGACATAAAGGTAATAGCGCCGTGGCGAGAATGGGAATTCAAAGGTCGCAGCGATCTTATCGCCTATGCCAGGAAACATCAGATTCCGGTCACTGCAACACACGAGAAGCCTTATTCGACAGATCGCAATCTGATGCATGTCTCTTACGAGGGCGGAATTCTCGAAGATCCGTGGAACGAGCCACCAGAGGACATCTTTCAGTTAACCGTATCGCCGGAAGGGGCGAATGCTGAACCTGAGTATCTTGAGATTTCCTTCGAACATGGTGAACCCATAGCCATCAACGGCAAACAGGCTGATGCGGTCGCGGTGTTGACGACTCTGAACGATCTCGGCGGCAGGAACGGAATCGGCAGGGTTGATCTGGTTGAGAACAGATTCGTCGGTATGAAGTCGCGCGGAGTGTATGAAACTCCGGGCGTCACCATTTTGCACGCAGCCCATCGGGCGCTGGAATCAATCACCCTCGACCGCGAGGTGATGCATTTGCGCGATTCCTGGGGTGTCAAGTTTGCCGAAAGCATCTACTACGGTTTCTGGTTTGCGCCGGAGTTTGAGTTGCTCCGCAAGATGGTTGATGAAACCCAGCGCAATGTGACTGGCGACGTCCGAGTCAAGCTTTACCGGGGGAACGTGACGGTCGTCGGCCGTCGCTCGCCGCAGTCGCTTTACGATGAAAAGGTCGCAACTTTCGAAGCGGATTCAGTTTACAACCAGCGTGATGCCGAAGGATTTATCAAGTTGAATGCTCTGCGATTGCGATTAAGCCGTGGCAGATAGAACAGGGGAGAAATGCTGATGAAGGACACCAGCCAGACAAATATCAAGGTGGTTGAGGTTGACAAGATCGGCTCGGCAACCTCGCCGCTGGGTCTTCAAAAAACCGTCGCGATTATCGATGGGTCTGAGTCGCCACTACCAGGTGATGTCGTCGTAGTTCGCGCGCTCACCGACAGCGCGACTTATAACATGCTCGAACTGCCCACGGGCCGGCTCGCAAAAATCAATCCTGGCGATCTGCTGCTCGGAGTCCTGGGTCAACGTCGGGCGTTGAAGGGCTTTGTGGGGAACGTCCCGGCAAAGGTACAGGTCGGCGATGAGTTGCACCTACTAAATATGGGCGGAGTTATCGGTTGCTGCACCGGTCACCATTCAAGTCTGGGTGACGCAATCAAAGTGGAATTGGTTGGGCTGGTATGTGATGAAGATATGCGGGTCAGCAATATTGCTGACGCTGCCCTGCCGGCGCGCATTTCACTGGGGGTTAGCGCGCCCCTGGTAATGATTGCCGGCGCGAGCATGAACAGCGGCAAGACTCTCGCCGCAACCGAATTGATTAAACAAGCTACCCGCGCTGGACTGAAGGTTGCCGCCGGGAAGCTTTCGGGTGTTGCGTGTCTGCGCGACACGTTGAACATGAGTGACCACGGAGCCGTAGCCACCGCAAGTTTCCTTGATTGCGGTCTTCCCTCGACGGTTGATGCAGGGGATCTCGCTCCAGTTGCGAAGGCGATCATTGGCCGGCTCAACGAATGCTCACCCGACCTGATCGTCATCGAGATGGGAGACGGAGTTCTTGGCGGCTACTCTGTCGAATCGATATTCGATGATCCCGAACTTCGCGACGCAACTGCGGCAAACGTGTTTTGTGCGGCGGATTACGTAGGGGCCTGGGGTGGAATTGAATTGCTGGCCCGGCGTGGGATTCAGGTTGATCTGATCGCAGGTTCGGTCACTGACTCGCAGATGGGCCAGGATTACATTGAAAGCGAATTCGGGGTGCCGGCGGCAAATGCCAGGCGGAATGGAACGCGGCTGTTTGAGATCGTGTTTTCGCGGCTGACGGCAAAAGCCCGAATGGCCGAGGCTTGTCTTACCGAGGTCTAAGGACTTTTGAATCATGAAAATCAAGGTAGGAATATTGGGAGGTTCCGGTTACGGCGGTGCAGAGTTGCTCCGGATACTATTGTTTCATCCCGCTGCCGAAGTCGTCTTTGTCACTGCAAACGAACATGCGGGGAAAGCGGTAAGCGAAGTTCATCGCAATCTTAATGGATTAACCGACCTGGTATTCTCCCCTGCCCCTGAAGATCCCTTCGCGCTTGCGAATATTGATTGTGTTTTTCTGGCGCTTCCGCACGGCCAGGCCATCGACGTCATTCCGCGGCTGCCAGGCGGGGTACGGGCGATTGACTTGTCCGGAGACTTTCGCCTCAACGATAAGGACGCTTTTGAGCAGTACTACGGGCGCAAACATACCGCGATGCGGACCCAGGCTGATTTTGTGTACGGCCTCACGGAAATAAATCGAGCAGCGGTACAGACCGCGCGCTTGGTTGCGAATCCTGGTTGCTTTGCAACCGCTACTCTGCTCGGTCTGGCGCCCCTGGTAGCAAATAATCTGCTCGCGGGTCGAGTAGTTGTGGATGCCAAGACCGGGTCGTCCGGTTCAGGAGCAAAGGCAGCCGCGAATACGCACCATCCGCAACGAATGAATTCGTTCTACGCCTATAAGCCTTTTACACATCAGCATGTACCTGAGATTGAGCAGCAATTGCACGCCTTGGGTGATTGGACCAATGAACTTGTTTTCATGACTCATTCGTTGCCCGTCGCGCGGGGGATCTTTGCGTCGATCTATGTCGAGCTGAAGAACGCAACCGGCACGGAAGACTTAGCCGCCATATTTGCCGATTTTTACCGGGAGTCATTCTTTATTCGTCTCGTAAAAGGCTCACCGGACATCAATTGGGTGAAGACGACAAATTTCTGCGACCTGGGATTTGCAACACGGCGCCGCCAGGCTGTGATCTTTTCCGCGCTCGACAACCTCGTCAAAGGCGCGGCAGGCCAGGCCGTGCAAAACATGAATCTGATGTTTGGGTTGGAGGAGAAGACAGGTCTGGTTCTCGTAGGCACAAACCCGTGAGGCGAATAATAGACCACCCACTAGAGGATATGGAATTCAAGACTGCGCCAGTCAAACCCTTGATTGAACTTGCCGACCTGGACAAGATCGATATTCGTGTGGGAACAATTCTGAAGCTCGAAGATCTCGCCGGGTCGGACAAACTCATGAAGCTGACTGTGTCGTTCGGCGATCATCAGCGAGCAATTCTGGCGGGCATCAAAAAGGAACGAGGCGATCCAAAGGAAATAGAAGGTAAGCAGGCCCTCTTCGTTATCAATCTAACGCCCAGGAAGATGTTAGGCCATGTCTCGGAGGGAATGTTGTTCGATATCGGCTATGCTGACGGCTTAACACCGGTCCTGGCAGTGCCGGAAAAGCAGATCCCGGATGGAGCGAAGGCAGGATGAGCGTCGACATTAGGCAAACATTTGGCGAGATAGCCGCAAGCGAAAATCAATTTCAACTGGCGACCTATAAAAAGATGCCGATTGCCGCAGAACGCGGCGAGGGTGCCTGGATCTATTCGACGGCGGGCGAACGATACCTGGATCTATACGGTGGCCATGCCGTAGCAGCCACCGGCCATTGTCATCCACATGTCGTCAAGGCAATTCGCGAACAGGCAGAGGACTTGCTGTTTTATTCGAACCTCGTTTACTCGCAACCGCGGGCCCGAGCGGCGGAAAAGCTGGTTTCGCTAGCGCCCGCTGCGCTCTCGAAGGTGTTCTTCTGCAACTCGGGCACCGAAGCAAACGAAAACGCAATGCGACTGGCTCGCATGGCCACGGGTCGCGAAAAGATCATTACGTTTTCCGGAGGCTTTCACGGTCGCACTGCCGACGCGATCAGCGCCACCTTCCTGGGTAAGTACCGGCAACTGGGCAAACCAAACGTGCCGGGGCATTTGCAAGCAGAGTTCGGTGACATCGAGTCAGTTCGTGCTTTGGCCAATGATTCGGTAGCAGCCATCATGCTCGAGCCGATTCAATCGATGGCGGGCGTGCGCGCAGCTGAACGGTCTTTCCATCGGGAGCTGAGACAGCTCTGTGATGAACGCGGAATAGTACTGATTTATGACGAGGTACAAACAGGTGTCGGACGAACGGGCGAATGGTTCTTTGCCGGCAGCGCGGCGGCTGATCACGTTGTGCCGGAAATCATCACGCTGGCAAAAGCGCTTGGCAGTGGCATCCCGGTGGGAGCATGTTTGGTCACCGATGAAATAGCCTCGCAGATCAAGGAAAACGATCTGGGCACAACGTTTGGCGGTGGGATGATTGCGATGGCTGCAGTTGTAGCCACCTTGGAAGCCATTGAAGCCGATTCAATGTTGGCGAATGTGAAAACCGTCGAGGCTTATTTGCGACAACGGCTTGCTGAGATACCACAAGTTACGAAAGTTCGCGGCCTGGGACTCTTACTCGGGTTGGAGTTTGCGGACAAAGCGGCGACGATTCAAGAGGGCTTGCTCGATCGAAATGTGATTACAGGGACATCGAGCAATCCAAATGTGTTGCGGCTTTTGCCTCCGCTGTGTCTGGGGCGTGCGGAGGTTGATTTGTTCATCGACATGCTGGTTGCCACGGTGTGAATGAGAAAAGGGACAGAATCAAAAGGGGAGGCATCATTGACTTACCATTGGTTTGACCTGGTAGGAATGATTGGCGTGTTGCTGATCGTAACATCCTATGCGCTGCTTCAGCTCGATAAAATGCGGAGCTCGGCAATCTCGTTTTCGCTGCTCAATGCGATTGGTGCCGGCTTGATTATCGTGTCGCTTCTTTTCAGCTTTAATCTTTCGGCATTCCTGATGGAGTTGTTCTGGTTTGTAATGAGTGTCTTTGGTGCAATTCGACGAATGGTTTCTAAGACTTCGGTTGTCTGATTCACGCGCATCACACCAAACAGAGGCCACTAACTCGGTTTCGTGTTATTTAGTGGATCGTATTTGTCTTTGTTTATGCCCCGGGATTTTCTAAAAACATCCGACTGGTCACGCTCCGAGCTGGATTCGCTAATTGACCTGGCTTTCCGTTTCAAGCAAGGCGATGACCGATCCCGGCCGCTGGTAGATCGTTCGGTGGCCCTGGTGTTTTTTAACCCCAGCCTGCGCACACGAGCTTCAATGCAGATTGGCATTACCGAATTGGGTGGAAGCGCAATCGTGTTGGAGCCGGGTGGAACCAGTTGGACCCTTGAACATCGTGATGGCGTGGTAATGGACGGAGACAAAACCGAGCATGTAGCAGAGTTCGTCCGGGTATTGGGCCGCTATTGCTCGGCTATCGGCGTTCGTACGTTTGCCGCGTTAAAAAACTGGGAAGAGGAATGCCAGGATCCCGTACTGCGTGCCTTTGCAAAATATTCCGAGGTTCCGCTGATCAATCTGGAATCGGCAATGCACCATCCCTGCCAGGCCCTCGCTGACATGATGACGATTCGTGAAAAGCTGGGTAGTGGTTGCAAGCGAATCTTGCTGACCTGGGCCTGGCATCCCAAGGCTTTGCCGATGGCGGTCCCCAATAGTTTTGCGTTGGCGGCGGCGCAGTTGGGTCATGATTTGGTGATTGCTCATCCACCCGGGTATGAGCTTGATGATGAGCTTATGGATAAGATCAGAAGAGAGTCGATGGCGGCCGGGGGGACTGTGCAGGTAAGCAACGCGGTCGACGAAGCTTTCATAAGCGCCGAGGTTGTTTACGCGAAGAGTTGGGGCGCTAAACAATTCTATGGCGCGCCGGAAAGAGACGTCGCGGAGAGAAGTCAATATCGCAGGGATTGGATTGTTAACGAAGAAAAGATGGCGCGCACGCGCGATGCGATATTCATGCATTGCCTGCCGGTCCGCCGGAATGTGATTGTCACCGACGGGGTAATCGATTCACCCTCTTCGGTCGTCATTGATGAAGCCGAGAACCGGTTGCACGTCCAGAAAGCCATCTTGAAGGAACTGCTGGGAGGACGATCCACAGATTTCGCAGATTACACAGATTCAAAGCAGACAATCGTAATGAGTTGAGTGAGTGGATGAATGGTTTCTAAAAGGTTGGCGGTGATATAGGCGGCGCCTTACCTTCATTTGAATTTTTAGTTCTTGAATCTGCGTAATCTGCGTAATCTGCGGATTAAGAAGTGATACGCCATGAGCCTATGAAGGAACTGCTGGGAGGACGATCCACAGATTTCGCAGATTCCGCAGCGCAGCAGAGCCGCAACCAAAAAACCTGAGACATGATCCACGAAATTACACGAAATAAATCGAGGAGCTTTCGTGTCAGTTGTTTTTCGGTTCGTGTAATTTCGTGGATCGGTTTGTTACTTGCCAAAAAAACCTGCTCAAGAAAAACAAGAACTTGGCGGTTTGTTACACAGATTCAAAGCAGACAAACGTAATGAGTTGCGTGAGTGGATGAATGGTTTCTAAAAGGTTGGCGGTGAATATCGGCGGCGCCTTACCTTCATTTGAATTCTTAGTTCTTGAATCTGCGTAATCTGCGTAATCTGCGGATTAAGAAGTGATACGCCCGCGTTAGTGAGTTTATGAAAGAATCAAATCTCGAAATCGGCAATCAGTTGCGATTGGATCTGCTCCGCGAGGCCCTGCCCTATATCCAGCGGTTCAAGGGCAAGACGTTCGTCGTCAAACTGTCGGGGAAAACGACGGAAGATGCACAGAACCTGAACTCACTCGCAGAGGAGCTGGCGCTTCTCCAGCAGGTCGGCATACGCATCTGTGTGGTGCACGGCGGCGGTAAACAGTTGAGTGAGCTGGCTTCAAAGATGGGAGTGGCGCAAACCATCATCGAAGGACGACGAGTCACCGACGATGCGACACTCGAAATGGCCAAGATGGTCTTTGCCGGCAAGATCAACACGGACATTCTAGCAGCCCTGAGAAACCACAGCATCGAGGCAGTGGGCCTGTCCGGAGTCGATGGCAATATCGTTCATGCCGAGCGCCGGCCGCCTAAAGAGGTCCTCAACCGCGAGACAGGCGCCCGCGAACACGTGGATTTCGGCCACGTGGGCGATGTGGTGGAAATCAACTCCCGGCTGCTTACCGTCTTGCTGGACCACGGTTACCTGCCGGTAATTTCATCGCTCGGCGCTGATGCTGAAGGGACAGTATTCAACATCAACGCCGACACGATTGCGGCAGAGATTGCCGTCCGTCTCAAGGCAGAGAAGCTGATTCTATTGTCCGATGTAGACGGGATCTATCTGCGACCTGGCGAGCCCGACACCAAACTATCCCGTCTGAGCTGTGCCGAGGCCGAAGCGTTGCTTGAAAGTGGCGCTGCGTCTGGCGGGATGATTCCCAAACTACAGAGTATCACCGCTTTGCTCCACCGCGGTCTGCGCAGTGCTCACATAATCAGTGGCAACAATCGCAATGCGCTGCTTTCAGAGATCTTCACCGACAAAGGCACCGGCACGATGATTGTCGCTTAACCAAGTGGCGACTGTGGCAAATTACGATCGCGATCGAAAGCCGGATCTTCGTGTGGTGGCATGGGATCCTCCGGCCAGTCTTTTGACCACCTGCTGCGAAACTCCTCATCAGCGTAGTACTTCAAGTAAACCTGCATATCTTCGGCGCTGCCGCTGCCGGTGAGATCTATCATGTAGACATAACCCGGGTTTTCGGGAAACAGCATGGCTTCTTCCCGCAGTCCTTCATCGTAAAGATATTGGTATAGTTCGCGATCGCCCAGGTGGTTGGTATTCAGCAGATACGCGCCCAGTGAAGCCATCCGCTGGCACATTTCTTCCAACTTGGCAGCGAGTTGCGGTTGATCCAGGGTATCCGGATCCGGAATCTCAAACCCCGCATTTTCCAGCAGACGAAAAAGCGTTATGGGTTGGGCGTGCTCGTATTCAAGAACTTGTTTGAGAAACTCCTCTTCGAGATCCGCAGGCATCTCGGAATCAGTCGAAAAGATTCCTCCGAGCCTCTCAATTTCTTCGCGCATCCGTTGAATTCTTTTTTCCTGATTCGGTTCTTCCTGAAGGTTTGTGAGTGTCATGGTGATCTTTCCTTTGGTTGTGAGGTTGAAAGATTGGAGGCTCGCGGAGTGAACGTGAGGACCCCCGAAAGTAATTGCCCTAAGAGACTGGCGAATTGTCTACGGAGATATTGCGAAAGTCAAATCGATTTGCCATTTTCCATTTTCCATTTTCCATTTCTCATTTTCTGATTTCGTGTGTCTTACGCTTCTTATTCGTGTGACTTCGTGGATCGTTTTGTTGACTCGCAAAAAACCTGCTCAAGAAAACAAGAAATTGGCATTTTGTTTCACAGACGAGGTGCAAATGGCTAAACTATCTTTGCATCCATGAACAACGAAGAGATTGCGCGCCGTTTTTATCAGCTCTCCGCCTTGATGGAAATTCGCGGTGACGATCCGTTTCGTCTGCGGTCGTATCGAAACGCCGCCGAAGCAATCGAAGTGTGGCCAACGCCGCTAAAGGAAATTGCTGCACAAGAAGGCATCCAGGGTTTGCAGGAGATTCCTGGTGTCGGCAAAGCGATCGCCGGAAAGGTCATCGAACTCCTTGACCATGGAACGTTTGACGCCTGGGAACGAATTACCGCGGAAACTCCGGCTACGGTTCTGGATCTGCTCGAGATTCCGGGCATCGGTCCAAAGACGGCAGCGCTGCTTCATCAGCGATTCAAGGTTTCTTCGCTTGAGGATTTGAAAAAGTTTACTGCCGGAGGTGGTCTGAATATGGTAGACGGTGTTGGTGCAAAGACAGCTGACCGGATAAAGGAGTATTTGGGAGAACTATGACCTCTGAGCGTTAACCGCGCGTCTATCACTACCCGCTCATGATGAAGAAACTCACTAAGGCGAAATAAATCTTTGCAAATTCAATGAACCTCGTGATTGAATGACGGCGCTCGACCCTACCACATCCTGCTGGTTGTTTTCGGAATTTGAAACTCTGAAAAGCCGCGAGGAGTCTTATGCCCAAGAAAATCAAACGTCGTGATTTTATGCGCACCGGAGCTCTCGCCGGTATCGCCCTTGCCGCGCCAAAGATTAATGCGGCCAAAGCTCCAGCAATCATCGTCCAAACTGGTGCGAAGCCGGTGGTTATCTCTTCAGCAAATGGCAATCGCTTTAAGAATGGCGGCGATGTTGCCTGTGTGCAGAGGGCTTTCACGATGATGACGCAGGGCTCAGATGTGCTCGACGCGCTGATCGCTGGAGTAAACATAGTTGAGCTCGATCCGCTCGACGACAGCGTAGGGTATGGAGGGTTGCCGAATGCCGAGGGCATTGTGCAGCTCGACTCGTCTTGTATGCACGGGCCGAAGAAGCGGGCCGGTGCAGTCGGGGCCCTGGAAGGAGTACGCACGCCATCACTGGTGGCCAAAGCAATCATGGAAAATACGGATCACCATCTGATTGTCGGCGACGGGGCACAGCAGTTCGCCCGCAGTATGGGGTTCAAAATTGAAGACGACTTGAATACGCCTCACTCGAGAGAAATATGGCTTGAGTGGAAGCGCCGAACGGATCCCGCCCACTATCTCAACCCCAAAGAACGGGCACAAATATGGTTTCGCGAAGGTCTGAAGATGGTCGAAGAAGGGTTGATCGATCGAGAGCATTTTTACGGAACCATCAACTGCGATGGCGTCAATTCCAAAGGTGAGATCTGTGGGGTTACCACTACCAGCGGTTTGGCCTGGAAGATACCCGGCCGGCTGGGCGACTCTCCGATTCTGGGCGCAGGCTTATACGTGGACGGCAACGTAGGCGCCGCCGGTTCGACGGGGCGCGGCGAGGCCAACCTTTACAACCTGTGCTCGTTCTTGATCGTGGAAGAGATGCGACGCGGCGCGCATCCAAAAGATGCAGGAATGGAAGCATTGCGCAGAATCAAAGCCAATACGATCGAAAAGCGCCTTTTGAACAGCCAGGGCGAGCCGAATTTCGGCATTAACTTCTACATCCTGAACGCAAAGGGTGAAACGGCAGGCGTTTCAATGTACGAGTCGAGTTACGCCATGTGCAATGACAAAGGGCCGCAGACGCTCAAGACCGAGGCGCTCTTGCCAGGCCGACCCAACGACTAGTTATGCGCTCTGATCCAGTGTCGGTGTTTAGTATCTCTCAATTGCCATGCGAATGAGTTCTATTGGTGCTGTTTCGTGTGATTTCGTGCATCGTCGTTCTTGTGCGCAGAATACGATCCACTAAATTACACGAACGTCATGAAACTCAAACTGAATAACTGTAACCCCAGGTTTGCTTCCACTAGATATAAATCTTTCCTTCCAGATACTTGATAGCTTGGCCGGAAATCAGCACCCGATCGCCCTTGTCTTCACAAAACAACTCGGCGCCTCGCTGCGATACCTGACGCGCATGAATACTCTTCTTGTTAAGCCGCTTCGCCCAGAAAGGTGTTAACGCGCTGTGAATTGAGCCAGTAGCCGGATCTTCAGGAATGCCGTAGCTCGGCGCAAAGTAGCGCGAAGCACAATCCGAGTTATCGCCTGGCGCAGTGACGATGACACCATTGGGGTGAAGCTGCTCCAGCTTCGCAAAATCCGGCCGCAGCGAAACGACCTCGGCTTGCGAATTGTAAACAGCGAAGTAATTGCTTCCCTTTGTCACGGAGTAAAGCTCTCGCGGCGCTCTTCCGAGTCCTTCCAATAGCGCCACCGGCGGCTGTTCTAACGGCCGAAGCGGCCAGGTAGGGAAATCCATCGTCAACATATCGCCGTTGCGCCTGACGTACAACGGACCGCTTCTGGAAGCAAATTCAGCAGCCTCGCGCTGAGGCTCCAGCTCGGTGAATATGACAAACGCTGAAGCGAGCGTTGCGTGTCCACACAAATCAACTTCCAGTCGGGGTGTAAACCAGCGCAGGTGAAAACCACCGTTACTGGGAACGAAGAAGGCCGTCTCTGCAAGATTGTTTTCCTGGGCAATGGCTTGCAGCACATCCTCTTCCAGCCATTTCTCGAGCGGACAAACAGCCGCCGGGTTGCCACGAAAAACCTTAGTTGCAAAAGCGTCGATCTGAAAAATGCGCAACTCCATTGGTTCCGATCCTCCAAAAGTATGGCCCAATACGCGCGAGAGTTTCAGTGTAAAGCAAGCTGTTAGCTTGCTGTGTTGAGGCTTCCCAATCCCTCAATATTGATGCGTTGGCCACCAAACGCAAGCTAACAGCTTTCCCAATCCCTGAATATTGATGCGTTGGCCACCAAACGCAAGCTAACAGCTTGCGTTACTTTGCGTCCGGGGCGGCCTGCATCATTCCGAATATATTTCCTTCGGTATCTTTGCAATAGACAAGCCAGCCAACCCCCGGAATCGGCATTTTTGGAAGTACAACCGTTCCGCCGTTCGCCTTAACTGTCGCCGTTGAAGCATCGACTGACTGAACGTCAACTGTGCAAACGTAGCCGATGACAGCCTGGCCATCCACTTCGCCCTGCCGCTGGACCAGGCCTCCGTTAATACCCGGCTGGTCATTAGAACCGGTCGTGATCAACCAGTAGGGCATTGGTCCTTCCCACTTCTGAAAACCCCAGTCAAACACTTTCTGATAAAAAGAGATTGCTCGCTCGGGATTGCCTGCGTGAATCTCAAAATGCACAACTCTCGGCATATAGGTCTCCTTCTCCTCTAGTTTTCTTGCCACCACATCGCGCTTGTCAAAGCAATCAAAGTCAGCCGATCCACGAAACACACGCGGAACTTGCTGAGTGCCTTAGTAGCTCAGGCGCTGTATCTAACCATGGGCCACGGCCGGGGCTTTGCCATACTTCTGTGTTGCAAAACCAACGATTAACCCAACCATGCTCCCGGGCAACATTATTTCAAAGTAATAACCGCCCACCGCAAAACGAGCCGTCAGATACGCCAGAAACGCTCCCACAGCCAGGCCAAAGAGAATACCAATCGGAAGCGAGTGAAACTTCCTGGCGAAGAACCCGATCGCAATGCCCGCGATAATGCCTTTGAAAGTTGAACTGACCACGATTCCGGCCAACTGATCTCTCACTGCGGGCGTGAACCAGGCTGTCAGACCGTCAAACGCTCCGAGTACGGCTCCCAGTAGAATTCCAATCAGGGGTTTGGACATTTTTTCTCCTCTTTCTCTTTTGATTCCTTTCACTGAGAAAGTGCGTTTGTCTTTCTCCTAACCTTCTATTAAACGTTCAGCGTGATTCCTTTAACGCTTCGCAGTCAAGATAAAGAAAATTCTCATTAGTAGATATGCCAGCACCAGAAGCACCAGGAACCGGTTCTTGCCAAGCCAGCGGCCAATTCTCTCTACTGTATTTTCCCGGTAGGCGGACACCGGTTCAGCATCGAGTAACCTGCCAATATCGGCCGACATTTCGACGGCACTGGGATATCTGTCGGCGGCAGAGCGGGCCATCGCCTTAAGGCAGATTGCTTCAGCAGCCTTGCTGATCTTCGAATTCAGTTCCCGCGGGCGCTGAATCGAAACCGTTGTGGCGCTTTGTCCAGTTGCCCCCGCTGTCTTTCGCTCAATAGGCGCCTGGCGTGTAAGGAGGAAATAGAGAACGGCTCCCAGCGAGTAAATATCCGATCTTTCATCCAGTTGCTCGACTTCACCAAGCGACTGTTCTGGTGACATGTACCGAGGTGTTCCGATCACCGTACCGTGCGCAGTGTCGATGGGTTTGTCGGTTCGGACGTCGCAGTTCGTACCAGGCAGGATTAACGTGTCCGCCTCGGAAGAGGCTGCCGGCAACAGCTTCGCCACGCCCCAATCCAGCACCAGGACTTCACCGAACGACCCAATCATGATGTTCTGTGGTTTTAGATCGCGATGGACGACACCATGCGCGTGGGCAAATGCGACTGCGTCGCACACAGCCTGAAACTTCCTGAGGCGATCCTTGATCGAGTCGACCTGTGCGGCATACTCGTCCAAACGACTGCCGCGCACAAACTTCATGGCGTAAAAGACTCGGCCGTCCGGAAGCGTGCCTACATCATGGACCGGCACAATTCCCGGGTGTTCCAGTCGGGCAATGATTTTCGCTTCGCGCACCATGCGCCGGGCAAGACCCGAGTCCAACTCCGGAGTGTTTAGTACCTTGATGGCTATTTGTCTTCCTAGTTCGATGTCCTCCGCGAGATAAACAGTGCCCATGCCACCGCGAGCAATCTCTTTGACGACCTTGTATTTGGTCGCACTGAAATCCGGATCATCAGTGATGCTGCGCAAGTGCTCGATCGTGTTGTCCGACAGCCATCTCATTTGATTTTGATACCCAACAGCGCGCGCGCTTCCCGCTGAAACTCTTCCTCCGTTCCCGTTGTCTCACGAAGTTTATCCAGCACAATTCTGCGAAAGTCTCGTCTCGCGGCGGCCAGATAGTTGTTTACTTCAATCGAATTCAACGAAAACTCTCGCGCGAGATCGGCATAAGTGAGTTTGGTCACTTGCTCGTCTCGCAAGTCGTAGGCTTCGAAGAGCTTGAAGTGAACACTACGTCCCTTTTCATCATAGCTGCGGCGCAGAGCTTCGACTGCGAGGGTAAACAAGCCACGAACCCATTCCCGATAAAAGTATTGATCCGGCGTTATGCCATCACTAACTCGATGCCGGTTAAGTTCTTCCTCCGCGCTTTCAAAGTCGAGCGCGAAAGTGTTGGTTCCCCCACCTCTTTTGAGACGCTGTTCAGACTTTTTCTGATTAGCTACAAAGCCATCCAGGCAGGTGCGCAGGTAGGTTTGGAAACTGGCCTTTGTTGGATCGAAACGGGCAAAATAGTTCTTCTCAATCGCTATCGCAAAAAACCCTTGCGTCAGATCTTTCGCCTCTTCATTCGACGCCTGCCACTTCAGACGGATGTATTTGTACGCGGGCTTCCAGTAACTCGTCAGGATCGTTTCGAAAGCACGCTGCCGCACCTCAAGGTCATCACTTCTGGCCGCGACTATTGCTGAGTGACTGGTAACGGGGAACCTGTGCAGCCGGCCGCCAATATCTGTATCCGGATCCATCTGTGGCTTCAGAATTATCATATTGGACCGGATTGTCACAGCCTGCTTCCGTGGTAGTCTAGTGATTACTCTGATCGGCCATGGCTAAACAAACGAAACCTGGGACGATCCGGTTCCACGCCGCAACTCCTTCCCGCTGGCCTGACATTGAAGAACTGTTCGGCGAACGTGGCGCCTGCGGCGGATGCTGGTGCATGTTTTGGCGCGTTCCACGGAAAGAGTTTGAGGCCGGCAAAGGCACGGGGAATAAGCGGGCCTTAAAGAGCGTCGTCAACGCCGGACGTAAACCGGGAATTATTGCTTATGCGGGAAACGGGCCCGTGGGTTGGTGTGCGATAGCGCCGCGGGAAGCTTATGTAGGTCTGGAAACATCTCGTTTGCTCAAGCCGGTTGACGATCGGCCGGTCTGGTCAGTCTCATGCCTGTTTGTTCGAAAGGGTTATCGACGCCAGGGCATCTCAGTTAAACTACTGAAAGCTGCGGTCGATTTTGCCGCGCGACAGGGAGCGACGGTGGTCGAAGGCTATCCGGCCGAGCCTTCGACGAACAAGATGCCTGATCCTTTTCTCTGGCATGGTGTGCCTTCGGCCTTTAGGGCGGCGGGCTTCAAAGAGGTGACGAGGCGTTCAAAATCGAGGCCGATCATGCGTCGGGAGATATGAACAGGTCACGCCTCTGTGGTGAAACCTTCGCTTCTTCACTCCGGTTAGGGGTGAAAACGACGACCGGGCGAGACATTCAGTCGCCGCTCGAGGCCACTGCAAGTTGTCTGGTTTCTGCCTGACGCTTAACAATTACCAGGGTGATATCGTCCGCGGCGCGCGTGCCTTGAGCAAATTTTGTGAGGGCCGACTCGATCCGATCACGGATACCGGCCGCCGAAGCATCGACGTTCCGCGATACCACTTCATAGAGTCGCGTAGGTCCAAATTCCTCACCTGTAGGACTTACTGCCTCGGTAACCCCATCCGAGTAGATCACCAGGACATCGCCGCATTGCATTTGAGTTCGTCCCTCTCGATACTCAGCATCACGTTTGATCCCCAGCGGCAACCCGCCAGAAGCCAGTTGTTCGACTGTTCCCGCCGAATGAACAATCAACGGTGGATTGTGGCCCGCATTCAGGAATGACAGAGCACCAGACTCGGGGTCAAGTTCCGCGTAGAACAGAGTAACGAACCGATTAGACGGGATGTTATCGGCGAGATAGCGATTGACTGCCGAAATAGTGGCAACCAGAGAATCGTGTGACCCGGATTGCGCATGAATAGCGGCATGCAAAGATGACATCAGCAAAGCCGCGGCAGTTCCCTTGCCCGAGACATCGCCGAGAGCGATTACCAGGCGGCCATCGTCGCGCTTAATGAAATCGTAGTAGTCTCCGCCGATTTCATAGCATGGAAAGCTGATTCCTTGCAGTTCATATCCTTGCACCTGTGGTGGAGCTGTTGGTTGGAAGCGTTGTTGTATTTCACTGGCGAGGGAGAGTTCGCGCTCCAAACGCTCCTGCTCCAGCCGCGATTCAACCAACCTGGCATTCTCAACCCTAATGGCAGCAACTGAGGCCAGAGTAGTCAGCACTTTCAGATGGTCTTCGGTAAACCTACCTTCGGCAATTGGCGAATCAGCATAAATGATGCCAAACACTTTGTCTGCGACGCCCAGCGGTACCGCCAATACCGAACGAACTCCCTGCAAGACCACTGTACCGCTGGCAAAACGTGGGTCGTGCTGCGCGTCAGAAGTCAAAACCGACTTACCCCTAAATACGACCTCCTCGAGCACATTGCGGCTGACACGTATCTCGCCAACTTCCCCAACGCGATCGCGCAAGCGAGCCACGGCGACGCGCAACTCTTCGCTGCCTTCAGAGCGCATCATCAACAAACACCGATCCGCCGGCACAGCTTCAAATACGAGAGACACGATCTGCTCCAACGTCTCTCCGAGAGTCGCCGAAGCCAGCAAAGTGATCCCCACCTTGCTAATCAAGGCCAGCAAGTCGCCGGTTTTCGCTGTGGTGGCGGTAGCAACTTCTTCAGGTTTGGTGCGCGCGCCTTCGATTGCTTCCAGCAGGCCCGAGGTGGTCCGATCACCCGAGGCAAGGGCAATCGTCGCTTCAGGGAGCGACGTCGTATTGTCCGTGATCATGGTCGCGCCCATGCTCGAGTTGTAGGTACCGTCGTCGAAGACAATCTCTGTCTCGCCAATTTGAATGCGGCCGCCAGGGCCAAGCGGAATTACACCTTCCACGCTCGAGCCGTTGTAGAGGGTGCCGTTGGCCGATCCCAGATCCTGTAAAAAGTATTCATCGCCTTCACGGCGAACCTCGGCATGAACTCGAGAAGCAAAGGGATCCGGTATGCAGAGATCATTTCGGGCTGAGCGACCGATGGTGATACGCAGGCGTCCCAGCGGAAAATGATCAGGGGCTCTGTCAGGATATTTGACGATTAGTTCAGACATTGAAGAAAGCTTTGCTAATGGTTACGCACCCCGGCGTGTCTTAGAGGTGCTAATACCCGCAAATGTGCCTTCACGAACGACGATGGTGCCAGCAATAAGATCGTGCAAGGCTCGCCCGCGGGCCGTGAAGGCAGCAATAAGAAATCCAATTCCCAGGGGCAGAAATGATACCGGATAACCAACAAAGTGGCGAAGGAGTGCCCGGCCAATGCCGATTTGCTCCCCAGTCACGCGTTCAATTCGGAGCCCGGTGGCCCACTTGCCGGCCGTGCGGCCAGTAAGGCCTGGCGCCACGCCAAGGTCAAGGGCAGCGCCAATTACCGCAATCACGACCCCCAGCGTTTCCGCCGAGCCACCGGCCATCCGGGCTCCGCCTCCGAGCATTCGCGCAATCAGAGTGCTGACAGCAACGATCGAAATTACCAAGACATAATCGATCAGCAGGGCCCCACAACGCAGGGAAAACGGTGCGTGGAATCGCCGCCTCTGCTGGCTGGCGGCGCGACCTTGCTTATTCGACTGCTTTACGGCGGTGCCCTCTACCGCGATCATTATTTGGCCAACATCGGTCGTCAGTTGTCTGTGCAATCCTGGCCCGGTGTGTTCTCGTATCTCAGGTTCCGTTGCCAACCGGATTCCTAAAACCACTGACAACCGACCGCTGACCCCTGATCAACCTACAAGAAAATGAAGTGTCGTTTCACCCAGGCGGAGCTTATCTCCGCTATCGAGAACGCGCGGCTGCCTGGGAGCAAGGCGTACTGAATCATTAATGACAGTACCGTTGACGGATCCAAGATCCTCAACCAGAAAGGTATCGCCTTCGCGCCAGATTCTGGCGTGGCGCCGGGAAACTTTTGTCTCAGAATCGAAACGCGAGAGATCGATCTCCGGAAAGATATTCGAATGCGGATCGGTACGCCCTACGAGGTTGCTGTCCTTCTGTAGAATAAAGGATGCGTCCAACTCGGTCGTTCCGGCCACCACGAGTTTTGCGGTCGGATGGGAAGTGCGCAACATGGCGCTGGGCCCGACGCCTGCTAGCGGCTGGCGTGCTCCACAGTGCGCGCAAAAGATATCGTCGGCTGCGATTCGGCCTCCGCAGAAACCGCAATACACGGTTTGCACCTGCACTGTCTCGCTGCCAAGCTGCTGCGCCGGCACGCCATAACTGACTCTTCCGGCCATCAACTTTTCCAGATGGCTGGCCAGCACATCGCGCATGTCTTCGCCTGATCTGAACCGATCTTCTGGCTTATATTCGACGGCTCTCATCAGGATCATTTCCATCTCGGTTGAAATGGAAGGCGCAATTTGCCGCGGCCGCGGATTCTTGGTGAAATCAAAAATCAACAACGGATTGTCCTGAGGATCAGATCCGGTCAATAGATGAAACATGGTGGCGCCGAGACTGTAGATATCGGAGCGCGGTTCCACGCGCCCACCAAATAGCTCAGGCGGCGCATAACCCATCGTGCCCACCGCGGTGACACCCTTTTCTTCCTGCTTAACCCAGCGAGCAATACCGAAATCTATCAGCATTACGCGGCCTGTATTACCATCAATCATCAGGTTCGCCGGTTTCAAGTCCCTATAGATGATCGACTTTGGTCGCGAGTGCAGATACTCGAGGACATCCGCCACCTGCATGCCCCAGTCCGCGACGGTCTTTTCATCGAGTCGCCCCGTCGCCGAGCTGCGCAGGCGGGAAGCAAGGTCGCCGCCGGAAATGTATTTCATCACGAGGTAAAACCGCCCGGCTGGCTCATCGTAAAAATAGTCGTAGATAGTCGGGATGGAAGGATGTTCGAGCGAGGTCAGCAGCAACGACTCGCGCTTAAAATCGCCGATGGCCTTTTCGTGTTGGGCCGGATCCAGATGCGCCTCGACCATCTCTTTAACCGCGCGAGGTGCATCCCCAAGGTTGCGATCCTTGGCAAGATACACGGCGCCCATGCCGCCGCCACCGATGCGCCTGACGATCTCATAACGGCCGTTAAGAAGGGTGCCCGCTTCAAGTTGTTTGATGGTTGGCTGATGACCGCCTGTTGTTCCCTTATGGGGAGTTGCGCTGGTATTGGAAACACCCAGCCCACCGGTCGCTGAGCCACCGAGAGATGACGACGAGACCTTTTTCGCCGAGGCGAACTCGGATGAATCTGCGGTCGGAGTTGAACCAGCTGGCGGAGTTTCATCGGCCTTGGATGCCGCAGACTCAGGCGCAGCCGGCCCGCCGGCACCCAGCAGAGATAGATCCCCCATCTCGCCGCTGGCTGACGTCTCGAACTCAGCATCGGCGGGGGGTTGCTGCGCGCCACAACTGCCACAGAAGTGTTCGGACTGCTCCAGGGCTGCGCCGCATTCAGTACACTCAGTCATTGATTGCAATCGACCGTTTGTGGTCCAGGGGTCATTGATGCGAACGCGCTTCAGCTGGTTATCCTGGAAACGTTCGCCGCTTGAATTACTTAACTACAAAAAACCGCAGGAACGTCTTACCAACGATGATTTCATCGCCGTCCCGCAGCGGTTGGCGGTAGCCGGGAGGCAATCTCTTTCCGCGATTAACAAAGGTGCCGTTGGTCGATCCGAGGTCCTCGAGAAAGTATTGTCCGTCGCGTAAAGTGATGCGTGCGTGCCGTCGGGAAACTTTTGCCTCTGGATCGTCGGCATCCAGGTCGACATCCGGAAAGATCCCTCCGTCAGCGTCCCAGCGGCCAATCTGCGAATCATCACCACTCAGCAAAAATTGCTTTCCTACCGAACGACCACGCTCGATTACTAAGCGCGCGTGAGCCTTGGCTGAGGGATTCAAAGACGATGAAAAGCTGATTGCCGCGGCGGCCTGGCCGGGCGCAAATTCAGGCTTTTTGCTGGGAACGGGTGCACGAGAACCGTTCGGGCCATCGGGACTCTTAGACAAGCCCGAGTTGTCGGATATGCTGGGGCGAAGATTCGGCCTCAGCGGGGCTCCGCATTCATCGCAGTATTGCGAGCCTTCGAGGTTTTCCGTTTTACAGCGGTCGCAAGTAATCATCTGGGTCTTTTGAGTCTCGGCAGCTCATTAAAGGCTTGATACATCGGATGGCCTCTTACGATCGAGAGGCCAATCATTCTAACGCGAAATAATCGCCTGCGCCAACGCTGAATTCCCGCGATAGCTGCATCTTAGTAACCGGGTTTGCTGCCGGGTCTGCTGCCAAAACCGACCGTCGACCACGCAGCAGCAGTTACTCTGCGCCTGGGCGAAGGATAGGTTTAACCTTCTTTTTTTGAGAAATTGGTCGCCTGGGTTCTGAAACAGGCGATGTCAGAAGGCAGAAGCGCCGGCGGGCTCGCGAGAGGAATTTTTGCGCCCGGCACCCAGAGTTTTCCGGGCTTTTCTTGTGCTCAGCGGTTGCTCTTAGTTGAAACTGTTTGCTAATTTTACACGTAAGAGCTAACCGAGCAGACGGGGTCTGGCAGCGGATTTCTGTGCAACTTACTAACTCGTCTCCAAAATAAAAAATAAGTATCTGATCGAAGGAAGAAAACATGGCTTTGAGTCGGAAGAAAAAGATTGTTATCGCGGTCGCGGCAGTTGCGGTTTTAGCGTTGGTAATTATCATCAGCGTCTTCGCCAGCCGCAAAGAAGAATCCGAAGTAACTACTATCAAAATTGAGGTGCGACCAGAGTTGCGGCAAACAGTAACTGCATCGGGCGAAGTTCGGCCGGTGCGCTATATCAAACTTACCAGTGAGGTTCCCGGACGAATCGAAGAGATCTATGTAAATGCTGGTGATCAGGTAACCAAGGGCAAGCCGCTGGTACGGATTGATCCAACGCAACTTCAATCCAACCAGGAAGCACAATGGGCCGCAGCCCAGGCTTCAATCAACGATGTTCAGAATGCGCGGAATGCGGTTGCCTCGGCCCAGCAGGCTTTGGTGGTTGCTGAGTCTTCGGTGGCAGCGGCGCGTCAACAGCTCGTGTCTTCCCAGACTTCTGTGGATCGTGCCCAGGTCGATCTCAATACCGCCCAGCGCGAACTTAAACGTAATACCGACTTAATCGAAGCAGGCGTTGCTTCACGCGCTGAATACGATGCCGCGCGCGATCGTTACGATCAGGCGAAGATAGCTTTGGATACAGCCAGAGCAAACCTCGAGTCGCAGAAGATCGCTGTGAAAGAAGCACAGGAGCGCGCGAACCAACAGCGACTCGCGGTTCAGGAAGCCAGAACCAGTATCAAGTCTTCTGAGATGCGGGCGAACCAGCAACAGGCACTCCTTCGTGGCCAATCAAGCCAGCGCTCCAAAGCGACCCAATTGTCGCCACTGAACGGTGTGGTCGCCGACATCCCGACTCGCGTGGGCGAATTCGCCGTGGCTGGTCTGTCCACCACCCCGCTGATGACAATCGCAGACATGTCCACGATCAACGTCGAGGTCAATGTCGATGAAACTGAGATTTCGAATGTTGAGGTTGGTCAACAGGCGAAGGTGAAAGTGGACGCCCTGGGAGAAAAGGAAATCAAAGCAGTAGTGCTGCAAAAGAATCCCCTGGCGGTGGCCAAGTCAGACACGCAGGGTGGCTTGTCTAACCGAGTTAATGTCCAGGAAGCTAAAGAGTTTAAGGTTACCGTTGAGCTGATCGATAAAGAGATGACCGATGATATTCGCAATGCTCTGCGGCCCGGAATGAGTGCTACGGCCACCATCACGACTAAAGTGAAGAATAACGTAGTTGCTGTCCCGCTGGAATCGATAGTAGAGAAGTCGCCTTCGCCATCTCCCACAGCTTCAGTGGCAGGCAGCGCTCCGCCGCCTCCGTCCGGGGACAAACCTAAGAGCTTGAAGGGTGTTTATATTATCGAAGGGAACAAGGTCCGGTTCATTGAAGTTACTACCGGCATAACCGGCGAGGCAGATATCGAGGTCACGAGCGGTGTGAAGGCGGGCATGGAAATCGTTAGAGGACCCAGCCGGGTTTTGAAGACGCTTAAGGACGGGATGACGGTGAAGCGCCAGCAACGTCCGACCGGCGCAAACGCTAACTCAACGGGGCCCAGCTAAATGAGTGACATTACATTCGCTCCCTCAGTAACGGAAAAGATCTTCGAGCAAGAAGAGACTAACAGCCGCCGGCATGATGCGTTAGCTCTGATATCAATGCGCAGGATCTGGAAGACCTATCAGATGGGCGCGGAAGAGGTGCACGCTCTGCACGGTGTCTCTTTTGACGTTCACAAAGGCGAATACATTGCCATCATCGGTCCTTCAGGTTCGGGCAAGTCGACATTGATGAACCTGATCGGTTGTCTCGACACCGCTTCCCAGGGCGAGTACTGGCTTAACGGCAAGAACGTTTCGGAGATGGACGACGACGAGCTGGCGCGCATACGAAATCAGGAAGTTGGCTTTGTGTTTCAGACCTTCAACCTGCTGGCGCGCGCCACCGCTCTCCACAATGTCGAACTGCCCTTGATTTACGGAGGCATCGGCTCAAGTCAGCGTCATGAGATGGCCAAACAGGCGCTGCATGCGGTCGATCTCTCAGACCGGATCCTGCACCGGCCTAACGAGCTCTCCGGCGGACAGCGCCAGCGTGTAGCCATTGCGCGCGCGCTCGTCAATCATCCTTCGATACTGCTGGCGGACGAACCCACGGGCGCGCTCGATACTCACACCAGCATGGAAATCATGGACCTCTTCGAACGCCTGCATGCTGAGGGAAACACGATTATCGTCGTCACTCACGAACCGGACATTGCCAGACGGGCGCATCGCATACTCTCAATCCGCGACGGACTGATCGAAAAAGACGAGAAAATCAAATAGGAGGTCTGGATGGAGCGAAGTGGCGGAAACCCGATCGAGCCACAAAGCTACTCATCTGGCCGGCGCCTCAATCTGCCTGCAAGCATTCGTTCTTTGCGTGCCGTCAGATTGGCATCTTTAGGCGAAGCCTTTCTCGTCGCCACCTCGAGTCTGCGAGCAAACAAGCTTCGCACAGCCCTGACATTGATGGGAATCGTCGTCGGCGTATCGGCGGTGATTTCCGTGGTCACGATTATCAAAGGGCTGGACAAGACAGTGGCCCAAACTTTTTCGTCGCAGGGCTCAACTGTCTTCACCATCTCTAAGAACCCTCAGATCATTAAGTCGCGTGAAGAGTACATAAAATTCAGCAAGCGCAAGGATGTCACTAACGAAGACGCTGAGGCAATTGGCCGTCTGTGTTCGGCGTGTTGGCGCGTAGGTGAGGCTGCCAACGCCATCGAGACCATAAAACATGCCGACCAAAAATCCGAAGGCGTTCGAGTTCGCGGCGTGAATCCCACCACCATGTTCTCCATCGACGGGGTCACGATTGACGTCGGCAGAATTTGGACTGAGGCCGAGGGAAGTTCAGGCCATGAGATCTGCGTCATCGGCCCTGATTTGTTAAAGAATCTCTTTGCCGATGCTCCCGCTGATCGGGCAATTGGTCAGGAGATAAGGATTGCTGGACGGCCTTATACCGTCATTGGTGTGTTAGAGCCACTCGGTTCGATATTTGGCTTTTCGCGGGACAATGTGGTCTATATCCCGTATTCGACCTACCAAAAATCCTACGGCTCCCGCAGGTCGCTCGTGGTTTTTATTCAGGTGCCAACCGCCGAACAGCTCGAGGCTGCAGAGGACCAGGTGCGCACTATCATGCGCAACCGTCGCGGAAGAACGTTTGACCAGGAGGGGGATGAAGGCTTCGCGCTCGAGACTCAGGATGTCTTTCTCAATTTGTACTCCAGTGCTACTTCGAACATCTATATTGTGACCATTGGGGTGGCGGCAATCTCGCTGGTGGTTGGCGGCATCGTGGTGATGAATATCATGCTGGTGTCGGTAACGGAACGAACGAAGGAAATCGGCATTCGCAAAGCGATTGGAGCGCGCCGGAAAGACATTCTGACGCAGTTTTTGATTGAGGCAGTTACAGTAACTGCGCTTGGGGGTGCGATTGGAGTTGGTACTGGGTTTGGTTTGGCTTACATAATTTCAGCCTTGATTGGTTTTCCGCTTCTGATCAGCGCCGCTTCGGCAGTTTTGGGAGTGGGCGTATCGTCCGTGGTAGGGATCATCAGCGGATTATGGCCGGCGTGGCGCGCCGCCCGGCTGGATCCGATAGAGGCACTGCGCGCCGAATGAATCCATTGCCAGGTCATTGCCGATTTCCGATTGCCAATTGCCGATTGGAGTGGTGAACATGTCGATTCGCGCTTGGGGCGGGAAATAGGTTGGAGTAACGGCAAGTGACAATATCAGCACTCCAATCGGCAATCGGAAATCGAAAATCGGCAATGTTTTATGCGTCTTGAAGATATCAAAGAGTCGGCCCTGATGGCCGTCGATACGTTGCGAGCAAACAAGCTGCGCTCGTCATTGACGATCCTTGGGGTCAGTGTCGGAGTAATTACAGTGATCTTCATGGTCTCGATCATCCAGGGTCTCAACAAGGCCTTTGCGGATCAGATCGAGTCGCTTGGGTCAAATACCATCTTTATCTCGAAGTTTGACCCAAGTTTCGGCAGACCACCTAGTCCGGAAGAGGTTCACCGAAAAGACCTGACGATGGACGATGCGGACGCTCTGCGTCGAGAAGCGCCCTCAGTCGCCGGAGTCTCACCTATCCATCGCATGATTGCCGTAACCATGCGCTATCAGGAGAAGCAAACCGATACGCCGATTCTTCTGGGGGTCACACCGTACTATGAATTCGTCCATTCACAATACGTCGCCAACGGTCGCTTCATCAGCGATATTGACATGCAGGATCGCTCCAACGTCTGCATAATCGGCGTCGATGTGAAGCGGGCCTTGTTCCCTTTTGAAGATCCGGTGGACAGAGAGGTGCGGATCAACGGCAATCCTTTTCGGATCATAGGAGTGATGGAACCGCTGGGAAACTTTTTTGGCCAATCGCGTGACAATTCGATTTTTGTTCCCATTAGTACTTTCGACAAGTACTACCCGGATCGACCGTTCCCCGAAGTGGTGTTCTTTATCATTGTGCGACCACAGTCTCGTGCCATGGTGAAGTCCGCAATCGACGAGATCACTGACATCCTTCGGCGGCGCAGGCGCGTGCCGCCAAGCGAAAAGAATAACTTTGGCATCTCTTCGCAGGATTCTCTGCTGGATGTGTACAACCAACTCACCGGCGCCACTGCGCTCGTGTTGACCGCAATCTCGTTTGTCGCCCTGATGATTGGAGGTATTGGGGTCATGAATATCATGTTGGTGTCGGTGACGGAACGAACAAAGGAAATCGGCGTGCGCAAGGCCGTGGGCGCGACCCGTTTGAATATTCTGTCGCAGTTCCTAATCGAGGCAGTGGTGTTAACGGCGATTGGCGGGCTTGCCGGACTGGCAGTCGGAGAGCTGGCCAGCCTTCTGATGAACAAATACTCACCGCTTCCGGCTTATGTTCCGCTCTGGGCTATCGGTGTAGGGGTAGGCATTTCAGCAGCGGTCGGAATCGTCTTCGGGCTGTGGCCGGCATGGAAAGCCGCCCGCCTGGATCCTATCGAGGCGCTGCGGTGGGAATAGAGTCATTGCCGATTGCCAATTGCCGATTGCCGATTTGTTTTTTGGTGGTTTCGTGTGATTTCGTGGACACATTCTCCTGGGATACCTCAGTCCAATCTATCAGCACGCCGCCCAACTTGAACTCCAGCGCTAACTGCAACAATATAGCTGTTTAGCCCGTAGTAGGTTCGCCCGTGAAGTTTATCGAAACCCTTAAGCTTGCTTTGGCAGCGATCTGGGCGCACAAACTGCGCTCGGCCCTGACCCTTTTGGGCATGGTCATCGGCGTAATGGCGGTGGTGGTTGTTTATTCGCTGATCCAAGGATTCAATACCTACGTCGACGAAAAGATCGCAGGCATCGGAGCGAAGTCGTTCACCATTCAGCGTTTCAATCCGCTCGAAGATTTCAAAGATACCGATACCATTGCTGCGGCCCAGCGACGTAACAAAGAACTAACTCTGGAAGATTACGAATACCTGAAACAGCGGGCTAGCCTGATTGGAAAGATAGGCGCAAAAGCACGCAGCAGTCCGTCGCAGGTCAAGCGGGGCAACGAGGTGCTGGACGATGTATTTGTTTCCGGGGCAACGGCAAATACCGCTGACATTGAGAATAGAGACATTGCTGATGGTCGCTTTTTCTCGGCGAGCGAAGAGGAAGCGGCACAGCGAGTGGCTTATGTGGGCGCCGATGTTGGAAACAAGCTTTTCCCCGCCGGTAGTCCAGTGGGCCAGGAAATCCTAATCAGGGGCTTACCTTATCGCGTGATTGGGGTCGAGACGGCGAAGGGCACCGTGTTTGGCATTCCCCAGGACAACTTCATCGTTATTCCTTTGAAAACATACTCGATTAATTTTGGTGGTTTGATCCGGCAGAGATCGCTTTATTTTATAGCAACCTCGAAAACCGATGATGCTTTCAACGATGCGGTGGATGAAAGCCGTTTCCTGATGCGCGTGCGGAGAAAACTGGGTCCTGACGAAAAAGATAACTTTGGCATTGTTACACCAGACGCTATTACAGGTCTTCGTGATCGGATTTTTGGCACCATTTTTATTGTGGCCCTCGCGGTCCCCAGCATTGCACTGCTCGTCGGGGCGATCGTCATTATGAACATCATGTTGGTCTCGGTCACAGAACGGACAAAGGAGATCGGCATACGAAAATCTCTGGGTGCGCGGCAGATAGATATTCTTAAGCAGTTTCTGGTCGAGGCTGTAACTCTTTCAGCCATTGGCGGCGCAGTCGGGGTACTTATTGCCTGGATCATTGGTCGCGTGATGACGGCTGTCTTTTTTCCCACGTACCTTTCGATTGCCGCGGTCGCAATCGCCGTAGGTATCTCAGCGCTCGTAGGGGTTATGGCGGGGGTCTTTCCCGCATGGAAGGCTGCTCGGCTGGATCCGATTGAGGCCTTGAGGGCGGAATAATGAAACTTTTGCGCAGCGATATCTATGAGAATCTCAGAATGGCCATCGCGACCCTTCTGAGCAACAAGCTACGCTCGTTCCTGACCGTATTTGGGGTCGTGATTGGCATCATCACAGTAATGTTGATTGCTTCAATCATCAGCGGTATTGATGTTTCCGTTAAAAAGGAGATTGAGTCGTTTGGAACGCGCTCGATTTTCATCAGCAAATTCAATCCGGGCATTCACATCGGCCGGCTCTCAAGAGAAGAGCGAATGCGCAAGGAACTAACCTATGATGACGCGATTGCTCTCACATCGCTACCGACCATTGAATTGTCTGTTCCTTTTCTTGACATCACAAACAACTTCTTTGGAGGAAAGCTGCTCGTTTCAGGTGGAGGCAAAACTACAGCCTCGGTTGCCTTGCAAGGCACCCTGCCCGAATTCGAGAAGGCCGGCACGCAGACAATCTCAGAAGGCCGCTTCTTTTCTCAATTTGAGAATGATTCGAGAGCCAGCGTTTGTGTTGTTGGCTCAAAGGTGGCTGATGACTTCTTCAAGTTTGGGTCGCCCGTAAACCAGTCGATCAAGATAGGAGAAGAAGAATTCCGGGTCGTAGGAACGTTGCAAAAGCGCGAACAGTTTTTGTTTAGCGGTGGCAGCGATGATCAGAATAATGTCATTTACGTCCCCTTCAGCGTTGCTCGCAAACTGAAACCCAATGCTGATGACATTTTCATTCTGGCGGTAGCGAAGCCGGGCTTAATGGAAGAAGCAAAAGACCAGGTGCGCGATCTCTTGCGTGTTCGGCGCCAGGTGCCGTTCGCGGCAAACGACAACTTTGGCATGGAGACATCAGAAAGCGTGCTTGATAACTTTCGCTCGATCACGGCGGGTTTGGCCATCGGGATGGTTGTTATCTCGTCGGTTGGTCTGATGGTTGGTGGTATCGGCGTGATGAACATTATGCTTGTGTCAGTAACTGAGCGTACACGCGAGATCGGCGTGCGGAAAGCTATCGGGGCACGCCGCAGTGACATCATGTGGCAGTTTCTAATCGAGGCCGCAACCCTAACCGGAATCGGGGGTCTGATTGGGCTCACAGTTGGCTGGCTTTTGACTCTGCTGCTGCGGATCTTGCTTCCTTCCTACGTCCCGCTGTGGGCCCCGATCGGCGGGTTTGTAGCAAGCGTTGGTATTGGCCTGGTCTTCGGGCTCTGGCCGGCATGGAAAGCAGCCCGCCTCGACCCAATTGAGTCACTCAGATACGAATAAGTCTCGGAGTCTTCGAGTCTCGAGTCTCGAGTCGGGAGTCCGGAGTCTGGAGTCCGGAGTCCGGAGTCTGGAAGTCCGAGACTCCAAGACTTCCAGACTCCAAGACTCCAAGACTCCAAGACTCCAAGACTCCAAGACTCCAAGACTCCAAGACTTCCCCGACTCCCGACTGTTTTAAGAAATGAAGGCTGGGAAGATCGCCGCCACGATAGCCCCCAGCAAGACACCGAGAACCCAGAACAGAATGGCTGTGCTCCAGGCCGCAGCTTTAGTGACTCGTTCACCGGCATTCTGTAATCCCGTCGCCTTTAACCACAATCCGTAAAAAGAGAGCACTCCAAAAGCACTGGCAACTACAAAAAGTACCGGATGATCTGCGGGGGTAAACAAGACACTCAGATTGTCCTGGACCAGACTCTCCTGACCGCGAAGCGGAGGAATGTCATCGGGAGACTTCACAAACAGAATGATTAAGCTAACGATTTTCTGAACAACAGTAATGGGCAAAGCCGCGTACATCACGACCACAAACGACTGCCAGTAATTTATTCTGCCGCCAAAAACCAGCACCGCAAGAAGATAGAGTGCGGCCAGAACGGCACTCACGATCCACAAGCCAGCCATGCTCTTCACAACGGTTTGCGCCCGCTGAAGCGGATTCTTGAGTTGCTCGAGTTGATCAACCTTGGCTCGCTCGACTGCCTCGGGAGGGATGAAAGGTGTTTGGGCCATCTTCTCGGTAACAGCGTCGACAATTTTTTCGGGCGTTAGACGATGGACGAATACGATCCCATAGCTGATATTGAAAAAGGCAATAATCAGAAATGCAGCCAGCCAACGTGGATGTCTCCTCAGATTTCGAAATACCTGGGTGGGTTCATAGAAGACGCCCGCGATTCTATCAAACGCAGACATCGGCGTAGGCGCATCAGGGCCGGCAGGCAACGGCACGAAACTCAACCCAAACAGGCACAATCCCCAAACAGCCAGGGCTATTCCGGTAATGACTCCTCCCGGCAGTAGCTTCGCGATGCCGCCGACGAGCACCAGTATACCAAGCACAAACAGCACAATTGCCGGTATCCTGATATGTGTGGGCCGGGGCGCCGCAGGAGCTGGAGACGGCGGCGGCGGTGGTGCGTGAAATTCTTGCTGGTTCGGATCACTCATTGCTTGTTCCTCCTGAGAAGAGGACGGGGAGAAAGCATTTCCGTCCGATTAGAGATAACTCGACTTTAGCGAGTGTAATACGCAACCGGGAAAATCACTGTTTCAAATCCAGATCCACAGATTACGCAGCGCACCAAGTGCCACAACCAAAACCTAAAGACATGATCCACGAAATCACACGAAATAAATAGAGGACCATTTCGTGTGGTTTGTTTTCGGTTCGTGTAATTTCGTGGATCCGTTTGTTTACTCGCGAAAAGCCAAGAAAACAAGAAACTCCGAATTTGTTTAATCTGCGTAATCTGTGGATTCAATTTGCGGTTTAGCCGTTTCCCAACCGGGAACCCTGATGCAGGCCACAGAATGACCGGGGGAAATTTCTCGCAGCTCAGGATCGATTTGTGAGCATTCGGCAATGGCTATCGGGCAGCGCGTACGAAAGCGACAGCCCGAAGGAGGGTTGATTGGCGTCGGCACATCGCCCTGCAAAACCACTCGATTGCGCTTGCGCTGCGGATCCGGAACCGGAATCGCCGAGAGCAGAGCTTGCGTGTACGGGTGAAGCGGATGCGCATACAGTTCGACAGCACTGGCTATCTCAACTATTCGCCCCAGATACATCACCGCTACCCGAGTGGAGATATGCTCGACCACGGCCAGCCCGTGCGAGATGAACAAATAAGTGAGCCCGAATTCGGCCTGCAAATCCTGAAGCAGATTTACCACTTGCGCTTGCACCGAGACGTCGAGCGCGGAAACCGGTTCGTCGGCCACAATTAGTTTCGGGTTTAGCGCCAGAGTCCGCGCGACCCCGATCCGTTGGCGCTGTCCGCCCGAGAACTCATGCGGGTACCGCTTGGAATAGGCCGGGTCAAGACCGACACGTCGCAGAAGGTCGGCGACACGATCGCGACGTTCGCTTTTCGTGCCAATTCTGTGAATGACCAGGGGTTCGCCGACGATGTCGCCAACTTTCATTCGCGGGTTCAGGGAAGCGTAAGGATCCTGGAAAACGATCTGCATTTCGCGACGCAATTCGCGCAACTCAGTCTTCCCCATTGAAAGCACATCGCGCCCCTCAAATGAAACCTTGCCCGCGGTCGGTTCGATCAGTCGCAGCAGACATCTGCCCACAGTCGATTTGCCGCAGCCTGATTCACCGACCAGGCCCATTGTCTCGCCGCGAAATACTGCAAACGAAACTCCGTCCACCGCCCGCACCACTTCGTCGCTTCCTTCGATCGGGAAGTGCTTGACGAGATCGCGCACTTCCACTAAATGTCCATTCTTCAGGGTCACAAGGATCTTTTCTACTGCTAGTGCAGACGTATCGTGCGATCGCTTAGTGTTATTTCGTGGATCGCTTTTCTCTTCCGGCTCCGCAACGCCTCACTTCACGCTCCAATCACAAAATCATTCTATTGATTTCCGTTCCTATCGTTCAGCGCCGCCTGATGATCCGCGGTTACAGCCGCAGCCAAATCGAACAAGACGCACCGCACCTTAACGCCGCCGTCAAGCTCGTAGAGAGGAATCTCTTCTTCGGTGCAACGGGGCATTCGGTACGGACAACGCGGGGCAAAGTGGCAGCCCGGAGGCAACTCAGTCGGACTGGGCACCACGCCTTCGATCGTTTGCAAGCGTTCGATCTTGGCGACATGTTCTGCCGTTAATTTGGGCACCGATCGCAGCAGTCCTTCGGTGTAAGGATGCTTGGGCCTCAAAAACAATTCATTGACGTCCGACTCCTCGACAATTCTGCCGGTGTACATCACCGCCACCCGATCGGCCACCTCCGCGACTACGCCGAGGTCATGTGTAATCAGCAGGACGGCAAGGTCGCGGTTCTTACGCAAGTCATTGAGAAGCTCCAAAATTTGCGCCTGAATTGTTACATCGAGGGCGGTGGTCGGTTCGTCGGCGATCAAGAGTCTGGGATTGCAGGCCAGCGCCATTGCAATCATGACCCGCTGGCGCATGCCGCCTGATAACTGATGGGGATAATCATTGACGCGACGGGCAGGATCGGGAATCGCCACTTCGCGCATTGCTTCAATGGCCGCCGCGCGCGCCTGCTTGCGCGAGAGTTTTCGATGAAGTCGCAATGCTTCGGCAATCTGTTCCCCGATTGTGAAAACCGGATTGAGCGAGGTCATCGGATCCTGAAAGATCATCGCGATATCGTCGCCGCGTATTTCCCGCATTTGCTGATCGGAAAACTTCAACAGGTCTTTACCGTCAAAGAGAATCTTACCGGCCACAGTCTTTCCGGGGGGTGCAATCAAACGCATGATGGAAAGTGCGGTAATTGATTTGCCGCAGCCCGACTCGCCGACCAGGCCAAGCAGCTCACCACAGTCGAGAGAAAAACTGACGCCGTCGACCGCCTTCACCAGCCCCGCTCGGGTCGGGAAGTGTGTTTGGAGATTTTGGACTTCCAGCAGATTCGCCATCCCAATTTCGTGTGCTTTCGTATAGTCGTTTCGTGTGTCTTCGTGGATCGTATCCACGCGCATCACACGAACTCTGCGGATCTATAGTCCGAGCTTGTCCATCTTCGCCGTCTCGTAATCGCCGTCTTCGCCGGGATAGCGCAAGAACCTGTCAAATCGGCCAGTCTCTTTCGCGAGCGCCCAAATGATGCTTTCGCCGGCGGGGACAATCTTAGGTTGCGCACTGAAAACGGGATCATTGAATGCACTGACTGCATCGATTACCGGCCAGCCTTTGTCTTTGAACATGTCAATCAGATCACCCAGAAACAGTGCGTTCAAGAGATTGAAGTGCATCAGGATCGTGTGCATGACATTCCGACCGGCTACTTTGTGCGAAAGATCATTGTAGTACAAGGCTCGTTCCCACATGTGGTCCAGATAGAACCGGCGATAAGGATTCAGGTCCGCAGCCGGATCTTTTGCCAACCGCTTTCTAAGGCGATCGTCAATGATCCAGTCTGAAGTGTCGATCGTCACGTGGCCGACGCGATAACCCTGCTGCTGGAGAAACTCACGAAGCGCATCGCGTTTTTCGGCCGTCTCGCCTTCTTTCAAATAAGGAAACCGGAAGATCTTTTGAAAGCGCGAAAAGTCTTTCAGTAGCTGCTCACAGCGCAGGATGTCCTGTTCAAAAGTTCCGGCAGAGATCTTCGGATTGTTGTAGTAGAGATGGGAGTAGCTGTGGTTGCCGATCAAGTGACCTTCAGTGTCCCAGGCCTTCAGTAGACCTTTTCCTTCGTCATTATCAATATTGGACCCGCGCACAAAGAGCGCCGCTTTCACTGAACGCGATCGCAGGGCCGCAAGTATGGCCTGATTCCTTTCCGCACCAGTCAACTTCACGGTGTTGGCGCCCCAGTTGAAATCATCCATCGTGATCGCAACTCGAGGAGGTGGAGCGGAGGCTCGGATCTTGCCGGTCAAGCACAGGCCGATTCCACCCAAAACTGCAACTTGCGTAAATTGTCGTCTGTTCATCGTTCAATAACCTACAGCTAATCAGCTAACAAACATTGGGGGGCAGTAATAACGACAAATGAAAAATGGAAAATGATGAATAGAAAATCTTTTAGATTGTTGATGTTTCGCGGTATTCGCCCCAGACACTTCTTAACCGATTGCTGATCTCGCCCACTGTGACCTCGGCTTCCACGCAATCGAGAATTCTGGGAAGCACATTCTCCGTGCCGCGGGCAGCCTCTTCCAAACGAGACAAGACGATCTCAGCACGCTCACCATTGCGTCGTGTTCGCACGGCTCGTACGCGTTCCACCTGCTGCTGTTCTATAGCAGGGGCAATCCGCAGCGTTTGAATAGGGGAATCCTCTTCAGCTTGAAATCGGTTTACCCCAACTACCACAGCTTCCTCAGACTCAATTGCCCGCTGATATTTGTACGCGGACTCCTGAATTTCGCGCTGGATGTATCCAGACTCAATCGCGCGCAACATTCCGCCCAAAGCATCAATCTTCTCGAGGTACGCTTCAGCTCGCTTCTCGATTTGCGTCGTAAGCTCTTCTATCGCGTAGGAACCAGCCAATGGATCCGCTGTGTCTGCAACCCCCGACTCGTATGCAATGACCTGTTGCGTGCGCAGGGCCAGGCGCGCAGCTTGTTCGGTCGGCAGCGCCAGCGCCTCGTCCATCGCATTGGTATGCAGCGACTGAGTACCGCCCAGTACAGCAGCCAGCGCCTGAATCGTTGTCCGCACTATATTCACTTCCGGTTGTTGTGCGGTCAGCGACGAACCGGCCGTCTGGGTGTGGAAACGAAGCATCAGCGAGCGCGGGTCGTGCGCCTGAAAACGTTGGCGCATGATCCGGGCCCACAGCCTGCGCGCCGCACGAAACTTGGCAACTTCTTCCAGCAGGTCGTTGTGTGAATTGAAAAAGAAAGAGATGCGCGGCGCGAATTCGTCCACCGCGAGGCCGGCTGCCCGCGCTGCTTCGACATAGGCGATCGCGTCCCCCAGCGTAAAGGCAACTTCCTGCACCGCAGTAGAGCCTGCTTCGCGAATGTGATAACCACTGATGGAAATTGAATTCCAATTTGGCACTTCGCGGGCACAGAAGGCGAACGTGTCAGTTACCAGGCGTAGTGAAGGCCCGGGGGGATAAATGTAAGTGCCGCGCGCAATGTACTCCTTCAGAATGTCGTTCTGAAGGGTGCCACGAACCTTGTCAAAAGCCACTTGCTGCTTGCGCGCAACCGCCAGGTAAAGACAGAGCAGCGTGGAGGCGGTTGCGTTTATAGTCATCGACGTTGATACGGTGTCGAGCGGTATGCCCTCGAACAACCGCAGCATGTCATCGAGGGAATCGATTGCTACGCCGACCTTCCCTACTTCGCCGCTCGCCAGTGGATCGTCCGAGTCGAGGCCAATTTGCGTGGGCAGGTCAAAAGCAATGGAGAGCCCCGTGGTTCCCTGGGCCAGGAGATACTTGTAACGAGCGTTTGATTCCTCGGCTGTGGCATACCCGGCGTACTGCCGCATGGTCCATAGCCGGCCTCGATACATGTCAGCATAAATGCCCCGGGTGTAGGGAAACTCTCCCGGGTCGCCAAGGTCGCGGTCATAGTCTACGGGCTCAGTATTTGAGGGATTGAAATCCGCAGGCAACTCAATTCCTGACGTAGTTTCGATGTGATTGCGATCGGTCTTGATCTTGATTGGCATGACTCTCGGGTGTCCCAAGGCCCGCAATAACTGCAATAGGCGAAGCCTAACACAGCGTTTGCGAGCCTCGCAATTGATGTGTCAGAGTAGCTGGTGATGCCAACAGTCGTAGTCGCAAAGCGCGGGGCGGATCGCATTCGCGCCGGACATCTGTGGATTTACCGCAGTGATGTGAGCGACGCTGCTAATGTTGCCGGTGGCTCGATCGTGACCGTACGCGATCAGCATGGCAACTTTGTGGGTCAGGCCTTCTACAGCGACCGCTCCGAAATCGCTTTGCGGCTGCTCAGCAGATCTGATGAACCGATAGATCGCGAGTGGTGGCGCACACGCATTCGCAATGCGGCGTGCCGGCGTGAAAGGCTAACGGCCGATGCGAATGCCTATCGTCTGGTCTATTCGGAAGGAGATTTGCTTCCTTCCCTGATAGTCGATCGTTACGACGACGTCCTGGTGCTGCAAACTCTTTCTCAGGGTAGTGAAGCATTGAAGCCGCTGCTGGTGGAGCTGCTGGTCCAGGAGTTTGCTCCCCGCGCAATTGTGGAACGAAATGATCTGCGGGTGCGCGGACTGGAAGGATTACCTCTCACTGCCGGCACACTCTACGGCCAGGCTGCGGACGAAGTCGAGGTGATCCAACACGGTATTCGATTCCTGGTCGCGCCGTTGGGAGGACAAAAGACCGGCTCGTTTCTGGATCAACGTGAAAATCGAGTGGCAGCTCAGTCAGTCGCCCACGGGCGCGCTCTTGATTGCTTTACCTTTGCCGGTGGCTTTGCCCTTCACCTGTCCCGCGTCTGTGAGAGCGTGTTGGGTATCGACATTTCCACTGAAGCAGTCGAGTGGGCGCGTCGCAATGCCGAACTGAACGACGCCTCGAACGCGGAGTTCCGTGAAGCGAATGCGTTTGATGCCTTGCGTGAGTTTGAAGAGAGTGGGGAAAAGTTTGATACGATAGTTCTCGATCCGCCGGCATTTGCGAAGAACCGCGCCAGTGTCAAGAACGCGGCACGCGGGTACAAAGAGATCAATCTGCGAGCTATGAAGTTATTGAATCCGGGCGGCATTCTCGTGACTTGCAGCTGTTCCTACCACATCTCAGAAAACCTCTTTCTGGAGATCATCACGGAGGCGGCAAAGGATGGTCGTTGCAGACTGCAACTCGTCGAGAAGAGAATGCAAGCGAGCGACCATCCAGTGCTGCTCAGCGTGCCCGAGACGTATTATTTGAAATGCATGATTGCCCGCCTGATTGATTAAATCAGAATGCACTGGCCTGTGTTGTGGCGGTTGAACGACTGTCACTCCTCTCCTGTCACGCCCTCCGCTTTTCTAATACCCTGCGTTCTTAGAAGGTGGTATTGCATTTGCTGCTCGAGGCAGCGATCTGATTGCATTTAAACGCGGAGTCGTCGTGAGATGCGCCGAATAAGTTGCCTTTTGCTGATTTTTCTCGTTCCCTGTTGCTGCACGGCGAAAATACCGGCAGCAGCAAAAACCCTCCAGCAGTCGCAGGATGCAAGCCCGACTCTTAGCCAGGATGACGTTTTAGCGATGGTCAAGTCGGGCCTCGCGGCTGAAGTTATTATTGCCAAGCTGCAACGATCGACCTGCACTTGCGATGTCTCTGCCACCGAACTCAACCGGCTCAAATCTGAAGGTGTCCCTGATGACGTACTTCTCGCCATGATCAACGCCGCCAGACCAGGCCGAAATGACTCGCGTGCCATCACGATTCCCAGGGACACTGTTGTTGAGATAGAGTCCGCCTACCGGATCAACTCTCAGGAGATCGCCGCGGGCGAAGCAATAACGTTTCGCGTTGTCAATCCCGTCAAAATCGGCGACGCCATTGTGATAGAGCCCGGCGCCATTGCCACCGGTCGAGTGACACAAGCAAAGCGGGGCGCGCACTTCGGCAGAGCGGGTCGTCTGGTCTGGCATCTGGAAAATGTGTTGGCGGTGGACGGTACGAAAGTACCCATCAAGTCGCAGGGACGAGTAGTAGGCGACAGTAAGGGAGCGAAAGTTGCGACCCAAATCGTGCTTACCGGCGCGCTGCTATGGCCGATTGCCCCGATAGCGCTGCTGCATGGTTTAAAGCGCGGCGAGAATGCTTACATCCCACAGGGCCGGCGATTTGAGGCGCTCGTGAGCGGCGATACCACTATCCACCGCAAAGTAATTCCGAACTGATTCCAGGAGGCTAGTCCGATCCGGCAGTTTGGGAAGAGTCGCCGAGCCGCTGCACTTTCCTCAGTTGTCCCACAGTGTCTCGCAACCGAATAGCTAACTCTTCGATCGTTTCTGCTCGTTTCCGCGCCTTTTCGTTCAACTCCTCACGCAGCAGCAGCTGTGCCTGGCCCAATACACCCGTGAGCGGATTATTTATCTCGTGCCGAACACGAGCCACAAGGTCTACCATCTCATTGAGCTTTGTTTCGTAATCAGCGATCAAGGCTCGCAATTCACGCTCCGAGTCAACAGACTCAGGTCGGGATTGATGCTCGTTCATCTATGCTCCAGATAGCAGGGCGAATTTCAACGTGTGGGAGTTGTCTTGCGGCTGCCCTATTCTGCCTGCATGCGGGCAAAACGACAAGGCCTAAATTCCCAAGTACTTATTTCGTGCCTTTCGTGTGATGCGCGTGGATCGTAGTTTTTATTCAGCAGAGAACGGCTGGAGCTCCTAACAAAGAGAACTTCAAGCCGGGTCGGCTGCTCATCGCTTCGAATGGAGAGTGTTTGCGTTGTAAATCTAATACTGAGATGCAGCCGGAGCAGAGCGGCCCCAAAACCTAAGACATGATCCACGAAATCACACGAAATAAATCGAGGAACATTTCGTGTGACTTTGTCTTTCGGTTCGTGTGATTTCGTGGATCGATTTGTTTACTCGCAAACCTCAAGAAAACAAGAAATTCCCATTGCTACACAGAGGTACGCTAAAGTTAGGACACGACGCAATCTCGTCTACACCACGGAGGCACAGAGATCACAGAGAACGCAAAGAGATTCTCAAATGTGGGAACCACCAAGAGATTGCCGGTTGTTGACAAGAAACCGGCCCGCCACGTACATTGAAACTCTGCATTGGGAGGTCGTCTAACGGTAAGACTGCGGACTCTGGATCCGCCTATCGGGGTTCGAATCCCTGCCTCCCAGCCAAATAAACTCGCATCGTTTCGAGCAGCTTTGTAACTTGAACCATTAATTTGCCGCTCCGGCAACTTATTGGTTCCAATAGCCTCCGGCAATTAATTGGTTCCACTTTTCGGAAAAGTACAGACTACCCCAAAATTCCTTCGTAAATTGTTAACCGCTAGATTTAGGGACCGTTCTCGGCAACTCATTGGTTCCAAAAGCACCCGGCAATTTATTGGTTCCATTTGTTGGAAAAGTACAACCACCCTGAATTCTTCTTGCGTAAATTTTTCCCAAGCCTCCTGCTCGCGATATACAAGTAATTGGTCGTAAACGTCGCTGTTCGTTTCGTCCTGCTCAGATCGTGGCAGCAAGATGTACGTCACCACCAGCGGTGTGGGGCTTCGGGGGTCGGGTCATGGCGAAGAGGTAGAGCGAAGCCCTTGTCTGTACTTTGAGGATTTGCTCAGCTCGCCTTGAAACCTCAAATCATTTGAATTATTGTAGCGTCACCTCGCAAGCGGTTTTAATTGGCCTTCGTCGTAACTCAATGAAGGCGAACTTGAACGTAACAACAGGCTGGTCCCCAGAGCCAGCGCGCAGCCGCACTACTCCAGACACCAGGCCGGCAAATCCCTTGAGGTTTGGAATTCGAGGTTAGTAGTGGGCGGCTTCTGTCCAACAAGAGTCTCATCACCTCTCGGCCAAATTTGCATTTCTAAAGTTGCGAGAACTTTCGGCCTCAGTGGGCACGTTCAATCAACGTTTGGAGGTAATTATGATGCAAATCATAGGGATGATTATCGGCATTGCTTTTGCGAAATATGTATTACACATCAATTCCATCCCCGCGATATTCCCATTCGCATTGATGGGTTGGTTCATCGGCCTCTTAATGAGTGGCGGTGGTAGTAGGCAAGGAGGTAGTGGGGGTGCTACCAATGATAGTGATGGCGGGAATAAGTAAATAAATTGACGATGATCAATTGAATACGCAAGCGGAAAATCCAATCGCGCTGGCATCGAAGGCTTCAAGACTGGTCGGATAACTCTCTCCAAAAGTGGCAGGCATATTTGTCTCGCAGCCTACAGCAAAGCAAGCGTGAAAAGGAATCTCTATGAAAAAACTCCTTACATTCATCTGGCTTGGAATCGCCGTGCAAATTTCGGCCGCGTCGGCGAATGCCACTAATTTTAAAAACTGGGTTATTTATCCGTTTTCGTTGGAAGTGCCTGAATCGTTTCAACCGTTTAGCGAGCGGGAGCGCGAATTATTTCGGAGCAACTACACAAGCCAGAGCGCTGATTATTACAAGCGTTACTACCAGTTCAACGAGAGCCCATTTTCAGCAGCACCCTACATCGCTGCATTTCGGACTTATGATTTTGGACTCACGTTCGTTGCCATGGTCATTCGGATTCCGCCACAGACCGATTATCTCGCATCGATCACGAAAGATTTCGGTGACAAAATGGAATGGGGCAAACGCCAGGGCATCATCAAAGAGATGAGTATTTCCGATCGAGCGCGCATTGGAAATTACGATTCCATCACGATGGAGACCGTCAAGCCTGACGGCGGACATGGTTTCACTGCGATGCTTTACGATGACGAATTGCCCTACCAAGTTATCCAACTGACTCTCCTCGCCTCCAGCGTTCGGGCAGGGGAAGCGCGCGAAGTTTTCGCTCACATTTCTAAGACCATCAAGATTGACTACACGCTGCGAGGCATGGTCGGAGGCCAGCCATTCGTCATTTCCAAGCGATGCCAGGAGTTTTTCGTTGTGACGGAAATCAGCCATCCTGACGCAAAAAAGATTGTTTTCATTGTTCAAGAACCGCATTGGGATTGGCGAGGACACTGGAATCTCCATCAAGGCTTGCGAGTTTTTTTCGATGACAACGCGAATTTACTGGAGAAGTCGGCCTTTCTCTCGGAAGGTGTGAGGGCAATGGAGCAGACATCCGTTGCGGCGCTCACGCAAGTAGTGCAAGAACCAGAACCTATGCTGGTGAAAGCGACGCTGGAGAGCTTTCTCGTAACTGGATACCTGACTTTTAACTGGATGACAGAAAATCGAATTCCGGTGATCGGCACGGAAGATTGGCCGCTTTACGAGGAATCAGCCCGTTTGTGGAAGACCGGCGAGAACGCGCCGTGGGCCGTCACCGTCGCAGCACGAAACGAGAAGATGGTTGAAGTGCTTTTGCAACTGCAAACCCGGTTCGACAACCCAATGCTGTTCGTGGGTGGGATGCACATTCACAACATTGACAAAGACTTGTTTGCGAAAGGGCAGGCGACGCTCGATGCCACATCTCCATCGTCAGGAAAGTCGAATCGCGGCGTTAAAGACTGGCTAAAGCGAAAGGGAGTTGATTTTATCTACATCGAACCGTTTCCTGATTTGTCTCTGCGAGATGACGCACGCGCGATGGCTCGCTACGGCGAGCTTTTCACTGCGCAGCTTAGGGGCAATTACGATGCCTATGTTGAAACGTTCGCCGACGGTTATCTGAGCCGGCTAGCCGCTGGTGCATATACCGAGGGCGTGACCGTAACACCCAAACCTGCGGAAGCGGCCAAGCTCGTCGCGATCCTCCAAAAGGAATCTGGAGGCGACGACGGCCCCGATAAATCCAATAACAAGGGGTATAGAAACCAAGCCAGTGGCGCAGTTCAGAGATTCAAAGATGGCTTGAGCAAAGTCAACCTGCGCGGAAAGAACTTGAAGTCTGGACGAAATGCCATTAGAGACGCCGACCCGAATCTGATCGAGACACGCGATGACTCAGGGCGTCACGTATGGAAGGAGAAGAATGGCCGCGTGCGGTTTCGCTATGACCCGAAGGGCGCACACAAAGACGCGCATTGGGATAAATATGCGCATGACGGAACTCGCATCGACAACGCCGGACGCCCTAGCCTTGAACACATCCCAGCAAAGTAGGCAGGGTTTGGTTCAGCGAAGGACAAGGAAGGGCGCACGAATCAGGTTAAGCCGCACAACTATCGAAGTATCCGCAATCCACGGTTTTGCATCAACGCGGAGGTCTGCTGAATTAAACACCGGCTCAGTTAGTAAGAAGTAAGGGGGGTAGTGTGGTGTGTGGTTGTTGTCGGCGGCGGCGTCGCTACGAGTTGTGGCGCAATGAACTTAGGGAGGGTACTCTTGCGCGAACCTGCGCGAACCTGGCAATTCACTAATGCTTACCCGTTGCATCTGCCCCCGAATATCACATGAAAAACTCTTAATCGGCAACGAGGACAGCGGTTCATTGGCTAAGGTGTCATACCGATACGACAAGAGGTCGGTAGAAGAACTGAAGCTTTTTTGTTGTGAGTAGAAGTAGATGCGAATTTACAAAAGAGGATGCGAATAAATACAGAAGTGGGTGCGAACGTGGGTAGGTGCTGGAATTATTTTAGATTGGTGCCTTCACGAGTTTTGCCGACTTGGTTCGCCTCCGATTGCGATGGCAATGGCGCCTTGAGGTCCAGGTGATCCTATGATCGCAAGAAAATTGCCCGCAAAATCACGAGAAGCAAAGAGAAGCACGCATTCAGTATGGAACGTGCTCCTGTTCGAGTGGAAAACATGCCGCCGAATCGACGCGTCGGTCCTGCACCAGCGCAGGCGTCAAGCTCGTCCGCTGCAATGGCTTGTGTCGCCTGTCCGCGATTCGTCCGTATCCAGGACTTATCGTTCGATCACGGTAATACGTTCTATATCCATTTCCTCTAATAACTTTATTATTTCCTGGATTCTTTCTTTGGATGTATTTACTGGAATCTCCAACTTACGCCCATTCGCTGATTGTAATACCATCGAACTGCGATGTCCTTGGATTAATTGCAGTATTCCAGTAATTAAAGCTGAAACACCAGCACTGGTGCCTGAAACAATCGCAACCAATACAGTAGGGTCAATGGTAGCCCCATGAGCATCCATTTCTCTTAGTTCCAATTTCACTTCGTTGGCGTGGAGATTAGAGGCTAAGAATTCATAAAGGGCACCTGCAGACCGGCCATCCCAACGAACTTGTACCTTCAAGATTATTAGGACTCTTGTTCATATCATTATCTTCAACCCTCTTGCGAATTAAGTTCCCATGCGGTGTACACATCATCAAGTACTGATTGATAATGATCAAATGAAACCTTTTGATTAATGTAGGCTGCTTGGTTTATGGCTGTTGCGATTCGGTGAAATCGCTCGCGAGGCAATGGATGCGAGTTTGGAGAATATCTTCCCATTTTTCTGAGAAGCTCCAAGCACTCGAAGAATTGGAACATTGCCGAAATTAACATCGGGTTATCGGACAAAGATTCTGGCCATGGCCCTTCGGCCATATGACGTGAAGCGAATAGGTCAGCCTCTATTTCTTGGTTGTAACGGCTGTTCTTCGCTTGCCAAACTGAAACGTCTGGCCCAATCGCTGTGGCTGATGCTCTTCCATGCTCAAGGAAAGCATGCCCCATCTCGTGGAGGGTGAGAAATACCTGTTGAAAAGATGTATTCGCCCAAACATATGCTCGAATATCGGGTCTTAACTGCGTCTCTAAACGAAAGATCCATGAGTCCAACTCATCCTTAGTCCCAAGAAAGAGGTGAGAGATGCGTTCTGGAAATTTCAATGCAATTGCCAGGGCGTCTTGCGACGGGTGCCGACCCATGCCTGCGGACAGTAATTCGTGAAATCGGTCATTGGCTGCATACAAGGCTCCGAATAGCTTTATATTTAACACTATCCATCGTACATTTGCTCTTAGATCAAATACATGGGCCGCATCTATGTACTGAACTCTAGCGAACTGCATCGGAGTATGTAGCAGCTTGCGCTCATTCGATTTGAGCATAGGGCTTATCACTTTTATCAGTGACTCTCTCAACCTTTCAAGACCTGCCCCCATGAGCACGCCCTGTGCAGCATGATTACCGTCAGCAAGGCCAAAAAGGCTAAAAGCATATGAGTTGAAAAGTTCAAGATCACGCTCCAAGTCATTCTCAGTCGTGGGCCATTCTTCAGCCCCAATACCTTTCAGAAATTGGTCAAGTACAGAAGGCATCCCAAGTTCTCGATGAGGAGGACGCAAACTCGCGATATTGGAAGACTCTGACCATTTTTCCATTTTCCTATCAAGCAATACCATGCGTGCCCCAAGTTCAAGATTGAGTGCTGATTGTACTCCAAGGTTCAGGACGAGGTAGTAAAAGACAACTGCTGCCAGCCCCCAGTACCAACTAGTTGTGAGAAACAGTGCAAGAGGCACGATCAAGAGGAAAAGTAGATTGAAGAGCCAGACAAGTGCGCAAGCTAGTTGCAACTTAGGTTCCTGCGGGTAAAAACGAGCATGCGCGAGAGCCATTGGATGCATTACTTTCATCATCTCAACATAGCCGTCTGACCCCCTTCGTCTGATTTCAGCCTTAGTTGCAGCTATTTCCTCACGAGAGATTTCCATGTTTGGTAAGCCCGCTTCATTCCAAGCATTTGGCATAACATCTCTCCTTTTCACGCGAGGGTTAGATAAGGTGAATATCGAATTGAGCCGCCGCGCACACAACCACGAAATCATCCAAGATCTCGATGAGAGAATGCTAACTCGCGGTGCTCGAATTTCGTTGGGCAGCACCTATCGCTAGATGCGGCTTGCCCGGACGTCACCAGAAACCGGTTGAGGTCGCGGAAGATGAACTCTCGCATTCCGTAAAAGCTGTTATGACGGCCCTCCACGACCCGTACTCGATCCTTAAGACGGCGGTAAGATCGTCGACGTTGTCCAAGTAGACGTACAGATCGACTTCGCGACGGTCGTGCGCGCTTGGTTGGCCCGCCCGCCTTGAACATGACCTCGCTACTTCCGAAGGATTGCAACGCCCTCACCGTCATCGCTGTACGTGCCCCGCGTCATCCGCTCACCTTAATTCAATAAGGCCTCGGACGGCGGCGGCGGCGTTGCAAGGGTTGGTGGGGGCGTCGTCGTAGTAATCTTTTCTCTCGATCAAGAAATCTGACGAGTTTGCTATAATTTGCTATAAGAGGTCGAAGGAGATGCCTCGACAAAAGTCATCTAAGCGTAAGGCTCGGAAACGACGGGCTTCGCCTAGCCCATATCGGTTTGATGTGCGCGCAGTTGTGTCCCATGGGGGCTTGGAATTAAGTTCGCGACAGATCTCAAGATTGCCAAGTCCCGAATCTACGACCGCTTTTTCAGTGGAACTGGCCGAAGAAGGCACAGTAATCCCGGGCTTCAAAGAAAAGGAGCAGATTCTTACTCAGCGCCCTGCACAATTTGCCGGAAAAGCTGTTGAAGCACATGAGACCGAGACGATATTCGGATTCCCCAGTCTACCTCAGACACCGGCTCCAAGCGGATTAACAGGAATCAATTGGCCAGGACCAAGATCCTCTAGTGGGTTATTCCCTCCGGATCCGCAAATCTCTGTCAGCGGAAGTCACGTAGTTGTAACCACGAATGATGTTGTGGCCTTCTATGACAAAAACGGAACGTTGTTGCAAGCAATTGCGCCTACAGGTTTCTTGTTAAGCATTCTCGTACCGCCAACAGGTGACCTGCCGGCTGGAATCGACACCGTTTTTGACCTACGCACCATATTCGATTCTTATCGCAACCGTTTTTGGGTCGGCGCACTTGCGCTCAATTCCGCCCATTCAGCGGACGAAGGGAGATTAACAAAGTTTGTTGTCGCAGTCTCTCAAACTGAAAACCCGTTTGACGGCTGGCACCTTTACTGGTGGGACGCAGTAGCAAATGATGGTTTGCCAAACGATCCGATCTTTAAGCCTGGCGATGCAGGCGATTACCCTTGCCTGGGAATCGATAACACGGGGTTTTTCCAAACCAACGCTGTCGCGAATGTTCTTAGTCATGAATATCGGTATTGGCTGGTAAACGCTCTTCCTGCGAATTTGCTCGCTTCCGGGGTGCTTGCCAATGGCTCTCGGCGCTTTGATCTCACGAATCCCGACGGTACTCCAGCCCTTCTTATTCAACCCTCAGTTCATCATGGCCCGAACCCACGTACATATTTAGCCAGTCGCGTTCTTGATGCCGGCAATCGTCAGATCCTTGTCTGGTCCATAACGAATCTCTTCCAGACAAATGAGCAGGTGACGCGCGTAGAAGTGACGCTTCAGCCGTTTGGACCCACGAACAATTTTGCGCCTCAGGCAGGTTCTTCGCAGAGAATTCAAATGGACAACTTAGGCAGCAATGTAATGAAGGCAGTATTCCGCTCGGATAAGTTGTACCTCATAACGCACGATGCCAAGGATTGGTTCAACGATGGCCGAGTGTTGTCCTCGTTGCGTTTAGTTCGCCTCAACGTCGCGAACTATCCACATATTCCTGCTGGCCCCGCTGATCTGATCGATCGCGTTTTTGGCGCCAACAACCCTTTCACCGATCAACCCACGGACCATTTCCATTATGGATGGCCAGCCGTTGAAGTGAATAAGTTCGGCGACATTGTTCTTGTATTTGCCAGGTCTGGTACAACGATTTTTCCCGAGGCGCGCCTGAGCATTCGATTCGCGGACGAAGCAGACATTCGTCCCAGTCGGCTCCTGAAGCCCGGTGAAGTCCCTTATGGATTGGACTATGCGGAAACCACTGGTAATAACGAGCTTCGCTGGGGCGATACGGCAGGCGCTTCGGTTGACCCTTCCGACGATACGGCGGTCTGGGTCACGCAGGCCTATGCTTCTGACCATCGAAGCTTTCAGCATAACAATTGGGCGTTGTGGGTTGGAAAATTGGCGTTGAATGTTATCGCGGTTCCAGATTGCACCGACCTCGCACTAGAAGAGGCGCAATCTCTGCTCGAAAGTGCCGGTTTGATTATAGGCACAGTCGTGACGCTGCCGCCGCCGCCTCCTCCGGGAACGTTGGGCCCCCCACTCGTAATAGACCAGGCACCGCTAGCGGGTATCGAAGTTAAACGAGGCAGCAGGGTAGATCTTCAATTGCAAAGGGAGCGCTTCCCACCTGTGCCGCGGTTTTAGATGAGACAGAACCAAGGCTCTTCGTGTCGCTAGCTTTGGATTTTAAATGACGCGGATCTCTCACAAGTTTCGCGGCAGCTACTTGCACTCTAATGCAAATGGCAGGGTCCAAGAGCATTCTACGAAGTAGACTCGTCATCTGCCGGCGCCGAGATCCCGCGCAGGCGCGGCTTCTACTGACTTCTATACAGGATAAGCCTTATTTCCTCTTCACTTCGCCCGCCTTGCTGTAAAAGCGACAGCAGCTGCGACTCTTCTTGAGGTTCAAAGCTAAGGGGCAACTCTCCCCTGTCACTCAGCTCGCGTAGATAAGCGAGCCCGCCCGAGCGCCGAACGAAGCCGAGGATTACATTTAGCTCTTTCACCGCCTCGGTACAATCTACGTCGGCGAAGCTTGTTGGGAGGTCAATGTTGTTCAGCCAAGCTTGCATATCTTTTCGCAGCAAAAGAACAAACTCTCGAAGTTCGGGTTGAAGCGAATCGTAATCAATCCGATCCCAGTTCGGCTGTGCCGATAACAATCTCATGTAGTGCGTCCAAGGCTCGACTATTGACCATCGGATCGATCTCTTTAATTGGGGGTCGCTCTCCATCCCCTGGGCGATGGGCGGACTTATCCTGTAGTACTCGCGATAGAAATCCGCAAAGAACTGCCTACCCCAACCAGTCTGGCATAGGGCGTTGTCTCGAAGTTCACGCAAGAACTGAACCTCTGGAGCGATGTCCGAGCCATACGCGGCACTCGCGATGAAGCAACGACCTCCAGCTCCACCACCTCCGCTGCCTTCTCCACCCCCGGTTCCGCCGCTGCCCCCGCCACCGGTTCCGCCACCTCCGCCGCCTCCGGTTCCGCCGCCTCCGCTGCCTTCTCCGCCCCCGGTCCCGTTTTCTTTAGGTTTCTTAGCTGCTTCCATAATCTCACTCCTAAACAAATAAGACTTTCAGTCCCGAACGGTACGTGCCCCTCGACCGGCAAGTGCCGATACATCTCTCTAGAGGGAACAAATATGGGAAAGCGCACTTTATTCCGTAGCTAGACTTCGGTCAAGAGGGAGGCAATAGGGGAGGCGGCAACCCACGACACATCGCCCAGCAAAACGAACGTTAGAGTAAACGCAGAAGTACTCGTCCGCCGCGGGAAGCTTCTGAATTGGAGGGAGCTAATGTGTCCCAAATGGATGGCGTTCACTGGGCGCGACATAATCCCGAGCCGAAAAATAGCGCAGACTCATCGCCACTTGGCCAATGGCTTGGCAAAAATAACTGCACGCGACCTTTATGTCATGCCCAGTAATGCCGAATGTGACGTTCGACATCATCCGTTTGACTTCCGGCAAGGCTTAACTTCCAGTTTGCATTTACGGCAAAGTTAACTTTCAAACGTCAGGAATGACGGGGAGTCAGTTGCGCGAATTCTTAGATTTTCTTAGACTCACGGCAACGAATTGCGTCACGTAGCGGCAAGGAAATGCTTCAAGTGTCACCACTACTTGTGTAACCTGAAGCAATACTTTGCCGGCCTTGGCAACTTATTGCTTCCACTAGCCCCAGGAAATTTATTGCTTCCACCGTTGGAAATGCAATCCGAATATCGCGCTCTGTGAGAGCGCGTACTACGCCGCATGTGGCCTTGACGCCGAACGCGTTGGCCACGCGCGTTCCCGCCGCTCTGCTGTTCTTTTTTTCCAATGAGGAGATGCAAAGAATACTCTTGAAAAAGCTTGACAAAGCTCAGCAAAACGCAATACCGTCTAGCCGTTCTCAAATAACGGGCTGAATTCTCACGAGCCTCTGCCCTCTGCACACTCGCTTGGTCCAGCCAGATAACCATTAAAGCGTTCCGCTACCTCGCCGCGTACCTATACTGACCTTCACTAAAGGTAATTGATACTTTCTTCCGGCGGAACAAGCTGACAAACCGTTGAGCTGAAGGAGCCTCAGAGAGGCGCCTAATGTTCGACACTTTCCAGACTCAACATCCGAAAGGAGAGCTTTATGTCTAGCTTTCAACACTCACGTTCAGTGCAGGGTGTAATGATTTTTCTGTTTCTTATACTTTCATTAGGGTTGTGCGGTGCAAAAGCCAACGCTACTGACCTGACATTAACCACCGGAGGAAGAGTGACCATTGAACTTGTTTCCTCTGATGCCGCGTTCAGTAACACACTTTCCGTTATCTCTCCCAGCGGCATCGCTGTCGCTGTCACCGGTTGCCAGCTTGAAGCATCACCCGAGCTATCCGGCCTAAAGATTGTCAGTGAAAAGCAATCCCAACACGGCTGCAGAGTTGAACTGGATTCTGACCCGTCTACATCAGGCATTCAACCTTTCGCTGCCGGGACTACTTTCCGCTTCAACATGTGTTCACAAGAGGACGCTGATGTGAACTGTGAAGACGTCTGGTCCAGCAATCCCGCCTCCAACTCTGATGGATTTGATCATTTGAGGACGACGCCAATTCGGCCAACCGAGTTTCCTGGGCAGATTTTTCAACTTGGCTGGGAAGATCTACCAAATGGCGGCGATATGGATTTCAACGACCTCGTAGCCGTATTTAGAACCAGCGTGGATAGCGACGGAGATGGGCTCTGGGACGACTGGGAGCAGTTTGGGATCGATGCCGACGGAAACGGGACTATTGATCTCGATCTTCCGAATCTCCTGCCTGTCGATCTAAACGGTGACGGAGATACTACGGATCCAGGTGAACGGACAAGTCCAAACCGGAAAGACATATTTCTTGAGATCGACTTTATGGACTGTGCGACCCCAGGAGGTGATTGTGCTGCCGGAGATACGCACAGCCATCGGCCGAATGCAACCGTCATTAATACCGTAACTCAGGCGTTTGCCAATGCGTCGGTCAACAACCCTGATGGAAGCACCGGCATAACCCTGCATATTGATGTCAGTAATGCAATTCCCCATCAAAATTTTCTCAACATTCCCGGTCTCTGTTTTGCAGGTGGTGCGGGCATAGGAAATTTCGACACAGTGAAAGCCGACCCGGCCAACTTCGGTCCCAATAACCCGCGACGCTTCGCCTTCCATTATTCATTGTTCACGCACATTCAAACCAATGATACGACAAACCCCTTCCAAACCAGCTCGGGATGTGGAGAATTCCCCGGCAACGACTTTCAGGTTTCTATGGGCGCGTTTGCCGGGATGGTGGGGACGATTCAGCAGCAAGCAGGAACTCTGATGCATGAATTCGGGCACAACCTAAACCTGGGTCACGGGGGCGGTAACGGTGTCAATTTTAAGCCGAACTACCTCAGCATCATGAGCTACAGGTACCAATTCTCAGGTATCCCGCCGACCGGACGCACCGATTACTCCCGCTCCGCCCTTGCCTCTTTGGATGAGACTAATCTTAACGAGCCGGCAGGCATTGGTGACGGCACGGACACGGCTTTCTTCCGCTGCCCGAATGGAACTATTTCTTCTGGAGTAGGAAATGGACCGCTGAACTGGAATTGCGATGGCGATACTCTGGATACCATGGTCATGAACGACATCAATGGTGATACGCTGACGAATACGTTGACCGGCTTCGACGATTGGAGCAATTTACTGCTTGACTTCCAAAGAACCGGTAGCTTCGCGGACGGAGAACACAGTTTGAGCATCAAGGTCATTGAGGCGGACGTGGAAGTCTATCTGCAGCAGATAGCGGCTGAGCTTTCGGTGACCAAAACTGCTTCGCCCGATCTGGTCATAACCGGCTCGAACGTTACGTATACAATTACGATACACAACAATCACCCTGAAGCGGCAACGTCGGTAGTGGTGACAGACTTGTTACCAGCTGGGACTACGTTCGTTGGTTGCTCCGCGACGGGTGGCGGCATCTGCGGCGGCTTAGGCAACATGCGTACGGTCACCTTTTCATCGATCCCTGGCGGGACTTCTGCGACCGTCCAGATTGTTGCCCTTGTGACGTGCTCGGTTGCTAACGGTACTTTGATTACTAACACTGCAACGGTCTTCTCCTCGCCGCCTGACTCGGATCTGAGCAACAACTCTGCGACCACGACCATTACGGCGTCTAATCCACCACCAGTAATTTCCAACGAAGTAGTAAGCACGCCTGTGCTGCTGCAACGGAACCACAAGCTGACCGATGTTACAGTGAGCTATACCGTCGTCGACAACTGCGGTCCACTTACTAATGCCCTGAGTGTCTCAAGCAATGAGCCAATCAACGGGTTGGGCGACGGCGATACGGCGCCTGATTGGGAAATCATAGATGCCAACCATGTACGCCTGAGGGCCGAGCGGTCAGGCAGAGGTGCGGGGCGTGTTTACACCATCACAATCACGTCCACAGATAGTGCCGGCAATTCATCCAGCAAGGCGGTGTTTGTGACCGTACCTCACGATGGACGCCCCTAAAAACAGCGTCCATTGAAAATGCTCGCGTAGACGGCGCGACGAATCGGGTTTAACTTGCGGAGGGCACCTTGGGGCGGCAACGGTGCCCTCATTCTCAACCTTCATATGCAAGCAGAAAGGCTACAATGTCAGCCTACCCTTTAGAGCACATAAAGAAATGGGCTTTTATTATCGTCGCCATCTTGTTGATTGGCATGAGGGCTTCAATCGTATGCCAAACGCAGGACAACTACCAGGGAACGCTTGTCTTGGATTTTAGAAGTTGTGTTCCTGAACGCAACGCCATTAGCTTCTCTCATGGCTCTACAATTTATGAGCTAAAGAAGGAAAGAAGAAAGTGCCGTCTAAAGTACGGGACTGAGATTGAGGATCCTCTCTGGGACGGATTCCTAAACACCACTTGTCTCATACCCAAGCGGATGGGGAGGCAGAAATTCATAATAACCAGCACTGGCGTAGATTTTTCAGCACTCGTAACCTACTGCAAGTCTGTCAATCGATCTGAGGCCAAAACACCGTGAACCCCATTCATAAGCGCTCGTCCTCGCGCCGTGACGCTCGTTCTGGGCTTGGTAATGCAAATGAACGGTGCGTTCATCCTATGCGGATCAAGCTTGTAAGATCGGACCGTCACCCAGGGGTTCGATTACCTCTTTAAAATCGTGCCCGGTAGAACAGAACTGTAACTCGATCGGATCGACTTTGAACTTTCGGCAAGGCTTAACTTCCAATTTGCACTTGCGGCAATGTAAGCTTCCAACCTTGTGGAATCGCGGAGAATTAGAGGCGTGAAATTGCTGGATTTTTGGTGGACTTCCGGCAAGGAATTGCTTCTAGTCGCGGCAAGGAATCGCTTCAAGTCACACGCTTACCTTATTATGACTGCTCGTTTTATTGTGGGGGCGGAGCTGCGCGTACGCGATCGAGCAGTGCCCGCAGCGCAGCTACACTCTGCACACCCGACAGCCCTGCGCGACGGTTTACTACAAAGGCCGGAACGCCGTGCAAGCCCATGGTCGCCGCATCACGCTCGTCCTTTAAGACACTTTGCTCGAACTCTCGTGACTGTAAAGCCTCGGACAATTTCGAGCTGTCGAGCCCCAATTCGCCCGCCAGCTTCATCAACACGTCACGCTTCCCGATGTCCTCGCCACGCACAAAGAAGGCCTCGAACAACGCATCGTTGTATTCATTGAACCGCTGTTGAGCGCCAGCCCACTTTGCGGCCTGGTGCGCCAGACGAGTGCGAGGCTGCACCGGTGGCAATCTCATTGACACACCAAGTCGCTCTGCCAACGGATAAACTGAACTGCTCCACGCCTGTTTCAAATAGTCACCTTTTGGGTCCAGCGTAGGCGCCGGATCAGGTCGCAGCTCGAAGGCCCGCCAGACGATCTTCACGTCCGGCTCCACTAGTTCGAGTTCGTGCAGGCTTGGCTCCGCCAGCCGGCAGAACGGTCAAACGTAATCCGAAAAGACTTCGAGCGTAAGATTAGAATTTTCTTTGTTGCTCACCGGCGGTTCTCCCCTCGGCACAAGCAGCTTTGCCTCAAAAGCGACAAAGAGGCACAAAAAAGCAAAACGGCCTTCTTTAAATCGTTCGCACTTTTTGTGCTTCTTTGCGGACTTACAAAGGTGGGGCGACGAATCCAGAGCTAATCGTTCTTCGATAGCTGCATCACTGACTCGTCCGGAACTGATCTGGTCGACTCAGAAACCCGTTTTCGTTTGGCGGTTCGGTATTCCCCAAACGACTCATTGCAAAGTTTGAAGATTGTGCGGCGGTTTTGCGCAATCACTTTGGTCCAAGCCCACGGACCCATCTGCTGAAAATAAATTCCCCGAAAACAGATTCGCAGAATGAAATGATAGATTCGCCACCCGACAGATTTCTGACTTAGTGAATCAAGCGCCTCAGCGATGCGCTGGGGGCTGTAAGATGAAGTCCAGGCATAATCCAATTCTTGTTGCGCCTCGGCGATGGACATCTTAAGAGGCGTGTGAGCCATTTGATAAGGGGCAAAGTCCAACCAGTGTTTGGGACGCGTCAGACGACCGGCCTTTTTCAAGCGATCATAAAGAGGCGTCGCCGGGAACGGGGTAAGCTGTCCGAAGACCGGGAGGCCCGGTGGCCAGGTGCGAATCTGTTGCAAGGTGCGTTCTGCAACCCCAGGCGTGTCGTTGTCCATCCCGAAAATGAATGAGGTAATCGCGTAAAGGTCGCGTTGGGCCAGACGGTCCAAAACGGCCGCGTATTCGCCCGGCTTGTTAAAGCTCTTGTTGACATCCGCAAGATTGGCGGGATCAATCGATTCCATGCCGATGAAAATCAGCTTGCCTCCCGAGGCAGAAATCAGATCTACCAACTCCTCATCGCGCAGCAGATTCGCGCTGATCTGAGCGATCCATGGGAGTTGAGCTTCGGCGGCGATGATGTCACGCAAGAGTGATTTGGTGCGTTTGATGTTGATCGCAAAGTTATCATCAACGAAAAACACGATCATCTGTCCCCGTTCATCACGTGCTCGTGCCTTGAGTCGAAGCAATTCGTCGACAATGCTTTGGTTGGAGCGAAAGCGGATTGAATCTCCGAAAAAACCTGTGACAGTGCAAAACTCGCAACCGTACGGACAACCGCGACCGGACTCAATTGGGATGATGCGGGCGGTGGCCCAGCCGATTGACACATTGGCGAGCTTGGAACGGAGAAACTTCGGAACGATATTAAATTGCTCGAGGTCTATCGATTCCCAGGGAATTTCCGGGTAGGGATCCAAACTCGGTTTCTTGTCTTTGCCTTCCTTGTCCACTGGCAGGTAGACCTCTTGAAGCCTTCCCGCGGCAGCGTCCTCCACGATCCGTGGCCACGTCTCGTCAGCCTCTCCCAAGGCGATCGCGTCAGCATGACGGGGGCCACCATCACGTCCGAGCGGCTCATCAGGCACCTCGGTAATATGCGGTCCGCCCATCACCACTTTGATCCCGGCGTCGCGGAGGGCATCGGCCATGCGATAAGCTCGCGCGATCATGCGGGTCATTGCGCCGATGCCAACCAGTCCTACGTTTTGCTCAAGAGCGAAACGAACCAGTTCCTTTTCATTCATCGGCTTGGCATTGCCGTCGACCAGCAACACCTCATGACCTGCCGGCGTGATCTCCTGCAGCAAAAACATCCAGAGATGCGGCATGAAGTTCCGCGTTACCCCGTTATCAGGGTTATAAAGTAGGACTCTCATTACCCGCGATCTCCCATATATAGTCCGGCAATGTGAACATGGTTTTCCCCGGAAGAATATACCGGAGCGGGCAAGAGGAGGGAGTGTCGGGCACTCGATCCAGATGTCTCTTAAGCTCTTGATGCGCCGAGGTACTATAGCATGTATGTTCGGTAGCGCACCAACGCTTGTCTCGGCTTTCGTTCGCCTTTATATTTAGTAACGCAAGCTTTAGCTTGCGTCGGTTTGAGTTGCGGCCGCCCGTTTATGCCAGAACTAACTCCCTTGAGAAATTGGCAAAACTAATTCCGTTGTGAGAATCTCCAGCGCCGGAAACGCAAGCTAACAGCTTGCGTTACAGTGAGTGAGCAGACATCACTGTTAAAACGCATTCGTGGCCGAACCATCTGATGACTCGACGCTGAAACCTTCAGAGAGCTTGTTGCTCCCTACAGCGAGGGCATCGTGATCGACATTGGGACAGGAGACGGTCTCTTTATCTATCATTGTGCCCGGCGGAACGAAAACAAGTTTTACATCGGGATCGATGCAAATCCTCGCCCACCGGAAAAGATCTCGGAAAAAGTCTTTAGAAAACCGTCGAAGGGTGGCGGAATAGGTTCGAGCGTACCACTCATCCCCACTTGCGAATCTCCGTTCCTTGAGTGATATGCTCGAACCTATTCTAATTCTTCACAACTCGGCCGTGGGATTTGGGCTTTTTGTGCAAAGCCATACTGGTTAGTACTTTGGCACACGCGGGTCGACTTCGTCGGACCAGGCTGTGATTCCACCTCGCAAATTTATGAGCTTTCCTTGAAAGCCTGCCTGCTTCAACGCCTGGATAGCTTTGGCGCTTCTCCCACCTGCTTTGCAATGCACCACAGTTTCGCGCGCCGGATCTATTTCATTCATCCGGCTGACCACGCGCGCCAGCGGAATCAACTTCGTTCCAGGTATGCGAGCTATCTCGTACTCGTGCGGCTCGCGCACGTCAATCACCTGTAGATCATCTCCGCGCCGCAGTCTCTGGCTGAGCTCGAGCGCCCCAATCTCTTCCATTTTCGGCTGGTTGGCAGCAGCCGGTTGCGCCTTGAGGCCGCAGAACTCTTCATAATCGATCAGTGCCTTAATGGTCGGATTCACTCCGCAGATCGGACAGTTGGGATCTTTTTGGAGCTTGAGTTCACGAAACTTCAGCTGCCAGGCATCAAAGAGCAGCAGGCGGTTAACGAGCACGCCTTCTGCTCCCAATAGGATCTTGATTGTTTCGTTTGCCTGGATAGCCCCGATAATTCCGGGCAAGACGCCGAGGACGCCCCCTTCGGCACACGAGGGAACCAAACCTGGTGGCGGCGGTTCCGGATAGAGACAGCGATAACACGCGCCTTTCAAGGCCCAAAACACGCTTGCCTGTCCTTCGAACCTAAAAATTGAACCGTAAACGTTCGGCTTGCCGCTCAACACGCAGGCATCATTCACCAGATATCGCGTCGGAAAATTATCTGTGCCGTCAACAACGACATCGTAATTCGTGAACAAACGCATCGCATTTTCGCTCGTCAGACGCGACTCGTGAGTTTCGATTTCGATATAAGGATTGATGTCCCGCAGACGGTCGCGGGCTGATTCGATTTTTCGCCGGCCAACATCTTTTGTGCCGTGAATTATCTGGCGTTGCAGGTTTGATTCGTCCACCACATCGAAATCGACGATGCCCAGCCGGCCAACACCCGCCGCCGCCAGATACATGCCCGTGGGAGCGCCTAGGCCACCTGTGCCAATCATCAAAACACTGGCTGCTTTCAGGCGACGCTGTCCTTCCATGCCTACTTCCGGCATGATCAAATGCCTGCTGTAACGGGCGATTTCTTCATTGGACAGCTCTGGCAGGGCTTGCTTGGTGTCGATTTCAAGCGAAACTCCACCCGCAATCGAGGGCACAATCATCAGCGTGTCGCCATCCTTGACGGCCGTAGCAGTTCCCGAGCCGTGGCGAATATCTTCGTCGTTCAAATAGACATTTACGAAGCTTCGCAAACTGTTTTTTTCATCATAGAGGTGTCGACGGAGTTCCGGATGCGCAGTCGCCAAATGATCGAGCGCTTCACCAGCGGTGCTTGCTTCGACTTTGATGCTGGTGTTCCCGTCCGTGAATTGTCGCAACGCGGTCGGAATCGTAATGGTAACTAACATGGCGAGTTTCCTTTCAGGATTTCCTCTTGTTCGAATGCCGAGCGGTTCGGTTTCAGAACCCAGCTTCGAATGTCTGCGGCCTGTCCGTTTTGAACTGACAGAATGATATATGAGAAAACCGGCCAGGCGTGATCGCGATCATATTCTGAGGGTGCGGAAGGATGATCCGGATGCGAATGATAAACCCCGACAACCTCCAATTTCTTCTCAGCCGCGTACCGTTCACCTCTAAGCATCTCATCCGGCGTAATCAAAAAACGATTGCGCTTCGCGGCCTCTTCTCGAGCATTGGAGATGGCGTACGTCTCGCAGGTCACCTTTGAACCATCGCTCTCAAAACGTCCCAGCAATAGGCCGCAGCATTCATAGGGGTAGTCTTGTTCACCGTGCTGGGCAATGGCCAATCGATGTTCGGAAGTAAGCTGAATCATGGAAGAGATTTAGAATTTAGAATTTAGAATTTCTAATTTCCAGATATCTTTCTCCCCGATCGCAAAGCATTGTTACGATCACCGAACCCGCCGGTAAGGAACTTCCGAGTCTTAAGGCCGCAAACACGTTTGCTCCTGAGCTCGTCCCCACGAGTAACCCCTCCTCGACAGCCAAGCGCTGCGCCATCTGTCGAGCATCGTCAGTAGAAACCTCCACATGCAGATTTGCCAGCGTCGGATCGTAGATTCCAGGCACCGTCGCAGTAGCCATGTGCTTCACGCCCTCAACTCCGTGCAGGGGCGAATCTGGCTGCATCGAGACTGCCATGATTCGGGAATTAAATTCCTTCAACTTACGAACAGTGCCGACAAAGGTGCCTGAAGTACCTAAGCCCGCTACAAAATGAGTGATTCTTTGTTCCGTTTGCTCCCAAATCTCCGGTGCCGTAGTTTCATAATGCGCCAGCCAATTCGCGGGATTGTTGTACTGGTCAGCGTAGAAGTACGCATCTCTCGCGCTTTCGAATATTTCGCGAGCGCAAAGCTGGGCCCCATCGGTTGAAAGCAACGGATCGGTTTCAACTATCTCGGCTCCATAACTCAACAGAATTCGCTTTCGCTCGGAGCTGGCATTTCGAGGTAAACAGATTTTCACTTTGTAGCCTCGCGCGGCGCCAATCATGGCGTACGCGATTCCGGTGTTTCCGCTGGTAGCATCGAGAATCGTCATGCCCGGGCGCAGCTTTCCTCGTTCTTCTCCATCGATGATCATGCGCAGCGCTGCTCGATCCTTGACGGATCCCCCTGGATTCAGGTGTTCGGCCTTCGCAAATATTTCGACTCCGGGAGGAAGGTCTTTGGTGATGCGGCGGAGACGAAGCAATGGTGTTCCACCGATGTTGCCTTCGACCGAATCTTCGCGCGCCGGGCACAATGGTTTTTCTAAAACAGTCGTGGTCATAAGAACTCGGTATTCAAGTCCAGCAAAATCTTTCTCGACCAAAACAATACCGGTCGCGGATACCTTCAGGATCGCGACCGGCTTTTCCGTAAACTCGTGCTGCGTTTAGCTACTAAATGGCTATCGGCTCACGCCCGCACGAGGTATCCCGGTCGCGCCACCAGTAATGGCAGCAACAAGCGGAACACCAGCAACAGTAGCAAGCGTGACTCATCTTTCCTTTAGAGATCTTGTATGGTGACTATAGTTAACGCCTCAAGACGCTGTCAAGCCGGGAACAGTCGGGAGTCGGGAGTCGGGAGTCTTGGAGTCTGGAAGTCTTCGAGTCTTGAGTCTGGAGTCCCGAGTCTGAAACCGGATTCCATACTACCAGGGACGCCACCAGACTCCCGACTCCAAGACTTCCAGACTCCGCTTCCGGACTCCCGACTCCGGACTCCCGACTCGGGCCTTCCGGGAGGATCAGCCTCGCCGGTCCGCGGTCACTGGGCCCAGAAACGAGAGAAGGCGTTTTCCACTGGTGGTTTGCAGAACGCTCATGATACCCATGTAGCCAAAACCGAAGCAGAAGAGAAGCAAAAACGGAATTGTTCCCCACATGTGCAATCGGGCTGCATATGCGATTCCCAACAGAAAGTAAAGGGCGAACGCCAGTTCCAACAGCGGCAAGAGGCCGCGCTTGCGTTTGTACTTCTTCCGCTTCCAGGTCTCGTCGTGCGTTTGCTCCACCCGGTACTTTGGTGTCCGCACAAATTCCGTCTTCACTCCAAAGAGCGCCTCAAATACTGCGCGTGCATTTGAGAATGCCAAACCGATACCTAGCGCCATTACCAGCGGCAGGTGCAACATCCGGGGCGCGCGCTTTTTGTCGAGATACCAGATGGCCGTGCCGTAAAACAGCAACACCGAGATCGATGAAAAGAACAGCAACGGCAAGTCAAGGATCATCAGGTGATAGAACGGCTGATTGTACCGAACCAGCAGGAGTGGAAACTGCAAGAGACTAGCGACAATCATCAGGGGATAACTGATATTTCCGGTCAGCCGGAAAAACATCTCGAGCTTAACGCGAAACGGCAGTGGAGCAGACCAGATACGCGGATAGAGCTTCAACCCCACCTGCATGACACCTTTGGCCCAGCGGCGTTGTTGCGCCTTGAAAGCGTTGATTTCCACGGGGATTTCGGCGGGCGCCTCTTCATCGAGCAGATAAACAAACTTCCAGCCCATCAACTGGGCGCGAAAACTGAGGTCCGTATCTTCGGTTAGCGTATCGTGCTGCCAGCCGCCGCTGAGCTCAATTGCGCGCCGGCGCCAGATGCCAGCCGTGCCATTGAAGTTAAAAAAGCCACCTGTGCGATTGCGCGTCGTCTGTTCGACTACGAAGTGGCCGTCGAGCATTATCGTCTGCAAACGGGTTAGCAGGTTGTAACTGCCGTTGATATGCGACCAGCGCATCTGGGCACACCCGACGGCTTCGTCAGTGAAGAAATGGACCAGCCGGCGCAGGCAGTCCGGCTTGGGAACAAAATCGGCGTCGAAGATCGCCAGTAGATTTCCAGCAGCGGTTTTCAGACCATTCTCCAGGGCGCCTGCTTTGAACCCGGTGCGGTCCGAACGATGGACATAGGAAATGTTGAAGCCTTCTCGCGCGTATTTTTTTACTGTCGCCTGAGCCAGACCGACAGTCTCGTCTGTCGAATCGTCGAGTACCTGAATTTCCAGTTTCTCACGCGGGTAATCGATCTCTGTGACGGCCTTCAGCAAACGGTCGACAACGTACATTTCGTTGTAGAGCGGCAATTGGACCGTTATTTGAGGCAGGTCGTTCTCTTCGAACTGACTCTTTGGCTGCGGCACGAATTTGCGGTAGCGCCAGAAGTCAATGACCTGTTTGATGCGATAGCCACCGTAGACTGCGAGGATAGTCAGGATCGTGAAATACAGAATCAGGATGGTCCAATCAAACGCATCCAGGCGATAAAGGGGGCTGATGTTACTCCATGTTTTGTAGACGAGATCATGGAAGTATCGCGCGACCAGCTGATTCGGGGTCGGTCCGTGGGGCGGTATCGTATCCTGAAAAAACATAAACATAGCGCTAAAGTCCACTAGCTGCACTAGTTGCCTCGCTGTTGCAGTCAGAAGCTGAGAATCTTAACCCAGACGGGAGTAATCCGAAAACCGACCCGGGAAAGGTCGTGGGTCAGTCCTCTATTCATTTCGTGTGAATTCGTGGATCGGTCTGTTTACTCACAAAATGCTCAGGACACGAGAAACCAAAATTGTTACGCAGATCGCAGATCAAAGTAAAAGAGCTTCTGAACCGTTATGCGCTCTGATCCACGTCATCCGCGTTTATCTGTGGCTCGTATTCCGGTCTTATCAGATCCGCCTGTGGGGGGAGCTGTAGTCGCTTGGCGCGGTGGCAACGGAGACAGGAGCGACCGAAGTAATCTCGCGGCTATGACTCGATGCCACACGCCACCCGCGCAGTGCCAGATCAACCACTCCCGGCATCACGTAGAAAACTGCTACCGATCCCAAAAGAGCTCCGGTCAGAAATCGTGATGAGTGCGTATTCTCCCAGATCCCAAAGAACGTCAGACTGAAATCGATCGCTAGCGGCAGAGCTGCGAGAAAGAGCCATTTTCGGGGCGGTGCAAACGTTCGTTTGAGCGAGACTGCCAGTGGATAAACGACGAGGGCTGCGGTGAACCCGGCATACAAACCTGTGCAACGAGCGCACACTGCCAAAGGATGACCGTCAATGAAGAAAGACCGTTCAGGCAATTGATGACAAACTTTGCTGAACCCCCGGTAAATGGTCCACGCAACCGAAGGATGATTGTTTGCCAATGCCACGGGGGCCAACGCGACGAGCGCCAAAACCAGCAAAGCGCCGACCGCCAGGATTAGCCACACTATCAGCGGTCGACGAGTGACAATCGTTTGCGGCGAGTATTGTAATGCTGACGCAGGCGCTGACATTTCTAACTGTGCTTAGCCTAACCGCCCTGGTAATCGCGCCGCAAGTCGCCACCGGAGAAACCTCCGTGTTCTCTGTGCCTCAGTGGTGAGGTTACTCCGCCGACACTCACCGCAGAAACACAGAAAACACTGAGCCGTGAAAAGCGGTGTGCTGGCAGATCCGTTGAAATCCGATTACCATGTTCGCAACGTATATAAATCGGAGGGTTAGCTATGCTCAGACTTTCCGCACTTTTACTGATTCTGGTGGTAACAACTATGTTTTTGAACGCATGCAATATGGCGAACGCTTCCGCGATTGCCATTCCCAACCCAAAGCTTGACGCAACACTCGCCCCGGCAAAGGGCGAGCAAACCGCCATTTTCGCGGGAGGCTGTTTCTGGGGTGTCGAAGCGGTTTTCGATCGCGTGAAGGGAGTTTCGAAGGCCGAATCGGGGTATTCGGGGGGTTCAGCCCATACCGCTCAGTATTACTCAGTCGGCTCCGGCTCCACCGGGCACGCCGAATCTGTCCGGATCACTTATGATCCGTCACAAATCACCTATGGCCAACTGCTGAAAGTATTTTTTGCAGTGGCTCACGATCCGACTGAGTTGAATCGGCAAGGCCCGGATGTTGGCTCGCAGTACCGGTCAGCAATCTTTTATGCCAATGAAGAGCAAAAGCGGATTGCGGAGAGTTATATTGCACAACTGGACCAGGCAAAGGTTTTCAGCAGCAAGATCGTGACGCAGGTAGTTCCCTTCAAAGCCTTCTACCAGGCGGAAGACTATCATCAGAACTACCTTGTGAACCATCCCAACGAACCGTACATCGTCTACAACGACATGCCCAAACTGATGAATCTGCGCAAGCTCCTGCCCGAGTTATATAAGGAGAAATAATCCGCAGATTACGCCGATTACACAGATTACGGCTTAAAAAGTTTGGAAGCGCTTGTTTGATTATGATTGGCAGGCAAAACCCACCAGCCTTCCCTGGCGCTTTCCAATCTGTCCAATCTGTGTAATTTGTAGACAACTGTGAGAGAGTCGCGGCGCAAGTAACCTCACCTAAGGAGTTCACATATGTCTATCCTCACAGAATCCGATCCACGGACCTATGCGATCATTGGAGCGGCGATGGAAGTTCACCGTCAATTGGGTTGCGGCTTCCTCGAGCCTGTATATCAGGAAGCGCTCTCGATTGAGCTTGTGAGTCGATCCATTCCTTTTCAGTCTCAACAGAAGTTTCCCATAGACTACAAAGGCAGCCGATTAGATACCTATTACAAACCTGACTTCATTTGCTTTGAAGCAGTTGTGGTGGAACTGAAAGCGCTGGGACGCTTAAGTTCGATCGAAGAGTCTCAGCTAATCAATTACCTAAAGGTCACTGGTTTCCACACTGGCTTGCTGTTGAACTTCGGTAGCCGAAGTTTGGAAAAGAGACGCTTTGTGTTGACTTAAAGCATTACCACACATTACACAGATTACGGCTACTGGAAAACGCCGTAGGCAAGACTCCGGGGTTTGCCTCCCGTTCATAACAAAGTGTCTGGCCAGCTAAGACGAATGTTGAGAGGACGATCGCAAACAAGAGCTTTCAAACTTTTTAAGCCCTAATCTGCGTAATCTGCGTAATCGGTGGATACTTACGCGCATCCGAAACGACATCACGCCCCACTTGCGGGCATCACAAATGGTGGCTGGAAGCTCGTCTACAACGACAAACCGAATACTCAGATAAGAATAGGCGATCACGCGCGGAAGAGCGTCGATCTGTTGTATTCAATTGGAGCGATATTGAAAGAAGACGGCAGCGTCTTGGACGTGAATCCAAATCTCGAAGCCGCGAGAGCAGGGCTTGCTCCGGGAATGAAAATAGTCTCTGTGAATGGCCGAACATGGTCCATGGATGCACTTCACGAAGCGATCAGAGCGGCGAAAACGAACGCGACGCCGATCGAGTTAGTTGTCGACAACGGCAGCTTCAGTGGAGTGTACAAAGTGAACTATCACGGCGGCGAACGCTACCCACATCTGGAGCGTGACCCAACAAAGCCCGATATAATCGCGGACGTTATCAAGTCGCGCCGTTCCTCAACGACACAGTGAGTCGAGGTGGAACTCTTGATAGCAATGAGGTCAGTACCGGCACGCGGTAGCGTCGGGTGAACGGCCCCCATCATGGCTTGTGTGTAATGAACCGTTGACCCGACGCTACCGCGTGCCGGTACTGACTTCATCATGCTCAAGTCTGGTTTGGTGGGCACTTGATAGAGTTCGGCTAAATCCACATCGATCATTACCTTATGGCCGCGAATCAAATAGATCCTTCGCTCGATAAATTGAACTGAGACCGCGACACTGCTGGTGGTGAGGTTCTTCTTGCCACGCATAGAAAAACATTAGCAGCTAAAGCCCCACAAATAAATCCTGGATCGGCGCAATTTGGGACGGTGCGCCTCGATCAATCTCCGTAGTTGCCACAGTGCGTTTGAATGTTAAAATTCCCCGTGCGCAACCGTAGCCGCAAACGCGATTCGTTGCATTCTCTCATGCGTTGGATAGCAGGATTGTCTGCTCTTCTCGTGATACCTTTTCCTTTCGCCCAACCTGCTGTCAGCGCTCAAAAGCAACCGCCAACGGCACAGCAAGAAGGTCAACCCGTCACAATGACAGTCACTGTAACGAATGGTCGTGACGAACTTGTCAGTGCTTTAACAAAGGAAGATTTTGTGGTGCTGTCAGATAAGACGCCGCAGAAGATTACGTATTTCAGTGCTGAGGATTCGCCTGCTAGTATCGGGATACTGTTTGACGCGTCTCTTTCGATGAATTTTCGCAGCAGCGATACTGCAAAGATCGAAGGCTATAAAGACGCGCTTAGGCAGTTTTTCAAACGCAACAACCCGTCGAACGAGTATTTTCTGATTGGTTTCAACCAGCAGCCTCAATTGCTGATGGATTGGACGTCGGATACCGGCGCGATCCTCGATAGATTTAGCGTAGCTCGTTTTAAAGGAAAGACAGCATTCTTTGATGCCTGCTATCTCGGCATTGAAAAGGTATCCCACGGCAAGTACGACAAGCACGCTATTATCCTGATTAGCGACGGTCAGGATAATGAATCAAGTTATTCGCGCGGCCAGGTAAGCAGCCTGCTAAGGCAGCTCAATGTCCTTGTGTATTCAATTAATCTCAGCGAGGACAATGCAGGATCGTCTCTTGCGGACGAGGGCCAAAACATTCTGAACGAGCTGAGCCGGTTGTCCGGCGGGATGACGTTTTACCGCAACGAGAATCGACGTTTGCCGTCCGATGCTTTGAGTTCAATCTTCGCCCTCATTGCAGATCAGCTTCATCATCAATACATAATAGGTTTCATTTCCTCGACCAAGCCAACCAAAGACCAATGGCATCGGATCAGGGTCGAAGTGCGTGGCGATCCGGCAGATCAACGTCTGCGTGGATTAACCATTCGCAGCCGCGAAAGCTTTTAGGCAGGTCATAAATAAAGGAAAATACACGAACCGGACCACACGAAGTAGCTTTGCCCCTAAAGCCACAAAGAGGCACAAAAAACACAAAGGTCTCTCTAAATCGTTTGCGCTTTTGGTGCTTCTTTGCGGCCTTACAAAGCCGAAGGAACACTTCGTGTGAGTTTGTTTTTCATTCGTGTGATTTCGTGGATCGATTTGTTTACTCGCAATAAACCTGCTCAAGAAAACAAGAAATCGTCACTTTCTTACACAGACTTGTAAGTAGGTACGAAGTCCCGCTTAGTCACGTTGAGCGTTTAGCGACGCAAGAAATGTCGGCTTTCACCCCGGAGATCGCGTCTAGTACGTACCTGGCTCTAGATAGTCTTGTTCGGCCGGCGTCATGAGCTGAACCACAATGCGTACCCTCCTCAAGTTTTTCCTGCTCACTTATGCCGCAACATGGATCTGCTGGGCGACGTCCTTTGCGATCTTACGCGGGAGTGCTGCGGCTAACCCTGCGCTCACGGTAATCGCTGGGGCGGTGTTGCTTCTCGGTGTATTTGCTCCGGGATTGGTTGCACTCTTATTTACGGAACGAGGGGGGGACAGGCGGCAACGCTGGCGCTGGTCCATCGGGTCTTCAAGTGGCAGGTGGGCACGCGATGGTATGTGTTCGCCCTGGGCTTCATACCGGCGATCAAACTATTGGTTGCCGTCGTTTATCGCGTCGTGACTGGAGCATGGCCGAATTTTGGTCAAGTGCCTTGGTACCTTATGGCAGCGGCGATCGTGTTCTCCACCTGGGTGCAGGCGGGCGAAGAAATCGGTTGGCGGGGTTACGCGCTTCCGCGCCTGTCAGAGCGCTTGGGCCTCGCGCCCGCTAGCGTCATCTTGGGAATAATTTGGGCCAGCTGGCACTTGCCATTGTTCTTCTTTCCCGGAAGCACTATTCGTGGACAATCATTCCCGCTGTACCTGCTGCAAGTGACCGCGCTGAGCGTTGCAATGGCGTGGCTGTATTGGCGCACCCAGGGAAGTCTGTAATCAGGTCGGAACGTGACAGTCAGGGTTGAAGCGTCCGCACATCCAACAAGTAGATGAACCGAAGGCATAGCAATCAAGTCTTTCATCGGACAACTTGACTGGCTGCGGCGGTCGGGAATCCCACCAACGGCAGAAACTGTGTCAAAACTCTGAAGAATCTGCAGTCGCGACTGGACAACTCAAGCCGCGCAAATTCGCACGGTTGGAGTAGAGATGACCATTACTGGCCACCCCCTCCACGGATCCGGACGTGCGCAATTAACGCATCCGGCTCTTG